>Ga0181519_10000240_pt1 | contig 51431 bp, 55 predicted proteins | sample PEATcosm2014_Bin_26_FD_121102 | JGI IMG/M metagenome (GOLD analysis project Ga0181519, IMG submission 121102) | Peatland microbial communities from MTU Mesocosm Facility, Houghton, MI, USA - PEATcosm2014_Bin02_10_metaG | ecosystem: Environmental > Terrestrial > Soil > Wetlands > Peat | place...
CCGAGACCGAGCTGCGGGCCCTGGCCGGATTCAGCGTCCCCGAGGCCCGTCTACTGGTCATCGCCCCCTACGACAAGAGCTCGCTGGGGGCCATCGAAAAGGCGCTGCAGAACTCGGACCTGGGGATCAACCCGTCCAACGACGGTTCGGTCGTCCGCCTGAACTTCCCGGTCCCCACCGCCGAGCGCCGCAAAGAGCTGGTCAAGGTGGTGCGCCAGAAGGCGGAGGACGGGCGGGTCACCGTCCGGAACGTGCGCCGGACGGCCCGGCACGAGCTCGAATCGCTCCAGAAGGACGGTGAGCTCTCGGGCGACGAGCTCGAACGGGTCGAGAAGGACCTCGACAAGATCACCCACGACCAGGTGGCCGTCATCGACCGGCTGCTGGCCCACAAGGAGCAGGAGCTCCTCGAGATCTGACACATGGACGGGACCCCGTCCCGCCGCATGGGAGGGAACATCGACGTGCACGACGGCGACGACCGGTTCGAAGACGACGAGTGGGAGGACGATCCGGCGGTGGAGCCGCCGCGGAATCCCACGGGCCAGGTGAGGATCATCGGGGCCGAGCCCGCGGGTGAGGCCACCCAGGTCGTCCCCGTCGTCCCGTCGACCGTCGTCCCGATGGAGGCGCCGGACCCGGCGGCCGAGCCGGCGGTCCGGATCATCGACGAACCCGTCGGCACCGACGATCCCGGATCCGCCGTCCATCCCGTGCGCCCCGGCGAGACGGCCGTACCGGGTGGCGCGGAACCGGAGTCCGACTGGTTCTCGGCCGGTCGCGCCGACGATCCGGCCCCGCCGCCCACCGAGCTCCCGCACTGGACCGAGGCCCCCACCGGGCAGGTTCCGGCCGTGCTGGCGCGCGACCCCGCGGAGGGTGACCCCGTCCCCGGTATCGCCGGCCCGGCCTGGCGCGAGGAGCACAGCGACTGGGTGGCCCACGAGGAGGAGTTCGCTCCCGCCATGTTCGGGGACGAGGAGGTCCCCCTCGGCTCCCTCGACGAGACCGACAGTGACGTCGAGGACCGCCGTCCCTGGGAGTTCGACCTGCCCTCCTCGGGCGCACCGGCGGTGCCCACCGGCGTCCGGCCTCCACCGGTGGACGCAGCACCCGATGCACCGCACTTCGATGTCACCGACGAGGTGCCGGTCGTTTCGGCCGGCACCCGCCGGGGCGGGGGCTCCGAGGGCGGGGCCGCACCGGCATCCCCCAACCCGGGCGCCTCCCGCGCCGCGACCGACGACCAGTCGGCGACGGCCCCGGCCTGGGCGGCCGCCGGAGCTGGCGGGGACGAGCCGATCACCACCGTGGTCGACGCGGTGGCGGCGGACGACGAGGTGCCCGGCCTGGAGCCGTCGCGGCCCACCGGGTCCCCCCGCACCGGACGGGTGCGGAGGACCGGGCTCCGGGGGGCGGGCCGAATGAAGGCCAAGCGTCCCGAGGAGATGGACGCCCTGACCGACTCCCCGCTGGCTGCCGAGCCGCCGGGAGCCAGCGTCACCGCCGTGCCCGGCGCCGGACGCCGACGGGGCGGCGTGGCCGGGTTGGCCGCCGCCGACCGGGCGGGAGAGGTGGCCGACGGCCCCGCCGGTGAGGCCACCGGCGTGCTGGACGCGCCCGCCACCCCCAACGCCACCCCCACCCCCGCCGGCCGGCTCCCCGCCGGCCGCCGGCCGGTGACCGACGAGCCCGACGGCCTGCTCGGTGGCGGTCCTCCGGCTCGCCGCCCGCCCCGCGAGCGCGAGGAGCGCAGCGGCGACATCCGGGTCCGCATCGGGACCGGCGTGGTCGTGGCGATCGTCGGGCTCACCGCCTTCGCCCTCGGCAACGTCACCTCCCTCGTCCTGTCCATCGTGGTGCTCACGTTCGCGGCCGGGGAGTTCTTCGGGGTCCTCCGACGGGCGGGCTACCACCCGGCCACCCTGCTCGGCCTGGTGGGCTCGGTCTCCCTGATGATCGCCGCCTACGACAAGGGACCGGCGGCGGTTCCCCTGGTGCTGGTGCTCATCACCGCCTTCACGCTCCTGTGGTACCTGCTGGGGATCGAGCGCGGCTCGGCCGTCGCCGGCACCGCTGCCACCCTGTTCACCATCGGATGGATCTCCCTCTTCGGCTCCTACGCCGCCCTGCTGCTGTCGCCGGCCGCCTACCCCGACCGCCAGGGGATCGCCTTCCTCCTGGGGGCCATCATCGCCACGGTGGCCAACGACGTCGGTGCCCTGGTGGTAGGTGGCTGGATCGGCCGCCACCCCCTCGCCCCCACCATCAGCCCCAACAAGACCTGGGAGGGATGGGCCGGCGGTGCGGTGCTCTCGATCGTCGTCTCGGCGGCGGTGGTCGGTGCGATCCACCCCTGGACGCCGAGCAAGGCGGCCCTCCTTGGGCTGGTCGTGGCGGTGGTCGCCCCGCTCGGCGATCTCTGCGAGTCGCTCCTCAAGCGCGATCTGCGGTTGAAGGACATGGGGACCCTGCTGCCCGGCCACGGTGGCGTGCTCGACCGGGTCGACGCCCTGCTCTTCGTGCTCCCGGCCACGTACTACCTGGTACGCGCCCTCCATCTCGGCTGAGACTCGGGCAGGCTAGGAGCGTGACTCCCACCACGGTCAGCCTGGTCGGCTCTACCGGTTCCATCGGGACCCAGGCCATCGAGGTGCTCGAGTCGGCTCCGGACCGCTTCACCGTGGCGGCCCTCGGTGCCCAGCGGTCGGTCGAGCTCCTGGCGGCGCAGGCCCGGCGGTGGCGCCCGGCGGTGGTGGCCATCGGGGACGCCTCGCTGGCCGGGGAGCTCGCCCGCCAGGTGCCCGCCGGCACCGAGGTGCTGACCGGCACCGAGGGGCTCGCCCAGATCGCCACCGTGGCCGACGTGGCGGTGAACGGGGTGGTCGGCTTCGCCGGGCTGACCGTCACCCTGGCGGCACTGGAGGCCGGGCGGACCCTCGGCCTGGCCAACAAGGAGTCGATCATCGCCGGCGCCCCGGTGGTCCGACGGGCCCGCCGGACGGCGGGAGCGGAGATCGTGCCGGTCGACTCCGAGCACTGTGCGATCCACCAGTGCCTCCGGGCCGGACGCGCCGGTGAGGTCTCGCGCCTGCTGCTCACCGCCTCCGGCGGGCCGTTCCGGGGCCGAAGCCGGACGGAACTGGCCTCGGTGCGGATCGACGAGGCCCTCTCCCATCCGACCTGGACGATGGGACCGAAGGTCACGGTGGACTCCTCCACCCTCATGAACAAGGGCCTCGAGGTGATCGAGGCCCACGAGCTGTTCGACGTGCCGTTCGACGCCATCGACGTGGTGGTCCACCCGCAGTCGGTGATCCACTCCATGGTGGAGTTCCACGACGGCGCGGTGGTCGCCCAGCTCTCCCTGCCCGACATGCGCCTGCCCATCGGCTACGCCATGGCCTACCCCGAGCGGCTCGGGGTTCCCTTCGGGGCCATCGACTGGTCCACGCTCACCCACCTGGACTTCGAGCAGCCCGACCGGTCGGTCTTCGCCTGCCTGGAGCTCGCCTACGGTGCCGGCCGGCAGGGGGACCTGGCCCCGGCGTGGCTGAACGCCGCCAACGAGGTGGCGGTGGCCGCCTTCCTCGACGGCAGGATCGGCTGGTGTGACATCGCCGAGGTGGTGGGGGCCACCCTCGAGCGCTACGACGCGCCGGCGGGCACGGACCACGAGGACGACGGGTCTCCCACCCGGTCCATCGGGGACGTCCTCGAGGCCGACGGCGCCGCCCGGCGGGAGGCGGAACGCGTGGTGGCGACCCGGGAGCTGGCGGCATGAGCGCCCTCGAGACGGTCACCACCCCGCCGCCACTGACCCCGGCCGACCGGCCGCCCCTCCCCGAGCGGGTGAAGAGCCCCCAGCGGGCGGCGGCCGAACTGCTGGGGGTGGGGCTGGCGGTGGTGCTCCTGGCGCTGGCGACCGGGACGATCGACGTGGTGATCTTCGCCGCCTGCATCATCGTCATCGTCATGCTCCACGAGCTGGGCCACCTGCTGGCGGCCAAGCACGGCGGCATGAAGGTCACCGAGTACTTCCTCGGCTTCGGGCCCCGCCTGTGGTCGATCACCCGGGGCGAGACCGAGTACGGCGTCAAGGTGCTCCCCCTCGGCGGCTACGTGAAGATCCCGGGGATGACCAACCTGGAGGAGGTCGACCCCGCCGACGAGGCCCGCACCTACCGACAACAGCCCTTCGGCGCCCGCATGCTGGTGGCGGTGGCCGGCTCCGCCATGCACTTCCTGATCGCCTTCGTGCTGCTGTGGGTGCTCCTCACCTTCGTCGGGCAACCCGACACCTCGCAGGTGCAGGTGCAGGGCTTCGCCTCGATCGCCGGGCACGAGGCCCCCGCCCTCCAGGGGGGCCTCCGCAACGGTGACATCGTGGTGTCGATCGACGGGGTGCGGGTCGGCGGCGACGAGGACCGGATGGCCAAGGTGATCCAGGCCCATCCGGGCGCCCCGGTCCCGGTCGTCGTCGACCGGTCGGGTCGGACGCTCACCCTCCGGATCACCCCGCTCGACGGACGCACCGTGGACGAGACCGGGCTCACCCCTCCCCCCGGCCACGCCCCCTTCGGGGTGATCGGGGCGGAGTTCGGCTCCCCGAACGTCCGGACCGGGCCCGTCCGGGCCCTCGGGGACTCGGTGGTCGACCTGGGCCGGCTGGCCTGGTCGACGGTGGTGGGCGTGGTCCACGTCTTCTCGCCGTCCGCGGTGGCCGGCCGGTTCCACCAGGTGACCTCGGCCAAGGCGGCGGCCCAGGCGACGGCGAACGGCACCCGGGTCCAGTCGATCGTGGGGGTGGTCGACACCGGCGGCCAGGCCGTCCAGGCCGGCATCGCGGACACCCTCTGGCTGCTGATCGTGATCAACCTCTTCCTCGGGGTGTTCAACCTGTTCCCGATGCTGCCCCTCGACGGCGGCCACGTGGCCATCGCCGTCTACGAGCGGATCCGCACCGGCCGCTCGAAGCGGCCGTACCACGCCGACGCCGCCAAACTGATGCCCTTCACCTGGCTGATGCTGGCCTTTCTGGGGGTGCTGTTCACCACCGCGCTCCTCGTGGACGTGCTGCACCCGATGGCCAACCCCTTCGGGTAGCCCGGGCCCGGGGCTCCCCGCCGCCCCCGCCGCCCTAGCATGGGGTCATGGGTCGGAACGGCTTCACCCTCACCGAGCGGCGTCCCACGCGGCGGATCACGGTGGGCGACGTGCCGGTGGGGGGCGGGGCACCGGTCACCGTCCAGTCGATGACCACCACCAAGACGGCCGATGCCGACGCCACCCTCAGCCAGATCTACGCCCTGGCCGGGGCCGGGGCCGACCTGGTCCGGTGCACCTGCAACGAGGAGGCCGCCGCCGAAGGCCTGGCCCGCATCGTGCCACGCTCGCCGGTGCCGATCATCGCCGACATCCACTTCCACTACGAGATGGCGTTGGCCGCCCTCGAGGCCGGGGTCCAGGGCCTCCGACTCAACCCCGGCAACCTCCGTAAGGCCGAGGAGATCAAGCTGGTGGCGAGTGAGGCGAAGGACCGGGGGGTCCCCATCCGCATCGGGGTCAACGCCGGCTCTCTCCACAAGGACCTCTACAAGCAGTTCGGCGGCGCCACCCCCGAAGCGCTGGTGGAGTCGGCCCGGATGGAGCTCGCCTACTTCGCCGAAGTGGGCTTCGACGACGTGAAGATCTCGGTGAAGGCCTCCTCGGTGCCACTGATGATCGACGCCTACCGGCTCGCCTCGGAGACGTTCGACCACCCGCTCCACCTGGGGGTCACCGAGGCCGGGCCACCGCCCGCCGGGCTGCTCAAGGGCACCGCCGGCATCGCCACCCTCCTCGCCGAGGGGATCGGCGACACCATCCGCTACTCCCTGACCGCCGATCCGGTCGAGGAGGCCCGGGCCGGTCGCCAGCTGCTCGAGGCCCTCGGGCTCCGCGAGCGCAAGGGCCTCGACCTCATCGCCTGCCCGAGCTGCGGGCGGGCGGAGATCGACGTGATCGCGGTGGCCGGCGCCGCCCAGGCGGCCCTCGAGGACCGGAAGCTCCCCATCCAGGTGGCGGTCATGGGCTGCGTGGTGAACGGACCGGGGGAGGCGCGGGAGGCCGATCTCGGCATCGCCGCCGGTCGGCACCGCGGCCACCTGTTCATCAAGGGGAAGATCGTCCGGGTGGTCCCCGAGGACGAGATGGTCGACGCCCTGGTCGACGAGGCCGAGAAGCTGGTGGCCGAGGGGATCGAGGCCCGGCTGGCGGCGGCCGACGCCGGTGCCGAGGCCGAGGCCGAGGCCGACCGGCGCGACCTGCTCGAGGCCAAGGGTGTGGACGCCAACGCCTCGGAGTCGAAGGTGGAGCTCATCCGGAAGCGCTACGGCGAGGGGCGGGACGCCCCGTAGCCACCACCGCCGGAGGTCCATCGCTCCGGGGGCGCCCCCCCACGGCCGGTAGGATCGCCGGTCATGCGCATGTCCCGGCTCCTGGTCCGTACCCTCCGAGAGGCGCCGGCCGACGCCGAGGTGGCCAGCCACCAGCTGCTGGTGCGGGCGGGGTACATCCGCCGCCTGGCGTCGGGCGTCTACACCTTCCTGCCCCTGGGCCTCCGGGTACTGTCCAAGCTGGAGGCGGTCATCCGCCAGGAGCTCGACGCCGCCGGCTGCCAGGAGCTGCTGCTGCCCGCCCTCCACCCCCTCGAGCTCTGGGAGCAGAGCGGCCGGGCGGCCCTGTTCGGCAGCGACGCCCTCCCGGCGCTGGTCGTCGAGGGCCGGGGCGGATCGTTCGTGCTCGGGCCGACGCACGAAGAGGTGGTCACGGTCACCGTCGGCGCCGAGGTCGACTCGTACCGGCAGCTCCCGGTCACCGTCTACCAGGTCCAGGTGAAGTTCCGGGACGAGGCCCGGCCCCGGTTCGGGCTGCTCCGGACCCGGGAGCTGCTCATGTGCGACGCCTACTCCTTCGACGTCGACAAGGAGGCCATGCAGGCGTCGTACGCGACGGTCTTCGACGCCTACCTCCGGATCTTCGACCGGCTCGAGCTGGCCGTCACCCCGGTGGAGGCCGAGTCCGGGGCCATCGGGGGGGACGTCAACCACGAGTTCATGGTCCCGTCGGTGGTGGGGGAGGACCACTTCGTGCTCTGCCGGTCGTGCGGCTACGCGGCCAACGTGGAGGCGGCCGAGCGGCGCCTCGAGCCGGGTGCCGCCGAAGCCCCCGGCGCGGCCGTGCCCGAGCTGGCGGAGCACCACACCCCGGGACGGCCCGGCATCGAGCACGTGGTGGCCTTCTTCGACGATCCGTCCATCGGGGCGGCCACGCTCCTGAAGAGCCTGGCGGTCGTCGACGACCAGGGGCGGTCCACCCTGCTCCTGCTGGCGGGGGATCGGGAGGCCCGGCTGCCGTCGGGCTGGCGCCTCTTCGAGGACGAGGACTTCGATACCCATCCCACCCTGGTCAAGGGGTACATCGGGCCGATGGGACAGCAGGGGCACGGGTTCCGCGTGGTGGCCGACGTGGGGGTCCGCCGGGCCGGGCCCTGGATCACCGGGGCGAACCGGGCGGACCACCACGTGAGCGGGGCGGTGCTCGGGCGCGACTTCACCGTCGACGAGTGGGGGTCGTACGTCGAGGTGGTGACCGGTGACCTCTGCCACCGCTGCGGCGAGCCGGTGGGCCTGGTGCGCTCGGTGGAGGCCGCCCACACCTTCCAGCTCGGGTACAAGTACACCGACGTCATGCCGGGGTCGACCTTCGTGGCCGAGGACGGCACCGAGGCCCGCTTCTCCATGGGCTGCTACGGCCTGGGGGTCAGCCGGCTACTGGCCGTCGTGGCCGAGGAGCACCACGACGACAAGGGCCTGGCCTGGCCGGAGACGGTGGCCCCCTACCGGGTCCACCTGGCCGCCCTGGGCGCGGGCCGGTCGCCGGAGGTGGCGGCGGCCGCCGACCGCCTCTACGGCGAGCTGGTGGGGGCCGGGATCGAGGTGCTCTACGACGACCGCGACCTCTCCCCCGGGGTCAAGTTCAAGGACGCCGACCTCCTCGGTCTGCCGGTCCAGGTGGTGGTCGGCGCCAAGGGGCTGGCGCGGGGCGTGGTCGAGTGGCGCACCCGGGCCTCCGGCGAGGAGCGGGAGCTCGCCCTCGACGAGGTGCTCGGGGCCCTGACCAGCGCCTGAACCACTGGTCGGCGGGTCCCGGGCCAGGGTGTCGGGGGCGCGGCATCCGAGGCAGCCGGTGGCCTGCGCTGCTATACTTGTTCACCTGCCGTTCAGTTGGAGTGGAGTGACGCTGACGAAGCGTGGGCGGACAGCCCACGCTTTTGTTTTGGTCCGGAACACCCCTGCCGGGCTGCGGGTGAAGGGCAGCGAACGCAACGACAGGTGACGGATCCGACGACCGGGAAGGAGGGTGCACAGATGCCAGTAGAGCTGTTCCCCCTGCTCGAGCCGGTGGTCTCCGAGGCCGGCGTGGAGCTGGTCGACGCCGAGTACCGCTCGGGGGTGGTGCTGGTCACCATCGACGGCCCCGACGGCATCGACCTCGACCTGCTCGCCCGGGTGCACCGGGTGGTGTCCGACCTCCTCGACGAGCGGGACCCGATCCCGGGGAGCTACACCCTGGAGGTCTCCAGTCCCGGCGTGGAGCGGACCCTCCGGCGACCCGCGCACTTCACCCGGGCGGTGGGGGAGACCGTGTCCGTCAAGACGCGCCCCCAGGTGCCCGGCGACCGCCGGCTGACCGGTCGGCTGGTGGCCGCCGACGAGCAGGGGCTCGATCTCGAGGTCGAGGGGGCCACCGACGGTCCGGTCCGACTGGCCTACTCGGACATCGACCGGTGCCGCACGGTGTTCGCCTGGGGTCCCGCCCCCAAGCCCGGCGCCGCGGCGAAGACGAAGACGAAGACGAAGCAGACGACGACGCAGAAGAGGAAGCAGGTCACCACGTCATGAGCAAGCCGAACTTCGAGTTCCTCGACGCGCTCGGACAGATCGCCAGGGACAAGGGCATCTCGGTCGAGACGCTCCTCGACGCCCTGGCCAACGCCCTGGTGGCGGCGTACAAGCGCCGTCCCGACGCCGCCGAGGAGGCGGTGGTCACCATCGATCCCGAGTCGGGGGAGATCCGGGTCTACGGACAGGAGCTCGACGAGGACGGCAACGTGATCCGGGAGTGGGACGACACCCCGGACGACTTCGGGCGGATCGCGGCCCAGACGGCCAAGCAGGTCATCCTGCAGCGGATCCGGGAGGTCGAGCGCGACCTCAAGTACGAGGAGTACGCCGGGCGGGAGGGCGACATCGTCACGGGCATCGTGCAGCAGACCGATAACCGGTACACCCTGCTCGACCTGGGCAAGGTGGAGGCGCTGCTGCCCCAGGCCGAGCAGGTCTCCTACGAGCGCTACGAGCACGGGGCGCGCCTGAAGGCCTACATCGTCGAGGTGCGCAAGACCACCAAGGGCCCGCAGATCGTGGTCAGTCGCAGCCATCCGGGCCTGATCAAGCGGCTCTTCGAGCTCGAGGTGCCGGAGATCTCCTCGGGTGCGGTGGAGATCAAGGCGGCCGCCCGCGAGCCGGGCCACCGGACGAAGATCGCGGTGTGGTCGAACGACCCCAATGTGGACCCGGTGGGTGCCTGCGTGGGGGCCAGGGGCTCCCGGGTGCGCATGGTCACCAACGAGCTGCGGGGCGAGCGGGTCGACGTGGTGCCGTTCTCCGACGATCCGGTCGAGCTGATCCAGTCGGCGCTGGCGCCGGCCCGGGTGCGCGAGGTCCGGCTGAACGACGAGACGGGGACGGCCACGGTGATCGTGAGCGACTACCAGCTGTCGCTGGCCATCGGCAAGGAGGGCCAGAACGCCCGCCTGGCCGCGCGCCTGACCGGCTGGCGGATCGACATCAAGAGCGAGACCCAGCTGGCCGAGGAGGAGTCGGGGTACGCCGGCGAGGAGTGGGCCGAGGGCGAGTGGGTCCAGAACGAGGCCGGCGAGATGGTGTGGCAGCCGGCCGAGGGTGGCGACGCGGTGTCGGCGGCCCAGTGGTCGCAGGGCGCCGAGGGCGCCGCCGAGTCGGAGCCCTCGGCGGAGGCAGGGTCCACGGCCGAAACCGGGGCGGAGCCGGCGTCTGCGGCCGAGCCGGCGTCCGAGACCGAGCCGCCGGCCGAGACCGAGCCGCCGACCGAGACCGAGCCGCCGACCGAGACCGAGCCGCCGGCCGAGACCGAGCCGGTAGCATCGGGCGAGGAGGGTACGGCATAGCGCCGATCCGGACCTGCATCGGTTGCCGCCGGACCGGCGAGGTCTCGGGGATGGTGCGATTGGTGCGACTCCCCGACGGATCGCTGGCGGTCGGCGCCGGTCTCCCCGGACGAGGCGCCTGGCTGTGCCGGGACAGCCCGGGCTGCATCGACCAGGCGGTTCGCCGTGGGGCGTTCCAGCGGGCCCTCCGGCAGCCGGTCGACGCCTCCCAGGTGGAGCGGGTCCGTTCGGAGCTGGGGCCGCCGCCGGAGGGCCGGTCGCTGTGATGTGCGAGGATAGAGGGTCGTGGTGCTCCCAGCGCTCACGACGTGGATGAAGGGCAGTAACAGCCGTTGCCGAAGAAGATCCGGGTCTACGAGCTCGCCCATGAGCTCGGCCTGACCAACAAAGAGGCACTCGACCTCTGCCTGTCCCTCGGGATGGGCGTCAAGAGCCATTCGTCGTCCATCGAGGACGCGCAGGCGGACCGCGCCCGGCGGAAAGCCGACCGTGAGGGGCTCCGGCGGGAGGTACAGCCCGAGGAGCCGGCACCGCCGGCCAAGAAGAGCGCCGCCAGGAAGAAGGCTCCGGCCGCATCGACCGACACGGCTCCGGCCGGGGCCGGTGCACCGGACGCCACCTCCGACGGCGGATCCGATGCTCCGCCGGCACCGGTCAAGCGTGGCGGTACCCGCCTGGTGACCAGTCGCCCGGCCTCGGAAGTGCCCACTTCCGCCGCCCCGCGCCCGGCGCCGGTGGCCCCGGCCACCGCGGCCCCGGTACGTCCGGCCGCGCCGTCCGCCCCGGCCCCCGCCCCGGTCCGTCCGATGGCCCCCGCGGCGGCCGCACCCGCCCCGACCCGCACCGCCCCGGCCCCGGCACCCGCCACGCCGGCCGCACCGGCCGTGGACGCCCCGGCCGCGGCGGCCGCCCCGACCCCCGCCCCGGCTCCGACCGCATCTACCGCCCCAGCTCCGGTCGCCGCCCCAGCTCCGACCGCATCTACCGCCGCCGCTCCGGCCGCGGCAGCTCCGGCCGCGCCCGCCGCCGCGGCTGCACCCGCCGCCCCCGCCCCCGCTCCGACCCCGCCTCCGTCGGCGCCAGCGCGACCTCCGACCAGTGCCAGCGGCAAGGCGATCCCGCCGCCCCCCGGCGGCCCGCCCCGTTCCGTCACCGGGAAGCCGATCCCGCCGCCCCCCGGTGCCGGCGGGCGCCGGCCCCCTCCCGGTGGCCCTCGCCCGGGCGGAGGATTCAGCAATCGTCCCGGAGGCGCCGGCGGAGCCGGACGGCCGGTCGGCGGTGGACGCCCGACCGGCGGCCCCCCGGGTGCCGGTGGTGGTGGCTTCGGTGGCCGTCCCGGTGGCGCCGGCGGTGGTGGCTACGGTGGCCGCCCCGGTGGCGGTCCCGGCGGTGGTCCGGGTGGTCCCGGCGGCCCGGGTGGACGTGGCGGACCCGGGATGGGCCGTGGGCGCCCCAACCAGCGTCGACCCCGTCGGCGCCGTCGCAACCTCGAGGAGCTGGAACCGACCCAGCTGACCGCGTACACGCCGTCGACCGCTCCGGTGCCCGACACCGAGGTGATCATCGAGCGCGGCGCCACCGCCCGCGACCTGGGCCCCAAGCTCAACCGGTCGGCGGGCGACGTGATCCGCTTCCTGATGATGCAGGGGGAGATGGTCACGGCCACCCAGTCCCTGACGGACGACATGATCGACCTCTTCGCCGCCGAGCTCGGCGCCAACGTGCGTCTCGTCGACCCCGGCGAGGAGCGCGAGGCGGAGCTGCTGGCCAAGTTCTTCGACGACGACGACGAGGAGGAGGAGGAGGCCGATCTGCGGCCCCGCCCGCCGGTCGTCACCGTCATGGGCCACGTGGACCACGGGAAGACCCTCCTGCTCGACCGCATCCGGTCGGCCAACGTGGTGGCCGGCGAGGCCGGTGGCATCACCCAGCACATCGGTGCCTACCAGGTCGTCTGGCAGGACCATCCGATCACCTTCATCGACACCCCCGGCCACGAGGCGTTCACCGCCATGCGCGCCCGGGGGGCCGAGGTGACCGACATCGTGGTCCTGGTGGTGGCGGCCGACGACGGCGTGATGCCCCAGACCATCGAGGCGATCGACCACGCCAAGGCGGCCGATGTGCCCATCATCGTGGCCGTCAACAAGATCGACCGGGCGGAGGCCGACCCCAACCGCGTGCTGCAGCAGCTGTCCGAGCACGGGCTGGTCCCCGAGGCGTGGGGCGGCGACACCATCTGCGTGGAGATCTCCGCCCTCCAGAACCTCGGGATCGACGACCTGCTCGAGCAGATCGTCCTGGTCGCCGAGATCGAGGAGCTGGTGGCCAGTCCCGAGGGACGGGCCCGCGGCGTGGTGCTGGAGGCCGAGCTCGAGGTGGGCCGCGGCCCGGTGGCCTCGGTCATCGTCGAGCGCGGCACCCTCCGGGTGGGCGATCCGATCGTGGCCGGTGCGGCCTGGGGCAAGGTCAAGGCCCTGGTCGACGACCACGGCGACCAGATCAAGGAGGCCCCACCCTCGACGCCGGTGCAGGTCCTCGGCTTCTCGGAGCCCCCGGAGCCCGGTGACGAGTTCCGGGTCGCCCCCGAGCAGGCACAGGCCCGCACCATCGGGGAGGCACGGGCCCACCGCTACCGCGTGGCCGGGCACGGTCCCGCCGCCGCCTCGGCACTGGGTGGGGCCAAGCTCGAGGATCTCTTCGAGCAGATCCAGCGGGGCGAGACGGCCACCCTGAACCTGATCCTGAAGGCCGACGTCCGCGGCTCGCTGGAGGCCGTCACCGAGAGCCTCCGAAAGCTCGAGCGTGACGACGTCAAGCTGAGCTTCGTCCACCGTGGGGTGGGCGGCATCACCGAGTACGACGTCCAGCTGGCCCAGGCCTCGAACGCCACCATCATCGGCTTCAACGTGCGGCCCGACCGTCGGTCGAGGGAGATGGCGGTGAAGTCCCGGGTGGAGATCCGGACCTACGAGATCATCTACAAGCTCCTCGAGGATCTCGAGGCGGCCATGCTCGGCCTGCTCTCGCCGGTCTACGAGGAGATCGTGACCGGCGAGGCCGAGGTCCGCCAGATCTTCCGGGTGCCCCGCATCGGTGCCATCGCCGGCTGCTACGTCCGGGAGGGCGTCATCACCCGTGGGTCCAAGGTCCGCTTCCTCCGCGAGGGCGTGATCATCTGGAAGGGCACCATCACCTCACTTCGGCGGTTCAAGGACGATGCCCGGGAGGTCCAGGCCGGGTTCGAGTGCGGTATCGGCCTCTCGGACTACCAGGACCTCAAAGAGGGTGACGTCATCGAGACGTTCGACGAGCGGGAGATCCCCCGCACCTGAGCGTCGACCCCGGTGCCGCCCCGGCGCCGGGGCCGCTGCGGGTGCCGGAGCGGAGGAGTCGTGCCAGGTCGCCGGAACGACAATCGGGGTGCGGCCCCGTTCCCGAGGTCGCTCCGGGTCAACCAGGTCCTCCGCCAGGTGCTGGCCGAAGAGCTGGAACGACTGGCCGACGCCGACGAGCGGCTCCGCCTGGTCACCGTCACCTCGGTGGACACCGCGCCCGACCTCCGGCAGGCCACGGTCTTCCTGAGCTCGCTCTCCGACGATGCCGCCGCCGCCCTGGCCGAGCGCCGCGCCCAGCTGCAGGCCACGGTGGCGCGCCAGCTCCGCATGAAGCGGACCCCCCAGCTGACCTTCGAGGTCGACCCGGCGGTGGTGGCCGGCTCCCGGGTGGAGGACGCGCTCCGGCGCATCCGCGAAGCCGACGCCTCCCGACCGGCCGCCACCGACCCGGACGACGATCCGGGGACCGAGCCGGAGGAGCCGTGAGCCCGACCGGCGTCGGCGACCGCACCGGACTGGTGGTGGTGGACAAGGAGGCCGGCTGGACGTCACACGATGTGGTGGCGCGGTGCCGGCGGATCTTCGGTCAGCGCCGGGTCGGGCACGCCGGCACCCTCGATCCGGATGCCACCGGCGTGCTCCTGGTGGGCCTGGGGCGGGCCACCCGACTGCTCCGGTTCCTGACCGCTCTGCCCAAGACGTACGAGGCGGAGGTGGTGCTCGGGACCGCCACCAGCACCCTCGACGCCGCCGGCCAGGTCACCGGCACCTGGGACATGGCCAAGGTGACCCTGGCCGAGGTGCGGGAGGCGGCGGTCGGCCTCACGGGCGACATCGAGCAGGTCCCCCCGATGGTCTCCGCGGTGAAGGTCGACGGTCGGCGGCTCCACGCCCTGGCCCGGGAGGGGATCGAGGTGGAGCGGCAGGCCCGGCCGGTGTCCGTCTACCGCTACGACGTCGATCCCACCAGCTCACCGGGTGTCTACCGCATCGAGGTCGAATGCTCGTCGGGCACCTACGTGCGGGTGCTCGCCGCCGATCTGGGGATCGCCCTCGGGGGCGGGGCCCACCTGCGCAGGCTCCGCCGGACCCGGATCGGCTCGTTCACCACCGACGAGGCCCGGACGGTCGACTCGCTCACCCCGGAGTCGGTGCTCACCCCCGCCCAGGCACTGCGCGACCTCGACCAGGTCGTGGTCCCCGAGGAGGTGGAGCAGCTGGTCGGTCGGGGACTGGCCCTCGACCGGGTGCCCCTCGGGATCACCGGGGACGGCCCCTGGGGGCTGGTCGACGACGACCGCCGCCTGCTGGCGGTCTACGAGGCCACCGATACCGACCGCATCCGTCCGGCCGTGGTCCTGGCGAGCGCCGGATGACCGCGTCCCCCGGACCTGGCTGTGCGCCGGCGGCGACCGGTAACCTCGCCCGGTGATGGAGATCGTGACCGACCTCTCCGGGTCCTCGCCCCCGCCGGGTGGATCGGCCGTGACCATCGGCGCCTACGACGGGGTCCACCTCGGCCATCAGGCGCTCCTGGGCGAGCTGGGTCGCCGGGCTTCGGCTGCCGGCCTGGCCACCGTGGTGGTGACCTTCGACCGGCATCCGGCCTCGGTGGTGCGCCCCGACTCGGCCCCCCGGCTGCTGTGTGACCTCGACCAGAAGCTCGAGCTGTTGGCGGCCGCCGGCGTCGACCGGACCGTGGTCCTGCGGTTCGACGAGGAACGTGCCAACGAGACCGCCGAGGCGTTCGTCGAGGAAGTGATCGAACAGGGGCTCGACGCCCGCCTGGTGGTGGTGGGCGAGGACTTCCACTTCGGACACGGACGGAAGGGGAACGTGGCGCTCCTGGCCGAGCGGGGTGCGGTCGGCGGCTACGAGGTCGAGGGCGTGTCCCTCCGGTCCGACCGGGACGGACCGGCCATCTCCTCGACCCGGATCCGGGGCCTGGTGGCCGGTGGCGACGTGGAGGGAGCGGCCCGACTGCTCGGGCGGGCCCACCAGGTCCGGGGGGTGGTGGCCCACGGTGACCGCCGGGGCGGGACCGAGCTCGGGTTCCCCACCGCCAACCTGGACGTGCCCGCCGCCATCGCACTGCCCGCCGTCGGGATCTACGCCGGTTGGTACGAGCGCCCCGACGGCAGCCGCTGGCCGGCCGCCATCTCGGTCGGCCGCCGCCCCACCTTCTACGAGGACGGCGAGCTGCTGGTGGAGGCCTTCCTGCTCGACTACTCCGGTGACCTCTACGGGGAGGAGGGGCGGCTCTCCTTCGTGAGCCGCCTGCGCGACGAGCGGACCTTCGACTCGGTCGACGCCCTGGTCGGGCAGATGCACCGTGACGTGGCCGAGGCGCGCCACCGGTTGACCGGGACGTGACCGTCCTGCCGCTGGCGGCTGCGGCCCACCGGCACGGACTGCGCCTCGTCCTCCTGGTGGTCGTGGTGGTCGTGGTGGTCGTGGCGATCGTCGAGTACCGCCGGTCGCACCGGCCCACCCCCGACGACGGACCCCTGTCACCATCGGGTGCCGGGGCCGACCCGGTGGACGCCGCCGACCCCGGCATCCCACCCGTCGCCGCCGCGGCGGCGGCCCCCGGGGCCGCCGTGGCGGTCACGCCCCGTCACCGGGCCGGCGTGCCGCCGATCCGCGCTGACGGCCTCACCAAGCGCTACGGCGAGCAGCTGGCCGTCGACCGGCTGACGTTCGACGTGGCCGCCGGTCAGGTCACCGGCTTTCTGGGACCGAACGGGGCCGGGAAGTCGACCACCATGCGGATGATCATGGGTCTGGACCGGTCCGACGGTGGTTCGGTCACCGTCCACGGCCGGCGGTACCACGACCTGTCGTGGCCGCTCCACGAGGTCGGCGCCCTCCTGGAGGCCAGCGCCCTCCACCCGGGACGGAGCGCATCGGCCCACCTGTGGATGCTGGCCCGGACCCACGGCATCCCCCGCCGCCGCGTCGACGAGGTCCTCCACCTGGTCGGGCTCGCCGCCGTCGCCCGACGCCGGGTGGGCGGGTTCTCGATGGGCATGCGGCAGCGCCTGGGGATCGCCGCCGCCCTGTTGGGGGACCCGGGGATCCTGCTCTTCGACGAGCCGGTGAACGGTCTGGACACCGACGGGATCCGCTGGGTCCGGGGCCTGGTCAGGAGCCTGGCCGACGAGGGACGCACGGTCTTCGTGTCCAGTCACCTCATGAGCGAGATGGCCCTCATGGCCGACCACGTGGTGGTCATCGGCAAGGGGAGGCTTCTCGCCGACCAGTCGACGGACGAGTTCACCGGGCGGTTCTCCCACCGTTCGGTCCGTGTCCGCTCGCCGCACCTGGAGACGCTCGTCCCGGTGCTGGAGGCGGCCGGCGCCTCGACGGTCACCGAGCCCGACGGATCGTTGACGGTGGAGGGGCTGAGCGCCGACGACGTCGGCGAGCTGGCCTGGCGCAACCAGGTGCTCCTCCACGAGTTGGCGCCCCGTTCGGCGACCCTCGAGGAAGCGTTCATCGAGTCGACCGAGGGCGAGCTCGAATTCAGGGGGGAACGATGACGGTCCCGACGACCGAGCCCCCGGCTCCGGATCCGGCTCCCGGGCCGCCCGGGCAGTACCACCTGCCCGGGATCCTCGGGTCCGAATGGACGAAGTTGCTGTCGGTCAGCTCGACGGTGTGGACGCTGCTGATCACCGTCCTGGCCGGCGTGGGCATCGGTGCCCTGGTCACCTCGGCCCAGGCCGCACGGTGGGCGGACCGGGGGCTGGCCGCCCGGCTGGCCTTCGACCCGACCCGGGCCAGCCTGGCCGGGCTCCTCTTCGCCCAGCTGGCCATCGGGGTGCTGGGCGTGCTCGTGGTCAGTGCCGAGTACAGCACCGGCACCATCCGGGCCACGTTCGCGGCCACCCCCCGCCGGCCGCTGGTGCTGGTGGCCAAGGTGGTCGTCTTCGGGTCGGTCTCCCTGGTGGTGGGGGAGGCGGTGGCTCTGGTGGCGTTCGTGGTCGGCCAGCGGGTGCTCTCGGGGAAGACCCCGACCGCCTCCCTCTCCGACCCCGCCGTGGTCCGTGCCGTGCTCGGCGGTGGCCTCTACCTGATGGCGCTGGGGCTCCTCGCCCTGGGCGTGGCCTGCATCGTCCGGCACACCGCCGCCGCCATCAGCACCTTCGTCGGGGCGCTGTTCATCCTGCCGATCATCGCCGACGTCCTGCCGAGCCCCTACTCCGACGACCTCTCCCGCTTCCTCCCGCAGAGCATCGGCACGGTGATGTTGTCGGCCCACTACCACGGGAGCGACTCCTTCGGCCCGTGGACCGGCTTCGCCATCCTGTGCGGGTACGCCGCCGTGGCGCTGGTGGCCGGGGGCGTGCTGCTGGTCCGCCGCGACGCGTGACGACACCGCGCCCCCTTCCGCGGTTCAGCCGGCCGGGGCGTCCCCGAGCAGCTCGGTCCGGAGCTCGCGCTTGAGCGCCTTGCCGGCCGGGTTACGGGGCAGGGGCTCGGCGCGGAACCAGTAGCGGGTGGGCACACTGAAGCCCGCCAGCTGCTCGCGTACGAATCGGGACAGCTCGTCGGCGTCCACGTCGTGGCCGGGCCGGAGCACCACCACCGCCCCCACCTCCTCGCCGAGCACCGGGTGGGGAACGCCGAGCACCGCGCAGTCGGCCACCGCCGGGTGCTCGAAGAGGGCCGCCTCCACCTCCACGCAGTAGACGTTCTCGCCCCCCCGGATGATCATGTCCTTGGAGCGGTCCACGATGTGGACGAACCCCTCGTCGTCGATCCGGGCCACGTCGCCGGTGTGGAGCCAGCCCCGGGTGAACGACCCGGCGGTGTCCTCGGGGCGGTTCCAGTAGCCGCGGACCACGTTGGGCCCCTTGATCCACAGCTCGCCGGTGCGCTCGGGGTCGGGGGCGAGCACGGGCGGCTCCTCGCCGCTGTGGTCCTCGGGCACCACGGCCACGTCGCACACCGGCGCGGGCGGTCCGACGCTGTCGGGCTTGCGGACGTAGTCGTCGCCGGCGTTCATGCAGGTCATCGCCGAGGTCTCCGTGAGGCCGTAGCCGTTGCCCGGGGCGCCGAGGGGGAAGTGCTCCTTGATCCGACGGACCAGGTCCGGAGGGGCGGGTGCGCCGCCGTAGGAGATGGAGCGGACCGAGGAGGTGTCGCGCCGGGCGAAGTCGGGCGAGTCGATGACCTGCATCACCATGGTGGGCACGCCGCCGAAGATGGTGATCCGCTCGCGCTCGATGAGCTCGAGGGCCCGGGCCGGGTCGAAGTGGTGCATCATCACCAGCTTGCCGCCGGCCGCGGTGTTGGAGACCAGCACCGCGTGGCAGCCGGTGGCGTGGAAGAGCGGCACCGACAGGAGGTTGGCGTTCTGGGCACCGCTGCTGACGTCGGCCACCCCGCCGCTGCGGCGGACCGAGCCGACGGTGGAGACGAAGAACAGGTTCATCAGGTTGGAGCAGCTGTTGCGGTGGGTGCCGACCGCCCCCTTGGGCCGACCGGTGGTGCCCGAGGTGTAGAAGATGGTGGCGTCGTCGTCGGGGTCGATGGCCACCTCCGGCAGGGTGGCGTCGTCGGCCGGCGTGCCGACCGCCTCGGCGAACGGCACCACCGGCACCGGGGGGAGCCCGTCGCGCACCACGGTCGCCGAGGTGGGAGCCCGGCGGCCGCCGTGCTCGTCGGGCTGTTCGCAGCAGACGACCACGGTCCGGAGGGCCGGCAGCTCACCCAGATGGGGCCGGATGCGCTCCTCGCGCTCCTCGTCCACCACCACCAGGGTGGTCGACGAGTCGAGCAGGCCGTAGGTGAGCTCCGGCCCGGTCCACCAGGCGTTGAGCGGCACCACCACCGCCCCCACCGCCACCGCCGCCCAGAAGGCGATCACCCATTCGGGCAGGTTTCGCATGGCGATGGCCACCCGGTCCCCGGGCACCACCCCGTAGCGCCCGGTGAGCGAGTGGGCGAGGGCGGCCACGGTGCGGAAGTGCTCGGCGAACGTGTACCGCTCGTCCTCGTAGACCAGGAAGTCCTTGTCGCCGTGGAGGGAGGAGAGCTCGAGCACCGTGCGGAGGGTGGGGGGTGCCGACTTCCACGTCCGGGTCGGGACCCCCCGGATGGTGAGCTCCTCCATCTCGAACAGCTGGCCGGGCGCGGTCAGCGAGGCGGTGGCCTCGGCCAGGGTGGGGGGCGTGGTCTCGCCGGCCGCCCCGTCCGGGGCCGCGCCGGTGGCGGTGTCGCTCATGCCGGTCCTCTCTTCGGGTCCTTCGGGTGGGTGCCGGCCCCGACGGTCGGCGCCCGGAAGATCGCCGTCCGGTAGAAGGCCAGCTCGGCGACGCTCTCACGGATGTCGTCCATGGCCCGGTGGCCACCGGCCTTGGTCGGCGCCCCCGCCGCCGCCTCGGGATACCACCGTCGGGCGAGCTCCTTGACGGTGGAGACGTCCACCGAGCGGTAGTGGAGGTACTCCTCGACCTCAGGGAGGTAGGCGGCCAGGAACCGGCGGTCGGTACCGATGGAGTTCCCGGCCAGCGGGACGGTGCGCGGCTTGGGGACGTGCGCCCGGATGAACGCCAGGGTGGCGGCACCCGCCTCCTCCAGGGTCACGGTGGACGAGGCGATCTCGGTGAGCAGTCCGCTCTTGGTGTGCATCGCCCGGACGAAGTCGTCCATCCGGCCGAGGGCGTCGGCGTCGGCCGACACCACCAGGTCCGGACCCTCGGCCACGACGGCCAGGTCGTCGTCGGTGACCAGGGTCGCCACTTCGACGATCACGTGGCGGCCGACGTCGAGTCCGGTCATCTCCAGGTCCATCCATACGAGCACGACCGACGACGTTACCGGGTGGTAGGCGCCGGACCAAGGTGACGGGCCGTCAGATCGCCGCCACCGGGCGCGGTCGGGTGCCCGGACCGGTGGGCCGGGCCCCGGGGGAGGGGTAACCTCGTCCGATCCAACGCGGGAGGAGCCGGCCATGCCGGGATCGACGGGTGCCGACCAGACCACGGCGGGCGGTGGTGACCGCGCACCGCTCCGGGTGCCGGTCCTCCGTCTCGACGGGGAGCTGCCGCTTCCCGCCTACCTCCGGGAGGGGGACGCCGGCGCCGACCTGGTGGCCCGGATCGACGTCACCCTGCCGGCCGCCGGCGGCCGGGCGGTGGTGCCCACCGGCATCGCTCTGGCCATCCCGCCGGGCCACGCCGGCTTCGTCCAGCCGAGGAGCGGGCTGGCCCTCCGTCACGGGGTCACCTGCCTCAACACGCCGGGCCTCATCGACGCCGGGTACCGGGACGAGTTGGCGGTACTGCTGGTGAACACCGATCCGCACGCCGACTACGAGGTCCACCGGGGGGACCGGATCGCCCAGTTGGTGATCCAGCGGGTCGAGCGGGCGTCGTTCGACCCGGTCGGGTCCCTCGACACCACCGACCGCGGCGTGGGCGGCTTCGGGTCGACCGGCCGGTGAGCGACGGCCCGCACCCGCTGGCCGGTCTGGACGGCGCCTTCCTGGCCTTCGAGTCCCCGACCATGCACCTGCACATCGCCGGCGTGCAGGTCTTCGACCCCACCTCGGTGCCGGGTGGGGTCGGGTTCCACGAGATCCGCGACCAGGTGGCCGCACGGGTGCCCCTGGTGCCCCCGTTCCGCCGCCGGGTGGTGGAGGTGCCCTTCGGGCTCCAGCACCCCTCGATGGTGGAGGACCCCGACTTCGACATCGACTTCCACGTGCGCCGGGCCAGTCTGCCGGCGCCCGGGGGACCCGAGGAGCTGGCCGCCCTGGTGGGGTCGATCGTGTCCCGGCCGCTCGACCGGAGCCGGCCGCTCTGGGAGTTCCACGTGGTGGAGGGACTCGAGCACGGCCACCTGGCCCTCGTGTCCAAGGTCCACCACTCGATCATCGACGGGGTCTCCGGGGCCGAGGTGATGGCCGCCTTCTTCGATCTCGAACCGGCACCGGTCGGCCCGCCGGGGAGCGGAGCCGCCACGTGGGAGCCGGGTCCGGTCCCGGGCGACGTCGAACGGCTCCGGAGCGCGCTGGGGTCCCTCCCCGGCCACGCCGACCAGGTGGCCCGGACGGTGGGCAGCACGGTCCGGACGGTCCGGTCCCTCAACAGCCGGAACCGGGAGGTGCAGGGGGTGCTGCCCCCGTCGCCGTTCCAGGCGCCCCGGACCTCGATCAACCGGGCCATCTCCGGCCACCGGCGGGTCCGACTGGCCGAGGTGCCCCTGGCCGACGTCCGGCGGGTCACCGACGTCCTCGGCGGCACCGTCAACGACGTGGTGCTCTCCATGGTGGCCGGGTCGCTGCGGACCTTCTTCGCCGGTCGGCACGAGGAGCTCGACAGCTCGCTGGTGGCCATGGTGCCGGTGTCGATCCGCCGGGAGGAGGAGCGGGCGGCCCTCGGCAACCGGGTCTCGGCCATGCTGGTCTCGCTGGCCACCGGGGTCGAGGACCCCGTGGCCCGCCTGCGGCTGATCAGTGCCGGGGTCCAGGCGGCCAAGGAGCAGCACCGGGCCGTCGACACCGACGTCTACGCCCGGTGGGCGCAGGCCCTCTTCCCGGCGGTGGCCACCCGACTGTCGCGCCTCCTCGGCAACCTGCGGGTCTTCGACCACGTCCCGCCGGTCTTCAACGTGGTGGTCTCCAACATCCCCGGACCGGACGTCCCCCTCTACCTGGCCGGGGCGAGGATGGTGGCCATGTACCCGGTCGGCCCGGTGGCCGAGGGGGTGGGGCTCAACGTCACGGTCTTCTCCTACCTGGGCACCCTCTACCTCGGGGTCACCGGGTGCTGGGACCTGGTGCCCGACCTCGACCGGGTCGCCCACGGGCTGGTCGACGCCCTGCACGACCTGGTGAAGGAGGCGGACCGCCGCGACCGCCCGGTGCCGTGGTGGCACGGCGAGGCCCCCGAGTAGCCACCCGGAGGGCCGGCCGGGTACGGCCGACTGCTACAGTGGGCCCGCTTACGCGGACGTGGCTCAGCTGGTAGAGCATCACCTTGCCAAGGTGAGGGTCGCGGGTTCGAATCCCGTCGTCCGCTCTCAGGGAAGTGGCAGGTCAGGGCGCCTGAACGGCGCCCTGTTCCGCGCTCGGAAGGGTCGAAACCTTGGCCCCTGTCCGCCGAGATCAGGCGATGACGATCAGTCGACAGCGCCCGACCGGCGCCGGTGTCCGATGAGCAGCACGCCACCGGAGATCACCACGGTGACCCCGAACACGATCAGCCCGGGGATCCAGTCGGGCGAGGCGGCCCCGAGGGTCTTCCCCATCAGGATCACGCCACCGGGCCCGTCCTGGCTGCTCACCTGGATCTGGTAGGTGCCGGCCACCGTCGGGTGCACGTACGCCACCAGCTCGAGGGTGAGGTTGTCCGGATTGTCCTCGAGGAGCTCACCACCGCCGTCGTTCCAGCTGAACCCGGGTTGCGGGGCGTCGCCGGGGGGGTTGACGTCGATCGACAGGGCCGGGGTTCCGTTCCACACGTTCCCGGTCACGAAGGTGCCGTACCAGAACGAGTACTGCTGGGCGTCGAGGTGGACGCTGGTGGTCCCCGGGATCGACACCCGGCCGGCCGCCCCCGCGCTGGTGAAGTTCTCCGTCGTGGCCGGTGCGATGACCACGATGACCGCGATGGCCGTACCCACCACGAAGACGATGAGTGCCGCCAGCCAGTGCCTGACCCACATCCCGCGCCACCTCCGCCGACCGCTCCGCCGATGAGGGGACGATCGTACCGTGCGCTGATCGGGCGCGGGCGACCGGGCGCCCCGGGGGCCCGCTGGTACCATGCGCCGGTGCGCCGTGCCGGGACCGCCCTCCTGCTGGCGGTGGCCCTGGTGGCCGCCGGGTGCGGCGGTGCCTCGGTGACGGCGACCCCCACCACCCTCCCGCTCCCGGCCGGCCCGACGCCCTCGCCGATCGCCACCATGGTCTGCCAGCCCAAGGTCTCGGACGAGATCCACCAGGTGCTCGGGGTGAAGGCCGACGTGGTCGACGAGTCGTGGACCGTCGCCGACCACACCTACCGCTGCACCTACCGGTACCCGGACGGGTCGATGGGGCTCTCGGTGGCCGAGGTGTCGAGCTGGGACGGGGTCGAGAACGCCTACGCCTCGCTCCAGCACTCCCTGGGGGTGGCGCAGGAGCTGCCCAACCTGGGCCAGGCCGCCTTCCAGGCGCCGGACGGTTCGGTGGTGGTGCGCAAGGACTGGAAGATCCTGGTGGTGGATCCCACCGGCCTCCCCGCCCAGTTCGGTGTGCCGCCCACCAGCTCGGCCGACGTGGCGGTCACCGTGGCCGACGTCGTCCTCGGCTGCTGGAGCGGGGACTGAGCGGGCTCAGACGCTCGGGGGGAAGGCCTTGGCCAGCGCCTTCGACTCCGGCACGGTGTCGGGCGGGGTGGTGAGGACCAGGCCCAGGCACATCTCGTCGGTCGATCCGTCGCCCCAGGTCACGAAGTGGGGCGGGAGCTGGCGCAGCAGCGGGACCGTCTCTTCGAGCTCGGGGTTGTAGGTGCAGGAGATCTGGATGGTGTCCGCCCGGGTGACCGGCACCGGCTTGGCCAGGATGTAGCCGCGCTGGTAGTGGAAGTCGTAGTCCTTGACGTCGAGCAGGGTCTGCTGCTTCGGGGTGCCGGGGTCGAGGACGAAGGTCATCGAGACCCCCAGCAGGTGCATGTGGGCGCCCAGCTCCACGATGTTGCCGGCCGACCGGACCGGCGTCGTGCAGGTGGTGGTGTCGCCGACCGGCGGGTCGGAGGGGTTCTCCCCGCACAGGGCCTCCATGCCGTTGACCAGCGCCTCCTGGCCGGCGCCGAACCGCTGGCCCACGCTGGCCAGCTCGGCCGTCCGGCTGCACAGCGCGCCGGTGGCACCCGTGGGGCACGGGACGTTGGGGGGCGCCACCAGGAGGTCGAGGCGGAGGGGGCGCAGCTGGGTCGACGCCGGGACGGTGGAGAGGACCACCTTGGAGCGGACCGGCTTGTCACCGACCAGCAGGTTGTAGTGCTCCTGGACGATGACCAGGCTGCCGGCGGGCATCGGGGCCCCGGTGCCGGTGGGCTCCACCGAGACGTTGTGGCCGGGTCCCCAGGCGGACAGCCAGGGGGCGCCGCCGGTCAGCGGGTTGCCGCCCGAGAGTCCCGACTCGCCGAAGCAGGTCCAGCCCTTCCCGCCGCCGTCCTGCGCCTCGGCCTGGGCGGCCAGGTCCGGCGGGACCTCGTAGGTGATCTCGTGGTGGACCTCCGGGCTGTTCGCCTGGAAGTCCACCGAGGTGATGAAGGCGTCGTGCGTGAGGTGCGGGTTGAGCAGGGTGCAGTGGTAGTCGTCGGTGCCGGTGCCGTTCGGGGCCTTCGGGGTGTAGGCCGACGGTGCCTGGAGGACCAGATCCGTCACCGGCGGGGAGGAGCTCGACGCCCCCGCCCCGCCGTTGGCCACCGCCGTCCCGGCGCCGACTGCTACCACGAGCAGCGTCAGAGCCGCCACCATCCGTCCCCACCCCGTTCTCATCCCGGCAACGCTAGCGCCCATACCATCCGGCCGGGAGGCGCGGCCCCCCGGGGGCGTGGAGGGGGCCGGGCTGTCGTAGTCTTGGGACCGTGTACAGCGAGATCGCATCGAACAAGCGGCGGAGCGTGCTGGTCATCGCGTCGTTCTTCGTGATCTGGCTGGCCATCGGCGCCGTCTGCGGGCTGCTGTTCAAGGTCCTCTACCACCCCACCAACGCCTACGGCACCACCTCCACGGCCAACCAGGGGTGGGCGCCCGTCGCCGTCGGCATGGTGGTCTGCGCCCTGCTCGCCCTCGGCGGCATCCTCTACTCCCTCACCGCCGGGGCCGGCCTGGTGCTGCGGGTGTCGGGGGCGCAGCCCGCCGATCCGGTCCGGTACGCGCAGCTCCACAACCTGGTCGAGGCGCTGGCGCTCGGTGAGGGGATCCCGACCCCCGACGTCTACGTCATCGACGACCCCTCACCCAACGCCTTCGCCACCGGGGTCAGCCCGGACAAGGCGGCCATCACCTTCACCACCGGGCTGCTGGCCATCATGAACCGCGAGGAGCTCGAAGGGGTCACCGGCCACGAGATGAGCCACATCAAGAACCACGACATCCGGCTCCTCCTGGTGGTCGGCACCATGATCGGCATGGCCGCCCTGCTGGCCAGCATCCTGTGGCGTTCCGCCCTCTTCTCCGGCGGCGGCCGGAACAACAACCAGCTGGGTCTGATCCTCATCGCCGCCGGCGCCCTGCTGGCCGTCGTCGGCTTCATCTTCGGGCCGCTGATGCGCCTGGCCCTGTCACGCCGGCGCGAGTCGCTGGCCGATGTGAGTGGCGTGGAGCTGACCCGCAACCCGGCCGGCCTGCTGGGTGCCCTGCGGAAGCTCCAGCAGAACGACCAGCCGTTCAAGAAGATGAACCACGCCACCGCGGCGATGTGCATCGACGACCCGCTGCAGCACCACGAGACGTGGATCCACCGGCTCTACGACACCCACCCGCCGATCGAGCAGCGGATCGCCGCCCTCGAGAAGATCGCCTCCGGCCAGTCGGTCTGAGCGGCGCCCGGCGCCGGCGGGTCAGCCGGCTGGCGGCGGCCCGGCGTTGCCGGCGGCCGGCGGGGGACCACCGGCCCCGGTGGCGGGCGGGGGGCCCGACGGCGGGGGGCCGGCCGCACCGGCGGCTTCCGAGCCGGGGAACGACACCTGTGGGACGGCCCGGTCGGCCTCGTCGGCCTGGAAGAAGGCCACCGCCTTGAAGCCGAACGGGCCGGCGATGAGGTTCCGCGGGAAGGTCTGCAGGGCGATGTTGTAGTCGCGGGCGCTGGTGTTGTAGTAGCGGCGGGCGTACTCGATCTTGTCCTCGGTGGCGGTCAGCGTCTCCTGCAGCTGCAGGAAGCTCTCCACCGCCCGCAGCTGCGGATAGTTCTCGGCCACCGCGAACAGGGAGCGGAGGGTGCCCGAGAGGGCGTTCTCCGCCGGTCCGATCTTCGCCGGGTCGCCGGTGGCGCCGGCCGTCACCGCGTTGGCCCGGGCCTGGGTCACCGCCTCGAAGGTGCCCTGCTCGTGGGCGGCGTAGCCCTGGACGGTCGAGACCAGGTTGGGGATGAGGTCGTGACGCCGCTTCAGCTCGATGTCGATCTCGGACCAGGCCTCCTGGGTCCGGTTGCGCTTCTTGACCAGGCCGTTGAAGGCCGCCCACAGGAAGAGCGCCAGTAGAACGACGATGACGATGATGACGATCAGCACGACCATGGTGTGGGTCTCCTCGACGGTGGTCTCACGCGAACCTTACCGGCTGGACGGGCCTCCGACCAGGGATCGGCACCCCCGGCCGACCGCCACCGGCACCGGGCGGTAGCGTCACCCCCGTGTGGGACGCCGAGGGGTGGAGGGGGGCGACCCGGCGGAACGCGCGCTCGGTACAGACGACCGTCGGGTGGATCTTCTGGGACCCCGGGGCGGTGGCCCGGTACGCCGGGCTCGGCCTCCCCGGGCCCCTCGGGTACATCGCCGCCCGGTGCGCCCCGCTCGCCCCGGCCGGTCCCGACGCCGTCATCGCCGCCTTCGGCTCGGTGTCACCCCCGGGCATCCGGGCGGCCTTCGACCTGGTGTCGGCCTCGACCTCCTTCGCCGACGTGTGGCGCGCCCGCGACGAGGCGGTGCTCGACGGACTCGCCGTCCACGCGCCGGACGCCCGGGGTCCGCTGGCCGTCCTCGGCCCCCGGCTGTGGGCGGCCGTCGACCGGCTGCCGACGGTGGGGAGGGTGCTGTTCGCCTCCCACCTGTCGATGCCCCGACCGGACGATCCCGTGCTCTCCGGGTGGCACGCGGTCAACTGCCTGCGCGAGTGGCGGGGCGACACCCACTGGGCACTGGTGGCGGCGGCCGGCCTGACCGGCGTGGAGGCCTCGATCCTCCACAACGCCTGGCTCGGCTACGAGCCCGACTGGATCCCCCGCTCCCGGGGGACCGCCCCCGGGGACCTGGCCGCGGGGTGGGCCTCCCTGGTGGCGAAGGGACTGGCCGAGGACGGGCGGGTCACCCGGGCCGGCGTCGACCTCCGCCAAGGGATCGAGGACGACACCGACCGCCTCACCACCGTGCCGTGGCAGCTCCTGGGCGAGGAGCTGACCGTCCGGTTCGCCGAGGAGCTCGAGCCGCCGTGCGTGACGCTGCTGGCCCGGGTCGACGAGACGGCCGGGCCGAACTACCAGCCCGCCTCGCGGATCCGTCCCGAGACGGAGAGGTCGCCATGAGCCTCGTCGGGAGGTTGGCCCGGGCCCTGACCGGTCCGGCGCTCTCCTCCAGGAAGGCCTCCACCGAGGAGATCACCCCGGTGGAGGGCCTGTCGGCGCTCTCCCTCGACGCCCTCACCTCGGTCGCCTACGGGCCGGAGGCCATCCTGGTGGTGCTGGCGGCGGCCGGTGCCACCGCGCTGCACCTGATCCTGCCGATCACCATCGCCATCATCGGGCTGCTGGTCATCCTGGTCGTGTCGTACCGGCAGGTGATCGACGCCTACCCGCTCGGTGGCGGGGCCTACGCCGTCACCCGCGACAACTTCGGCCCCCAGGCCTCCAAGCTGGCGGGGGCGTCGCTGATCGTCGACTACACCCTGACGGTGGCGGTCTCGATCGCCGCCGGGGTCGGCCAGCTGACATCGGCGTTCCCGTCCACCACGCCCGACACCGTCCCGATGTGCCTCGGCATCCTGGCGGTGATCACCGTGCTCAACCTGCGGGGGCTGGGGGAGGGGGCCCGCGCCTTCCTCGTCCCCACCCTGGTGTTCGTCGTCGGCCTCCTGGCCATCATCGTCGTCGGCCTGGTCCACCCGCTCGGCCTGCATGAGGCGCAGACCGGTACCTCGCTGGTGGCCACCCACACGGTCGAGGCGGTCTCCGTCCTGCTGGTGCTGAAGGCCTTCTCGGCGGGCTGCAGCGCCCTCACCGGTGTGGAGGCCATCGCCAACGGCGTGCCGCTGTTCAAGGAGCCGCGGGCGGTGCGGGCCAAGCGGACCGAGCTGCTGCTGGGCGTCATCCTCGGGGCGATGCTGCTGGGGCTGGCCGTGCTCACCGACCGGTTCCACGTCGGGCCCCGCACCGGCGAGACGGTGCTGAGCCAGATCATGGCCGACGCCGTCGGGCGGCACTGGGCCTACTACATCGTCTCGCTGACCATCACCCTGGTCCTGGCCCTGGCGGCCAACACCTCCTTCGGGGGCCTGCCCATCCTGACCAGCCTGCTCTCCCGGGACGACTACCTGCCGCACCTCTTCGGGGTCCGCGACCACCGGCTGGTGTTCGGCAACGGGGTCTGGGTGCTGGCCGGGTTCTCGGCCGTCCTGCTGGTGGCGGTCGACGGCAACACCAACACGCTCATCCCGCTCTTCGCCATCGGGGTGTTCACCGGGTTCACGCTCTCGCAGGCGGGCCTGGTCGTCCACTGGCGCCGCACCCGTCCGCCGGGATGGGTGCGGCGGGCCACCATCAACGGGGTGGGCGCCGGGGTCACCGGACTGGCCATTCTCATCTTCCTGGCCACCAAATTCCTCGCCGGGGCCTGGGTGGTGGTGGTGGCCATCCCCCTCCTGATCCTCCTCTTCAACCGGGTCGAGTCCTACTACCGTCGGGCCGACCGGGAGCTTGGCGGTGGGATCGTCCCGGGCCGCCTGGTGCGCCGTCCGACCCTGGTGGTGGTGCCGGTCACCAACGTGTCCCGTCTGACCCGCCACGCCCTCTCCGAGGCCATCTCCCTCGGCGACGAGGTGATGGCCGTCACCGTGGTGTTCGACGGCATGTCCGCGGGCCTGCCCGACTACCAGGTCGAGGAGAAGTGGCGGGCGTGGGACCCGGGGGTGCCGCTGCGGGTGCTGCACACCGAGTACGCCTCGATCACCGGGCCGATCGTGAGCCTGGTCGACGAACTGCTGGAAGACGTCGGCCGCCAGGTGGTGGTGCTGATCCCGGTGGTGATCCCCGAACGGCTCCGCTACCGGCTCCTCCACAACCAGGTGGACCTGGCGCTCTCGGCCGCCCTGCGGCGGCGTCCCGAGGTGGTGGTGGCCCGGGTGCCGATGCGGATCCGGGCCGCCGACGATCCGGAGGTGGTGGCGGGGTCGGACCCGCCGTCGTGAGGGGTCGGCCGGTCCGCTGCCGGCCTCAGTGGGGCCGGCGCCGCGACCCCTGGACCAGCACCCACTGGTAGAGGCCGGTGGGGAGCCGGGCGATGAGGTCGATGGCCTTGCCGTCGGCCCCGACCACCACCCTCCGCCGGTCGTGCTCGACGGCGGCCAGGATGTCGAGGGCGGCCCGCTCCGGGGTCGTCCGGGCCAGCCGGTCGAAGTCGTCGGGCGAGGCGTCGGCACCGGTGATGGCCGCCGCGCTCTCGTCCACCCGGCCGTTGCGGGCGATGTTGGTCTTGACCCCGCCGGGGTGGACGGTGGTGCAGCTGACCGGGGCCCCTTCGATCTCGAGCTCCATGCGAAGGGCGTCGGTGAACCCGCGCACCGCGAACTTGGCGGCGTTGTAGGCGGACTGGGACGGCACGCTGATCAGCCCGAAGACGCTCGACAGGTTGACGATGTGCCCGTCGCCGGAGGCCTTGAGGTGGGGGAGGAACGCCTTGGTGCCGTAGACCACGCCCCAGAAGTTGATCCCCATCAGCCACTCGAAGTCCTCGTAGGAGACGGCCTCCACGGTGGCCGCCAGGGCCACCCCGGCGTTGTTGAAGACCAGGTGGACCCGACCGTGCTCCTCGACCACCTCGTCGGCCCAGGCCTCCACCGCCGACCGGTCGGCCACGTCGAGGCGCCGGGAGGTCACCTTGACCCCCGACCCCTCGCAGAGGGCCACCGTCTCGGCCAGTCCCACCTCGTCGATGTCGGCCAGCGCCAGGTGGACGCCGCGCCGGGCCAGCTCACGGGCGAGCGCCCGCCCGATGCCGGAGCCGGCCCCGGTGACGGCGGCGACCCGGTCGTAGAAGGTCCTCATTGCTCCGCTCCCCCTTCGGATGCGAGTGCCATGGCCTTCCGGCGGACCGGGTTCGACAGCACCATGGCGTCGTCGTCGAGCCCCGACAGCTTGAGGGCCCGGTAGTCACGAAGGTAGCTCTGGTGGACCCGCCAGGGGAACTCGGTGCCCTGGCGGGGCATCCGGTCGGCGGCCCGGAGCACGTAGCCGGAGTTGAGGCCGAGCAGCGGCTGGGCGGCGACGGTCCCGGTACGGTCCACCGGGGTGGCCTGGCGCAGGCCGGTGGCGCGCAGCCGGTTGAGCAGCCGGGCGACGTAGTCGCAGGTCAGGTCGGCCTTGAGGGTCCACGAGGCGTTGGTGTACCCGATCACCACCGCCAGGTTGGGGACATCCTGGAGCATCATCCCCTTGTAGCTCAGCTTGGTGGCCGGATCGACCGGCTCCCCGTCCACCGTCACCGCGATGCCCCCGAGGAAGAGCAGGTCGAGACCGGTGGCGGTGACGATCAGGTCGGCCTCGAGCTCGGTGCCCGAGGTGAGGCGCACCCCGTGCTCGGTGAAGGTCTCGATGGTGTCCGTCACCACGTCCACCGAGCCGTCGCGGATCCGCTCGAACAGGTCGCCGTCCGGCACCACGCACAGGCGCTGGTCCCACGGGTCGTAGCGGGGCGTGAAGTGGGTGTCGATGTCGTAGCCGGCGGGGAGCTGGCGCTCGACCTGACGGCGGAGGATCCGGCGCATCAGCGCCGGCCGCCGCCTGCTCAGCACGTACATGCCCTGGGTGAGCAGTGCCTTCAGCCAGCGGAGGGGTGCCCCGGCGCGCTGGTCGCCGAGGACGCGCCGGAGGAGCTGGGCCACCGGGTCCCGGGCGGGCAGCGTCATGACGTAGGTGGGGGAGCGCTGGACCATGGTGACGTGGGCGGCGTCGACGGCCATCGACGGCACCAGGGTGACGGCCGTGGCGCCGCTGCCGATCACCAGCACCCGCTGGCCGGCGTAGTCGAGGTCGTCCGGCCACGCCTGGGGGTGGATGACCGGGCCGGTGAACCGCTCCTCACCGGGGAAATCGGGCCGGTAGCCGTGGTCGTAGCGGTAGTAGCCGGTGCACGAGACGAGGAAGTCACAGGTGAGCCCGAGACGCTCCCCGGTGTCGGTCCGCTCGGCGGTGACCCGCCAGTGGGCGTCTTCGGTCGACCAGTCGGCCGCCACCACCCGGTGGTGGAAGCGGATGTGCCGGTCGATGCCCTCTTCGGCGGCCGTCTCCCGGACGTACCGGAGGATCGAGTCCCCGTCGGCGATGGCCTTCTCGCCGGTCCACGGACGGAACGAGTACCCCAGCGTGAACATGTCCGAGTCGGACCGGATCCCCGGGTAGCGGAACAGGTCCCACGTCCCCCCGATGGCGTCCCGGGCCTCGAAGACGGCGTACGACGCCCACGGACAGCCGGTCTGGAGGAAGTGGCCGGCGCCGATGCCGGAGAGGCCGGCGCCGACGACCAGGACGTCGAGGTGCTCGGTGGAGGGCTCCATCACGCCGCCGCCGAGGCGAGACGGTCGTTGAGGGCACCGTCCTCCCCGAACAGGCGGGTGCGCCACTCCTCCACCAGGGCGGTGGTGTCCCGGTCGTCAGGGTGGAAGCCCGGGCGGTTGTACTCGCGGATGCGGCGCCACAGCTGGCCCTCGGCCAGCGGAGACGAGCGGAGGCCCCGGAGGCTCCGGCGGAGGTTGCCGCCCCGGTAGGTGTCCGGGTCCCCGAGGAGCGAGAGCGCCACCTGGACGGTGGTGCCCACCACGAAGCCGATACAGATCAGGTTCATGGTCGTGGTGCGGAGGCGCTCGCTGCCCCCGGCCAGCCGGTAGACGTCGAAGGCGACCGCCTTGTGCTCGGACTCCTCGAGGGCGTGCCAGACGAAGAGGTCGCGGACCGCCGGGTGTCCGAGGGTGTGGCGCACCTCGGGGTCGGACAGCACCACCTCGGCCAGGGTGGCGGTGAAGTGCTCGAGGGCGGCGGTGGCGGCCAGGTTGGAGAGCGGGGGGAGCAGCCGCTCGCGGAGGGCGAGACCCCGGCGCGTGATCCGTTCGTACCGCTTGGACGGGTAGCCGAGCTCGTCGAGGCGGTCGTTGAACGTCCGGTGCTCCCGCCCGTGGACCGACTCCTGGCCGATGAAGCCGGCCACCTGGCGCTTCAGCACCGGGTCGGTCACCCGGTCGCGGAAGCGTCGCACCGACCGGACGAAGAACTCCTCGCCGTCCGGGAAGACGGAGGACAGGGTGGCCACCAGATGGCTCGAGACGAGGTCGCCGTCGGCGGTGAAGTGCCGGGGCACGTCCCGGAACGACGCCTCGAAGTCCATGCGGCGGGTGGGGACCGTGCGGGCGGGCTGGGGGTCCAGGGTCATCGGCATCTCCGGGTCGGCGGTCTGCTGTCACTCTAGAGGTTTTGATGGATATACTCAAGTCATCAATTCTGCTACCATCGACCCGATGGACGGTAACGGGAGCGGGACCACCGAGGGCAAGGGTGCCCAGACCCGGCGGGCGATCCTGGACGCCGCCATCGCCCGCTTCGGGCGCGACGGCTTCCGGGCGACCTCGGTGGCCGACATCGCCCGGGACGCCGGGGTGAGCGGCACCGCGGCCTACGCCTACTTCCCCAACAAGGAGGCCCTCTTCCTCGCTGCGGTGGACGAGGACGCGGCCGCCGTCATCGAGGAGGGGCTGTCCACCATCTTCGACGAGGTCAACGTCGCCGACTGGCGGCGCCGGTTGATCGCCTCCCTGGTCGACGCCCTCGAGCACCGTCCCCTGGCCCGCCGCCTGCTCGGCGGGCTGGAACCCGAGGTCACGGTGCGGGTGTTGGAGATCCCGGCCCTGGAGGAGCTGCGCAAGGCCCTGTCGGAGCGGCTCCGGTCGGACCAGCTCGTCGACCGGGTCCGGACGGACATCGACCCGGTCGCCACCGCCAACGCGGTGGTGGCCATCGTCCTCTCCATGCTGATGTCGGTGGTGCAGCTCGGCGAGCGGGCCGCCGACTTCTACGCCGACGACATCGCCGCCTTCTTCGAGGCCGCCATCGAACGGACGCCGCCGGCGCCCCACCCCCTGCCGTGATCCGGGCGGTCCTCTTCGATTTCGGCGGCGTGCTCACCACCAGTCCCTTCGAGGCGTTCGCCCGCTACGAGCACCAGGCGGGCCTGCCGCCCGGCTTCCTCCGCCGGGTCAACGCCACCGACCCCGACACCAACGCCTGGGCCCGCCTCGAGCGCGGGGAGCACGGCCTCGACGGTTTCGTCGAGGCCTTCGAGTCGGAGGCCTCCGCCCTCGGTCACCCGGTCGACGGACGGGTGGTGCTCGGCCTCCTGCAGGGCGACCTGCGACCGGAGATGGTGGAGGCGGTGCGGCGGTGCGGGGAGCGGTTCGCCACCGCCTGCCTCACCAACAACTTCGCCGCCGAGGACCTCCCGGTGCGGCCGGAGATCGTCGAGGTCCTCGGTCTCTTCGACGAGGTACTGGAGTCGCGCACGCTGGGGATCCGTAAGCCCGAGCCGCGCTTCTACGAGCTGGCCTGCGAGCGGCTGGGGGTGGAGGCCACCGAAGCGGTCTTCCTCGACGACCTGGGCGTCAACTGCAAGCCGGCCCGCACCATGGGCATGCACACCATCAAGGTGAGGTCACCGGGCCAGGCGCTGGCCGAGCTGTCGCAGATCACCGGGCTCGACCTTCCCGGCGCCGAGCGGGAGGAGTAGGGACCGCCACCGGCGACGTCCACCGGCCGGGCCCCGCCCGGTCACTGTCGAGTCTGGCTGCCGGAGGCTTGCCGTGCCGCTTCAGGCGGCGCGGAGGTGCGACCACGACCGACCGGCCCGCGCCGCACCCCGGCCCGCGAACGCCGTGGCCGCCACCATCAGGAGCACGGTGAGGGTGATCCGGGGCTCGAAGGGCGACGGCGAGGTGCCCGGATCGGTTCCCTGCAGGAACCAGGGGGCGTCGACCGACAGCACCCCCCACCAGACGGCGGTGGCGACCGTCATCACCGCCATGGCGAGCGCGACGCCCACGGCGAGGAGGACCTCCAGGCCGAGGAGGCGTCGACCCAGCTCGATCCGGCGGCCGCCCCGGACCGCGGCCGCCGTCCACAGGACCAGCGCGAGGGTGACCCCCGCGGCCCAAGCCAGGCAGGCGGCGCTGTAGGTCCAGTCGGCACCGTTGCGTTCGGCGAACGTCAGGGTGTGCGCCCATCCGACCAGCTCGATCGTGGCGCCGACGACCAGGACGGTGATGGTCGACGCCGACAGCACCGGTGTGCGTACCTCCACCCATCCGCCGGAGCGCAGGAAGCGGATGAACGACGGCAGGGCGGCGAGGGCACCGATGGAGAGGAGGGCGGCCGCGACCACCGCGGCCACCTCGACGGTCGTGAAGGCGGCGCCCGGGAGCCGCACCCGCGACGGTGGGAGGCTGAAGCTGAAGTGCTCGGCCTGCTTGGCGAACGAGGATCCGGCCACCACGAAGGCCGTCCACGAGCAGAGCACGACGAGGGCACCGTCGCGCACCCGGTCGGAGGGGCTCCCGCGGCGTCCGAGCTGACCGGCCGAGCGGGCCCGCTGGCGCAGGCCGGCCGCGGCGACCGACCACCGGAACCGCCGAGTCGGACGTCGGCCGCCGAGTCGGTCCTCCATGAGGGCCACGAATTCCTCCCCGTACCGGGCACGCCAGGTCGGTGGGTACCACCGGAGCAGCCCCGAGAGCTCCCGTCGGCCGGTGCTCACGCCAGGGCCCCCGGCGCCAGTCCGAGTCGCGACGAACCGACGTCGGCGATCCGCCGGAGCTCGGTGACCGCCTCGGCCAGGTACGCGGAGCCCGCCGGGGTGATGCGGTAGGGACGTCGCCGGTCGTCCGAGGGGAGCGCCTCGATCAGCCCGCGTTCCTCGAGGCGTGTGATCGCCCCGTAGAGGGCACCCGGGCCGAGGGTCACCCCGGCGAAGGACTCGATGTCGCCGGACAGCGCGTGGCCGTGCTTGGGCCCCCCGGCCAGGCTCGTCAGGATGAGGAGCGGGGGGTCGTTCGGTCGGCGGCGGGCCGTTCTGTCGGGTCGTGCCATCCCGCCAGAGTACTACGTGGTACGTAGCTACGAAGCGAGTCGTGACGGCGACGATCCCGGCGGGGCCACCGTCCGTCAGGGTCGGAAATGCCCCGACGCCTCCCCGGGCGGCAGGATCCGTACGCGGGCGCCCGGCGACAGCCGGGCCCGGAGTTCGGGGAGCAGGTACGGGTAGACGTCCCCGATCTGGTCGAGGGTCGCCTCGGCGGGGACGGCGGTGAGTTCCTCACGGTCCAACAGGATGTCGAAGGCCTCCCGGACCACCGTCTCCCCGTCGACCTCGTCGAAGCCCAGGACGTCGAGCGTGTCGTTCGGGACCACCAGGCGGTGGCGGGTGACCACGGTCCCCTCGGCCACGGTGACCTCGTACCGCTCGGTCCCGGTGAGCTCCACGTCGAGATGCCTGTTCACCGGGGTGCCCTCCGCTCACGCTGACGGGCGTGCCGTCGCCGGCCCGTGTCCACGGGCCCTGGTGGTGGGGTACCCCGGATCGGCGACGGCCAAACCGGGTCGCCGGGGCGTCGGTGCCGTCAGGCCGAAGTGCGGCGCCTCCGGGCATCCATGACGCCGCCCCGGCTCCGCCACGAGAGGACGGAGCGGACCGAGGCACCCGAGAGCAGCGAGGCGATGCTCCAGAAGCTCCCCACCGACAGGACCGAGGCGGCCGAACCGATCGAGCCGATCGACAGGACCGACCCCACCGAGCCGATCGACAGGACGGACCCCTTCGAGTTGATGGAGAGGAAGGAGTCGGTCGAGCGGATCGACCATCGGGATCCGTCGGCCCGGGGCACCATGGGCCCCATCATGCCCCACCCGCCACGGCGCGGCACCCGGAGCGGGCGCTCCGGCGGCGGGACGGGGCCCGGTCGACCGTCAGGCCGACCCGGTCGGATCGATCAGGACGGCGGCACCGTTGACCCGGTCGGAGGCCAGGTCGACGAGGGCGTCGTTGGCCCGGTCCATCGGGTAGGGGGTGGTCGAGGTCCGCACGCCGTAGCGGGCGGCCAGCTCGAGGAACTCGGTCCCGTCGTGCCGGGTGTTGGCGGTGACGCTGCAGAGTGACCGCTCCTCGAAGAGGTGCGCCTGGTAGTTGAGCGGTGGCACGTCGGTCAGGTGGATGCCGGCGATGGCCAGGGTGCCGCCGCGGTCGAGGGCGGCCAGGGCCGGCGGGACGAGGGTCCCCACCGGGGCGAACAGGATGGCGGCGTCCAGCGGCTCGGGGGGTGGATCGGCCTCGCCCCCGGCGCTGGTCGCCCCCAGGTGGAGGGCGAGCTCCCGGGCCTCCTCCGAGCGGGTGAGGACATGGACCCGGGCCCCCTCGGCCAGGGCGATCTGGGCGGTGATGTGGGCCGAGCCGCCGAAGCCGTAGATCCCGAGCCGTCCCCCCGGGGGGAGGTTCGATCGCCGGAGCGACCGGTAGCCGATGATGCCCGCGCACAGGAGCGGGGCCGCCTCCTCGTCGGTGAAGGCGTCCGGCAGCGAGTAGGCGAACGCCTCGTCGACCACCACCTGCTCGGCGTACCCGCCGTCGACGTCCCAGCCGGTGAAGCGGGGAGCGAGGCACAGGTTCTCCCGTCCCGCGGCGCAGAAACGGCAGGTGCCGCAGGTGTGGGCCAGCCAGGGCACGCCCACGCGGTCGCCGACCGCGAACCGGTCGCTGCCGTCCCCGAGGCGGTCGACCACGCCCACCACCTCATGGCCGGGGACGACCAGTCGGCGCCTCGGGTCCAGGTCGCCCTCGGCCAGGTGGAGGTCGGTGCGGCACACGCCGCAGACGGTCACCCGGACCCGGACCCGGCCCGGGCCCGGTTCGGGCACCGGCCGCTCGATCTCCCGGAGCGGGTGGGTGGCGATCGGCCCCGGCACGTCGACCGCCCAGGCCCGCATGGTCCGCCCGGTCACCACCGACCTCCTCGGTGCACGGTGTCCATCATGGCCGACCCGGTGCCTCCGCGACGTCCAGGGCCGTCAGCTCGTCCGGCCGCCCCGGTTCCCCACCGCCCAGCGTACGCATCCGACCCGGCGGGGCCCAGAGGCGGAGGTCACGGGTCCGTCCGGATCCCGGCGGGTCGGTTGCCTCCCCAGAACGGGGGGAGGTGGCAGGGTCCCGGCGTCGGTCCCGCGACGACGGGACGAACGACCCTGGCTCCGGCCCGCCCCCACCGTCATCATGGGCGGGGAGAGGGGGTGGCATGGTGCCAGGCGTGATGGACCGGCCGGTCGTGGGGGACGTGGCGATGGCCGGGTGTCCGGCCGAGTCGATCGTCTCGGTGGTCGCGCGGTTGCGGTCGTCGGCCGACACCCTGCATCGCTGCCTCCCCGAGATGGTCGACGGCGAGTCGTGGGCTCGCGTCAACGCCGCATTGGCGGCGCTGCACGGTGCCTTGATCGAGCTCGAGGAGCTCGAGGGCGCAACCCCGGACCGTCCCGGCGCCCCGGTGGCGCCGGCCTGACCGACCCGCCCACCTCGTCGGTGGAGGGCTCCGGTCCGGATCCTCAGCCGACCTTGCGCGACCACCAGGCGTGGGAGTCGCTCCTCGGCCTGCGACCCGTGGGCTGGACCTCGGCGGTCCCCGGGAGCTCGGTGGGCACCGCGAGCTCCGTGGGCGCCTCCTCCGGGGGGCGGGGCACCTGGGCGCACGACGGACAGGAGCGGAGACCGTCGACCAGCCGGGTCACGCCGGTGGCACCGCAGTGCGCACAGGGTCGGCCCACGTAGATCGCCGTGCTGGGGTGGGCCTGGCGCGAGGAGGCTTCGGCCAGGCGCTGCTGGACGTCGGCGCGCAGCACGAACGCCCCCGTCTCGGTGCGGGTCACGAGCTCCCAGGCGAGCAGGTCGTGGAGGAGCGGACTGAGTTGGTCGAGCCGCCTGGTCCGGTCCTCGTCGGTCGACGGGGCCGGGGCGGGCCGCGCCACGATCTGCGGCCAATGCTTGCGGTAGCCGCCCAACTCGCTGTCCACGTTCGTCTCCCTTGCGCGCTTCCCGGCGTCCGGTGGGTACCCGGGCGGGTACGCACCCCGCTCCCCACACCAACCATGCCCGGGAACGCGCCTTCCCACAAGGGCCGATCGGACATTTCTCCGTGCCGTCAGCGCACACCCGGCCCGACCCCGGCGCCGCGGCGATGGGACATTCGACCCTGGCATCCCACCGCCCCTGGGTGGACCATGGGGGGTGGTCACACACCCCGGGAGGAGGCGGCATGGCGTCGAGTGCACTGCACCGCATGGCGAGCGGTTGCCCGGGCCGCGTTCCGACCGGTCCCGCCCGCCCGTCGGGTGCCCGACGGTGAGCATCATCGGCACCCTGCGCCAGCCGGAGATCGCCGTCGCTCCCGTCCCCTCCGATCCCAGCCTCCGGCGGGGGCCCGGGTGAGCGGCCCGCCACCGGACGTGCCGGAGGGCTACCCGGTCGGGCTCGAACGGGAGGTGGTCCACGCCGACGGCACCCGGTACCACGTCCGGCCCATCCGGCCCGACGACGCCGACCGCCTGGCGGCCTTCCACGCCACCCTGTCGACCCGGTCCACCTACCTCCGGTTCTTCCGGGTCCATCCGGTGCTCACCCCCGGGGAGCTCGAACAGTTCACCCACGTGGACTACCGCGACCGCCTGGCGCTGGTGGCCGAGGACGCCGACCGCCTGCTGGCCGTCGGCCGCTACGACCGCCTGCCGGGGGACGGGGAGGCGGAGATAGCGTTCGTGGTGTCGGACGAGTACCAGCACCACGGCATCGGTGCACTGCTCCTGGACGAGCTGGCCCGGGCCGGGTGGGATCGGGGGATCACCATCTTCGTGGCGGAGACGCTGGCCGAGAACCGGCCGATGATCGACGTGTTCAGCTCGTCGGGCTTCCCGGTCACGTCGACCCGGGAGTACGACACGGTCATCCTCCGGTTCCCCGTCGAGCCCACCCCGACGTACCGGAAGGCGCTGGCCCGACGGGAGGCGACCCGGGGGGCGGCGGCCCCGTGCTGATCCTGGCCGGCCCGACCGGGGGGGGCGACGAGCACCACGGGGCTCCCCACCACCCCGAGCGCCCGGCCCGGATCGGGGCGGTGATGGCCGGCGTGGAGGACCTGCGCCTCGGGGAGGAGCTGGTGACCCTGGAGGCGCCCCCCGCCCCCGTGGACGACCTGGCCCGGGTGCACCGGCTCCCGTACCTCGACGAGATGGAGTCGTTCTGCGCCCGGGGGGGCGGGGACCTCGATCCCGACACCTACGCCCGCCCGGGGTCGTGGGAGGCCGCCCGGCGGGCGGCCGGGGCGGGCCTGGCCGCGGCCGCGGCACTGCGTGCCCACGGCGACGGGGTGGGTCTGGTGGTGGCCCGCCCCCCCGGCCACCACGCCGAGGCCGACCGGGCGATGGGCTTCTGTCTGCTCAACAACGTGGCGGTCACGGCCGCCTCGCTGACCGCCGTCGGCGAACGCGTGCTCATCGTCGACTGGGACGTCCACCACGGCAACGGTACCCAGTCCATCTTCTGGGACGACCCCCGCGTGCTCTACGTCTCCACCCACCAGTGGCCGCTCTTCCCCGGCACCGGCCGGGCGGTCGAGGTCGGGGGGGTGACGGCCCTGGGGCTGACCGTGAACGTACCCCTACCCGCCGGGGCCACCGGGGACGTGGTGCGCCAGGCGGTCGACCACGTGGCCGGCCCGGTCGTCGACCGGTTCGCCCCCGACTGGGTGCTGGTGTCGTGCGGCTTCGATGCCCACCGTGACGATCCGCTCGGGGAGCTGGCCCTGTCGAGCGGCGACTTCGCCCGGCTGGCGACCGACGTCGCCGGGTACGCCCCCGGCCCCGGTCGCGTTCTGCTGTTTCTGGAGGGAGGCTACGACCTCGCCGCCCTCCGCACCTCGACGGCGGCCACCCTCGGTGCCCTGCTCGGTGGGGGCGACCGGCCCGAGGAACCGACCTCCGGCGGCCCCGGGGGTGACCAGGTCCGGGCCACCGCCCTCCGCCGCGACCGGGCGGTCCACGTGGCCGGCGAGTCCGCACCCATGGACCTGTGACCGGAGGAACCGTGCCGCCCACCCGCATCCCCACCACCATCGCCGTCGGCTTCGACGGCTCACCCGACGCCGTCCGGGCGCTGGCCTGGGCCGCCGGTCTGGCGGCGACGACCGGGGCGCGACTGGTGGTGATCCACGCGGTGGGCCTGCTGGAGCACGCCGGTATCGCCGGGCGGTCCACCGCCCACCGCGAGGCGGTCCTCGGCACGGCGGCGGGGGCGGGACTCGGTCCGGAACGGGTCGAATGGTCGGTGGCGGACGGCGACCCGTGCTCGGTACTGCTCCGGGCCACCGAGGGCCCCGATCCCGCCGACCTCCTGGTGGTCGGCTCACGAGGGGCCGGCGGTCACCCGGGATCGGTGCTCGGGAGCACCAGCCTGGAGCTCGCCGAGCGGGTCCGGACCCCGCTGGTCATCGTGCCGGAGGGGCACCCCGTGACGGTGCCGTAGCCGGAACTCGGCGGCCCGTGGTCAGGGGTGCCGCACCCTCACGTCCGCTCGACCGACTCCCGGGCCCGGACGAAGGCGTTCTGCAGGTCCCGGAGGATGTCGCCGACCGTCGCACGCTGGGCGGCCACGCCGGCGGAGAGGTCGTCCCGGGCGTCGCCCAGGCCGGCCAGCGCCGCCAGGCCGGCGTTGGTGGCGTTGGTCAGCTGCTCGGTCACGGCATCACGCAGGTCCAGGCTGCCGAGGTCGAGCTGGACGAGCAGCTCGTCGATCCGGGTCCGCCAGTCGGTGAGCTGGTGCTGGAGCCGCTCGGCCGTGTCGGTGGTGGTGTCGGTCATGGTCGCCTCCTGGATGGGGGCCCGGGGGTGGGCCCTCCCGACCAGCCTGGTCGGGATCCACGGCTGCGACCAGGGCCGAAGGTCACCGGGCGGTGGCGGTCAGGCGTCGTCGCCGCGGATCACGACCACCGGGCACGCGGCGTGCTCGCAGCACGGCTGGCCCGCCGATCCGAGCAGCACCCCCTTGCACCCCCGAGGCCCCGGGAGCCCACCACCGGGAGATCGGCACCCCGGCTGACGTCGACCAGCGGCCCGGCCGCCGAGCGCTCGTGGGCCCGGCGGGCGGGGTCCGAACCGTCGAACCCGACCACGACGCGACCCCCGCCCGCTGCGCCGCCCGTCGCCCGGGATGTCAGCTGGTTCCCGGGTCTCGAGGGTCCGGTCAGGCGGAGCCGGACGCCGCCAGCTCGCGGTAGTGGCGCCGCCAGATGACCCGGTAGATCCGGGTCCACCGGGGGATCGACCGCAGTCCGGGGATGAAGGGGACCAGGAGCAGCAGGAGGGAGAGGAACATCATGATCGACCACACCTGGAAGTCGGCGTTGGCGGACGTGGTGAACGGGCGCACCTGGTAGAAGGTGGTGTACAGCCAGAGCCAGGCCTGGCCCGGATAGTTGCCCGTCTCGTTCATCATCCCCCACTGGTCGCCGCCCAGGTGCTGGGAGGTGGCCAGGCCGCTGAGGTAGTTCCCGTCGGCGATGAAGAGCAGCGGCTTGGTGTAGTCGGTGCCGTAGAACTGTCCGGTGCTGAGCAGGGCGCCGTCCAGGGCGCCGCTCCGGGCCATGGCCGTCAGCCCGCCGATCATGGTGCCCACCGGCCCGTAGTCCCCGGTGGGGACGTGCAGCTGGCCGTCGGAGTAGGTGGCGTTGGTCACCGCCTTCTCGTAGGCGGCGGTCCACGCCGCCTGGGTGGCCGGCGAGGCGGCGTCCCACTCGGCCACGGCCTGCTGGACCGCCGGCTGGTCGGGCAGGGTCCGCAGCGGACCGAGCACGTCCGTCTCGGCGGTGTCGATCGGGTGGTGGACGCCGGCGATGCGCTCGAGGGAGAGCGGCCCGATCGACTGGGAGGTGCTCCCCGGGTTGTAGGGCGGCCCGTAGGTGGCCGTGGGGCTGGTCCCGTCGAGCTCGGTGATGGCCGTCTGGGCGAAGTCGACCGGCAGGTTGGTGGACCACGCCTTGACGGTCACCGGCTTCTCGTCGGGCGACGAGAACACGACGGCCAGGAGCAGCACCAGGACGGCCACCACCAGGAAGGCGACGACGAACTCCTTGGCGAGGTCGTAGGGCACGTACCGTCCGTGCCACTCCTCGACGTCCCGGTCGCGCTTGAAGGGCCGGATCCGGACGGTCGCCCCGTCGCCGCTCACGATGCCTCCCCCGCCGTGGTCGCGGCCACGGGTGCCTCGGACCCCACCGGGGTGTCGCCGGCCGGCGCCGGCGCCGCCTCGGGTGCGAACGGGGGTACCACGCCCCGGCGGCGGACCATCAGGAGGTGGATGCCGACGATGGCCACCACCACCAGGGGCAGCAACACGATGTGCCACATCAGCATCTGGCCGAAGTTGAGCACGTTGAACACGGCCCCTGCCCCGGTGGAGTTGATGCCGTCCTTGGCCTGGGTGCTGATCCACTGCGAGTCGAAGTTCTGCTGGGAGAGGTAGCCGGTGAACGCCGCCCCCACCGAGACGAGAAACGACACCACCCCGGTCACCCAGGTGAGTCGCCGCCTGCCCCGCCAGGCGGCCATGAAGAACTTCCCCCAGAGGTGGATCACCATGAAGAAGAAGAACGCCTCCACGCTCCACAGGTGCAGGGAGTTCACGAACAGTCCGGTCGACGAGACGTGCCACCACGTGGGCCCCATCACCGCCAGCACCAGACCGGTGAGGATGACGATCGAGAGGGCGGCCATGGTGAGCACGCCGAACACGTAGAGGGCGGAGGCGACGTAGGCCGGCTGGCGGTCCGGCAGGATCCGGGCCGGGGGGAACGCTTCGACGGCCGTGGCCCGCAGCTTGGCCGTCCACTGGCCGGCGTCCTCCGGGTGGATGGGCTCGGGGGCGTCATCGTGCCCGTCCGCCTCGGTCACCGGCGGACTAACGGTCATGGCGGTGCTTCCGGGAGGGAAGGGGCAGCAGGATGGCGGCGACGAAGACGACGACCATCAGGCAGATGACCACCAGGTTGGCGACGGAGATCTGGATGAAGTGCCACGACAGGAAGTGGCCGGGACCCGACAGGTTGATGAGCGCGCCCACCAAGGCGACGACTGCCGTCATGGCCTACCGGTCCCCCGAAGTCGAACCCGGACGTCCATCCCTGCTCCTTCCCAGGGCCACCGGATCGCCCCGGCGGCACCACCACTGACCGACCACCGCGATTCCCGTGGTCCCGGGGTCAATGTACGGACGGGGTGACCGGGGGACCAGGGCCGAACGACCCTTTGCCGACCCGGACGGGGGTCAGTGGTGGCTGCCGTGCCGGTCGTCCCGGACGACCAGCACCGGGCAGTGGGCGCTCGAGACGCAGTGCTCGGAGACCGAGCCGAGCAGCATCCCGGCGATCCCGCCGTGCCCGCGGTTGCCGACCACCAGGAGGTCGGCCCCGGCGGAGGCCTTGACCAGCAGTCCGGCCGGGCTTCCCTCGGCGACCACGGTGCGCACCTCGAGGTCGGGGTGGGCGGCCCGGACCGGCTCGAGCAAGCCGTCCACCAGGCCCTGGGCGTCGGCCTCGGGGTCGTACCCCTCGGGAAGGGGGAGCGTCCACCCGGTGCTGGTGGGCCACTCCCAGGCGCTCACCACCTCGAGGGCGGTGCCGGTGGCCACCGCCTGGCGGGTCGCCTCGTCGAGGGCCCGGCGCGACGGGTCCGAGCCGTCCACGCCCACCACCACCCGGTGTCCCCCCTCCGGGGCCGGTCCACGCTCGCTCATGTGGGTCCTTTCGCTCGTCCGGCCAGCCACCGTAGGGAACCCGGTGCGCCCGCGCCAGGGGCGAAGGTCCCCCCGGACGGGCGGCGGTCAGCCGCGGTAGTCGTCGGACAGCGTGACCGGGACGGGGATCCCCCTGGCCAGGTAGGCCTCCTCGTAGGCGGAGGCCGGCACCCGGTCGCGGTCGGGCCCCGGCTCGCTCCCCGCCTGGCGCCGCCGCTCCACCTGCTGCCGGGCGGCGGTCCTGCGATCCTCCCGGGCGGCGGCCCGCTCGTCGTCTCGGAGCCACTCGACCATGATGATGGCGACGCCCACGAAGGCCGACAGCTCGCCGATCCCCCAGAGCATGCCGCCGCCCGTCTGGGTCTGGGCAACCGTGTACATGGGCGCGGCCGCCGCCCCGCCGAGGAGGGCGATGCCGAGGAACGACTCGAAGGGCACCCCGATCAGCACGTTGATGATCCGCATCCCGTGGTTCATCGTCCACCGAGGGTTGTGGTCGATGCCGATGGTCGGCCACCAGAAGTTGCACGCCCCGAAGAGGAACGCCAGGTTCAGCACGTCCATCACCACCATGTGCTCCATGGCGAAGCCGATCAGGGGGGTGAGGAAGAAGGCGAACATCACGCCGTAGTAGAGGAACCACACCGTCACCGGGAAGGTCAGGATCCCGAAGGAGCGGCTGTGGAGGATCTTCAGCAGCACCACCTTGGTGTGGTGGCTGGTGGTCTGGAGGGCGAGGGTCATCGGACCGCTCAGCGCCAGCAGCGGGGCGGCGACGACCATCAGCAGCATGTGCTGGACGACGTGGTACTCGAAGGAGGACGCCACCAGCGTGGACACCGGCGACTGGAGGGCCAGGGCCACCACGACCAGGCCGGAGAGGAAGCAGGCGGTCCGGAACGCCGGCCAGGTCCGGCCACGGGCGGCCAGGCGACCCACGCCGGTGAGGTAGAAGACCGCCGCCGTCACCTCCACGGCGAACATGAGGTAGGAGAACGGGCTGCCGTGGGGGGTGGCCACCGCCCACCAGGCGCCCAGTGCGGCACCGCCCACCGCCCCCCCCGCCCAGGTGGACCAGGCGGGGGACCGGGGGGTGGCCCGTCGCATCCGCAGCGCCCGACGGGCGGCCCAGGCCGCCAGGCAGAGGACCACCACCGCGCCGAGGTCGACCGGCCATGCGGTGAGGAGGGAGTGCGCGTCGACCGGGGGGGCGTACATGCCGTGCATCCCGGGCATGACGGGCATGCCCCCGGCCGCATGGCCACCCGACGGTGCGGTCGTCCCGTGCATGTCCATGCTGGCGGGCATGGCGCCATGGTACCCCCGGCCCGCGGAAACCCCCAGACGGCGGCGCGGACGGTCCGGTGCCCCCGCCAGCGGTGAGGAGGGAGCGGGGGTCAGGTGGAGAGGGTGGCCTGCAGCTCCGCCACACGGGACCGGTCCAGTGAGTACCAGACCCACCTGCCGCGGCGTTCCCCGTGCACCAGTCCGGCGTCGGCGAGCACCTTCAGGTGGTGGGAGACGGTCGGCTGGCTCCTACCGGTGGGCCCGACGAAGTCGCAGACGCACACCTCGCCCGCCGGTGCGGTGGCGAGGATGCTCAGCACCCGCAGGCGGACCGGATCGGCCAGGGCGCCGAAACCGCGGGCGAGCTCCACGGCGTCGGCCTCGTCGAGCGGGGCGGCCACCACCGAAGGGCAGCACGGGGTTGTCTCGTGGACGGGGAGCGGGGTGGTGGCGGTGCCCATGGCGATCTCCTATTGACATTCATCGATGTATCATCCATGCTCGATACATCGATCACCGTCAATCCTAGCGGAGGTGCCCACCATGTCCAGGGTCCAGCTCGCCCTCAACGTCTCCGACCTCGACGCCGCCGTCGGCTTCTACGCCGCGTTGTTCGGCGCCGAGCCGGACAAGCGCGAACCCGGCTACGCCAACTTCGCCGTCGCCGACCCGCCCCTCAAGCTGGTGCTCATCGAGAGCCGGGACGTACGGGGACACGGTATCGCCGGTGCCCTCAACCACCTCGGCGTCGAAGTGGCCACCGCCGGCGAGGTGGCGACGGCCGGTGGGCGACTCGGCGACGAGGGCCTGGCGGTCGAGGTCCAGGAGGGGACCACCTGCTGCTTCGCCGTCCAGGACAAGGTCTGGGTCCACGATCCCGACGGTGCGCCGTGGGAGGTCTACACCGTCCTGGCCGACGCACCCGCCGGGGACGGGGTCGCCGGGGACGCCTCGTGCTGTGTCCCCGAGGAGGGACGACTCCCGTCGGGGACGGAGGGCGCCGGTCGTGTGGCATCCGCGGCCTGCTGCTGAGCCCGGCGGGCCGGCCGGCCCCCGACGTTCGCGCCCGACGACATGACGGAGGTCGCACTGTGGCGGAAGCTCGTCGCCGAGGGCATCGGCTGTGCCTTCCTGGCGGCGATCGTCATCGGCTCGGGCATCGCCGCCCAGACGCTCTCCCCGGGCAACGTGGGGCTGCAGCTGCTGGAGAACGCCGCCGCCACCGCCGCCGGGCTCTCCGCCGTCATCCTGATGGTCGGCCCGGTCTCCGGCGCCCACCTCAATCCGGTGGTGTCCTTCGTCGACGCCACCTTCGGCGGGGTGAGCTGGAGCACGGCGTGTGCATACCTGCCGGTCCAGGTGGTCGGCTGCATCGGTGGGGCGGTGGTGGCCAACGTGATGTTCTCGAAGGCGGCCGTCAGCATCTCGACCAAGGGCCGTGCATCCCCGGCGCACTTCCTCTCCGAGGTGGTGGCCACGCTGGGGCTGCTGCTAGTGATCTTCGCCCTGGGCCGCAGCGGGCGGTCCCGGAGTGCGGCCGCCGCGGTCGGGGCGTACATCGGGGCGGCGTACTTCTTCACGAGCTCGACCAGCTTCGCCAATCCCGCCATCTCGGTGGGTCGGATGTTCTCCGACACGTTCGCCGGGATCGCCCCGTCCTCGGTCCCGAGCTTCATCGCCGCCCAGGTGGTCGGCGGGGTGCTGGCCGTCGTGCTCATCAAGGTCCTCTATCCCGACCTCACCCCCGACGAGGCGGCCGACATCATGTTCCCCCACCCGGCCGGTGACGCCGGCACCGGCGCGGACGCCGGCCCGCGGCACGCCGACGTACCGCCGCCGTCCCCGGCCCCGGCCCTCGAGGAGAGCCCGTGACGACCACACCGACCGTGCTCTTCCTCTGCGTCCACAACTCCGGGCGCAGCCTGGCGGCCCGGGTGCTCCTCGACCACTACGCCCAGGGCCGCATCAGGGTGGAGTCGGCCGGGTCCGAGCCGGGCGACCGGCTCAATCCGGCGGTGGTGGCGGTCCTCGGGGAGCGCGGGCTCGACGTGTCCAAGGAGTTCCCCAAGCCGTTGACCGACACCACCGCCCGGGAGGCCGACGTCATCGTGACCATGGGCTGCGGGGACACCTGCCCGGTCTACCCCGGGAAGCGGTATGTCGACTGGGAGCTGGTCGACCCGGCCGGTCGGCCGGTCGACCAGGTCCGGCCCATCGTCGACGACATCGACCGCCGGGTGCGGGGGCTCCTGGCGGAGCTCGTCCCCCCGGCCGCCCCGCCCGGCGGGGACATCCGGGAGGGGGCCTGACCCCGCGCCCCGACCTCCCCCCGGGGAGCGGTCAGGGCGCGGCCGTCCCGTCCTCCCCGTCGGTGGCCAGCCGGGTGGCGTAGACCGCCGCCTCGGTCCGCCGCGAGAAGCCCAGCTTCATCAGGAGGTTGGAGACGTAGTTCTTGACCGTCTTCTCGGCCAGGTACAGCTCGCCGGCGATCTGGCGGTTGGTCTTCCCCTCGGCGATCAGGTCGAGGATGCGGCGCTCCCGGGGGGTGAGCTGGTCGAGGCGGGCCCGCTCCCGCTGCTGTTGGGCGAGGCGGTCCATGACCTGGCGGGTGAGCTCCGGGTCGAGGAGGGAGCCCCCGGCCGCCACCGTGCGGACGGCCGTCACCAGCTCACCGCCCCGGATCTCCTTCAGCACGTAGCCGCTGGCCCCGGCGATGACCGACGCGAAGATGGCCTCGTCGTCGGCGAAGGAGGTCAGCATCAGGCAGGCGACCCTGGGCAGGTCCGAGCGGAGCTCCCGGCAGACCTCGACCCCCGAGCCGTCGGGCAGCCGGACGTCGAGGACCGCCACGTCGACGCCGGCCGATGGCACGAGCTCGAGCGCCTCGGCCACGGTGCCCGCCTCGCCGACCACCTCCAGATCGTCCTCGGCCTCGAGCAGGTCACGGAGGCCGCGCCGGACCACCTCGTGGTCGTCGAGGAGGAACACCCTGATGGTCACCGGCCGTCCCCGCGGTCGCCGGTGCCGCCGTCGGGCCCCACCGCCGCCCACCACACCAATTCGGTGCCGCCCTCCGGCGCCGGCTCCACCCGGCACCCCCCGTGGAGGAGCTTGGCCCGCTCGCGGAGGTTGGCCAGCCCGCTGCCCACGCCCGCCCGTCGGGGATCGATCCCCCGGCCGTCGTCCACCACGGTGAGCTCGACGATCCGGTCGGTCGCCACCACCCGCACCTCGACCCGGACGGCCCCGGCGTGGCGGACCACGTTGGACAGCGCCTCGCGGAGCGCGGCCACGAGGTGCTCGGCCGTCTCCTCGTCCACCTGGGTGTCGACGGGGCCCCGGAGGTCCACCCGGACGTCGAGGCCCATGCGGACACCCACCTGGTCGGTGAGGGACAGGATCTCCGAACGGAGGCCCCGGCCCCCGTCCGCCCGTCGGGGGCTGATCCCGAAGATGGTGGTGCGGATCTGTCGGATGGTCTCGTCGAGGTCGTCGATCACCTCGGCCACCCGTTCGTCCACCTCGGCGCGCGTCGCCGAACCGACCACCCCCTGGAGCCGGAGGCCGGCCGCGAACAGCTGCTGGATGACGGTGTCGTGCAGGTTGCGGGCGATGCGCTCCCGCTCCTCGACGAGGGTGAGCTCCCGCAGCCGCTGATGGAGGCGGGCCTTGTCGATGACGAGCCCGGCGGCGATACCGAAGGCCGCCACCAGGTCCTCGTCCTCCTGTGTGAACTCGGCACCATCCTCCTTGTCGCAGAGGTAGAGGTTGCCGAACACCTCCCCCCGGATGCTGACCGGCACCCCCAAGAAGGTGCGCATCGGGGGGTGGCCGGTTGGGAAGCCGCCGCTGGCCGGATGGTCGCGGAGGTCGACCAGCCGGAGCGGCTCGGGATGGTCGATCAGGTGGCCGAGGATGCCCTTGCCGGTGGGGAGCTCGCCGATCGACGCCCGGAGCCCGTCGTCGGCCCCGACGGTCACGAATTCGACGAGCCGCCGGTGCGAGGGGTCGAGCACCCCGATGGCGCCGAACCGGGCGCCGGCCAGGCGGGTCGCCTCCTCGACGAAGTGGGTCAGCAGGTCGGAGAGCTCCACGTCCTCGCCGATCTGGAGCATGGCCCCGACCAGCGCCTGGAGCCGTGCCGGGTCCTCGATCCGGTGGAACGGCATGGGGGTCATCCTAGGCGCCGGACCGGGGCGGCCCCGAGGAACGATCCGTCGGATCCACGCGGCGCCGGACCCGGCTCGGGACCTTCGGCCCTGGTCGGTCGGGAGGCGGCTCAATAAGGTCGCGGCGATGGGGGCTGAGGTGCCGAGGGGGCCGTCGTGGTGAGGGTCTTCCTGCTCGACGACCACGAGGTGGTCCGGCGCGGCCTGCGTGACCTGCTCGAGGCGGAGGACGACCTGGAGGTGGTGGGCGAGGCCGGTACCGCGGTCGAGGCCCTGGCCCGCATCGCGGCCTGCCGTCCGCAGGTGGCCGTCCTCGACGTCCGGCTCCCCGACGGCGACGGGGTGGAGGTCTGCCGGCAGATCCGCTCGGACCTGCCCGAGGTCGCCTGCCTGATGCTCACGTCGTTCGCCGACGACGAGGCGCTGTTCGCCGCCATCATGGCCGGCGCCGCCGGGTACGTCCTGAAGGAGATCCGCACCAACGACCTGGTCGACGCGGTCCGACGGGTGGCCGAGGGGCAGTCCCTGCTCGACCCGGCCGTCACCCGACGGGTGCTCGACCGGCTGCGGACCGGCAGTGCCGAGGACCCGAGGCTGGCTGCCCTCTCCCCCCAGGAGCGTCGGATCCTCGACCTGATCGCCGAGGGGAAGACCAACCGACAGATCGCCTCGGAGCTGTTCCTGGCCGAGAAGACCATCAAGAACTACGTCTCCGCGCTGCTGTCCAAGCTCGGGCTCCAGCGTCGCACGGAGGCCGCGGTGTTCGCGGTGAAGGCCCAGGCCCAGCGGCGGCGCGGTGCGCCGGGCTAGCCGAGGTCGGGGATGCGGCGGGTGCGCCGGAGAGCGTCCACCCCGAGCTCCTCCGCATCGCCCCGGACGACGGTGGGTCGTCGGGCGGGGAACCGGACCGCGACCAGCCGGTCGCCCGTCCGTGGGCTCACCCCGGCGTGGGGTGCACCGCCCAGCCGGCTCCCAGGCGGATGCCCTGCATCAGGTCGAGCGGGATGGCGGCGGCCGGCGGTCCGACGTGCCCGGGGGGGTGCGTGCCGGGCGGCGGACCGAGGGGGTGGGCGATCCCGGTGATGGAGACGCTCCACCCGTCCTCCGGCCGGGCATCGAACCCGTCGACCTGGAAGGTGACCACGTTGCGGTAGACGATGTCCAGCACCGGCGCCAGGGTGGCGCCACCGATCACCACCCGGTCGACGTCGACGGCGTAGGCGACCGGGAGGATGGTCGGCATCGAGCGCAGGCTCAGGGCGATCCGTCCGATGCGCCCCTGGACCAGGCGCTCCAGACAGTCCTTCCTGGTCAACGTCCCCGACCCCGTGGTGGGACTCATCCACCCATCATCGGCCGCCCGGCCCGTGGGCGCCTAGGGCAGAAAGGCCCCCGGGTGCGCCGCGAACGTCCCGGTGGGCCGGGTGGCGGTTCGGCCGTCGGCGACCGGATCCCGCCCGGTCCTCCGGTCGGGCGTGACACCCGGAGGGGACGGTGAGCACCGGCGGGGAGCCGTCGGCGGCCACCGTCGAGCTGCGGGCCCACGAGCTCGAGCTGCTGGTGGCCGGTGCCCCCGACGGGGTGGTGGTCGTCGACG
>Ga0181519_10000244_pt1 | contig 51065 bp, 53 predicted proteins | sample PEATcosm2014_Bin_26_FD_121102 | JGI IMG/M metagenome (GOLD analysis project Ga0181519, IMG submission 121102) | Peatland microbial communities from MTU Mesocosm Facility, Houghton, MI, USA - PEATcosm2014_Bin02_10_metaG | ecosystem: Environmental > Terrestrial > Soil > Wetlands > Peat | place...
AATCCGACGACGATGATCGCTACCCCTATCAATGGCCAAAGATTTACGGCGGCATGCATCAATGACACCTCTCCCTTGCACGGAGGAGCATATCAAAGCACGCTGCATGGGCGAAGTTGCTCCACTGCAACTCCCTGCTCCCGCCCCGGAAACCGGCACCCCTGTTCAGGAATAGACCTCCCGCAGTCGCTCTACAGCCGACTCCCTGGCGCGTGACGCGTTCGGGTGGAGGCAAGGGCCGAGGTTGGGGAAGTTGAGGGGTCAGGTGCGCCCTCCTCCCCTTGGTTTGCGAAACCCCAGAATGAACTCTGGCCTGATGCCTTCAGGAGTGGTACTGTTTCGGAAAAGTGTTTGTTTCCTACTAGTCGCAAACGAAGGAGAAGGCGTGGCGACAAGTCTTGTAATGCCATCAAAAGAGACGCCTGCAGGCGTTACCGCGACCTTGATTGGGTTGGCCATTTTGGGAGCAGTTCTCCTAGTTTGGCTCCTCAACTTTTGGGGAATCATACTTTTATTCGGAATCCTCGGAGTCACAACGGGGACATACACCAGGACGGTTCCAGGTTTTCATGCGTTGGTTCTGCTCAACCACTTCTCTGGCAATCAGCGTGCCGTTTTCCAAGGCATGAACTTCACGCTTCCGTGGGAAAGTGCAACGCAAGAAATCGACCTTCGGGTTGATTTGAAAGAAGTCTGCGAAGAGTCATACGCCTCACAAGACGCCCTGATGAATGCAAAGTATGTTTATACCGTCAGACCGGACGTTTCGGGCAGTAACCCGGGAGAGAACGTAATTCTGTATGCATCGTATGAAACGGATGCGATCAGGCAGTCGGCGAGGGCGCTGTTCAGTATGTTGTTGTCAGATCATTTTGGTAAGAATTCCGGGCCAGCCCTGCTCGACAAGGATTTCATCAATAAGGAAACGTTCCAGCATGATCCTGGTCGCTCATTGATTGCTGAATTTGAGCGAGACCACGCCGTCAAGGTCACTGTCCGCTTGGAGAACAGCAACTTCAGCCCCAAAACTCAAGAGGCCCGAGACTCGATGTCAAGGGCATCGTCGTTCAGCAACGCAGTGCAGAGACTGATCGATGGAGGTATGTCCCGATCGGAGGCTGAAAAAGTTGCAAAGCTTATGAATCTACCCGGCGTCAAGGAGTACCTCTTCAATGTTCACGCACCAGATTTCAGGAGAAGTTGAGACCTCGCACTCTCACGGGCTAAATGCGAACAAAACGAACAGAAAGACTGACAAATGACGACGAACACGACCGAGAGCAGCGCCGCAACTTTGAAATGGGTATTTCTAACGGTTGCACTCGTGCTAGGCGTTTGGTACGCCCATAATCAATATGTTGCGGCGAAGCAAGTCGCCGCGGTGAAGAAAGTGGAAGCGGCGCAAAAGGCTGCTGAATACGCGGCAAGCCATCCGCCACGCGAGAGTGTAGACGAGCCCATACGACAATGCACCACACCATGCAGCTTATATGTGGGGTGGGCACAGAGAGTCAAATCAGACGGACAGCCTGTGTTGATAAAATTCCACGGAAAGACAGATTGGCTGAGTCTTTCCGGTCGAGGGAATGACAAAGGCACACTCGACCAATTCAATCCGGGCGAGGCGCAGTTTGTCTCTCCAGATCGTACTCCCGTCCGCGTACAAATATTTGACGCAAGATAACTTGCTGGAGCGCCTGACCAGCGCAAGAAATGGCGGGGCCAAGTCGAACGCAGTTCCACTAATTACGTCGAGGCATCAACCCGAAAAGCGGGCTGGAACTACGGGCTGGAAAAAGAAAAACGCCGGGAGGAATCCCGACGCAACTTGCTGAAAATAAAATGGTAGGCACGAGGAGACTCGAACTCCTGACCTCTACCGTGTCAAGGTAGCGCTCTAACCAACTGAGCTACGCGCCTAGGTCACTGATTGCATTTAGATTAACAGCGAAGCGGATTCAGTGCAACCTCGGCGCAAAGCAGCGATCCGCAGCCGCCGCATGGCCACATCCCGTTTGCCGTCAGGCACTTCTGTAGTGCGCTCGGCGGTTCGGTGAATGATGGGCGTTCAGGATTCAGACGATGAGTTCCGCGGGCGGCATTAAGTCCCGCGGTATGACGCCCCGCTGGAAGATTCTCGCGCCGTTCACTCCCCGCAGATAGATTCTCTCGCCGGATACGCAGAGCATTGCGCCCTCGCGCAGGCCAACGACAGGCGTTTCATTCTCCTCCAGGTATTGCAGCAATCGCTCTTCGCGGGTCTCACCCATGTGCGTTGAGCCTGGGTCGGGGTCTACATAATGCGGATTGATCTGGAAGGGAAAGAGGTTCAATGCGCCCAGCGTTGGCGGCTCGACGATTGGCATATCGTTGGTGGTGCGAATCGTCGGACAGGCGACGTTCGAACCGGCGCTGGCTCCCATGTAGATCATTCCCTGCTGGACGCGGGCGCGGATCGCCTCCACAAGGCCAAGATCGTGCAGGGCCTTGAGGAGCCGGAAGGTGTTTCCTCCGCCGACAAAAACCGCGTCGGCATCTCCAAGAGTTCGCACCGCGTCAGGAGAGCCTTCGATGGAGCGGCACTCGAACCCCATGCTCTCAAAGCGGCTCACGGCCTTGGCTGCGTAAGTGGCACGGTCGGCCAGGGCGTAGGGGATGAAGATGACGCGCCGGGCGTCGCCCATCGTGTTGCGAATCTCCTGCTCGGCATGGTCCAGGTATCCCGTGCCGTAAACGGTAGAGGTGCTGATAAGAAGCAATCTAGTGAGCGGCGTCATGATTACGAAATTATCAGAGGAGAGCGGCGCGGCCAAAGTGTGTTTTGAGCCGGGGACTACCTTTCGCAGCGCACCAGCACGGGCCGCAGGTTGGCGCTTGCGCCGAGGCGTATTCTGGCCTGTTCCGCGATCTCGGTGACCATCTGGAGCGATCCATTGCCCAACACCAGCAGAGCGTCGCATTGTTCGAGGGTACTCAGCCTGTGGGCGATCATGAACGTGGTGCGTCCCGCCATCAATTTATCCAAGGCCTCCATGATGACTGCCTCGGTATTCGTGTCGACGGCGCTGGTGGGCTCGTCCAGAATCACCATGGGGGTATCTTTCAGAAATGCGCGGGCAATGGCCAACCGCTGGCGTTCGCCGCCGGAGAGCCTGGCTCCGCCGTCGCCCATGGACGTGTCGTAGCCGTCGGGCAGCCGCTCAATAAACTCGTGGGCATTTGCCAGCTTCGCCGCCCGCACCACCTCGGCACGCGATGCTCGAGGATCGGCATAAGCGATGTTGCCCGCGACCGTGGTGGAGAACAGCATGGGCTCCTGAAGCACGATTGAAAACTGCTGCCGCAGTTCCGCGAGGTTGAATTCGCGCAGATCGGTTCCGTCGATCAGGATGGCGCCATCAGAGGGATCATAGAAGCGCGTTAACAGGTTGACGAGAGTGCTTTTGCCGGAGCCGCTCGGCCCCATCAGCCCCACGCGCATTCCCGGACGGATATGAAACGAAATGTTGTCGAGGACGCTGCGGCCTCCCGCCGTGTACTGGAACGAGACATTACGGAACTCGACTTCGCCGCGGGTTCGCAGGGGGCGGGCCGAAGGCGGGCTATCCGCGAGTTCCGGAGTTTCCTCAAGAAGCGCGAAGGCGCGATGCAGGCTGGCCATGGTGGCTTGCATCTCTGGAATCTTGGCGCTCATGGTGCTCAGCGGCTCGTAGAGCTGCGCCATGTAAGCCATCATCAGAAGAAACTCACCGACGGTGATCATCTGCTGCCGGACCTCGGTAACGCCCATGACCAGGGCTACCGCCGCTCCCAGTGCCACGCAGAATCCGATCAGCACATGGAAGCCTGCCTGGATCGACGCCAGCCTCACCTGCTCCGTCATGCGCTGGCGTGACTTGCGGCGGAAGAGGTCGTCTTCGTACGCCTCCTGGCCAAAGGCCTTCACCGCGCGCAGGCAGCTCAGCGCCTCATGCAACACAAGCATCGCCGAGCTATCGAGCTCGCGCACCTCATCATGGCCCTTGCGGACTTTGCGGCTTGAGTTGCGCGCCAGCACGAACAGGACTGGCGAGATGACCGCCGCAAGCGCAGCAATATGCCAGCTGATCCGCATGGTCACCACCAGCATGGCGACGAATGTGAATGCGGAGGAAAGAATGGGCACCATCCCCTGGAGAAAGAGGCTTTGAATTGCAGGCGCGTCGTACTGAATGCGGTACGCGATGTCATTGGCGCCGCGGCGGTCATGGACGGAGAGGCTGAGGCGTTGCGCGTGGAAGAGCAATTGGCCGCGGAAATCGTGTACCAGCTTTTCTCCCGTGTAAGTGGAAAGCAGCCAGCTTGCCAGGGATTGCAGGCAGTTCAATAAGGCGATGGCAATTAACAGAGTCGCGCAGATTGCCAACCCGCCGTTGGAGGCTGTCAGCCATCTGTGGGGCCAGGGCAACAGGCGCAGCCAGTTGGGAAACGCGTGCGCGCCCAGCACACTGTCCACTGCAATCTTCAACGGCAGCGGAGACAGAAGGGCTACCGGCGTCGAGAGCAGGCAAAGCAGGCTGACGCCGGCCAGATGCGGCCAGCACGGGCGCGCCACATTCAGAACATTCCGCAGCAGGGACGGAGTGCTACGTTGCTTCGCACTGGATGGGTCCATGGAAACCACATCGCCTTCAACGGGTGATGCAGCCAGCATGGGGCTGCCAGCGACGCTCCACAATCAGGTTCTGCTACTAGGCGCGGTCCATTGAGCCTTAGTTCTTGCCTTGTTCTTCCCTACCCCCACGCGGCAATTGCGGGCCTACAAGCGCAAAGCGTCTGTATCCTGCACAAAAGATGCTCTCAACGGGACATACCCAATTTGGGAAGCTGTGCGAACAGGGCGAAGCGAAAAGTTAAAAGATTTCTAAACAAGTCATCCGCGCCACGTCATTCTTAGCAACCAGCAGCATGAATCGGGGTCCGATGTATGCGCATTCTTGTGGTTGAAGATGACGCGGCACTTGCGTCCTACATTCGTAAGGGTTTGGAGTCGGAGCACTATGCGGTGGATGTGGCGCTGGAGGGCGAACAGGGTTCGCTGATGGCGTCCGAGCTGGATTATGACCTCCTCATTCTCGACCTGAATCTCCCGAAGCTCGACGGCATCTCCCTGTTGCGGAACCTGCGCCCGAACAAGCCGCAGTTGCCGGTTCTGGTGTTGACCGCGCGCCCCCGGGTGGAGGATCGCGTTCATGCCCTCGATAGCGGGGCCGACGACTGCGTGAACAAGCCTTTCTCCTATTCCGAGCTTTCGGCGCGGGTGCGCGCGCTGATGAGGCGCGGGCGGCCCTCGGTCGAGTCCACGCTCCAGGTTGGCGACCTGCATCTGGACCGCGTGGAGCGCAAGGTGCAGCGTAATGGCCGCAACATCGAACTGACCGCCAAGGAGTATGCCCTGCTGGAATACCTGATGCGCAACGCGGGAAGGCGGGTGACGCGCTCCATGATCATCGAGCACGTCTGGAATATCAGCTTTGACACCAGTACAAACGTGGTGGACGTATACATCAACTACCTTCGCAAGAAAGTGGATGAGGGCGCGCCCATCCGTCTCATCCACACAGTACGCGGCGTGGGATATGAGCTAAGCGACAAACATGACGAGGTTGCATGAATCAGCAGAGTGAGTTCATCAATGACGCTTTTCACGTTCTTGCACAGCCGATCATGGCCCTGCGAGCCACCGTGGAACTGGGATTGGATGCTGCGCCGCAGGATTCACGACAGGCGCTCGACGACTGTCTGCACCTGATCGATCAACTGATGCAGGACATGGCGGTCTTCCGTGAAATCGCCAGCCTCGACGAGGCGCTTCCGCTTGAGGCCCACGCCGCAGGCGCGCTGCTGCAATCCTGCGTGGAGGAGATGACGCCGGTAGCGCTTGAATGTGGAGTCCTGCTCCATCTGACGGAAGAGGCCGCGGTCATAGAGTGTCATGAACCTACGTTCCGGCGCGCCATGTTTGTTCTCCTCGATGAGTTGATCGCCTCCATGCCGCGTGGCGGAGAGGTCTGGCTCGCGCTGCGAAACGAGGAGTCAGGAGTCCGGCTGGAGGTGCGTCCAGGCACGCGAAGGGGAACGCGCCAGAAGCTTTGCTGGAAGCTGCTGCAATATGCGGGCGGCCGCGTGACGCGCTCCGCCGATGGCAGTACATCGGCGGTATTTCCCAAATCCCATGGTCGGCACTCCGGGGCAATTCCTTTAGCAGATTAGATTTTTTTAATTTCCGACTAATCAACTTCCAAGGTTGCGGCTGTAGAAGAATCACATGACAGCCGCCCGCAACCTCATTCCATCTCCGCTCGGCATCTCCTCCATACACGGAGCCGTATCGTTTCTAATCGCCACGCCGAACGCCATGTTACGCAAGCAACTGGGCGACACGTTGCGCAAGGTAGCCATGGTGGAAGAAGCCCGCACGGGAGCCGAGGCGCTCGAGATGCTGCAACGGCGCGGCGCCCGGATCGCCGTGCTGGATCGCAGATTCCCCGACCTCAACTGCGAGGAATTGATCGGAGTTGTGGAACGCCAGTTCCCCGGCACGGACGTTGTTCTGATGGACGGAGAGAACGGCGAAGTCGATCTTCCGGAAGATCTGCGCGGGAATGCGGCGTACCGCTGGCTGCATGAATTCAATATTGCGCGGAGTCGCACCGCTCCAGCCCGCCCGGCGCAGGCGGCAACTGAGCCGGCTCCATGCAGATCCTTTCAGCCGCTGCCGGGAATGATCGGCGCGAGCGAGGCGATGCGGCAACTGGCTGCGCTGGTCCGCTCGGTTGCCCCGCACGATACTTCCGTGCTCATCACCGGGGAAACCGGCGCAGGCAAGGAGCTGGTGGCCGAAGCCGTGCATAAACTCAGCTCCCGCGCGGAGAAGCCGTTTATCACCGTGAACTGCGCGGCGATTCCTGAGGCGCTGGTGGAGGCCGAACTCTTTGGCCACACCCGCGGCGCCTTCACCGGAGCGGTGCAGTCGCGGCTGGGAAAGATTCATGCGGCGCAGGAGGGAACGATCTTCTTCGACGAGATTGGTGAACTGCCGATGGCGAGCCAATCCAAACTGCTGCGTTTTCTGGAATGCGGTGAGGTTCAGCGCCTCGGCACCAGCGACGTCTTTCGCCTTGACGCCCGGGTGATCGCCGCGACAAACGTCGATCTTGAGGAAAGGATTCGGCAGGGGCTGTTCCGCGAAGACCTGTTTTACCGGCTCGCCGTTTTTCCCATTGAGTTGCCGCCCCTGCGCGAACGCGCCGCGGACATACCTCTGCTGGCCCGTTATTTTCTTGAGAGGCTTGGCGGCAGCACGGCGCTAAGCCTGAATGCGGCTACGGTCGCAAAGCTCACAGCGCACCGCTGGCCGGGAAACATTCGCGAGCTGAGAAACGTGATCGAGCGCGCCTTTGTCCTGGCCGGAGGCCGCGCCGAAATTATTCCCGAGCAAATTCTGCTGCGTAAGCCGTGCGCTTCCGTGCGCCTTCCATCAGAAACTTCTTAGCTCGCAGCGCGGGGTTGGAAGCTCCCGTGCAAGTACAAGGGACGATGGTATTCAGATTTCTCCCGAGGCCGGAATGAACGACTGGCAGAATATCCCTGAAATAGTAGGTTGCAATGCGGAGTTGCGACGGGCGGCGATGCAGGCGATTGACGCCGTGGAACAAGGCCGCCACTTCGTGGTGGAAGGCGAGCCTGGAAGCGGCCGCCGTCTTCTGGCGCGCAGCGCCTGGTGCCGCCGGAGTCCGGGTGCCCGATCACTGTTTACGCTGGACTGCCGCATGTTTGGAAGGGACGAGGCCGAAGCGCTGCTCTTCGGAGAACGCTCCAGCAGCCGCGCTCATATCACGATCCACCCGGGGAGCGTTCATCTCGCCATGTCAGGAGGATTGCTCCTTCTGCACGCGGAGGCTCTGCCTGCCAAGGTACAGAGCCGCCTCGCCCGCGCGCTCGACCCGCAGCTCTGCCGTCCACGCCACGCTGGCGTGCAACTGATGCTGACCTGCGAAACTCCGCAACATGCACCCCTTCCGCTGGAGCCCACGCTTGCCGCACTGCTGTTGCGCGTACGGCTGCCTGCGTTGCGCGAGCGCGTGGAAGACATCCGCACAATCGCTGAGTCTTTCCTGCGCAACGCGTCACCATTCGAGAAGATCCGCTGTTCGCAGGCGTTGATCGAAAGGTTTTGCGGATACGACTGGCCCGGCAACGTCACCGAGTTGCGTTCGGTGCTGCGGCGGATGCTGTTGGAGCCCCATAGCGGATTTCTCGATGTGCGCCACCTCGCCGACCTGATGTGCCGCGACGAAACCTGCTACGCGCTGCTTCAGGGAGCGCGAACCTCGGTGCTGCCTCCCGCGGAGACCGGAGTTCTCCATTTCGCACCCATGGCAGAGGGCGGGAGCCTGAGATGACTCTGATTGACACGCCCCTGATGCAACGCCTCAGCCACTTTCTGGATGCCACCGCGGCCCGCGGCGGAGTGATCGCCGGCAACATCGCCAACATCGATACTCCCGGCTATCACGCGCGCGATCTCGACTTCCGCAGCCAACTGGCGTCGGTCATGAGCGGCGACGGATCAGCCGCGGCGCCACGGGTGGTGGAAGTCGCCGGGCTTACCGAGCGTCCCGACGGGAACAACGTGAACATCGACCGCGAGGGGCTGGCGCTGGCCCAGGCGCAGTTGCAGTTTCAAACCGGCGTCGCGCTGATGAAGGCCGAGATTCACCGCCTCTCGCAGGCGATCCACGAAGGAGGCCAGCAATGAACCTGTTTGGCGTGATGGGCATCAGCGCCTCCGGCCTCAACGCGGAGCGCACGCGGGCCGAGGTGGTGGCCGGCAACATGGCCAACGCCGAGAGCACGCACGCCGCGGAAGGCGGACCGTACCAGCGCAAGGAAGTGGTTCTCCAGAGCCAATCGCCGTCGAGCTTCCGCATGCAACTGGCAAATGCCGGCGGCGCCTCCAGCGATGTGGCCGGAGGAGTGGCCGTGCGCTCGATTGTCTCCGACTCGGCCGCGCCCATCATGCGTTACGATCCCTCGCACCCGGACGCGGACGCCAACGGTTTTGTCGCCTATCCCAACATCAATCCCGTGCTGGAGATGACCGACCTGATGAGCGCCGCGCGCGCCTACCAGATGAACGCTTCGGCAGTGCAAGCCGCCAAGCAGATGATCCAGCAATCCATTGAACTACTGAAATAGGAGCCACACACTCATGGTCATCACGCCAACATCGTTGGGCAGCGTGGCCAGCGCCGCCAGCGCTGCACTCGCTCCTTCCGCGACCCCCGGCGGTGACTTTGCCGGCACCCTGAGCTCGGCCATCCAGCAGGTGAACAACCTCCAGTCCGCCGCCGAGCAGAAGGTCACCGGCCTGCTCACCGGCAGCGGACAGGACGTTCATGCGGCCACGCTCTCCGTCGAAAAAGCTTCCCTTGCCTTCGACCTCATGCTCCAGGTGCGCAATAAAGTCGTCAGCGCCTACCAGGAAATTTCGCGGCTGCAGTTTTAAGGTTGACGGATGAGCGAGTCCACCAGCTTCGGGCAAGTAACAAGCCAACTGCGCGAGTTTGCATCAAGCCTCACGGCGCGCCAGCGCATGGTGCTTGGCGGAGGCGCATTGCTGGTCGCGGTGGTTCTGTTCACCTTTGTACGGCTGTTGGCGAAGCCCGAAATGACGCCGCTCTACTCCAACATGGAGCCCGCCGACGCGCAGTCGCTTGGCCAGCATCTGAGCACGAAGAACATCCGCTACCAGCTTTCCGCCGATGGCAAGTCTGTGCTCGTCCCCGCCGACCAGGTGGATACCGCGCGCCTTGAGATCGCCTCCAACGGCGCACCGCACAGTGGACGCATGGGGTTTGAGCTCTTCGACAAAACCAACTGGGCAGCCAGCGATTTTGACGACAAGGTGAATTACCAGCGCGCGCTGGAAGGCGAACTCGAACGCACCATCCAGGCCATGAGTGGAGTCGCCGCCGCACGCGTGCATCTCGCCATCCCTCCCGACTCGATTTATTCGGGGCAGGATCGCCAGGCGAAGGCGGGAGTCATCCTTTCGCTGAAGGGTCATCGTCTGACGGGGGCAATGCGCCTGGCCGTGCAGCGCCTGGTAGCCAGCGCCGTGGACAAACTCGATGCGCAAAGCGTCACCGTGGTCGATGCCGAGGCAGGGGAGGGACCGGGCTCGGCATCTCCTCAGTCTGCCAGCGAGGAGCGCAACGCCGAAGAAGTGCTTGCCGACCGTCTCATCCGCACGCTCGAAGCAGTCGTCGGCGGAGATCACGTCCGCGCCACGGTTCACGCGGAGTTCGACACCAGCACGGTGGAAGAGCAGCAGGAGAGTTACGATCCGGAAAAAACGGTGGCGCTCACCATGCAGCGCACCGAGGAGAGCAACGGCGGCTCGCAACCTGGAGGCGCCGCTGGAACTGCCTCAAACGTTCCGGGCGGCGGGAGCCCCGCCAAGGCATCTTCCAGCGAAGCGCTCGCGCAATCAAAGTCCGAGAATGGAACGTACGCGGTCAACAAGCTCGTGCGCCACTCCGTGCAACCCTCGGGACGCCTCAAACGCCTGGCCGTGGCCGTTCTCGTGGATGACAGCTTCGATCCCGGCAACAAAAACCGCCCACGCCAGAAACGCTCGCCCGAAGAGTTGAAGAGCATCGAGGAGATTGCCAAGGCCTCCGTCGGCTTTGACATAACCCGCGGAGATATTCTTACGGTGCAGAACATAAGTTTTCAGGTGCTCCCCGTCGAAGTGCCTCCGCCGCCCACAAAGTGGCAGAAAATACGCAGCCTGTTGATGGATTGGAGCAGCTACGTCCGCATCGTTTCGTTGCTGCTGCTCTTCTGCGTCACCTACCTTCTGGTACTGCGTCCGGTAAAGAAGCAGCTCATCCGCGCATTAAACATGCCTCCAGCAAGCCATCCAGCCAACCTTGCTCACGCAACCAGCGCTGGCGCCGCGCTTGCTGATGGCGGCGAACCTGACAGCCTGCCCAGCGGTCCTCGCCAGGTGATGAAGTTGAAGGAGAGCATCACAACCCGCGTCAAGCAGGAGCCGGCCAGCGCTTCACGGCTGGTGCAGAGCTGGATCAGGGATGGGGAAAGCTGATGCGTGCCGCCTCTGAACATGCGCGCGAGGGAATCCGCAAGGCTGCGGTGCTCCTCGTCCTGCTTGGCGAAGAGACTGCCAGCCTCATCTTCCGCAACCTGAGCGAGAACGAATTGCAGCGCGTCACCCAGGAAATTTCAGAGATCGGCGCGATTGATCCCGCCGAGGCCGTCGCAATTTTGAACGAGTACTACAACTTGGCGGTCGCGCAGGAGTACATCGCGCAGGGCGGGGCCGAGTACGCCGAACGGCTGCTCGTCAAAACCCTCGGCGCGGATGGCGCGCGCGCCATGCTCGAGGCCGTCAACCGCGCGCAGGAACTCAGCGTCAGCAAACTGGACTCATTGCAGAAGGCAGATCCGCAACAGCTTGCCAAGTTCCTACAGGGTGAGCACCCGCAGACCATCGCCCTCATCATGGCCCATCTCGATCCCAAGCAGGCCTCGGCACTGTTGATGAAGCTCACGGAAGAGACTCGCGCCGCGGCCGTCAAACGCCTCGCCGAGTTGCGCCAGTTCTCGCCGGAGATGGCGCAGAAGGTCTCCGTCGTGCTGCACAAGCGCCTGCAGGCCCTCGGAGAACAGAGCCGGCGCGCCTACGCTGGATTCAAGGGGGTTGCCGATCTGCTCAACCGGATGGACCCGGCCTCGGGCAAAGTCATTCTTGAACTCATCGAGCGCGATGACGCCAAGCTGGCGTTGAGTATCCGCAATCTCATGTTCACCTTCGACGATCTGCTCGGCGTGCCGGAAGTTGGCATTCGCGAACTGCTGGCCCAGTTGGATAAAAAGACACTCGCCCAGGCGCTGAAGGGCGCCTCCGCTCAATTACGCGACCACCTCTTCAAATCCATGTCATCGCGCGCGGTTGAGATGCTGAAGGAGGACATGGAATCCCTGGGACCGCTGCGCAGCCGGGATGTGGCCAAGGCACAGCAGGAATGTGTGACCGTCGCCCGCAAACTCGAGTCGCAGGGAAAGATTCAGCTTAAGCAGGAGAATGAAGATGAACTCGTCGTTTGAGTCTCCCCACTCCCCGCCCTACGCGCGCATGGAGTATTGCGAAGCCGACGGATCGTTTGAGGCCGGGCAGCCATTCGATGCAGGCGTTGAGCATCCCCGCACCGCCGACGCCGAGCCTCAACCCGACCCCGCCGCTGCTTTTGCCCAGCGACTGGAAGAGGAAAAACGGGCGATCGCGGCGCAGTTTCGCATGGAAGCGGAGCGTGAGATTCAGCGCGCCCGCTCCGCCATCGCCCATGCCATCGACGAGTTTGTGCTGCAGCGCGACGTTTACTACCAGCAGGCTGAACGAGAGGTTGTCGACCTAGCGCTGGCCATTGCCCGCCGCATCATTCATCGTGAAACCCAGATCGACCCGCGCCTTCTCGCAGCGCTCGTCCGCCACGAAATCGAACAACTCGACGCCGCAACCAGTGTGCGCCTTGTCGTCTCGCCGGATGCGCTGGCCTCGTGGAACGAACTTGCGCCCTCTATGCCGCGGGCGGTTGAAGTTCGTCCCGACAAGGCGCTCTCATCGGGCGACATACGGATTGAGACCGCGCTTGGGGCAACTTCTATTAACTTCGAGCGCGAGTTGAAGGAGATCGAGCGCGGCTTCTTCGATCTGCTGTCGCACCGTCCTGCGCCGGCCGAATCCAGGGCGGTCCGAGTGCAATGATTCTTGATCACTATCACCAGGCGCTAAAGCGGATCCCGCAGCGCCCATGGAGCGGCAGCGTCTCCCGAGCCGTGGCGGGCCTTATCGAGTCCGTCGGTCCACACTGCGCTCTTGGCGATTGCTGTGTGATTCGCGATCGCGATGGTAACCAGGTGGAAGGTCAGGTGATCGGCTTCCACGGCTCCACGGTTCTCTCCATGCCGCTGTATCCGGCCAGTGGTGTGCGCTACGGCGATACGGTCTCCACCTGGGGCGCGCGCCCGTGCATCAGCGTTACGGAGGCCATGATCGGGCGCGTCGTCGATGGGCAAGGCAACGCCATCGACGGAGGCGCGCGATTGTCTGCTGGCGAGCAAATGCCCATCGTCCGCGCCGCGCCTGACCCATTCGAGCGTGAAACCATCGGCGACGCCATCGGAACCGGCGTCCGAGCCATCGACGCCTTCCTCACCTGCGGGCGCGGCCAGCGCGTCGGCATCTTCGGCGGCAGCGGTGTTGGCAAAAGCACCTTGATGGGAATGATGGCCCGCGGCACCTCGGCGGACCTCACCGTCGTCGCGCTGGTCGGGGAGCGCGGCCGCGAGGTACGTGAGTTTCTTGAAGACGCTCTAGGCGACGCCGGAGGCAGCCGCTCCATTGTCGTCGTCTCCACCTCCGATCAGTCGCCGTTGCTCCGTCTGCGCGCCGCGCAGTCGGCACACTCCATCGCCGAGTACTTTGCCGCGCGAGGAAAGCATGTGCTGCTGGTGCTGGACTCCATCACGCGCTTCGCCATGGCGCAACGCGAGATCGGGCTCGCCGCCGGAGAACCTCCGACCGCCAAAGGGTACACACCTTCCGTCTTCGCCCTCCTCTCACAACTCGTCGAGCGCGCTGGAAACTTCCGCACAGGCTCGATCACGGCCTTCTACACCGTGCTGATGGAAGGCGACGATCAGATGGACCCCATCGTGGACGCCGTACGCTCGCTGCTCGATGGGCATATTCTTCTGGACCGCCGGCTCACTTCCGAGGGCCACTTCCCGCCCATTCACCTGCTTGAAAGTCTCAGCCGGTTAATGCCCGCCGTCGCTTCGCCGGAGCACCTTGCCAAGGCCCAGCGGCTCCGCCGCATGATCGCCGACTACACACGCTCGGAGGATCTCATCCGCATCGGCGCATACCAGAAAGGAGCAGATCCCGATCTCGACCGCGCCATGACCGTGATGCCCAACCTGAGAGCCTTCACCCGGCAGGGCCCCGGCGAAATTCCCCGCATGGAGCGCACCATCGAGTCTCTGCTGACCATGGCCGAGTGATGCGATTCCAATTCCAACTGGAAGGACTTCTCCATGTGCGGCGGCTGCTGGAGCAGCAGGCTCGTGAGCGGCTGGATGAATCCATGCTGCGCATCCGCGCCCTCGAACAGAACCTCGCCGAAGCCGCGGAATGGATCCGGCAGACCGCACGAAGCAGCGCCTGCAACAAGCCTCTTCCCGCATGCGAGTTGCATTTTGTCGAAGCCGTTCTGTGCCGGACTCAGGAGGCGATCCGCCAATGCGAACAGCTCAAGCAGGCGGAGGAGCGCCGGGCCTCCGAACTGCGCGCCGCGTATCTCCAGGCCCGCCGCCAGCGGAAGACCATCAGCACGTTGCGCGACAACGCCCACCGCCAGTTCCAGATTGAATCTGCCCGCCGCGAGCAATCCGCACTCGATGAACAGTTCCTTGGAAAGCTGCTTCTCTCCCGCAACAGCGAGCAATCATCGGCTCCCCTGGTCGAAAGTTTCGGGAAGCAAAAACAAAATCCATGACAGGAATCTAACCTGCAGTGCGCATGGTTGGCCGCTGAAGTGCATTGACTCATCGCGCATGAACGCCTTGCCCATCGCCGTGGCCACCGCACCCGCATCGCTATCACTGCCGGGCAGCGCCCTTCCGGCGCTCCCGTCGGAGAATACCGACTTTCACCTCGTGCTGCGCCAGGCAAGCTCCAACAACGTGCCCGCTTCCGTTGCTGACTCCGCCATCAGAGCGACTGCGGAGCGCTCGCAACAATCGCACAGCGGGGCCGGCACGCCCACCGGTGTGTCCACGGAATCGGAGGGTACGCTTGCCGTCAACACGGCAGAAGGAACGTTGACCGCAACTTCCCTTTCAAGTAAATTCAGCACAAAACTGTTGCAGGCCGGCACAACCGTTCACTCGCGGAGCGAGGGATCGAAAACCGCCTCCATCGCGGAGACAAAGCGAAGTGGCGCCAGGGCGGCTAACGCATCCGCGCTGAAGCTCTCTCACATCGCGCTCTGCGCCTCATCGAACCCCACTACGGATCATCCTGGAAATCCAGTCGCCGCACCTCTCATTGCGCCGAATGTTCAGACGGACACTGTGCCGCGCACGCCTCCAATTTCGCCGGGTGCATCCGCGGATTCACTAGCCGGTCCAGGCTCACGGCGCGCTGATTCGGCAATCACGCAGTTGTCGCCAATCCTGCCAGCGCAGGGCATTGCGCTTCCCTCTTCCGGCTCTCTTGCGGCAGCCGGAGCCGCTGACACTGCAAGCTCTGCGCAAAGTTCTTCTGCTGCGCCCGCCTCGGCTCCTGCGGCTGAGAGCCAGCAGGATGACGCTTCCGAGTCCCTCGTCTCTTCGTTTCCGCTTGCAGACTCGTCCGGCACTCCTTCCATCTCGGGCGCGCCCTTGGCGGCTTCCACGGGCCTTTCCCTGTCCACGCTTGCCTCCACGGAAGCTCGTCTTGCCGCCCGTGCACCGGAACTCAAGACGCCCGTGGCAATGCCGAACCCGCAAACCTCCGCCGCCTCACGGAAGACCGAACATGCGGCGGCATCGCAGGCCGTCAGCGAAACCGCTCTCTCAGATCCGGGGCAGCAGATTTTTTCTCTTCATTCACCATCGTCAATGGAGCCTGTCACACGGGCAGCCGCTGCACCGATCGATTCCACGCCAGGCGTCTCCGACATTTCCGCGTCCAGGCAGGCGGAACGCCCGGGCCGCGTCCGGTCGGAGTCAACCTCAACTCGGAACCATGCGGATGCCGCGCCGGAGAAAACCGCGGATGTGATCGCGACCGCGGATCACGCTGCCATTTCCGCCGCTGCGTCGGTCGCAGGCGCGCATCCTGCTACGCCATTGATCCCCGCGCAATCTGCCACCTCGACCGCGACAGCTCCCGCCGCAACGCTTCCGCAATCCACGCCAGACGTCTCAGCCGTGCTCGGGCAGCGCCCGCAAAATTCATCCCCGGGGGCCGCTCCCGCGCAAGCGCTACCCAATCCGGCTGCGGAGCCGCCGCGCGTGATGGGCTCCGCCCAACTCCATGTGGGAGAAGGCAGCAATGAACTCAAGATCAGCGTTCAGCTTCCCGAACTTGGCAAGGTCGAGGTGCGCGCCGTCACCACGCACGACGTTACAACCGCGCATCTCACCGCGTTCCGCCATGACGGATTCCAGGCACTCACCGCCGACCGCGGCGGCCTGGAGCAAGCCCTCAAGTCGCGTGATGTGATTCTCGGATCTCTCGACTCCCACGCCAATGGGCATTCGACTGGGCAACAGCGCCAACAGGGCTCGCATTCCACGGCACAGAACGCAAGCGATAACACTCCGCTTGCCGCCGTTGGAACTTCCATCGCATCGGAGACCGATCATCCCGGCTTTCTTCCAGATCACGCCAGCATCAGCGTTCGCGCTTAAACCTCAATGAGAAGGAAACGACATGAGCATTTATCCAGTATCGGCGGCAACTCCCCACGCCAATGACTCCAGCACTACCAGCAGCACCAGTACGGCAACGGATTACGCCAGCACATTCATGCAACTGCTTGCCACTGAATTGCAATCGCAGGATCCGACCCAGACCGTGGACCCTACGACGATGGTCACGCAGATGGTTCAGATCAATCAACTCAGCGATGTCGCGGGAATCTACTCGATCCTGCAAGGCGGCAGTGGGGCGGCCAGCGGCGCCACCAGCGCCCTCGCCGCCAACCCCGGTCACCCGGGGCACAGCTCCGTGGGAGGCAACTGATGCCGAACTTTTCCATTCCTCTCTCGGGTTTAAACGCCAGTGACACGGCGTTGGCCACCATCTCCAACAATCTGGCGAATCTCAACACCACCGGCTATAAGGAATCAACCGTCAACTTCCAGGATCTGTTCTACCAGTTGTTGGGAAGCAACGGCTCGGGCGATCAACTCCAGCTCGGCGCGGGAGCAGCAGTCTCTTCGATCGGCACCAATTTCTCGGGCGGCAGCGTGCAGGGCACCGGAGTGGAAACCGACGTGGCCATCACCGGCAATGGGTTCTTTGTGGTTCAGAACGGCAGCAACACCAACTACACGCGCGCCGGCGATTTCACCCAGGACTCCAACGGCTACCTCGTAACCGCCGACGGCTACCAGGTCATGGGCTATCCCGCAAACAACGGCGTTGTAAACACCAACGGCGGCCTCACGCCCATTCAGTTGCCCATGGGAATGGCCAGCCCGCCCAGCGCAACCACCAGCATCTCCATGCCGATCAACCTCAGTTCTGATACCGCGGTTGGAGGCACGTATACCGCGAGCGTCACTGTATACGATTCTCTCGGCACTTCACACGTGCTCAGCATCGGCTTCACCCGCACCGCCGCGGGATGGAACTACAACGCGGCGCTGCCCAGCAGCGACATCACCGGCGGCACCGGAAGCAGCACCACGGTCGCCAGCGGCGCACTCACCTTCGACAGCAACGGCAACCTCACCAGCACGGCGCCCGTTGCCATCAGCATTCCAGGCCTCGCCGATGGTGCGAGTACGCTCGCAATCAACTGGAGCTTGGCCAGCTCCGGCGGCCAGGGTCTTATCACCCAGGTCTCCGGAAGCAGCACGACCGGAACCACTACGCAGAACGGATACGCGAGCGGTTCCATGACCACTTTCTCCATCAACTCCGACGGCACGATCATGGGCGCCTTCACCAACGGCACCAAGGTTGTCGGCCAGATTGCACTCGCCAACTTCGCCAACCTGCAGGGACTCACCAAGCAGGGCGACAACAATTACGCTGCAACAATTTCCTCCGGCTCGGCGGTCATAGGCAGCCCCGGAACCAGCTCTTTCGGCACCTTGACCGGCAGCGCGCTAGAACTTTCCAACGTCGACATGTCCACCGAATTTTCCAACCTCATCATCGCCGAACGCGGCTTCCAGGCGAACGCCAAGTCGGTTACAACCTTCGATCAGATTGCGCAGGACACAATCAACCTGATTCGCTAACGCATTGTTCTTCCTGGGCTCCGCGTGCTCCGCGCGGGGCCGTTTCCTTGTACCGGATTCTGAGAACAATTTCACCAACTCTGTCCAGCTTCGGCTAACCGATTGCTTCGCCTATAGGCAGCGCTCGCGCCTACATCAGCCCGAAGGGACTCGCCATGAACCAGGCAGCGGAAAACAGTACCGCACTTACCGTAGGCAGCCACGCACTTGCGTCGCACGAACCCAAGAACTGGGGCGCGTTTCAATTGCTTCCCTGCCGCGTCTCGCTGGAGATTCCGATTCCCGGCTTCACGGTCTCCGCGCTGTTGAATCTCTCCGCCAATGCGGTGATCAACACCCATTGGCTTCAGGGCTCGGATGTGCCGCTGTGCGTCAACGGAAAAATTATCGGATGGACCGAGTTCGAAGTGATTGACGATCACCTGGCCGCCCGCCTGACCCAAATCGCATGAGCAAACAACGCCGCGGAAACAGAAACACTCGCCAGCAGAGCCGTCCTCAGAGCCGTCTGGAGCTGAGCCCCGACAGCCCTGCGCATGGAACACGCGGAACCATTGCCTTTGCCGGTAAGTCCGCAATTGCCGCCACGCCCCTGGCGGCTCCAGCCCATCGGCTGGCCGTGCGCCTCTATGGCGCGATCCGTCAGTGCTTACTGCGCCTCGCGCATCCGCTTCTCAAACGCAGGAGCCGCCGCCGCAAGCTGGAACTCGTGGAGATGCAGCAGCTCGGAGAGAAGCGCTTTGTTGCCATCGTCCGCGTCGGCAAACAGAAATTTCTGATCGGAGGAGCAGCCTCGTCCATCTCCCTGCTGGCCGAGATCGACTCCATGAAAGCCACGGTTCTTGCGCCCCGGCCGCTTCACCAGGAATTGGCATGAAGCGTCTGAGCGCAACCATTGCCGTGCTGTTGCTGATGGCTTCGTCGGCCGTCGCCGGCCCGGTTCCCACCGTTCAACCGGTCGAAGGATTGGGTGCCCCGCTGGCCGGACTCGGCGGCAATCAGGCTCCGTGGACCATTGTTGTTCTGCTTACATTTCTTACCCTGATTCCGGCGCTGCTGCTTTCCATGACGCCGTTCGTGCGCCTGCTCATCGTCTTTCACTTTCTGCGCCAGGCGCTCGGCACCCAGAGCACGCCGACCAATCAGACGCTCATCGGCCTCGCGCTGGTGCTCACATTTTTCCTTATGCAGCCCGTCGGGCTGGCCATTCAGCAGCAAGCCATTGCTCCTCTCGAAGCCGGACGCATCACGCCAATGGCCGCCATTGAACTCGGTGCCACGCCCGTCAAGAACTTCATGCTGCGCTACGTTCGCCAAAAGGATGTCGCGCTCTTCCTGGAGCTTGCGCGCGAGCCGCGCCCCAGGGCGCCGCAGGATCTTTCGATGCGCGTCGTCATGCCTGCCTACATCCTCTCGGAGTTGAAAGCCGGATTCCAAATTGGCGCAGTATTGTTTCTTCCATTCCTCGTCATCGACATGGTCGTTGCCTCGATCACCACTTCCGTCGGCATGATGCAGTTGCCGCCCGTGGTGATCTCCACGCCTCTCAAACTTCTGCTCTTCGTCATGGTCGATGGCTGGAATCTGCTCGTCGGCTCGCTGATGCGCAGCTTCGCGTGAACCTATGCCTCTCGAACAGGTCATTGAGCTCGGACGCACGACTCTTGAATACGCCATCATGGCGGCACTGCCGCTCCTCGCCGTCGCGACCCTCGTTTCCGTGATCATCAATGTGTTGCAGGTGCTCACCAGCATTCAGGATCAGACGGTTTCCACCGTTCCTCGCCTCCTGGCCACCGCTCTCAGCGCCATGTTCCTGCTGCCCTGGATGCTGCGCCACCTGGCGGCCTTCACCATCCATCTTTTTTCCGACTTCAGGCCGCTATTGCAATGAACCCGCCGCTCACCCTCGAATCCGTTCTTGCGGCCGCGGTCTTCATCGGGCTGCGCATCTCCGGTCTGCTGCTCTTTGCTCCAGGCCTCAGCAACAGCGCCGTGCCTGCACGCACCAAGGCTGCCTTTGTTGTGCTTGGCGTTGTGCTGTTGTGGCCGGTCGTGCCTGTTCCGCAGGTGCAGGTCTCCCCACTGCATTGGACTGGCATTGCGCTCAACGAGCTGCTGATCGGAATCATCGTTGGCCTGCTCCTCGGCTTCATCTTTGATGCAGCGCAGTTCGCCGGACAAATCCTCGGCATGCAGATGGGATTTTCTCTCGCCACCATGATCGACCCGCAATCGCAGGCTGATTCCGCCGTGCTCTCCGTCTTCTATCAGACCATCGTCCTGCTCATTTTCTTTGCGCTTGATGTGCATCACTGGGTTCTGCGCGCGCTTGTCTCCAGCTTCTACTACCTCCCCGCAGGACGCTCCGTGCTCACCTTCGGACGCGTCGAGGCAGTTCTGCACACCGCCTCGGCCATCTGGGTTCTGGGCCTCCAGATTGCCGCGCCTGCCTTGATCGCCACCGTGATTGCGGATTTTGTATTGGCCTTTATCGGGAAAGCCTCGCCGCAGCTTCCCGTGCTCTTTGTTGGCCTCTCAGTTAAATCGGTTTTAGGAATGCTCGTAACCGTGGCGGCCATGGCAGCGTGGCCGCGCTTCTTCTCGCTCCAGTTTGCCAATGCAATCCGCTGGAGCGAACAAACTCTTCACCTGGTGTCTTAGGAAAATTCGACCGTGGCCAAGGACAACAAAACCGAGCAGGCAACCGATCATCGCCGCCACAAGGCGCGCGAAGAAGGTCAGGTCGCCCGTTCGCGCGAGCTGAGCGCGGCCGCGGCTCTGCTAGCAAGCGTTCTGGTTCTTGTTGCACAGGCGCCGAATGACCTGCTGCACTGGCGTCAGTTCCTCAATGCCGCGCTGGACCACGCGGTGCGCGATGAAATTTCGATTGCCACGCCGCTGTTTCCCTGGACCGCGCAACTGGTCTTCGGCTGGACGTGGAAGCCGCTCGCCGCCGGATGGGCAGTTGCCGCGCTTGTCTCGCTCGCTCAGGGAGGATTCGTCTTCGCCCCAAAGCTCCTCGCGCCTGACGTTGCCAAACTCAATCCCGCCAAGAAGCTAGGCCAGATATTCAGCATGTTGACGCTGGTGCAACTCTGCAAGGCCCTCATTCCGGGCGCAGCCATCGTCTACATCGCCATCGGAATCTTCCGCCGTGAATGGTCTTCGCTTGGCCTGGGGATCTGGGCCTCGCCGCGCCAGCTCTCCGCGCACATCTTCGCCATCGTCTTTGAAGTCTTCTGGAAGTCTTCCCTCGTGCTCGTTGCCTGGGCCGTTGTGGACTACATCGCCATGCGCCAGAAGTTTGAAGGCGATCTGCGAATGAGCAAGGAGGAAATTCGCGAGGAGATGAAGCAGATCGACGGCAATCCCCACACCAAAGGACGCATCCGCCGCCTGCAGCGCCAGGCCCGCCGCCAGCGCATGATCAAGGCCGCAAAGAGTGCCACGGTCGTCGTCACCAATCCCACGCACTTCGCCGTGGCACTGGAGTATCGCGACGACATGGCCGCGCCCACGGTGGTCGCCAAGGGACAGAACCTGCTCGCGCAGCAGATCAAGGAAGTCGCGCGCTGGGAAGGCATTCCCATCATCGAGAATCCGCCGCTCGCTCAAAGCCTCTACCGCACCGTTGAGGTAGGCCAGGCCATTCCTGAAAAACTCTATGCCGCCGTCGCCGAAATCCTCGCCTATGTCTTCCGCGTGAACGCCCAGCAGGCGGCCCGGAGGAATTCCTGATGGCCGAAGCGAAGAAGCCCGCATCTTTTCTGAAGAACGCGAATTTCGACTGGATCGTTCCCGCCGCCGCGGTCTCGGTCGTCTTCGTCATGCTGGTGCCGCTTCCGGGCTTCCTGCTCGATCTGCTGCTCGCCATGAGCATTACAGCCTCGGTCATCGTATTGCTCTCGGCGGTATATATTTTGCGTCCCGTGCAGTTCTCCGTATTCCCCAGCCTGTTACTGCTTCTCACTCTTTTCCGTCTCGCGCTCAACCTTGCCAGTTCGCGCCGCATCCTGCTCCATGGCAATGAAGGCACGGCAGCCGCCGGAAATGTCATCGCGGCCTTCGGGCAGTTTGTCGTCGGCGGAAACTACGTCGTCGGCTTCGTACTCTTCATCGCTCTCATCGCCATTCAGTTCCTCGTCGTCAGCCATGGTGCCGTGCGCACCGCCGAGGTCACCGCGCGCTTCACCCTGGACGCCATGCCCGGAAAACAGATGGCGATTGACGCCGATCTCAACGCCGGACTCATCGACGAGCACCAGGCTCGCGCCCGCCGCGAAGCCGTCGCCCATGAGGCGGAGTTCTACGGAGCCATGGACGGCGCGGCCCGTTTCAGCCAGCGTGACTCGCTCGCAACCATTCTCCTCACCGCCATCAACATCGTCGCTGGATTTCTCATCGGCGTCTTTCAGCTCGATATTCCCTTCCGCGACGCTCTCAAGACTTACACCGTCCTCACCGTCGGCGACGGCCTGGTCACCATGATCCCTTCGCTCCTGGTCTCCATTGCCGGCGGCCTCGTCGTCACCCGCGCCTCCTCCAGCAAGACGCTCGGCGGAGACTTGAGCCAGCAGCTCTTTGCGCAGCCTCGCGTCCTCTGGATCGCCGGTTCCGCCATGCTTGCCATGGGATTGATTCCCGGCATGCCTAAGCTCTCTTTCCTGCTCATGGTCACAGTGCTCTGGATCATGGCGTGGCGGCTGCAAAAACTTCCGGCGGAAACCAAGTCCACCCCAAAGCCCTCCACGCCAGGAGCCAACAAGCCCGGAACCATCCAATCCGATTCCCTCGATTCGCTGCTCACCCTCGACGACCTCGCCCTTGAAGTCGGCTACGCCCTTGTCTCGCTCGTGGATAGCAACCAGGGCGGACAACTGCTGCCGCGGGTGCGCGCCCTGCGCAAGCATCTCGCAACTCAACTGGGATTCCTCATTCCCAGCGTCCACATCACCGACAATCTGCGCCTCAAGCCGCGCGAATATGTAATCTCTCTTCGCGGCGTCGAGATTGCGCGTTGGGAGATGCCGGATAAACTCATCCTCGCCATCAGCTCTGACCCGGAACCTCCGCGCCTTCCCGGCATTGCAACCAGAGAGCCGGCCTTCGGCGTGCCCGCCCGGTGGATCTCAGCCGACCTGCGTGAACAGGCCATCGCCGCCGGTTATTCGGTCGTCGATCAGACCTCCGTGCTCGCCACTCACATCTCCGAAGTCATCCGGCAGTACGCGCACGAATTGCTCACCCGCGCAGAAACCAAGCGCCTGCTTGAGCGCCTCAACGATTCGCACCCCAAGCTTCTCGACGAGCTGGTGCCCAAGCTCATGACCCTCGGCGAAGTGCAGCGCGTGCTCCAGCAACTTCTTCGGGAGCAGGTCTCCATCCGCGATCTCGGTACCATTCTCGAAACACTCGTTGAAGCCGCGGCCATCAACAAAAACCCGGTCGCGCTCGTCGAAGCCTGCCGTCAGTCTCTGGGACGCTCGCTCATCAAGCCGCTGCTCGACGAGCAGGGAGCGCTCAAAGTCGTCACCCTCGATCCGCGCATCGAGGAGGAACTCAGCCAGGCCTTCACGCCGCAGATGCCCGCCGCCGGATCTCTGGCATTGCAGCCCACCTTCATCCGCCGCCTGCTTGAGGCGTTGCGCAAACTCGTCGGCGAAAACGTGGACGTCGCCACTCCGGTCATTCTCTGCTCGGCCAATACGCGCTTCCATCTGCGCCGCCTGCTCGAGCCTTTCCTTCCCAAGATCGTCGTCATCTCGCACGGCGAAATTCCCGCACTCACCCCGGTGCATTCCATCGGGAGCCTCAACCCATGACCATGACGAATCACTCACCGAGGTTCAGCATGAAGAATCCGCAAGGCAGCTACTCGCCCCCTCCGCTTGATGAAGAAGTGCGCAACCGCATCCTCATGGAACAGATGCCGCAGGTGCGCTACATCGCGCGCCATATCCATGACCGTTTGCCCCAGCATGTGCCCATCGAGGATCTTGTCCACGCCGGCGTGCTCGGCCTCATGGACGCGCTCACCAAGTACGATGAGGCGCGTCAGGTTCAGTTCAAGACCTACGCCAAGTTCCGCATTCGCGGCGCGATTCTCGATAGTCTCCGCGAACTCGACTGGAGTCCCCGCGACCTCCGCCGCAAGGCGCGTCTCATCGAACTCGCCGCCGCCCGCCTCAGCCATCAGCTTGGGCGTTCGGCCACCGAGCAGGAACTCGCCAATGAGCTCGGGCTGAGCCTCGATTCCTTCCAGCGCCTGCTTGGCGAAATCGAAGGCCTCGACCTTGGCAGCTTCCACATCGAATCCAACGATAAAGACCACGACGACGATCTCTGCGAGTACCTCCCCGGAAATCCGGAAGAGAGCCCCTACTACCTCGCCATGAAGTCCGAACTCCGTCAGTTCCTCGTTCGCGCCATTGAGGAACTGAGCGAAAAGGAACAGCAGGTGCTCTCGCTTTACTACTATGAGGAACTCACCATGAAAGAGACGGGAGCCGTGCTCGGCGTCGGCGAATCGCGCGTCTCCCAGATTCATTCGCTTGCGCTGCTCCGTCTCCGCACCCGCCTCCAGACCATGCTTGCAGGCCGCCAGATGCCGCCTCACCTTGCTGATCGCGCGGTTCGCACCGCCCTGGAGGGCGCATGGAAAAGGTACTGAATCAGGAAGAGATCGACGCCATGTTTCGCGCCGCGCTCGGACGCGGCACGGCAACGCAATCCACGGCTCCATCTTTCAAGCCGTGCGATTTCCGTCAGGCTGGCCAGATCAAGAAGGACCAGGTTCGCGCCATCAGCAATCTGCATGAGAGCTTTGCCCGCGATCTCACCAACGCGCTCGGCGCTTATCTGCGCGTCGTCTTTGAGGTCAATCTCGTCTCCGTCGAGCAGCTCGTCTTCCGCGAGTTTCTTCAGCGCATTCCCGACCTCGCCTATCTTGCGACATTTCAGATGAAGCCCATGGGAGCAACCGCCGCGCTCGACCTCGAACCATCGCTCGTTTTTCCGATCATCGACCTGCTGCTCGGCGGCGTCGGACGCATGAACGAGCAGGAGCGCGACATCACCGAGATTGAAGAAGGAATCATGGAGGGCGTGGTGCGCATCCTCTGCACCGAGTTGCAGACCGCGTGGTCTTCGCTCGGCTCCAGCTTCGAATTCGACGAGCGCCTCCGCCCCGCTCAGTTGCAGCGCCTGATGCCGCCGGGAGACAAGACTCTCTGCCTCAGCTTTGAAATTCACATGCCGGAGTCGCACGGCGTGATGAATGTCGCATTCCCTGCCGTTGCTTCGAACGCCCTGCTGCGCCGGCTTGACCAGGATGGCGGATACAGCCGCCATCGCGGCCCCAACGCAACCCGCCAGCGCATGATCGAGCACGCCCTCGAGCTTCCCTTTCAATTCTCGCTTGGAATGCCGCCGTGTAAACTTCCCATCCGAACCTTGCTCGATCTCACTCCCGGCGCCATCGTCCCTTTTTCCCGCCGGACCGATTTGCCAATCGAAGGAACCGTCGCCGGGCAGCCGATTTATGAGGCGTTTCCAATTCGCGCCGGAATCATGCGTGCATCCAAAATCTCGCGGATGCTGCCACCTTCAATCCGCAACTCGTCTGACGATGAGCAGGAGCTTTCATGAGTGACATTGCCATGGATCAGGCCTCTGCTCTGGTTCAGCACTTCGCCGAGGCCGCCTCGTACGTGCTCTCCCAGGTCGCTGGAACCGAGCTCCAGGCGCAGCCTGTCTCGCTCGAGAACGCCACCGATGCTGCCACCGTCATCCGCATCGGCATCTCGGGCGCGCTTGAGGGCCTCTGCGAAATCGCAATCTCGGCGGCCATGACCTCGCAGTTCGCCGCACTGCTCACCGGTGAGGCACCGGAAGCAGAAGTCAGCAACGACGCCCGCGAAGCCGCCGCCGAACTCATCCAACAGATTTGCGGCAATGCCGCCGACCGCCTGCGCCGCGCCTTTGGCCCGCTCGAGCTCAAAGCTGAAATGGTTGCCGAACGCGACGCCGCCACGGGCGCGCGCCAGCTCCTTCTCATCAACCGCGAAAATGACTGTCTCGAATTCGAGCTTCACATCGTCCGCCTCGAACCGGCTCACGAGTCCGCCGCTGAAGCCGAAGCTGTTTCGAATGCCGCGCCGAGCGTCGCGCCGAGTGCTACTCTCAATGTCGCCTCCAACGCTGCCTCGCAGGCTGCCGCCTCGCCTCCTCCCGCGCAGCCCGCATCTCAATCCGCCGCCGAGTCCGCCATCTCTGCCGGCAACCGCAACCTCGACCTTCTTCTCGATGTCGAGCTTGGCGCGTCCTTGCGTTTCGGCGCCTGTCAGATGCTTCTCAAGGACATCATCGAGCTATGCTCGGGTTCTGTCGTCGAACTCGACCGCCGTGTGCAGGAGCCTGTCGATCTTCTGATCGATGGACGAGTCATAGCCCAGGGCGAGGTCGTCATCGTGGATGGCAACTACGGACTGCGCATACAGCAGGTCGCATCCCCCGGCGAAAAGGTCGCCTGCCTGCCCTGCTAATCGCTGCATACAACACTTTTGCTTCAACAGGAGAAAGCCATGTACAGGCTTCCCGATAGAAAACTGAAACGTTCCATCGCATGGAAGCAACTTGTTCCGCGTTGCAACTACCACGGCTGCGTGGCCGTATCCGGATGGGCCGGAGTGCTTCACCGCAACTCCGGATTCTGGATGAATGAAGGAGAGTGGTATTGCGGCCCCCGCTGCCTTGAGGAAGCCATCGAGGAACGTCTGCGCGTCAACTTTATTCACGAGGAACGTCCCGCTCCGATTCGCACCACCATGCCGATGGGGCTTATGTTGCTGGCTCGCGGCGTCATCTCCGATCCCCAGTTGCGCGATGCTCTGGACCTCCAGCGCAGCACCGGGGAGCGCATCGGCGTCTGCCTCAAGCGCCTGGGCTATATCTCTCCCGCGGACATCGCCTCGGTTGTGGCTACCCAGTGGGGATGCCCTCTCTTTCCCGCGGAAAGCGTTCAGCCAGCCTGCTCCATGCTTCTGCCGTTCAGCCTTGTCGAGCGCTACCGTATGTTGCCCGTGCATCTTGTCGCTCTCGGGCGCCGTCTCTTTGTCGGCTTCAGCGACCAGGTGAATCACAGCGCGCTCATCGCCATCGAGCACATGCTCGGATGCGAAACCGAGGCCTGCGTCATACCGGAGGCAAAGTTCCACCATGTGCTTGAGTACCGCAAGCTGGACACTGCCGGCGAGGCCGCCGTCACGCGTCCCTCCAATGCCGCCGAAGCCGCGAAGATGATTTGCAACTACGCGCAGCAAACCGGAGCCGATACCCTGCGCCTCCACGCAGTCGAAGGAAACATCTGGACGCGCTTTCTCTGCCGCCGCTCCCATCTCGATCTCGTTTTCATCTACCCGCCCGACTGAGGATGTTTTTCCTAAAGTGCGCCGCCGCCTCAGCCGATACATCAGTTGAGCGGCACCTATGGAAACCATCAATCGAACATCGCGATGCAGGGTAGTATCCATCACCACAGCGGCCTCTGCGCTTCCATCGCCATCCCTGCTTGCGCTGCTTCGGCCACAGCGCGCCATCAATCTCCGTGAGCTGGCGCGCTCCATCCGTGCCGATCGCATTCTCTGTTACCTCGTGACGGAAGCTGCCTGCCGCGACTTCGGATGGCCCTGGCTCAATGTGGAAGAGGCGATTGTTCTTCTGGGCCGTCAACGTCTCTGCGCGCTTCTCGCCGAGCCAAATCCTCGGGGCCGTTCCGCCAGCCAGCTCCGCCGCGCCCTTCACACCAGCAGCATCGCTCCGTCGGCGGATCTCTGCCCGCCGGAGACCTTGCAAGGGAAATTGAAATGACCCAGATCAGAGCCCTCATCGTGGACGATTCCTCCGTCATGCGCAAAATCGTCGAACGCTCGCTCCGCCAGGCCGGACTCGACCTCACCGTCATGGAAGCCGGAAATGGCGCCGAAGCACTCGGATTGCTCGACGGCAACATTGTCGATTTGATTCTCAGCGACATCAACATGCCGATCATGGATGGCCTGGAGTTCGTGCGCCAGGTGCAGACCGTCGACAAACTCCGCAACATTCCCGTCGTCATGATCACCACCGAGGGAAGCGAGTCCAACGTCGTGCAGGCGCTCTCTCTCGGGGCCAAGGGATACATCCGCAAACCATTCACGCCGGATCAGGTCAAAGAACACGTTCTTCCGGTACTGGGGCTATGAATATGACACCGCCATTCTCTGAAAGCTCGATCCCCGCCGTTGTCTTCGACCGCGAAACCTGGACGCCGCTCCTGGAGCTTTCCGCCCGCGAGGTCTTCGACATCATGCTTTGCACCAGGCTCCACGCCGCTGATTCCTCCGAAGACGAAAACTACGGAGAATTCACCGCGCTGGTTGGCCTCGCCGGCAGTCTCTGCGGTGTGCTCCGCATCCGCTGTTCCGATCAGGCTGCGCGCACCATGGCCAGCAAGATGCTCGGAATGCCGCCCGAAGAAGTGGATAGCGATAGCTGGGACGCGCTCGGCGAGATCGCCAACATGATCGCCGGAAACTTCAAGGGCAAGCTCAGCGGCGTCGGCAACCACTGCATGTTGTCCGTGCCCACCATCATCGTCGGCACGGATTATGAAACACGCTCCCTTTCTGGCGGAAACATGATTGAAGTCGTCTTCGACTTCGAGAAGAAGCCGCTCTGGGTCACGCTTGAGCTGCACGATTAGCTGAGCCTGCGGCGCCTGTCTCCCCCGCCTCCACGCTGGGGCCCTCAACACGGGCTCCGGCGTGGAGGAGCGCCGCAGGCCTCCTCTAAGAAATCTCCAATTACCTTGGCACTCCGCTTGCTCTTCTCTTCAGCGGAGCGGATATGAACAACGGTATCTATGCGGCCAGCACCGGACTCCTCGCGCGAACCCAGGAGCTTGATCTCGCCGCCAACAATCTCGCCAACGCCAACACCAGCGGCTTTCGCGGCTCGCGCGTCAGCTTCAAAACCCAGATGATGACCGCCTCTGCCAACGCTTCCACGCGCGCCGTCAGCTCCTTTGGAGTTCTCTCCTCGCCCCGCACAAACTGGGCCCAGGGTTCGCCGCAACAGACCGGCAATCCGCTCGATCTGGCTCTTGAAGGCACAGGCTTCTTTGCCGTAAAAGCTCCCACCGGAATCCAGTACACGCGCAACGGAAACTTCCATCTCACCGCCACGGGCGCGCTCGTCACCGCCCAGGGCTTTCCCGTCCTCGGTGACAACGGACCCATCGTGCTGCCCCAGGGAAACCCGCAAATCAGCTCTTCCGGCGTCATCTCCATTGATGGGGAAGTTGCCGGGCAGCTTCAGCTCGCGCAGTTCGAATCCACTGTGCCGCTCACTGCGCTCGGCGACGCCTATTACTCCGCGCCTTCGGCCGCCGCGGCCCCGGCCGTCAATCTCACCGTCAGCCAGGGATCGCTTGAAAGCTCAAACATCAATCCCGTCGAGAGCGCCGTCGGCCTCATCGGAATTCAGCGCAACGCCGAAATGTTGCAGCGCGCCCTCAACACCTTTCATACGGAGTTCAACCGTACCGCCGCCGAAGAGTTGCCCAAGGTTTAGGAGTCTGCCATGTTTCGTTCGCTCTACACCGCCGCCAGCGGCATGACCGCGCAGCAAACCAATCTGGATAACGTTGCCAACAATCTTGCCAACGCCAACACTGCCGGCTTCCGCAAGCGCCGCGTCCAGTTTCAGGATCTCGTCTACCAGAACATGGTCACGCCCGGCGCCGCCGCAACCCAGCAGACGGTCTCCGCCGGAATGCAGATCGGCCTTGGCACCCGCGCCGCCGCCACCGAAATCCTGCAATCGCAGGGAGACTTCCAGCAGACTGGAAACTCGCTCGACCTCGCCATCCAGGGTCTCGGATATTTTCAGGTGCTCACTCCCACCGGGCAGATCGCCTACACCCGGAGCGGCAGCTTCCACCTCGATTCGCAGGGCAACATCGTAACTTCGGACGGAGACGCGCTCCAACCGGCCATCACCATTCCCGCCGACGCCACTGCAATCACCATCGGCTCCGATGGAACCGTCTCCATCACGCAGCCCTCGCAAACCCAGTCGCAGCAGATCGGCCAGATTCAACTCGCAACCTTCCCGAATCCCGGCGGACTGAACAGCGTTGGGGCCAATCTCCTCATGCCCACCAGCTCCTCCGGAGATCCCATCGTCGGCAATCCCGGCGGCTCCGAAGGGCTCGGAACGCTCATCCAGGGATCGCTCGAACAGTCCAACGTCAACACCGTGGAAGAGTTCATTCAGATGATCCTCGCGCAGCGCTCCTATGAGGCCAACTCGCAGGTGGCCAAGGCTGCCGATCAGATGTTCCAGGAAGTCAACCAGCTCGGAAAATAACCATGCGCCTTCGTCTCTTATCCGCGGTCTTTGTCTGCACTCTCTCGCTCTTTGGCTCTGCGGCCGGAGCCTCCGTCGCGGACCAGTCCCGGCAGGCGATGGCCTTGTGGCTCTCGCAACAACTCCACCGCCGCGTGGACGCCTCACAGATTCTCGCCGCGCCCTCCGGCCTGACCCTTCAGGGATGCAGCGTCACCCGCGCGCGCGCCGCTTCCACCGGCGCGGCCTCGCTCTCCCTGCGCTGTCCCGCGCCCGCTCTGCCGCAACTGGTGCTGCTCAACCTCCCGCTGGATGCCGCTGCGGACGCGCTCCCTGCCCCCCGCCAATCAACCAGCGACTCGCCCGCCACCGTCAAAGCTCCGCCGCTCGTGCGCTCCGGCGCTGCGCTCCAGGCTGACTGGCACACCGCCAGCATTCATGCTCAACTTCCGGTCGTTGCCCTCGACTCCGGGGCCGCCGGCGCCGAGATTCGAGTTCGCATCGCAAACACCAGCCGAATTCTGCGCGCACGCATTCTTGGTGCCCACACCGTTGCCATCACGGCATCCGGTGCATGACCCGGAGCCGCCGCAATGATCCGCCACTTCACTATCGCCCTCTTGCTCCTTGCGCTGACCTCCTCCGCCCTCGCGGAAAAGAAATCCGCGCTGCAAAAGCAACAGGGCTCTCTCAACGAATACATCCGCCAGCTTGCCGCGCCCGCGCCCGCGCCGCCGGCAACCACGCTCGGCAGTCTCTTCACCACCAGCGGACTGCTCGCCGATCCGTATTCTGACTTCAAGGCGCACCTCGTCGGAGATTCCATCTCCATCCAGATTCTTGAGTCCACCACCATCTCGCAGAGTGGCAACATCGCCACCCAGCGCGACTTCTCGCACTCCAGCGGCGTTACCGGCGTCGGCGGCCAGTCACCCTCGTTCCTCAACCCTTTGCTCGCCGCCAATTCCAGCACCAAGCTCACCGGCACCGGTGCCACCGCCTCCAAGAGTTCGCTCAACACTACGCTTACCGCCCAGGTCGTCGCCGTCCTTCCCACCGGCTCGCTCGTCGTTGAGGCGTGCCGGCACGTCCTCGCCAACCATCAGCATGAGGATGTAATCCTGCGCGGCGTTGTGCGCCCTGCTGACATCTCCAGCGGCAACCTCGTTTACTCCTATCAGATTTCCAATCTCCAGCTTGAGGTGAAGGGCAAGGGCGTCATCAGCGATTCCGTGCGCCAGCCCAACATCGTCATGCGGACGCTCTTGAAATGGATCGGGTTCTAGGCAATGACTCTTGCGCGAATCAAAACGCTCTGCACGTCTCTGCTGCTTGCCGCCAGTCTCCCGGCCGGCGCGCTCGACGCGCCTCCGCCAACCTCGCGCCAGGTCCGCATCCGCGAGATCACAACCATCGAGGGCATGCGTGACAACTCGCTCATGGGCTATGGCCTGGTCGTCGGTCTCCGCGGCACCGGCGATCAGAAGCAGACCATCTTCACCACGCAGATGCTCGCCAACGTCATGTCGCGCCTTGGCATGCAGATCGTTCCCACCGGCATCACCGTCAAGAACATCGCCGCCGTCTTCGTCACCTCGTCGCTGCCCGCCTTCACCCGCGCCGGAACCCAGATGGACGTGGTCGTCTCCTCCATCGGCGACGCCAAATCACTCGAAGGTGGAACCCTTCTGCTCACTCCGCTCCGTGGTGAAGACGGCCAGATCTACGCCACCGCGCAGGGTCCGCTCGCCGTCGGCGGATACACCGCCGGAGCCAGCGGAGTCAGCAAGCAGCTCAATCATCCCACCGTCGGACGCATCGCCAACGGTGGCATCGCCGAGCGTGATGTCGCTCCAAGCCTGCAAAACCTCGGCTCGCTCTCGCTGCTTCTTCGCGAGGCCGATTTCGCCAACGCGGAGCTCATCGCGCAGCGCATCAATGCCGAATTCCAGCGCCCCATCGCCACCGTTACCGACAGCCGCCGCATTGAGATTGCAAGCGCCGGGCGTGACGTTCCCGCCATGCTCGCCCGCATCCAGTCGCTACCCGTTTCCGTCGTCGCCCCAACCCGCGTCGTCGTCAATGAAAAGACCGGAACCATCGTCATGGGCCGCGACGCCCGTCTCAGCGCCGTTTCCGTCCTCCAGGGCTCGCTCTCCGTTGAAATCACCACAACCTTCCAGGTATCTCAGCCCAATCCCCTCAGCAAGACCGGCGAAACCGAGGTCGTGCCGCAAACCACCGTCAGCGCCAAGGACGCTCCCACCCGCCGCATCGAACTCAGCGAGGGAGCCACCGTCGAGCAGTTGGTCAACGGTCTACAGGCCATCGGCGCCAGCGCCCGCGACGTTGTCTCCATTCTCCAGGCGCTCAAAGCCGCGGGCGCGTTGCAGGCAGAACTGGAGATTCTATGAGCACGCCGCAAGTCACTCCCCTTTCCACCGAGCTCCTGCGCGACCCCACGCAACTGGCGGCTCATCTCCGTTCGCAGCGCGCCGCCGCCGGAGCGCAGGAGTTCGAAGCCTCGCTCTTCAGCTCCGTCCTCCAGAAGATGGAGAAGAATCTCTCCATCGAGGATGAACAGAACAACGATGCCGGGCATGACACCTGGGGAGCCCTCGGCGTTCGCGCCGTCTCTCAGGCCCTCGCCCAGCGCCACGTCCTCGGAATCGCCCGCATGATCGAGAACTCGCTCGGACTCAATCCCCCGGCCGCTTCTTCCAACATGGGAACTCCGCCCTCTGAACCATCGGCGGAAAATAAATAAGGATTTTCTCGAATGACACTCAAGCCTTCGCCCGCATTGCCGATGAATACTTCAGCAGGATGCAAAGGAGTCCTATGAACCTCCGAATTCAGACCCAGCCCCAGTCCGTCGATCCCTCCGCCGAACTCAAGAGCGGCAGCACGCAGCCGGGCTCCGCTACCGGGCAGGCCAATTCCTCCGCCGCCACCTTCAGCGCGGCAGCGGATACCGCCTCCATCAGCGCAGCCACCAGCCAGCTCTCGGGCGATGTTGCCATCCGCCAGGACCGCGTCGATGCTCTGCGAGCGCAATTCGAGAGCGGCACGTACACGGTGGACCCGCACGCCGTCGCCACCGCCATGTTCCAGAATCTCTTCCGGAGCTGAGCATGAATGCTTCCGCGTCTCCGCTCCCGGCGCCGCTTCGCCAGCCCGGCGAGCTCGATGCCCTCTTCGCGGCGATCTCGGACGCCATCGAGGCCCTGGTGCTCTGGGACATTTCCGCCTTTCAGTCTGCGGTGGATCGGCAATCCGAACTCTGCGCCCGCATCGCCGCCGGCACGGATTGGAGCCACGATCCGGCTGCCCACGCCGCTGCGCGCAAGGTTCAGGATCTCAATCGCGTCTATCACCGACTCCTCCAGCACTCCGTCCATTGGACGCGCACCATCCGCGTCATTCTTCAGGCCGGCGGACAGCCGCTTCCCAGCCGCGCCTCCGTCCACTTCCGAGGCTGACCATGGGACTTACCGCCGATCTCAACGTCTCCGTCCAATCCCTGCTCGCCTCCACCGAGTCCATGGACGTTACGACCACCAACATGGCCAACATGAACACGCCCGGCTATGCCCGCCGCCGCGTCGTGCTTGAGGAGTCTGCGCCCTCCGGCGACGATCAAAGCTCCACCGGCGTCGATGTCAAGACCGTCCAGAGCCTGCGTGACAGCGTCCTCGATCTCTCCATCAACGCCAACACCGCGCAGCAGAATCTCAACAGCACCCTGTCCAGCTCCCTTTCGGCGGTGCAGGAACTCTTCTCTGACACGGCCTCCGGTTCCGTGGGCTCCAGCATCGATTCCTTTTTCAGCTCCCTGCAACAACTCTCCACTTCTCCCGCCGATAGCTCACTGCGCTCCGGTGTTCTTACCGCCGCCGCCAACGTCGCATCTGCCTTTCAGAGCACGGCGACTGTCATCTCCCAGGCGCAGCAGCAGGCGGACCGCTCCGTCGTCCAGTCCACCGATGACGCCAACTCCCTCCTGCAACAGATCGCAGCCACCAACGCCCAGATCAGCACCGCGCAGGATCTCGGCCAGAGTTCCAACTCAGACCAGGATCAGCTCTCCAGTCTCCTCTCGCAGCTCTCGGCCATCATGGATTACAAGACCGTCAACAGCTCGGACGGCCTCACTCTTACCACCTCCGAGGGTGTTCCGCTGGTCGTCGGCAGCAAGGCTTACCCCCTCACCAGCCAGGTGAATTCCAGCGGATTCAACGATGTTTACGCCGGCAACACTGACATCACGGGAACCATCGAGGGCGGCAATCTCGGAGGCTACCTCCAGGCTCGCGACCAGACTCTCACATCCCTCGGTTCGCAGCTCGATCAGTTCGCCTATCAGTTCGCCAAGGCCGTCAACACCGTGCAAACCGCCGGCTCTGACGCCAACGGAAACGCCGGAACCGCGCTCTTCAATCCGCCTGACACCACCACGGGATACGCCGCCGGAGCGGCTTCCGCCATCGCCGTCGCACTCACCAGCGGCTCCCAGATCGCCGCCGCCTCAACCGGCGGAGCTTCCGGTGACAGCTCCAATCTCACCCAGATGCTCAACCTGCAAAATCAGGCAATCATCGGCGGAAGCACCCCAACCGACGCATTCTCCAACCTTACCTTCGACATCGGCAACACCGTCTCGCAGGCCAACTCCAACGCCACGGCAATCGGAAACATTCTCACCCAGTTGCAGAATCAGCAGGGCTCCGTCCAGGGCGTCTCGCTCGACGAGGAGTCCTCCAACCTCCTGCTCTACCAGCGCTCCTACGAGGCGGCTGCAAAGGTCATCTCCACCGTCGATACCCTGATGGGCAACATCCTCGACATGGGCGTCACAAATCCGGGGTACTAATTCATGAGAGTCAATCCCAACTACAGCGCCGACATGGTCAACCTGATGGACCAGGCCCAGCAGAACGAAAATAACGCCGCCCAGGAGCTCAGCACCGGACGCCGTGTCAGCCTGCCCTCCGACGATCCCGCCGCCGAAGCCGCCATGATCGGCGAAAACTCGCGCTCGGCCGCCGTTGATCAATACACCGCAAACTCTGATTCGCTCACCAGCGTCCTCAATACCGCTAACAGCACTCTAACTTCCGTAAACTCTCTGCTCCAGCGCGCCGTCACTCTCGGCGTCGAAGGAGCAAACGGAAGCATGAATCAATCCGATCTCAACTCCATCGCCGAGGAAGTCTCCAACATCCAGAGCCAGATGCTCTCCCTCGCCAACACCTCCTATGCCGGGCACTACCTCTTCGCCGGCACCGCCACCGGCAGTCCGCCCTATGTCGCCGATACCGCAAATCCCAGCCAGATCGACTACGTTGGAAACGACCAGCAGAACAAAGTGCAGATCGGAACCGGGCTTTCTGTCTCCGCAAACCTCCCCGGCAGCAGCATCTTTTCGCAATCCGGCGCCAACGTCTTTGACGCACTGCAGTCGCTCGTCACCGCCCTCCAGGAAGGAAACTCCTCGGCCATCGCCACTGCCCAGACCAGTGTCAGTTCCGCACTCAGCGCCGTCGGGACGGCCCAGGTGTTTTACGGCAGTACCGTCGATGAACTCACCACCAACGAGACATTTCTCTCCCAGGAAAAGCTCAACATCACAACCTACGAGAACACCCTGGTCTCCGCCGACACTGCCGCCGCCGCCACCAGTGTGACCCAGGACGAAAACGTCCTCAACGCCACCGTGGAGGCCGCTGCCAAAATGAACCAAAGCTGCCTTCTCAATTACATCCAATAATCCAATTTCGCATAGCTGTAACGGCTGGCGCCCCGCATACGAATTGGTGCCCCATATCTGCCCCGCTGTTGGGCAGATGTGGGTCTCTTGACCTTGCACCTGCACTTGCACTTGCTCTTGCTCTTGACCTCCCGCGGGTGCCCCACCTTCGCGCCGCGTTCTTTACGGCGATAAGGTGGGAAAGCAGCGCCCTTCCCCTATCCGCGCTTTTTCCCTTGCTTTGGTCTTTGCTCTTTACCTGCGAAACCTGCCGCGGTACTCACCCCCGCCATTCCCAAACAAAGAAGCGATGCTCCGCCCTCGGAGCATCGCTCTTGGTTCCGCAACCAGGCAGCCGCTATCAGGCTGACCAGCCGCAGCACCGCACCTCTTCAACCGTGCCGCTGTAACGATTGCCCGCAGCCCCCGCGGCGGCAAGAGTTTTTTCCTCGGGACTCAACGGCGTCGAAACCGCCACCATCGCCCGCTGCCAGTCTTGCCGGAGTTGCAGAATAAGTTCGATCTGCTTGCGCAGAATCGCCGGCTCCAGTCTGAACTGCGCTTCCATCACCTTCGCCCGGATGTGCGAATACACCCGCGAGAGATCCCTGGCCGTGCTCCCCCCATGTTCCATATCCAGCAGCGCCTCCAGTTGCTGGAGCACTTCGAAGGCGTGGTTGGACTCGTTCACGCGCTCCTCAACCTTGCCCGCCTGGATCGCGGCAATCACGCGCTGCAAGTCTCTGGACAGTACGTCGCAGAGCATGATCACCAGTTCCACCGCCGACGCGCCTCGTACCTCCGCCTCGCGATATGCTTCCAGTTCATTCTTACCCATGGCCTAGTTCCCCGATGATGAGTTGTTGCCTAACTCTGCGTTGATTTCTTGCTTCGTCGTGCTCAGGCTTTGCAGCGCGATTTCCGCCGCGTCGTACTCGCTGGTCAGCCGGGTTTGCAGGCTGGCGATGTAGTTCTCTTCAAAATTGTTGATGTTGTCCTGTAGCCCCGTGTAATTGCTCTGCAGGCTGCTGAGTTCAACCGTAAACGCGCTGTCGGACGAATCTGTCAGGCTCTGCAACTGGGTGTTCAGCGCGCTCGAAAATCCATTCAGCGACGTGCCCTGGAAGAACTGCTGCACCTCGGAAAAGTTGTTTTGCACCGCGTTGTCCAGCGTCGTGCTGTCCACAGTCAAGGTTCCATCGTTATTCATGCTGATGCCAAGCGAGCCCAGGGTCGAGATGCTCCCATTGCCGCTCGCCGAGTAGCTTCCGGCTCCCAGCAGGAAGCTCTGCAACATTTCCAGCGTGCTGTCTCCCTCCAGTGGAGGCGCACTGGTACTGCTGGAGGTGTAGGTGAACTCGCTGTTCACGGAATTCACCACCGTGTTGTAGTCGCTGACAAACTGGCTGATCGCCGAGGTGATCGAAGAAGAGTTTGGCGCGGCGGACAAAGTCACGGACGTATTGGGATCTGCCCCCTGGAGGTTGATCGTCAATCCGCTGACTGCGCCCGTCACCGTGTTACTTGCGCTGCTGATGGGGATGCCGTCGACTGTCAGCGACGCATTCGTTCCTTGCGCCGCCTGCGTGAACTGCGGAGATGTGTTCACCATCGAAATGCCGCTGGCGTTGCCGGTGCTGTTGTTCACAATCGTCAGGTGGGACGAGCCATTGCCCTCGCTCACCACGCTCGCCGTAACGCCCGGAACCAGGCTGTTGATGCTGCTCGCCAGGTCGCTCAGGCTCTCGCCGCTGCTGGCGCTCACCGTGGTCGCCGCTCCGCTGCCCACTTGAATCGTGAAACTGCCGGCCGCCGCTCCCGTGCTGTCCGGCACGGAGCCGGAGTTCCACGACGATCCATCTGCCGCCTGCGTGAACTGCGGCGAGGTGTTGGCAATCGTGATGTTGTTCGCGCTGCCCGAGCTGTTGCTGACGATCGAAAGGCGGCTGCCGCTCGCATCGTTGATCACGCTGGCCGTAACGCCCAGGCTTTTGCCGTTGATGGCGCTCGCGAGTTGCGTCAGGGTTTCGCCCGCGGTGACCGTGATCTGCGACGCCGTTCCGCTGCCAACTTGAATCGTAAAGCTGCCGGCCGGGAGCGCCGCGCTGCTGCTTGCCACCGGCGATGCGGAGTACCACGAAGCTGTGGTCGCAAGGTTGCTCACCTTTACAACGTGGCTGCCGCTCGCCGCCGTTCCGCTCGCATACGCCGTCGCAATGCTCGTGTCTGAGGAACTCACGGAAACCGACGACAGCGCTCCCGTGTAGCTGTTCAGCGCGGTCAAGTCGTTTTCCACGGTCTTTACCGAGCTTTGGACACTCGTCAGGTCGGATTCCTGGTTCTGGATCGTCGTCTCCTGCGCCTGCCACTGCGTCTCCGGCGCGCGGGCCGCGGTGACTGCCGCGTTCACCGCCGAGGTAACGTCGATCCCCTCCGTGCTGGCGCCGGTCGCGGCCTCCAGCAATGCGCTAAGGTCGATGCCGTTGGAAGAGGACGACGAACTCCCCCCTAACAGTGTCGACAGAGCAGAAGAAGACAAGCCCACGGAACTCATTGCAAGCCTCGTTCAACAGGATGATTGCGCGAAGGGAAACGGTGGCGGGCTCAACGTTCCGCCACCGTCAGGGTTGTTACTGCAGCAGCTTCAGAACAGATTGAGAAGCCTGGTTTGCCTGTTGCAGCGCGGCGATACCGGTCTGCGACAGAGTGTTGTACTTCGACATGTTGGCCACCGTCGTTCCGATGTCGGCGTCACTGATGCCGCTTTCGGCGCTCGTCAGGTTCTGGATCTGGTTGTTCATCACGTTCGATGCCGCGTTCAGTTGGTTGACGTTTGCGCCGATCGTGCCCCGCCATCCGGCAACGTCTGAAATCGCCGAATTGATCGCGTTCAGTTCCGTGGCTGCGGTTGCGGTGGACTCCAGCACCGTGGCGCTCGAACTCAAACCAAGAGCGGTGGTCGTCAGGTCCTTGATCGTCGTGGTGATCGATTGCGATCCAGCTGACGTGCCATCGCCCAGGTACACCGAAGCCGAATTGTCCGTTGTGCTGGTTGGGGCCATCGGGCCCAGCACCGGGTCGTTGGTCGAAATTTGCAGCGCCGCGCCTTCGGTGGTAGTGGCAATCACCAGGTTCCCGCTCGCAGCCGAGGCCGTCAGGTTCGCGTCAAGAGTCCCGGCGGTAACGGCGTTGCTGATGGCCGTCTCCAGGTTGGAGATCTTATCGCCGGCCTGCGCCGTGTAAACAAAGGTGCCGCCCGTGGCCGAGTCGGAGATGGTCACCGTCTTGCCTGCCGTCAGTGGGGTCGTGTCCGCCAGCGAAGCCTGGGTCGAGGTGAACGATGCGTTCGAGTTGGTCTGGAACACCGAATTTCCGTTGAAGTTGGTCGTCGTGCCGATCTTTCCGATCTGCGTCAGAATCTGCGTGTATTCGTTCTGGATGGCCGCCGACTGGGTTGTCGTCAGGCCGCCGTTGCTCGCTTCCGTCGCCAGTGTAACCGCGCGGTTCAGCAGCGTGGTCACTTGTGAGAGCGCGCCATCGGCGGTCTGCAAAAGGCCCACGCCGTTGGTGGCGTTCTGTACTGACTGGGTCAGCGCCGCAACGTTCGAACTCAAGCCGTTCGCAATCGAAAGGCCGGCTGCGTCGTCCGAGCCCGAGTTGATCTTCGAACCGGAAGAGAGCTGGGTCAGCGTCTTCTGCAGACTAGCCTGCGTCGCGGTCAAATTGTTCTCCGCTGTCAGAGCGGAAATGTTGTTCAGAATGCTGATTGCCATGGAAACTCTCCTTCTTGCCGCTCGGCGGAGGCGGCTGGATTGCCGTGCGTTCCGCTGGAGCCGTTGCTTCGTACACTGCTGCTATCGGAGAGATCCCCTGCGAGCTTTAACCAAATCTCAAAAAAATCTCCTCCCAGCCTCCGGTCTTTAAATACTCTCTTCCGAATCCTCATCCGCGCCGCTTCCTGCTCAAGCTCGCCCCTCGCCCTGCCGATAACCCCCATGGAAGCAGGCGAACTCCATGATTGAACTCACCAGGCTGAATGGGCATCCCCTCGTCATCAACGCCGAGCTGATCAAGTTTGTCGAACAGAACCCCGACACCGTCATCACCCTCGTCACCGGAGACAAGATGGTCGTTCGAGAGTCGGCCCCCGAGGTCATGCACCGCGTGCTCGCCTATCGCCGCAATCTTCTCCATCCTGACGCCGCCCTGCCCCGTCCGGATGCCAGGCAGGCTGCCCCCAACGCCCAGGAGTAATGATCATCGTGGACAAGGGAACCGTTGCCGGAATCGTCGTCAGCTTTGGTGGCATCACCGCCGGGCTTCTGCTGGAAGGCGGAAAGCTCAGCCAGATCCTCCAGCCCACCGCGGCCCTCATCGTCGCCGGTGGAACCGTCGGCGCGGTCCTCCTGCAGTATCCCCTTGGCACCGTCATCACCGCCGTCCGCGGCCTCCGCACCGTACTCTTCGAGCCCCGCTCCCGCGCCAGCGACGAAATCGGCCGCCTCACCAGGCTCGCGCAGAAAGCCCGCCGCGACGGCATCATCTCGCTTGACACCGAGCTGCCCAACATCGCCGATCCATTCACCCGCCGCGCCCTCATGCTCGCCGTCGATGGCACCGAGTCCAGCGAACTGCGCGCCATCATGCAGCTTGAACTCGACGCCACCGCCGAGGCTGAAGACGAGTTGCCGCGCGTCTACGAATCTGCCGGCGGATTCGCTCCCACCATCGGAATCATCGGCGCCGTCCTTGGCCTCATCCAGGTCATGCAGCATCTCGATAAAATTGACGAGGTCGGGCGAGGCATCGCCGTAGCCTTCGTCGCGACCATTTACGGCGTTGGCTTCGCGAATCTCTTTGCCCTGCCCATCGCCGGCAAGCTCCGCCATCGTCTGCGCTTCCGCCAGATCCTCCGCGAACTCACTCTTGAAGGCGTCATCTCCATCCTCGAGGGCATCAACCCCCGCATGTTGGAAGCCAAGCTCAACGGATTCCTCCAGCAGGCCGCCGACAAATCCGCGCCCTCCGCTCAGCCCAGAACCGATGCCCGCGCCAAGGCCCGCGCCTCCGTTCCATCGCGGGGCGCTTCATGAGAAGGCGCAGGCGGCGCGAGGACAACCAGGAGCGATGGATGGTCTCCTATGCCGATTTCATGACCCTCCTCTTCGCCTTCTTCGTCGTCCTCTACTCTTCCTCCCAGGTGGACAAGGCGCGCATGGCCAAGCTCTCCAGCGCCATCACCGCCGGATTCTCCCATCTCGGAGCGGGCGAAGGTCCCGGTGGCGCAATCGTCGTCATGCCCGGAACCGCGCCCGCGCCTCCATCTTCGGCCCTCGAATCCACCGAGACCTCCGAGGCCATCCGCTCCAAGCTCGAGCATGGTCTCTCCCAGGAATTCGAACGCCGCACCGTCGCCGTCCGCGAAATTCCCGAAGGCCTCGTCCTCAGTCTGCGCGAGGTCGGATTCTTTGAAAGCGGCTCGGCCACTCTCCGCGCCAGCTCGCTGGATACCTTTGACCGTCTCGGCTCCGTCCTCGGCTCCGTCCCCAGCAATCTCCGCATCGAGGGCCACACCGATAACGTCCCCATCCACACCTCTCAGTTCCAGTCCAACTGGGAGCTCTCTTCTGCCCGCGCCACTGAGATCATCCGCATCCTTCTCACCCGCGAGCATATCGAGCCGCAGCGCCTCTCCGCCGCAGGCTATGCCGAGTACCACCCTGTCGCCGACAACGCCAGCGAAGACGGGCGGCGGCTCAACCGCCGCGTCGATATCGTCATCGTCGCCCCCCATGAACATCTGGCGGCGCCATCAGTTTCCGCCCCTCAACCTGTAAAGGATTTGCCCTCTCCAGCCGATTGAACCTTTATGTACGGGAGTCCGAAACGGAATCGCCATGCCAGACTTTGTGCCAGATGATCTACTAAAAGACTTCATCACCGAGAGCGACGAACTCGTCCAGCAGGTCGAACAGGATTTGCTCACCCTCGAGGATTGCTCTGACCCCGAAGTGCTCAACCGTGTCTTCCGCGGAATGCACACCATCAAGGGAACCTCCAGCTTCTTCGGCTTTGAAAAACTCGTGGAGCTTACCCACCACGCCGAAGACCTGCTCAACCAGTTGCGCAAAGGCGAACTCGCCGTCACCCGCGCCATCATCGACGCTCTTCTGCGCGTCAACGATCAGGTCCGCCTCATGATGCAGGACATTCGCAACGGTCTCTCGCCCCAATACGACCTTGCGCCCTTCATCGAAATCCTCGATACCTGTGCCGCCAGCCCAGCGCCAGCGGCCGGCCCAGCGCCAGCGGCCGGAGGGCCGTCTGTTGGCCCGTACCCTTCTGCCCCTGCCCCTGCGCCCGCCCCAGCGCCAGCAGCCGCGCCGCCAGCCGCCGAGTCTTCGTCCATCGATGATCCGGTTGCCGCCGCCGCTGCCGCCGCTCTCACCGCCGAGGCCGCGGAGCAGAAAGCTTCTCGCGCCCTGGCCGCCGCGCGCCCGGACTCCTCTGACACCATGCGCGTCGAGATTCGCAAGCTCGACTTTCTCGTCAACCTCGTCGGCGAACTCGTCCTCGAACGCAACCGCCTGCTCCGTCTCTCCCAGGACCTCGCAGCCTCCAGCGGCAAGGATCTGGATCTCACCGAGGCCGTCGCCAGCTCCACCGCGCGCCTCGGTTCAATTACTGACGAGTTGCAGGACGCCAGTCTCCGCACCCGCATGGTGCCCATCGACAATGTCTTCCGCAAGCTGCCGCGTCTCGTCCGCGAGCTCTCCCACCAGGTTGGCAAAGAGATTGAAATCTCCATTACCGGCCAGGAGACCGAGATCGACAAGACCATGATCGAGCACATCCACGATCCGCTCGTTCACATCCTGCGCAATTCGCTCGATCACGGCATCGAGGACGCCGGCCAGCGCAGCGCCTCCGGAAAAAATCCCGTCGGCAACATCGCCGTCGACGCGCACCAGCAAGGCGACCAGATCGTCGTTACCATTCGCGATGACGGCCGCGGCATCGACCCGGAAAGAATCCGCGCCAAGGTCGTCGAGAAAGGGTTGTACTCCGCCGAGCACGCCGCCGCGCTCTCTCGCCGCGAGTTGCTTGAATCCCTCTTTCTGCCCGGCTTCTCCACCGCCGACAAGGTCAGCAACATCTCTGGCCGCGGCGTTGGCATGGACGTGGTCCGCACCAATCTTCGCCGCCTCAACGGAACCGTCGAAATCGAAAGCGTCATCGGCCAGGGAACCGTTATCACCCTCAAAGTGCCGCTCACCATGGCCATCCTCCCCGTCCTGCTCGTGCAGGTCAGCGATGAGGTCTATGCCATTCCGCTGCGTTCCGTGCTGGAAACCGTGCGCATGGATTACGCCGCCATCCACCACGTCGAAGGCTCAGAGGTTCTTGTCCTGCGCGACCGCACCGTGCCTCTCCTGCGTCTCTCGGAGATGATCGGAGCGCGCTGCACCCAGCCCGCCGGACGCGCCGTCATCCTCTCCATCAACGACGTTCGCATCGCCCTGGCCGTCGAGGCTCTCATCGGACAGGAGTCCACCGTCATCAAGCCGCTCAGCCCTCTGCTGCGTGACAGTCCTTACGTTGCCGGAGCCACCATTACCGGCGATGGCAGGGTCCGGCTCGTGCTTGACCCCAACACCCTTATTCGCACCTGTTCCCCGCCACTCGCGGTTCAGTAGAGGATATCCATGAGTACAACTGCTCCGCCGCTCGGCAACCCGGCCATCAGTCCAGCCTGCTATCAGATTCGCGACCTCATCTATGGGGTCGCGGGAATCTTTCATGCCGAAAACCGCCTCGGCTTCCTCGAAGACCGTTGCGGACGCCGCATGAAAGAGCTGAAGATCACCAGCCTCCGCCAGTATCACGAACTGCTGACCCGCTCCGCCGAGCGCACCAGCGAGATGCATCATCTCCTCAATGAAATCACCGTCGGCGAAACCTGCTTCTTCCGCAATCAGCCCCAGCTCGCCGCGCTCCAGCGCCTCCTGCTGCCCTCCATCGCCAACTCCAAGGAGAAGATTCCCTTCAAGCATCTCCGCATCTGGAGCGCGGGCTGCTCCACCGGAGAAGAGCCGTACACCCTCGCCATCATCCTCATGGAGGAAGCCGCCCGTTTTCTCCGCGGCTTCACCTTTGAGATCATCGCCACCGATCTCAATGACCGCTCGCTTCTCCGCTGCCAGGAGGGAATCTACGGCGACTACGCTCTGCGCAACGTCTCCCCCGAGTTCCTCCGCAAGTACTTCGAGCCTGTCCCCAACTCGCGCGAATACCGCATCCGCGACGAGGTGCGCCGTTACGTCAAATTCAGCCGCCTCAATCTCCTCGATGACTCGCGCATGGTCTTCGTCAAGTCTCTCGACGTTATCTTCTGCTGCAACGTGCTCATCTACTTCGATGGAGTCAGCAAGAAGCGCGTCATCCAGCACTTCTATAACAATCTTCTTCCCCACTCCTATCTCTTCCTCGGCCACGCCGAGTCCTTGTTCGGCGTCCACGACGACTTCCGCCTCGTCCACTTTCCCGGTGCCATGGCGTATATCAAAACGCCGGTTCAGAGGTGACCTATGCCAGCACTGTCGTTATCCGATCTCCATCGCCGGGTCGAGAATCTCAACGAGCTTCCAACGCTCCCCGCAATCCTTTTTCCCGTGCTCAATCAGCTCAGCGCCAACACCGATGACATCGACCTCCAGAAGACCGTGCATCTTGTCTCGCATGATGGCGCTCTCAGCACCCAGGTTCTGCACATGGCCAACTCGCCACTCTTCGGCATGCGCCAGCGCGTCAACACTCTGCGCGCCGCCGCCCTCACCCTCGGCGTTCACCGCCTGCGGGACATTGTGACCTCCTGCTGTCTCATGCAGGTCTCCCCCAAAGGCGGCGACATCAATGTCTCTTCTTTCTGGGAGCACTCGCTTGCCTGCGCCCTCATCGCGCGCAATCTCGCCCGCAAGCTCGGTTACTCTGATCCCGAGCGCGCCTATCTCGCCGGTCTCGTCCACGACCTCGGAATCCTCGTCAACATGCTGCTCATTCCCGCCGAGTTCACCCGCGCTTACAAGAAGGCGGCCGCCGAGCAGCGGCCGCTCCGCGACGTTGAGCTCGAAGAGATGGGCCTCTCGCATGAAATCACCGGCGACCTGCTCTCCACTCACTGGTGCCTCTTCGACTATCTCTCCGAGGTCATGCGCCGCCATCACGATGTCGAGCGCGCCACCCTCGATCCCATGCTCACCGCGCTCGTCAACATCGCCGATCTCCTCTGCCGCACCTCCGGCCTCGGCTACGGCTATCAGGAAAACTTCGCCGTCGTCCTCGAAGAGGAAACCGCATGGAAGATCATCGCCGCCCACTCGCAGCGCGCACGCCATCTCGATATGGTTTGTTTCACCCTGGAAGTCGAAGCCTATGTCAATGAGGTCAGGAAGCTCGTCTCCGTCCTGTTCCACCTGTAATGACTGATCCCGCCGCCCATCCCGTCCGCGTCCTCGTTGTTGATGACAGCGCCTTCATGCGCACCGCCCTGCGCCGCATGATCGAGAGCGACCCCGCCCTGCACGTCGTTGACACCGCTGCCGACGGCGTCGAGGGCCTGCAAAAGGCCCTCCAGTTGCGCCCAGACGTCATCACCATGGACGTCGAAATGCCCCGCATGACCGGACTCGACGCCCTCTCCAAAATCATGGAGCTTGCGCCCTGCCCCGTCATCATGGTCAGTTCGCTCACCCACGCCCACGCCGAAGCTACCATCGAGGCGCTCAGCCGCGGAGCCTACGATTTCCTCTCCAAGGATCTTTCCTACGCCTCGCTTGACATCGTTCGCATCAAGGACGATCTCGTCGCCAAGTGCAAGGCCGCTGCTATCCACAAGCGCCGCGCGCCTCAGCCTGGGCGTCCCACGCCGCCCGCGCGCCCCTTGCAGAGCGTCCCGCGCACCCCGCGCATCTCCGCCGCCACCACCGTCCCCAAGATCGTCTGCATCGGAACCTCCACCGGAGGCCCCAAGGCTTTGCAGCAGATTCTGCCCATGCTGCCCGCAAAGTTTCCCGTGCCCGTCGTCATCGTCCAGCACATGCCGCCCGGATTCACCGCACCCTTCGCCCGCCGCCTTGACTCCATCTGCGCCAACCACGTCAAGGAAACCGAGCCCAACGAACCGCTGCTCCCCGGCGTCATCTACATCGGCCGCGCCGGACAGCAGTTTCGCGTTCTACGCCGCGGCAGCGGAGCTTTCGCCCACCTCTCCCTCATCCCGGCCACCACCCCTCACATCCCATCGGTGGATCTCCTCATGCTCTCCGCCGCCGACCAGTTCGCCCAATACGCCTGCGGTGTCATCCTCACCGGCATGGGCGCTGACGGACAGCAGGGCATGTCGGCCATCTTCCGCGCTGGAGGCTACACCGTTGGAGAAGACGAGCGGACCTGCATCGTCTACGGAATGCCCCGCGCCTGCGCCGAGTCCGGCGTCCTGCACAACCTGCTTCCCCTTGACTCCATCCCCGCCGACGTCGCTCGCGTCCTCGGCCTCGCGCACCTTCCCATTCCCCGTGAAGCCGCCACCACCGCATGACCGGCGCGCATCCCGGGCCGTTCGCCTACGACGCCTGCGCCCTGCGCTCTTCCAGCAGCCGCGCCACTTTCTCGCGTAACGTCCGCAGTGAAAACGGCTTCTGCAGATACTCCACGCGCGGCTCCAGATTGCCGTCCTGCAGCAGCACATGCTCCGTGTAGCCTGACATGAAGACCACGCAAACCTCCGGCCGGCTCTCCACAATCCGTCTCGCCATCTCCTGTCCGTTCATCCCCGGCATCACGACGTCAGTCAACAACAGGTCGATCGGCCCGTCATGCCTCACCGCGGATTCAATCCCCTCCTCGGGATGCGCGCACGCCATCACCATGTAGCCCGACCGTTGCAGCACCTCCCGCAACAGGTTCCTTACCGTCGGCTCATCCTCCACCAGCAGAATCGTCTTCAGTCTGCCGGCGTTCGGCACCATGCCGAACCCAGTCTCCGCTTCTCTTCTTTCCTGCATCTCTTCTCTCCGGTACTCGTGGTGGTGGTGCGCATCCTGCTTCAACGCCAGCGTTCAATGCAGGATTTTTTATTCTTCCGAAATTCCGTGTCTCTGTTCACTATTTCCTTCTCTTGGCCCTCAGTTTCCAACGAACGAAAAATCAAAAGAGAACTCGGTCCCAAATTGAATGGCCTGCGCCTTAACCCTTCGTTACACTCTCCCCGCCGCCTCCCGCGCCAGCCGGAGCGCCCATGGTGCTAAGATTTTCTCTTCGGTACCGCTCGCGGGCTCGATTTCCGCGAGAACTTTCCCGCCCGTGAGGTTCTCTTCGATGACCCTGCTTCGTCATTCCCGGCGCATTCGTCTCGCCGTCGCTCCTGCTCTGCTCTTCCTGCTCGCTGCCGCGCCGCTCACCGCCGCCACCGCTCCCGCGCCGGAGACCGTGGACCTCCAGGTCGTCACCCGCATCCGCCAGGAAGCCGTCCAGCACAGCAAGGTCATGCAGACCCTCTCCGAGCTCACCGACCGCATCGGCTCGCGCCTTGCCGGCTCACAGAATCTCAAGAACGCCAATCTCTATACCCAGAAGCAGCTCGCCGACTGGGGACTCTCCAACGCCCACCTTGAAGCTCTTCCCTTCGGCCGCGGATGGGCCTTGGATTCCATCTCCATTCGCATGACCTCGCCGGACACCGCCGTCCTCTTCGGATTTCCCAAGGCCTGGACTCCCGCAACCAATGGCGTTCTCAAAGGCGATGTCGTCGCCCTTAGAATCAAGTCCATCGAGGAACTCGAGCGCTACAAGGGCCAGTTCGGCGGAAAGATCGTCCTCGTCGGCGAGCCTCGCGACCTCAAGCCCGAGAGCGAGCCCGCGCTCCACCGCTATGACGATGCCAAGCTCCACGAACTTGCTGACTTCCCCATCCCCGGCGGCCCTTACAAGGATCCCACCGGCAAGGTCTGGACCCGCGAAGAGATCATGCAGCGCCGCCGTCTCTCCGTCGCCATCGAGAAGTTTCTCCAGGACGAAAAAGTCGCGGCCTCCATCGAAGCCAGCCGCGGCGATGAAGGTCTGCTCTTCGTCCAGGGAACGCAGAACTACAAGCCCGGCTCATCCGACGGAGTCCTCCAGTTGGTCATCGCCGCCGAGCAGTTCAACCGCATCTCGCGCCTCCTCGACCGCAAGCTTCCCGTCACCGTCGAGCTCGACGTGAAATCGCACTTCGAATCGCCTGACAACGGACAAATCTTCAACACCGTCGCCGAACTTCCCGGCACCGACAAGAAGGATGAGCTCGTCCTCGTCGGCGGCCACCTAGACTCCTGGCACGCCGGAACCGGCGCCACCGACAACGCCGCCGGCGTAGCCGTCGCCATGGAGGCCATTCGCATCCTCAAGGCTCTCGACCTCAAGCCCCGCCGCACCGTCCGCGTCGTCCTCTGGGCCGGAGAAGAAGAAGGCCTCTTCGGATCGCAGGCCTACGTCAAGGACCACTTCGGATACCTCGACGTCCCCAAGGACGACACCACTCCCTCTTACATGCGTCAAACGCCCTTGCCCATCATCCTCAAGCCCGGCCAGGAGAAGGTCTCCGCCTACTTCAATCTCGACAATGGCACCGGAAAAATCCGCGGCATCTACGCCCAGCAGAACTCCTCCGTCGTCCCCATCTTCGAAAAATGGGGTGAGCCCTTCCGCGACCTCGGCTTCACCACGGTCACTCTCCGCGACACCGGCTCTACCGACCACGTCTCCTTCGACGCTGTCGGCATCCCCGGCTTCCAGTTCATTCAGGATTCCGTCGAGTACGAGACCCGCACCCACCACTCCAACATGGATGTCTATGACCGTGCCCAGCGCGACGATCTCATCCAGGCCTCCATCATCATGGCCTCGTTCCTCTACAACGCCGCCAGCCGCGACGAGCTGCTTCCCCGCAAGCCTCTTAGCGTAGAGGTCAAGTACGAGCAGCCCCCCGCCGCGCCCACAAAGGACGCCAAAAAGAAGTAGCCACTTCGCGCCACGCACCAAGGGCGGCCATCATCCGGCCGCCCTTCTTAATTCTCTAAATTGTCTTGGTGGTCTTTGGTGCCCCATTTCTGCCTTCTTTTGGCAGAAGTGGGTCTGTTACTGGTGCCCCATTTCTGCCTTCTTTTGGCAGAAGTGGGTCTGTTGACCTTGCTGTTGACCTTGCTGTTGACCTTGCTCTTGCTCTTGCTTTTGACTCTAACCTTGAAACTCTGAAACTTTGAAACCTTGAAACCTGCGCAACCTTTGCAACCTTCCCTACCTTCCGCTCTTCACCGCCGCCGCCAGTTCCTTCAGCAGCACTTCCGTCTCATCCCATCCAATGCAAGCGTCCGTGATGCTCTGCCCATAGGTCAGCGCCTTGCCGCCCACCAGCTTCTGAGCTCCTGCCACCAGGCTGCTTTCGATCATCAATCCGATGATGCGCGTTTCGCCTCCCGCCACCTGCGCGGCCACGTCGCGGCACACCGCGCCTTGCTTCGTATGATCCTTATGGCTGTTCGCGTGGCTGCAATCGATCATCACCTGCGGCTTCTGTTTGCACTTCTCCAGCTTCGCGCAAACCTCCGCCACGGCCTCTGCCGTATAGTTCACCGTCTTGTTGCCGCCGCGCAGAATCACATGCGTATCCGGGTTTCCATTGGTCACAAAGATCGCCGACTGCCCATACTTCGAGTGTCCCAGGAAGGTATGCGGATGCGCCGCCGAGAGCATCGCCTCAATCGCAATCTGCACGTCTCCCGAGGTCGCGTTCTTGAATCCCACCGGGCATGACAATCCGCTCACCAGCTGCCGGTGAATCTGGCTCTCCGTCGTCCGCGCACCGATCGCGCCCCAGCTCACCAGCGCCGCCACGTACTGCGGCGAAATCATGTCCAGAAACTCCGTGCCCGCCGGAACTCCCATCTCTGCCAGTTCCAGCAGCAGCCGCCGCGCCATCCTCAGCCCGTCGTTGATCTTGTAGGAGTTGTCGAGGTACGGATCGTTGATCAGTCCCTTCCAGCCGATTGTCGTGCGCGGTTTTTCAAAGTACACCCGCATCACCACCACCAGCTCGTTGCGAACCTCGGCGATCACGTCCTTCAGCTTCAGCGCATATTCGCGCGCCGCCTTCGTGTCGTGAATCGAGCACGGCCCCACCACCACGATCAGCCGTTTGTCGCGCCCCGCCAGAACCTCGCAGATCGCCTTCCGCGTTTCAAATACCGTGTCCGAGGCGACCTCGGTCATCGGCAGCTCCTCCTCCAGAAAAACAGGAGGCAGCACAACTTTCGTCCATTTGATTCTCAGGTCATCGGTTTCGTGAAACATAGTCAATGATCGGTACATGCATCGCGCCGCGAATCCCCTTCGCGCCCGCTGCGATGCTCGCCTTCCTCCGGCTGCCCGGCCGGAAATCTTCTTGTACAGGATTCTACGAGCCTAAAACGGATCGTCCCACTCTGCAAGCATTCCCCGCGCTTCTGGCATGACTGGTCCGCCTTGGTGCCCCATATCTGCCTTCCTCTGGCCGACGTGGGAAGCCGCCTTGGTGCCCATATCTGCCTTCCTCTGGCAGATGTGGGAAGCCGCCTTGGTGCCCCATATCTGCCTTCCTTTGGCAGATGTGGGAAGCCGCCTTGGTGCCCCATATCTGCCTTCCTTTGGCAGATGTGGGAGGCTCTTGCTCTTGCTCTTGCTCTTGCTCTTGCTCTTGCTCTTGCTCTTGCTCTTGCTCTTGCTCTTGCTCTTGCTCTTGCTCTTGCTCTTGCTCTTGCTCTTG
>Ga0181519_10000245_pt1 | contig 50991 bp, 30 predicted proteins | sample PEATcosm2014_Bin_26_FD_121102 | JGI IMG/M metagenome (GOLD analysis project Ga0181519, IMG submission 121102) | Peatland microbial communities from MTU Mesocosm Facility, Houghton, MI, USA - PEATcosm2014_Bin02_10_metaG | ecosystem: Environmental > Terrestrial > Soil > Wetlands > Peat | place...
CACCAGGTCCGGATGCAACGATAGGATCGTTTCCATCGAAGGCGACAAAATCGATCCCACACTCGGCTTGGCCTTTGCTTCCGCCGGATACTTGGTGTAGTCGGTCACCGCGATCACATCCGCTCCGGCTCCAAGCGCATATACATCGTCCACGACACTAGGCATCAGACACACCAGCCGATGCGGATGCTCGGGAACCTGGACAGTGCGCCCCAGCTGATCCGTCACCGTGCGTGCATTGCAAGCGGGAACCGCAATGCAGAAGACAAGCCATGCGCAAAGCCTCTTCATCGCTGCACCGCCATGCCGCGAGCCTGCAATGCTGCTGTCACCAGCGATGTGGCAAGCGTTGGATTTCCGCGAAAATGAAGATGGACATAACTGGCCAGAACATTCTTGAATTGATAGCCTTCAACTTCCTCGCGTCCAGAGAGCGTGTACTTCAGCCGATACGCGGTTGGTATTGAGTTGCTCGTCAGGACGCGCGAGCAGTGAAAGCTATGGCCACGCACCTGCGTTCCCTTGTCGCCGAGCAAACACTGCCCGGCAAACTCCACATGGACATAGCCAAAGTGCACCAATCGCGGCGTCATCTCGAACTCCATCGGAAGCACTCCAGCCATTGCGCAGCTGCGTCCGTCGAGAGTTGTCAGAGCCCGGCTCAGATAAATCATGCCGCCGCACTCGGCGTATATTGGCTTGCCGGAATCCGCGAACGCGCGAATGTCCGCGTTCATCGCGTTATTGCAGCTCAATTCACCCGCATATAACTCCGGGTACCCACCGCCCAAATAAAGCGCGTCGAGATGCCGCGGGAGCCCTGCATCCAACAGGGGGCTGAAGTTCACCAACTCCGCGCCGTTCTCACGAAGCAGATCGAGGTTGTCTTCGTAGTAAAACGAGAATGCTTTGTCCCGCGCGATGCCGATGCGCACGAGTGTTTGTTGCGGGCGCGGAACCGGGCAAGCTGCGCTGATTTCCGCCGAATCTCGCCAACAGAGATCGAGCAGCGGCGCGATGTCGAGATGCTGCCGTCCTGTTTGAGCAAACGCCGCCAACCGATTCTCAACCGACGTTGTCTCTTCGGTGGTATGAAGTCCCAAATGCCTCTCGGGAATCGCAAGGGCCGCTTCTTTTGGAAGGCGGCCCAACAGCGGCGTCGTGGTCACCAAGCGAATCGCAGTTTCAAGCAGGCGATAGTGTCGATCGCTTCCCACATTGTTGAGCACGATGCCTGCAAAGCGCAGGTCTGGATCGAAGCTCTCGAAGCCTTTCACCACAGCGGCAATGCTTCGCGCGCTTTTGCCGGCATCGACCACCAGCACAACCGGCAGAGACAGGAGCTTCGCAATCTGCGCCGCGCTTCCATCCTCGCCGCCGCCGGTAACGCCGTCGTAGAGCCCCATCATGCCTTCGACAATCGCGACATCGGCGTCGCGGGCGCTGTTCAAAAAGAGGTCGCGATTCGCCGCGTCATCCAGCATCCAGATATCCAGGTTGCGTGACGGCTGCCCGCAAATGGCGCTGTGGTGCCCTGTGTCCAGGAAGTCCGGACCGCACTTGAACGGCTGCACGCGCAGACCGCGTTCGCGGCACATCGCCATCAGTGTCAGCGCGACCGTTGTCTTGCCCACGCCGCTCGCGGTTCCTGCCACCATAAAGGCGATCATGGCCGCGCTCCGATGCTGCCTTTGAGCGCCAGCGGAAGTCCGGCCACCATCAGCACCACATTGTCGGCAACCGCTGCCACGCGCTGATTCAGTTCTCCCAAAGCATCGCGATAGATTCGGCCTGCTGGATAGGGCGGGACCACCCCGCTCCCTACCTCGTTGGAAACCAACACCACTGAGGCAGGAGCCAGGTTCAACGCCTCTAAAAATGCATCGATACCCCGCCCCATGCTCGCCGGGTCGGTTTCCGCGGCTTCCATCAGATTGGACACAAATACGGTCAGGCAATCGATCAGCAATAGTTCGAAGTTCTCTCCGTGCGCCATGAGAACACGCGCCAGCTCCAGCGGTTCTTCCAGAGTCTGCCAGTGCGCGGGGCGATCTTCCCGATGGCGTCGGATCTTCGCCTGCATCTCGGCGTCGCGCGCCTGTGCCGTTGCAATATAGGCCACACGCTCGAAGTTTCCGGCAAACTCCTGCGCCCAACGGCTCTTGCCGCTGCGAACGCCGCCGAGAACGAGCGTGACCGTTTTGCGGTCTCTCATCTTCATGCATTACCTCTGACCGCGGAATACAACTCCACCGTGGACAGCGGGATTGATTGTGTAGGCAGCTTTCACGTCGCCGGCGCTTATCCTGGCCGACAGGGGAACGCTCTCCAGCTCTCCCATCGAAGCCGGATCAAGCCTAGATTGGCATCTGGCCGGTCTCCTGACTCTCGCTTCAGCGAACCCAGACAGCCTTCCCAAGGAAACCCTCAGTGGCCGGAGCAAGCTCCATGTCCAGTTCTCGGCGATTACAGTTACGGGGTAGTGGCGGACTTGCACCGCCTTCCCGACACCAGATGGCTCGATTGTATATCCGAGCCGACGTGCGGTGTCAAACGCCACGAAACGTTTGTTCACGGCAAAATTGACTCTCACACTATGGAAACAGTCGATTCCGCACCGCACCGCAAGCCTTTTCGAGGGATGCGACGGTCATCTTGGCTGGCCTTCGCGGCGCAAGCTTCTCGCCCGCCGATGATTGGGCGAGGTTCGCGCTCCGATCAGCCGCCCCCCGCCGAGCGCAGGGAATGCGCGGCCGCCTTTACGATCTCGGAAAGGGACGGCCTGACTGGTCCGGACCATTCGCATGGAAGGATCCAGCTACCGATGGGAATTTGAATGGACTCTACGCAACGACCCGCAGCCCTCGATCGTAGACCGCATCCGTTTCGTCCTGATCTATTTCTCTGTCAACTTCTCGGCCGGTCCGCCGACAACTCGCTTCTGACGCTCGGTCCAGTTTCCCTTGATCTTTTCGTAAGTGGCCTGCATCGCATCCAGTTCCATGTCGCTCAATTTCTCGATATCGATCAGTTGGTTCCGAGCCTTGTCCATCGCGCGAATCAACTCATTCAGCTTGAGATTGATCGCACGCGCATCTCGATTTTGCGTATTCTGGATCAGGAATACCATCAGGAACGTAGCGATGCCCGTGCCTGTATTGATGACCTGCGCCCAGGTTTGCGAGTAATGAAAAACGGGACCGGCTGCTCCCCAGACAACGATTACCAGAGCTGCGCAAAGAAAAGCCCAGGTGGATCCGAGCCATGCGCAAGCTACGGTTGCAAACCTGCCAAAGTGCCCGTGAACGGTTCGATCTTTCGCCTCAATCGGGGCATTGTTCGAAACATTGCTCGGAACATTGTTCAAACGATTGCCTCCGGCGTTCGCATTCTCGTTGTCGATGTGAGGTAACGGGAGGGAACATCTGTTCGGAACCCCTTGGAAAGAGATCCCGTTCTGTTCCTGTGAAGGAACGACAATCTGGATTGCGCTTGGACCTCCGTCTTGGTCTGAGAATCCGGTGTGCGGCGCAGCGGCAACGTTCGCGCTGAGCCGCATCGATCAACGGATCTCTGCTCATGGATGGAGATGCCATCGGATACGGATTAACGGCTCTTCCGTCTTAGCACCCAACTGATTGCCGCTCCTGTTGCAATGCCTGCAGCGAATGTCGCGGCAACGGCTTCAATCGGATTCCGCTGAACCCGCCGTTTGGAGTCGTCAAACGCGTCTGTAACAACCTGCCCGCCACGCTTTACTACACGACGAGCAGTTGTCACGCCGTCTTCAAATGCATCCGCGACTGCGGATGCGGCTCGAGAAGCTTTGTGGGCTGTCTCGTCAATTTGCTCGCTCATTTGTTCCAGTACTGATTGTGCCATTCTGTTTCAACCTCTCTTACTTCGTTGTTGATGCCGGTTAACTATTCGCCCAAGGACTTTTCAATCTTGCCGACAAGGCTCTGTACTTTGCCAACAATCTTTTCTGCATTTCCGTCGGCTTCCAAGTCGGGATCATTGCCGATCTCTCCAGCCTTCTGGCGGATTGCGCCTTTGACTTCGTGAATCTTGCCTGTTGCCTTATCGTGAGTGCTCAGTTTCATAGTCAGGACCTCCTCAGGTCTGCGACGGATTGCGTTTGATAACGTTCAGGCGAATGGCAAAATGTATCTGCTCATTCATGTTCCCAAGTGTGTCAACCTGGGCGGGTCTTTCGATGTCTGGTCGATTGCGGATCCTGGGTTATCTAGCGTCTCCGCTCCCGCTTCAATCCCAACATGTTGCAACGAGTATGATTCGACAATGCTCTGGAGTGATGGTCGCATTTGCTCAGTGCACGTTGTTTGGCACTCAGGTGAGAGTGCTCGGCGGTCCACCAAAACGCCTCGGATGAAACGAGATAAATGCGATAAACCGAGCGATCCTCGCACCGGGCAGAAATACAATGGGAGGTCGATGTTTCCGAGCCAATCGTTCTGCCCTTCGCTCTCTCAAGACGAACGGAGAGCGCCGGCTTCTGGGATCGTTCCCCCGCTGATCAATGGCCGATACACTTCCTCCAGTCAATTGGAGCGCAGCTTGATTGCTCCGAATGGCAAGTATCTGCATTTTCCGGCGATGGTGCGCGCGCAATGTTCAGAGGCGACCTTCTGTCTATCCGACAACTCATTCTGAGCAATTCCGCACACCGCACCGAAGCCAGGAATGGCGAAGGTTTGCGGAGTGCGGCGTCAGATGAATGCAGCCTTTGCGGTTTCGTTTCATTCCTGCGTCTCCCGTCCGTACAGTTAGCAGTTGAACAGAATCAACTTTTGACCGGACATCCGTGACCTCGCTCACACGATCCCACGGCTGCAAGAAGGACGAGCCGCCACGCGCAACCTTCATTTCTTGGAATATTGATTGGCGTTCTTCACTGCGTGGGTATAAATTTGCATTCGATCCAATGTGGTACAGTTTCTTGGCGTCACACGTTTCGCCCTTTTACAAATGACCTGCTTGCGGCAAAGCCGATGGATCTCCGATCCGGCTTTGCAGCGAGATTCGAGGAGTGAACAGAATGGCCCCCATTGCAGAAGCTGCCGAATTGACCGACCGTACGTTGAGCGCATACGGAATCGCGCGATCCACGATTCAAGGTGCGCCCCTTAGCGCGGACGAACTGCGCAATACACACGCCTATTGGCGCGCCTGCAAGTATCTGGCGCTGGGGATGATCTATCTTCTCGATAACCCGCTGCTGAAGGAACCTCTAAAGGCGGAGCACATCAAGAATCGATTGCTTGGCCATTGGGGATCGAGCCCCGGCCTCGCCTTCATCTACACGCACTTGAATCGGATGATCAAGAGGCTGGATCTGGACATGATTTTCATGGCCGGCCCAGGTCACGGCGCTCCGGGAGTTCTGGCCCCGGGCTACCTGGAAGGGACCTACTCCGAAGTCTACCCGGAAAAGAGCGAAGACCACGATGGCCTGCGCGAGTTCTTCAAGCAGTTCTCGTTCCCCGGCGGGATCGGCAGTCATTGCACCCCGGAGACTCCCGGCTCCATCCATGAAGGCGGCGAACTGGGCTATGTGCTTTCCCATGCCTGTGGCGCGGCCTTTGACAATCCTGAACTGATTGTTGCCGCCGCGGTTGGCGATGGAGAGTCCGAGACCGGGCCACTGGCGACCTCATGGCACATCAACAAGTTTCTCAATCCGATTCGCGACGGTGCGGTTCTGCCGATCCTTCACTTGAATGGCTATAAGATCAACAACCCCACCTTGCTGGCGCGCATCACCCACGAAGAACTGGAGAGCCTGCTGTGCGGCTATGGCTGGACTCCCTATTTTGTCGAAGGATCGGACCCCGACACCATGCACCAGGCCATGGCGGCCACGGTGGAGCATTGCGTCCACGAGATCCGCGCAGCGCAAGCCGAGTGCCGCACCACCGGCGTGGCCACTCGCCCGCGCTGGCCGATGATTGTGCTTCGTTCTCCCAAGGGATGGGGTGCGCCGCTTGAGGTGAGCGGTCACCGGCTGGAAGGCTCCTGGCGCGCCCACCAGGTCCCGCTGCCTAATGTCAAGAAGGACCCCGCACAGTTGCAAGTTCTCGAAGAGTGGATGCACGGATTGAAGCCGGAAGAGTTATTTGACGAGAATGGCAGGCTGGTGGCCGAACTCAGGCAATTGGCGCCCGTCGGCACCCGGCGCATGAGCGCCAACCCGCACGCCAATGGCGGAGCCGTCAAGAAAGCTCTGCGCCTGCCCGACTTTCGTGATTACGCCTTGAAGATTGACCAACCCGGAGGCATCGAATTCGAAAATGTTCCGCCGTTGGGAAACTTCCTGCGCGACGTGATGAAACTCAACATGAACAACTTCCGCGTTTTTGGCCCCGACGAAAACACATCGAACAAGCTGCAGGCCATCTATGAAGTTGCCAAGAAGTTCTGGATCGCCGAGACCTTTCCGGAAGACGCGGATGGCGGCGAATTGGCTCCCGACGGACGCGTTATCGAGATGCTCAGCGAACACACCATGGAGGGCATGCTCGAAGGCTATTTGCTTACCGGCCGCAATGGGTTCTTCTCTTCTTACGAAGCGTTCATTCACGTGATCGATTCCATGTTCAATCAACATGCGAAGTGGCTGTCGATCTGTAATCATCTTTCCTGGCGTCGTAAGATCGCTTCGCTGAACTTGCTCATTACATCAACGGTCTGGCGTCAGGACCACAATGGGTTCACCCATCAGGACCCCGGCTTCCTCGACGTGGTCCTCAACAAGAGCGCCGCCGTCACCCGCATCTATCTTCCGCCCGACGTGAATTGCCTGCTCTCTGTGGCCGACCACTGCCTGCGCAGCGAGAACTATATCAATGTCATCGTTTCCGACAAGCAGCTTCACCTGCAGTACCTGAACATGGATGCCGCGGTCGAACACTGTACCAAGGGCCTGGGAATCTGGGACTGGGCGAGCAACGATCAGGGGGTTGAACCGGACGTGGTGCTGGCTGCCGCCGGCGATATTCCTACCCAGGAGGCGCTGGCCGCCACGGCTCTGCTCCGCGCCGAGTTCCCGGATCTGCGAATTCGTTTCATTAACGTTGTCGATCTCTTCAAATTGCAACCGAGCACAGAGCATCCTCACGGATTGACAAGTCGCGACTTCGATTCGCTGTTCACCACCGACAAGCCGATCATCTTCAACTTTCACGGCTATCCGTGGTTGATTCACCGTCTGGCCTATAGTCGCACCAACCGGGATCTGCATGTGCGCGGCTACAAGGAGAAGGGCAATATCAATACTCCGATGGAACTGGCGATCAACAACGAGATCGATCGCTTCAGCCTGGCCATCGATACCATTGATCGCGTGCCCAAGCTCCAGAAAATCGGCGGACATGCGAAGGAGAGTTTCCGCAATCGGCAGATCGCCTGCCGCGCCTATGCCTACAAACATGGCATTGACAGTCCGGAGATTACCGGATGGAGGTGGCCGCATCCAAACGCGTAACCTGAGCGCGCCTCACATCCGGCATATGGAAAGGTAACAGGCCAACCAGGTGTTGCGCATGCCCAAAGCATTTGGCGTGTTTATGACTGAGGCAAATGCGGGCGGATGATTCGGATTGCAGCGCCGCAATCCACGATGCATCCAACGGGTGCGGCCGATCTCCCAGACAAATGGCGGGCGACAATTCGAATTGCGAAGGTGTTGCCTCGTTCAGAATTGTCGCCGAAGAATTGTGCGCGTCTTCGCCCGAAATCCTTTAGAGGCGAAACTCGCCCTCACCAGCTCTTCTTGATGAGCGTGTCGAAGGCGACGCCGCCATTAGGATCGCGCGTGGCGCTCAATGCAACCCGCGGGGATATCTGGTACTGCCCCTGGATGGTCTGGCTCTGCGTAGAAGCCACATTTGTGGAGAACGTGACAAACAGATTCCCGGTCACGCGCTGCTGAATCGTGATGTCTGCGCCCGGCGGGCCCTGGCTGCTGCTGCCCGCCAGCACCGGGTTGATGGAGAGCTGAGATATCCCGGCGATCTTTGAAACCCGGCTCGTCAACTGACTTGACACCTGCGACGCCACCAGCGACTCCGCAGCCTGGTTCGTCGGTGTCGCTGTCGCACTGCTTGCCTCGGTCGTTTGGCCAAACGCCAGCAGGTGGATGATATCCGCCGCAGGCAGTGCGGGGTCCGAACTGTACTCGGTCCGCATCTTGTCCACCGGCCCTTGAAAGCGAAGATCGATGCTGTACTGCTGAATCGAAGTGGTCAGAGACACATTCACCACCGGCTGCGTCTCCGACGGATTTACAAACTGAATCGTACCTCCGTTCAGCACAAACCTGTTCCCGTTCAGAATGATGTCGCCATTGGTCAAATTCACACGCCCCAAAACCACCGGGTCCGTCGCTGTCCCGCGCAGTTGCAGATTTGCCGTGCCGCCCAGGCTCAGTTCTCTGTTCGTCAGGTTCACGCCGCTCGTAGAATCCAGCGCCACATTGAGTTGAATGCTTTGCGCGAGGCCTCGCGAAGGAGGCGCTGCCACTCCGCCCCCAAACTGCGCCAGGAAACTGGATAAGTCGAACCCCGGCGTAAACGACAGGTCCGACAGGTGCACCACCCCGCCCAGCACCGCCGTCTCCGTTGTCCCGGAGAGCCGCAGGTTTGCGTCCACGTTCTCCCTCATTCCCTGTGGATAGAGGATCCGCGCTCCCTGTGCGCTCATACCCAGGTCGAACTGGACCGATGGCCGATAGGCAACCCCGCCTTGCGCGGTTACTGTACCCCCTCCGATATTTCCCTTGAAGCTGCTTATGTTCAGCCGGTCCCTGGTTAGCGTCAGAACTCCGTTGCAATGCTGCAACCCCACCGGCAAATCGCTCGAAGCAAAGCTCGCATCGACAATGCCGATCTGACCCGCAAAACTCGCCCCGTCTGCCGGGCCATGGAAATCGATGTTGAACTTCAATTGCCCGGAGCTTCTGATATCCGGATCGAACAACTGTGCCAGTTGCATGCTCACCGAACCCACCAGCATCAACGCCATGGGCCCATCGCCGCTGGCCGGAATGCTTCCTGCGAACTGCAGGTCCGTCCCCGTTCCATGGATCGAAGAACGCTGCACGTCGATTACTCCATCCTTGTAATCGATGTGAATCGGCGCTGACGCTGCCAGCTCAACCGTGCTCCCGTACGCCAACTTCAGCACAGGGAGCGTCGCGTGCGCCTCAAGCTGCTTTTGATTCCGCAGCGGCCCATGCAGCGCTGCATGAACCTCCGTCTCGCCGGTCACTCCCTCGGCCTGCGGAGCATACAGGGCAATGAGCGGACCCAACGGAATCGCTTGCGTATCGAGCGTTGCGTCCGCCATGTAGTCGCCCGACAAATCGATCTTAGCCTTGGCCTGCATCGAAGTATTCGCCGCGGAAGATTGCAGTGTCGCATTCGCCACATGGTTCGAAACGTTTGCCTGCAACTTGATGCCGGTAACGGTTTGCCCTTGCACACTCAGAGATGGGATCTCCAGCGTGGCGTCCATTTGCGGATCGTCGAACGAGCCCCGTCCCTTCGCATGAAGGGACGCGACGCCTGCAACATTCAGGTTTCTCGCGCTCACCGCTTGAAGCTTTGCAAGATCCACTCCGGTCGCGTCCAACTCCGCAGTGTAAGTCCTCTCCCGCGGGCGCATGGTGGCCTTCCCCTTCATGCTCCCCGCAGCAAGCTCCACCGCCAGGTCGCATTGCACTTCGTCCCCCGAGCCCGCAAACGCCAACTTCACCGACTGCATTGGTTGGTCGAATGCCTTAAGGTTCGCCAGCGCAATATTCCCCTTCCCAACCGGATTCAGCTTCGTCCCATGCAGGTCAATCACCGCGCTCAGTGTGCCAATTACTGGAATCTGCTGGCCCGCCAGCTTGGTCAGCTCTGCAATGTCTACTTGCGACGCATTCAGCTTCATTTCGATCGGACTGTTCTCGGCGAACGACCATCTGCTCAGCCCCGTGCTCGCGCTGAACGTGATTTGCCCATGCGACGCAGGTTCCAGATCGGCGTGCTGCAGGCTCAACCTTGACGGGCTCAAGTCCACCGCAGTACGAAATACCTTCCAACTTGATCCATTGAATTGAAGATTCGTCGCAGCCAACTGCCCCGTCAAATGCGGCTCCGCAGCAGTCCCCTGCACATTCCCCTGAAAGTTCGCAGCGCCGGCAAGCCCGAATGGCTGTATTGTTTGTCCCGGCGAAGATGTTCGGAACACCTCCGCAAGCGCATCCACTTCGCGCAAATCGCTGGCCTGCAGCTGAAGGCTCACGCTCGAATGCTTGCTCACTGTGCCGTTCATCGTCAGATTGGTCTGCGGAGTCCTGACATAACTCTGTTCCAGCGCCAATTGCTGATTCATCCCGTTGTAACTGGCATGAATTGCACTCTCAACGGGGAACGTCGCCGGAACCGCGCTGTCCTTCGTCGTACCATTCGGCACTGCCGCCATGTCCGGTGCCCCGCGTCCTCCCTGCACTTCGCCTTTGACGGTCGCATCGGCGTGCGCCACAAGATCGTCGAAGTTCTTTCCCCACGCGGCCTTCGCTTCCGCGTTCAAGGCTCCTGTCAGGGTCACGTGACTCGCCTGCGCCGCGGGCCCAAGCGCTCGAACCAACTCTCCAAGGGAAACTCCGCGCACCTCCGCCGTCATTTCCGAATGCGGTTCACCGCCGATATTCTTCATCGCACCACGCGCAGTGACTACGCCACCCATCGCCCTGGCACGCAGATCGCGTAGCAACACATCGCCATTTGCCAGCGCATAGTGCGCATTTAGGTCGCTAACCTGCACGTGCATCTCCGCTGTGCGAGCATCGAGCCCCCTGCTCTCCAGGCTACCTTCCACCGTCAGCGCATCCAGATCCTTGCGCCCTGGCACGCGCTTGAACGCAATCGTCCCAGCGGTATGCAGCATCCCCGTCGGCAACGTAGGCTCGTGCATCGTCTCGCCCACCTGCTTGCCGTCAAGAACAATGTCGTAACTGCCCTGCACTTCGGGATTGTTGTAGTCCTTCAGCACCGCTGCAAGCGACACCACCGAGTTACCGGCCGTAAGCTTCGCTTGCGTCAGTTGGAATGTCGTCGGAGTCGCTTCGAATTGCACATCCAGGTTGTGCGCCACCGGATGCAGCGCGCCGTAGACCACATGTCCGTTGGAATACGCGACTTTGCCCGTGTATTTCTTTAGCAGGCTGTTGAAGGAGGTCTTAAGTTCCAGGTCATGCAGGTCCGCCGCAACCTCCGCCGGTTTGTCGTTGTAGTAGATCTCCCCGTGCTCCAGCACCGCGCGCCGCACGCCGAGATCGAAGACCGATGTGTTGCTGCTCTGCCCGCTGCTCTTGATCGTCGGGATATTTGAAATCCCCTTGGAGTCTACGAATACACGCACCACTGGATGGTCGATCTCAATGCTGTCCAGGTACCATGTCTTGCTCAAGATCGACACGATGCGCGCGCCTGCCTGCACATGATCGGCTACGAACAGCGGCGGATTCGGGTAAGGGCTCGCTCCATCAATCGTGACTCCATACAAATCCACGCTCAGATTCGACAAATGCACCGCAAAGTTATCGAGTTGCACGCGCACGCCCAGGCTCTCGCTGGCCTGTGTCTCCGCGGTGCGAATCAGGTAGTTGTGAAATCGCGCATTGTTCAGCAGAATCGCAACGCCGATGGCAACGATCGGCGTCACCGTCATCATCCCTACCGAGATCCAGGCCAGCACCTTGAAGACCGGGCGCCGCGCATTCTGCCGGAGCGGGCTCGATGGATTGCGCAGTTCGACAAGTAGCTCGGATAACTTCATCGTGTTCTCCGCTCTAGAAAGCCTGTCCGATGGTGATGAAATACTGCGTCGCACTGATTCCCTGAATCGGATTCAGATTCCGCCCCACGTCAATCCGCACCGGACCCACGGGCGTCGCATAGCGCAGCCCCAGCCCCACATTGTTGCTGTAGAGAGAAGTGAAATCGTGAAGCCCAACCGATGGAAATACATTCCCGCCATCGTAGAAAGTCACCAGGCTCAACCCCTTCTTGATAGTCATCGGGATGCGCGCCTCGGCGTTGATCAACATCAGTTCATTGCCTCCGCTTGGGACATTGATGTAGTTGTTGCAGCCCGTTCCGCCGTTGGAGCAAACTTCCACTGGACGTTGAGGCCCTGCGCCATCCAGTGGAAACCCGCGCAGCGAGTTGCCGCCTCCAGTAAAGAACTCCTCGCTCAGCGGCACACGGCTGCTCGCGTACGGTTGCGCCATACCCACCCGCAAGCTGTTGGCAAACACAATGTGGTGAAAGCCCTGCTTGTAGAAAGCTGCTTGTCCTGAAAACTTGGCAAAATTCACGCTCGATCCAAGTTTCGTCGCATTCATGTCCACTTCCGCCGATTCCAGAACGCCCTTGTGCTCGTCCAGAGGATTATCGCGCGTATCGCGCGTCAGGTTCACGCCCACGGTGGAAAGCCTCACATGCTGATCGTCAACCGGCACCAGGTCCTCAATCAGCAGGCGCGTCAGGTTCGTCTGGCTGAAGCTGTAGCGAAGAAACAATGTGTTCTTCGCTGCTTTGTCCAACGGCCTCTGCAACTGCGTGGTGGCAAGCTCCTGCTGCGATGAAAAAAGCGGGTTCTCTTCGTTGCGATCGGCGGAGATCGATGTGGTTGCCTTCCACGGCGACCAGAAAAGACCCGGCACAATGTAATAAGCTGCAGCGCGCTGGTCCAACCTTCCCGCGAATCCCGTAAAAGAAATCGAGTCGCCTTTTCCACCCACATTGTTGCGCGTGTACTGAAACGTTCCTCGTGGTCCGTAGAACGTTACCTGGCTGGTTGAAAAGTTTGGCGGTAACCCAATCGGCGGCAGGTTCGGTAATGCCACTGTTCCGCTCGGAATGCTTCCGCCGCGGTTGATCACTTCAAATCCGAACCCGTAAGTGATCTGATTTCTCTTCGCCTCGTGCACTCTCACCACCACGTCTTCCGCATTCTGCGTAGTGATTTGCCGCTTCGGATCCACCTCGGCCCAATCGAACACACCGGTGTGATCGTACAATTTGCTTCCCGCCAGCAGCAGTTGCGACTTGGTCAATGGTTGCCCCGGCTTGATATCGGCGGCATCCTGGTCGACCAATCGCTGCTTCGTATGCTCGCGCCCCAGGGTGATAAGACTTCCAGCGATCACCTTCGGCCCTTCGTAGATGCGATACACCACGTTGATATGGTGCGGATCGTCTTTCGATACCACCGCTGCCGTTTCATGAAAACTGGAATTCAGATACCCCGCCTGCAGATAATGCGCAACGATGCTTGCTCGGTCTGCTTCCACGTGTGCCTGCGAGTATGGCTGCCCCGCTGCCACCTTCAACCCACTCGGCGCGAACTGCGCGGCAGACAACGTGTCGTTGCCCTGGACGGTCAGCGCGTTCACCACGTCCCGCGGCCCCTCCGTAACAACAAAGTGCACATTGATATCTCCTCCGCGGTTGGTCACCTTCGATGCCACTTGCACGCTGCTGAAGCCCTCGGACTGATACACCGCTTTCAGACTGTTTACGCTGGAGCGCAGAAGCTGCTGGCTGAAGTTCCCCGGCGAAAGCAGGTGTCCCTTCGTGACAGTAAGATGCGGCGTCAGTTCCGATGCCCGCAAATTGCTGTTCCCCGCAATCTCCACCGAACCAACCTTGTGCTTCTTATCCTTCGTAATTTGATAGAGAACCGTCTTGCCGGTCGGATCCGTTTTCAGCTGGGCGTCAACCTTCGCGTCAAAAAAGCCCTTCGACTGAAAATGCGAGATGAGCGCCAGCCTTCCCTCTTCCACTGACTCATCCTCCACCTGCACACCCTGGTACACGGGCAGCAGCGCCTTCTTCGTCCAGCTCCAGACGTGCGCACCCTCAATCGTCACCTTCGACACCGGTCCCGGCTTCACCGCAAAGTGAATGTCCGCGCGATTGGTGTCGGCATGGTACTCCGCGCCCGCAAGCGTCACCTGTGCTCCCAACTGTCCCTTCTTTTCAAGCTGAGTTTGCAGGTACTGGGTGGCCTTGGTGAGCGCTGAGTAATGGTAGGCATGGCCCGGACGAATCGCGGCGCCCCGGCCGCGCGCCAATAACGTCTGCAGGCTGTGGCTCAGAACCGCGGTTTCTTCCCCGCTCGCGCCCGCAATGTCGAGTTCTCCAAACTTCGCTGCAAGATTCAGCCGGCAGTGGAACAGAATGTTGGCCAGCCCAATCGCGGTGTCCACCTTGACCTCCGCGTCCACTTTCGCTTGAAAGTACCCCTGTTGCCGAAAGAAGGTAATCAGCGCCTGCCGATCCCGCTCTACATCGGCCGCATTGAAGGGCGCTTGCGCCTCAAAGTTGGCAACTTGTACCAGACGCGCATAGTTGAATCGCTCCGCCCCTGGAAATTGAAAAACCCCGAAGTAAACCGCGGGTTCCAGGATGAACAGCACGCGAACTCCATCCGCCTCGGCATCCACTTCGACGCGCGCATCCTCGGCCTTGACCCTGGACTTCAGAGCGGCAAGCGTGCTGTTGACCTTGTCGATCGAAAACGGCTCACCCGGTTTCTGAACAAAAAGTGGCTCGAACTCCGATGCAGCGGATTGCGGACGTCCGGCCACTTCAATCGCCGTCACGTTCTGCCCCTCGTAGCTGAAAAGAATCTGCGCAGCGGTTGCTGAAGCAGTCGCTGGCCTCGCAGGGGCCTGTTTGCCCGATGCCGGTCCGCTTTGCGCAGACAGACCTGAAACTGCTCCAGCAAAAAGACATACGACTGCCGTCGCGCGCAACCATCTCATGGAGTGCTGGCGCGCCAAGAGCCGGCAGCCTGCGACACGGATCGAATTACTTAGACTTGGCAACGGAATATCCGCACGCTCCCAATCGCACAAGGATTTGACATTCACTTCACTGGTTGGTGAGATGCCCATTCACCCAAGTCGGTTTCAACGTCGTTTTCTACCTAACGCCCAGATGTCGATTTTTAATCTCGCGTTTGTCGATGGACGGGGGCCCGGAACCTGATGCATCACCCTAAGCTGGGGCTTAAACGCAATATCCACGAGGCGACGCGGGAAACTCCGCGTTCCTCTGGCCCGGTCCAATACTCTCCAACCACAAAAGGAGTAAATTCGCTGCCATCTTTCTTTTGGTACAAATACTTCGCCAGTACCCCAATCATCCAGGGCTTGAAACCCTTCACAAAATCGAAGCGGAGACCGACGAAATCAAGTTCCTCGATAACCATGCGTGCGTACTCGAACATCGCCGCGTACACGCGAGGATTACGATGACAGAGATGCGGGAAACCACCAAAGTTCTCGCCCCCGATCATGACTCGCTCATACCGGCTTGGATGGAAGCAATTCCAGTCGCGGGGAAACTTCCCGCTCTTGGGATTGAATTTCGTCCAGCCTTTGGTCCCGTTCAACGGGTTGGTTTCTTCCTCGTCCGCATTTGAGTTATGGTTGATCACCATATCTGCGATCGCGCTGATCTTGTGCTCCCGCATCACTTTGATCAGGCTCTCAAGTTCGGCGCGGTTCCCGTACAAGGTCTTTACGGAGCCTTTCTGATCGAAGTCTCCCAGATCGAAATAATCGTACAGATCGTATCCGTTCGAATCCGGATTCCCTGCCTTGCTGAAGGGAGGCAACCACAGCGAATCGAATCCGGCCGCTGCCAGTTGCGGGACTTTTTCCGCAACGAAGTTCCACCACTCCCCGCGCTTGTTTTCTTTGATTGGCGCATCCCAGTAGAATGCCTGCATCATGACGGCCATTCAATATCTCTCCATTATGTTGGTTGCCGCGTTAGATCGAGGGCTTTTCTTCTCTAGCTGGAGTGGCGTCTTCTTCAAACTTCAGCTCTCCCATCGAAGCAGGAGGCGCCTCTTGCATGATGTCTCTCGAAAGCCGAGCGGCCTTGACGGCGAATTCGTCCGCAACTACGGAGAGTTCCGCCGCAGACTTCGGGTCTCCTGACAGCGACTCGTGCTCGGCGGCGAGATGTGCATTGGCAGCCTGCGTATGAAGGTCGGCCGCTTCGGAATGTGTGCACCTTGTCATAATGTCCTCTTTGCGTTGCTCCGATATTTCTCCGTGCAAGTTGACTCCTCAAACGGACAACTGTTTGCACCAAGCAATCGACCCTGCTTGCCTTATTGTGATTGCTATTCTCTGCCGGTTCTGGTCTCGATTGCTCATCGCGAGATGGCGGCGGAGCGCATGATATTGGAGCAAACGTTGAGGCTGCCGGTAAACCTTCGGCGACGCTGCTCTGAGTCTATGAGTGTTGTAGCTATGCGGTACAGGCCTATTCCGACTGTCGTGACAACCTTCTTCAAAGCGTCTTGCCCACTTGAAACCATAGGCGCAGGTCATACTATCGACTTGCTGAAAGGGTCTCTATGTCATTTGGAATTTACATTGCCGGATTCACAATTCTGATAGGTGGGCTCGTTTACGCTGCGCGCCTGGTTCATTTGCCGGTCCACTGGATCGTCGTGGGCGCAGTCGTCATGATTGGTGCAGGCATCATGTCCGCAGTCAAGGCCACAAGACAGAAGGATTCCACAGGCGCATAGGCTGAAAGTATTTGTATCGATCATCGTCGCGTAACCACAGGCCTACCGCTGGCCCGGGCAAGCTCGCTCTCGGGCGGAAGGGTCGTGCCCAGAACGCCCCGGAGTTCCCGAGGCTCAAGCGGCTGACGTCGCTGACCATCGCTGGCTACGATCGGCCCGCGCATGCCCAGCCTCGTCGACAATGAGGCTCGCACCCTCAATCCAGCCCTTTGCGGGATGCGCGTTCCGAGGGCGAGAACCTGCTGGGCAAGCGCTGCTTCTGCGCTCTCTACTTGCCCAGGCGGTAGGTCAGGCCGGCGCCGAGCCTCAGGTCGTTTTGCTCATTGGAGGCGTTGTTGGGCAAGGCGGTGAAGAGATACTCGGCATCCAGCAGTCGCAGCCCCAGGCGCCGGGTCACCGGCATGTTGAGGCCGCCGCCAGCCTGCATGGCGAATGAATTCGCGGTGGCTGTAACTCCGCCGGCCGCCGGATAGGCGCCACCGAATCCGTGAGCGGCGCCAAAGAGCAATTGGCCGAAGAAGTCGAGCTTGCGTGCCGGGTTAGCCTTCGGATCGGCGGCAAGCGCGTGCGTGTAGCGCCCGCCCGTCAGATAAACAATGCGATTGATATCGATGCCCGGCGCAGCGTTGGCGATATGCGCGCCGCTGACGCTGGCCGCCAGGCCGAAGCCGTGGGGATACCGAATCGACGCTTCCATGCTCGCGCCGTTGAGCCAGAAGCATCCGCAGTTACTGGGAGCCAGATTCGCTCGCTCCGCGTTATACGTCACTGCCAAGTCAACCCGCACCGGAGTTACCCGGTTGGTATCGGTTCCCTGCCCCCAGGTGCTCAGACCAAAGATCATGCTTACGCTCGCAAGGAGCACTTTACCGCAAATCGTTCCACGCATTGCTGGTTCTCCTGGTTGCTTTCTGTGCCGCGGGGCGGGAAGCTCGGGCCTGCCGAGCTACCCGCCCGAAGGAGTTACTCGACTGTAAATGTGATGGTTGCCGAGTGCGACAGTGCGCCCGAGGTTCCGGTCACGGTCACAGTATACGTTTTTTGCTGCTGGCTGAAGAAGCCGCCGCCGGCTGCGCAGCCGGTTACGCCGAGCGCCCCAGCCAGGCTGCCGCCGATCAGCAACAACAGCATCAAACCGCGTTGCAAGCGCTTGGATGCGCGCCGTAGACGGCCCGCAAAGGGCAGCAGCAGCAGGCCCAGCGCCAGGGGCATCATTCCCCGGCCCATCCCGTGGACGGGTTGGACCATCGCGCTTGTCTGCGGCAGTTGAATCGACAGGACCACCGTGGTTGCACCCGCACCCGCCTTGAGCACCGAAGGCGAGAAGGTATAGGTCGCGCCCGCCGGCAGCCCGCTGATCGAAAGTGTAACGTCCTGGGCAAAGGTGCCGCCTGCGGGAGGAGTTACGACAAAGGTGAATTGCGCCGTCGAGCCAGGAGTCACCGTCTGATTTGCATCGTTGACCGTGGCGTCGCTGCTGACCGTGAAGTCCTCTACAAACTCCGGCATCGCGCTGCTGGCTGCGCTCAGGAAGTTTGTGTCGCCCGCGTAATCCACGGTGATCGAATGCGTTCCTGCGGCGAGCGTTGCTATCGGCAAACTGGCCGTGCCGTTCGTCAGCGCGACCGTACCCAATGGAGTCGCGCCGTCCAGGAAGCTCACTTTGCCGGTCGGTACGCCCGCTGTGGAAGTGACCGTTGCAGTGAGGGTAACGGTGTTTTGGAGGAACGTTGTTGGAGTGCTGGCCGTCAGGCTCACCACTGGAGGCGCCTGCTGGACAACAATGCTTTCGGCTACCTGCGGCGCAGCGGTGAAATTGGCGCTGCCCGCCTGGTTTGCGACAATCTTCACCGTGCCTGCGCCAGTGATGGTCAGTGTGCTGCCGCCCATCGTCGCCGGACCGGAGATCAGCGTGAAGACCACCGGATTACCCGATGCGCCGCCATTTGCCGAAAGCGCGAGAGGCGCCGTGCCAAAAGGTACGCCTGCGGCATAAGCCAGCGTGCCGGCGCTAAGCGTAATCGACTGCGTGGCGTCGCCGATGGTCAGTGTGCCGGCGGTGTTGGTCACCGTGTAATTGGTCAATGCGCTGCCGGCCAGAGTCGCTGTAATCGGGTAAGTGGCCACCGGAGACGCCGTGGTTGCTGTTGTCGCGTAGGTCGCCGTGATGGCGTCGCTGTTCACAATGCCCGCCAGCGTGCCGGTCAAGGTCGGTACCGTGCCGCCGTAGGTCATTGAAGCATTGTTGGCTGTAACCGAAAGCGGAGCCTTGCCAACCGTAAGGACGCCTGCGTTGTTCGTCACCGTGTAGTTCGCAAGATTCGCGCCGGCCAGAGTCGCAGTAATCGGGTAAGCAGCCACCGGAGTCGCCGTGGTTGCTGTCGTCGCGTAGGTCGCCGTGATGGCGTCGCTGTTCACGATGCCCGTCAGCGTGCCGGTCAAGGTCGGTACCGTGCCGCCGTAGGTCATCGAAGCATTGCTGGCTGTGACCGAAAGCGGAGCCTTGCCAACCGTAAGGACGCCTGCGTTGTTCGTCACCGTGTAGTTCGCAAGATTTGCGCCACTCAAAGTCGCTGTGATCGGGTAAGCAGCCACCGGAGACGCCGAGGTCGCTGTCGTCGCATAGGTCGCCGTGATGGCGTCGCTGTTCACGATGCCCGTCAGCGTGCCGGTCAAGGTCGGAACCGTACCGCCGTAGGTCATCGAAGCGTTGTTGGCTGTGATCGAAAGCGGAGCCTTGCCAACCGTAAGGACGCCTGCGTTGTTCGTCACCGTGTAGTTCGCCAGATTCGCGCCGCTCGGAGTCGCTGTGATCGGGTAAGCAGCCGCCGGAGACGCCGAGGTCGCGGTCGTCGCGTAGGTCGCCGTGATGGCGTCGCTGTTCACAATGCCAGACAGCGTGCCGGTCAAGGTCGGAACCGTGCCGCCGTAGGTCATCGAAGCGTTGTTGGCTGTGACCGAAAGCGGAGCCTTGCCGACGGTGATCTTGATCTGCTCGCTGCCGGTGAAGGGTGCTCCGGTTCCGGTGCTGCTATCGGTCGCGGTAATGGTGAAGTTGTAAGCAGCCGCGTTGGTTGGAGTTCCGGTAAGGACGCCAGTGGCGGCATTCAAGATCAGCCCCGCGGGCAGAGAGCCCGTGGTTACCGCGTAGGCGTATGCGCCAGTTCCGCCGCTGGCCGTCACGCCGCTGCTGTAGCTGGTACCGTAGACGCCGGTCGTGGTGGCCTGGGTCAGCACAATGGCCGGCGCGGCAATCGAGAAGGGATAGTTCTGCGCGGCGTAGGCGTTGGCGCTGTCGGTCGCGGTAACGGTGATGGAGAAGGAACCAGCCGCCGTCGGTGTGCCGGTGATGACGCCGCCTGTGGACATGGCCAGTCCGGCGGGCAAAGCGCCCCCGGTCACCGCGTAAGTAATCGCGCCAGTCCCACCGGTTGCGGGCGTGATCGCGGACGAATAGGCAACTCCAACCTGGCCGTTGGCTAGCGTGGCAACCGGAAGATTGATGACGATGAGGCCGAAGCTGTTGCTGCTTGCCGTCAGCGACAGCGGCGTTTGCAGTGCCGGGTTCAGGCCCACCGTGGCCGTCAATGCCGCGGCGGGAATGGCACTGGCGGAGTTGACAGAATATCCGCTGAAGGTGCCCAGGCCCAGACCCAAGCTAAGCGATGAAGAGTTCATGGTAGCCGGGCTGCTAACCGACACCGCTGCCGAGGAGTTGATGCCGGCGGCAATGCCGCTCTCGCTCAGCGTAACCTGAGGAGCATTCGCGTTGGTGAAGGCTAAGCCCGACTGCACCGTCGCGGGAGGCTGAGTGGTGAAGGCCAGCGCATAGTTGGTCTGGACCGAGCCCGCGTCCACGCACGGGGTGTCGGCTGTGTAGCCAGGGTAGGTGGTGTTGGTGTTGGCCAGGCCGCGCTGGTCGGTCACCGGCAGGAAAGGGTTTCCAAACTCTGCCGCTTCCGAGGTCATCTGTGCTGCGGTTGCCGCGGAGCCGGCGCAGATAGCCGCCCCGCCGGGAAGTGGCATCATGGTCAGCGTCGGCATCGGGGTTGAAGTGACGCCGACGTTGACGACCGGCCCGCCAAAGTTCCCCAGTTGCGCAAGACCGGCCAGCCCGGCATCCACCACGTTGCCGCCGGCATTCTCAAATTGGCCGGAGGCATTGATATCGGGATCGTTGGTTCCTGTGGTGACTGAGTTCCCGGAGACGATGCTGTTGCCCAGCACCAATTCGGCTTCATTCGAATAGACAGCGCCTTCAAAGCCGGTATTACCGGTTATCGTGTCGCGGACCAATACAAGTAAACCCGTGCTGTCGAATGCGCCGCTGCCGGCTGCTGAGGTTGAATTGTTGTTGCCGAAAGTGCTGTGCGCCACGACCGCCAAGCCATCCAGATTGAAGATTGCGCCGGCGTCGGGGGGCCAATCGACTAATCCCGTCGAAGTATTACCCGTGAAGGTGCTTGCGGAGATCAATAATTCCGTCTCATAACTTCCGATACCGCCTGCAACCGCACCGATATTGTTGGCAAATGTGCTGCCGCTCAGGGTCATATCGGCAGGTTGATCTTCGAAGAAAAGACCATAGTTTCCAATGGCTCCTGCAAAGGGTACGGCGCTCGCAGTGTTGCCGTTGCAGCTGGCGGTGCCGTTTTGATCGAACGTCACCGGAGAAGCGCCATTGCAGGCAAAAGCGCTGTTGGTCACGATCATGGCTCCAACGTTCGAGATCCCGCCGGCAAAGCTGCCCCCGTTGCCGTTGAAGATGCTGTTGGTCACGGTCGGCGTACTCATTATCATCGGTTCGGGGCCTATGTTGTTGAGCGTGCTGGCGTTTGCCGCGAAGCTGGCTTTGCCGTTCCTTCTCGACTGGCTCAACTGTTGATTCCAGGCGGGAAAGATTGCGCTGTGCGCCGAAACACTGCTCCTTTGAGCGTTCGATTTGAAGCTGGCGCTAATTGTGTCTTGTCCATCCTCTTGAACGCCCGAGGTCGCAAGGTTGTTGATGGCGCCACCATCTGGGCCCTCCCAACCGATTGACGTATTGCCGATGAAGCTGCTCTGCGTGACTGTCAGAGCTTGCAGGTAGTTGAGAATCCCGCCGGTAAATACACCGATGTTGCTGACGAAGGTGCTGTTGGTCACGGTCAACGACCCGCCACCGGAGTAATCAAAAGGATTGCCATCCGAGGAATCGTTGAAGATGGCTCCGGCGTCGCCATCTTCATAGGGATCGCCGCCATTGGAGCTGTTTCCGGTGAATGTGCTGTTGTTGACTGTCAGCGTGCCGTCGAAGTTGTAGATCGCGCCGGCATCGGTGCCGGTATTGTTGGTAAACCCGCAGTTGTTGACTATCAGCGTGCCGTAGTTATTCAAACCGCCGGCGCCGCCACTGCTATCCAAGCCGTTTCCATCGGCGCCGCCGTTGCCATTCGAGATGTTCAGGTTCGACAGCAGTGAGGGGAATGTTGCGCCCATGAGGCTAAAATTGCTGGTCACCTTGGTAAGGGCGTTGGCCTTCAGCTGGTGCGAGCTATTGGCCGATATTTGGAGCGGGTTTTTTTCCGCGCCTCCGAAAGAAAGGTTTCCGAAGACTGTGAATGGTGTTGCCGCGGAGCCGCCTGGTCCGTTGACCGTTACAAGGTTTGCGCCATTGGCGCCGGTCGGCCCGGTGATGATTGTCAGAGGATAGATCCAGATTGTTCCCTGGACCGCGCTCAGATTGATCGAAGTCGCCGCAGCGAAGACCGTCGGCGAGAAGGTGATGTTGCCGGGGGCTGCCGCAGCCACCGCGGCGCGCAGCGAGCATGCGCTATCGGGCGTGGCATTCGGCAGACTCTGATCGGTGCACTCCAAGGAATTGCCGGCATCGTCGCCCGCCGTCGTCACCACGAACTGCGGCAACATGCTGACGGTAATGCCTGTCTCTGGAATCGAAACGAAACCGGGATAACTTCCCGTGATGCTCTGGCTCGCGCCGCCGGAAGCAAAGGTTGCCGTGAAACTGCCGTATCCCGAAATCACCGAGACGGAAATCGGGGTCGCGCTCTCGCTCGTCGTCACCGTCACCGTGCCATAGAACTGCGAGGCAAGATTGTTGTTTACGTCCAGCACCTGCACCGTGCCCGTCCCCGGAATGCCCGCATAGGTTGTTGTGGGGTAAGAGAGCACCGCGACCTGTGCCGCCGCGCCGATCACCAACTCGGAAGAACTCGCGGGAGTGACAGAACTGTTACCCAAGATCGATGCCGCGTAGGAATAATTGCCGGAAACCGTCAGTGGCACGCTGGAAAGGTCGAAGGTCGCCACGCCGGCAACGGCCGTCGCTGTGTAGCTCGCCGCGTAGCTGTTGGGCCCGGTCACCGTCAACGTAATTGTGTCTCCGGCAGAGGTTACGGTTGAGCCGTCGCTCCCCTCCTCTTGCACCGTGACGGAACCCGCATTGCCGCCAGACGAAATCGGCGTTGCAGGAGACGTTCCGAAGCCAAGCTGTGTTAGGCCGCTCCAGATGTTGAACGTGTTGCTGACAATGGATGAACTCCCGATCGCCGGCGAGGTGATCGTGAACGTATCTCCCGTCCCGATAGTATTCACTGAAAGACCGGAGAAGAGTGCCACCGTGTCGCCGGTGGCTGCCGAATAGCTCGTAGTCTCCGTCAGCAAGCCACTAATTTCGCCGGACCCGCCGCTGAAAGAAAGGGTGATCGGAATGCCGGCTACATCATCCGGGTGCGAATTGTAGCCATTGATCTCAGACACCCGAACCGAAGGAGGAGGCGTCATGATGTTGTTAACAATCGTGTCCGTCGGCGCCTGCTCAAACCGCACCCCTATGTAATTGGTCTGCGCCGCGCCCAGGTCCACGATGCTGCCGAGCTGCCGCGGGAAGCCTCGCTCGTCGCTGGTGATCCCGGCAGGTACCAGCGCCTTGCTGCCTGCGCCGATAGCCGTACTGCCGGGAACAGGCAACATGGTCTGTAATGGAGCGGTCGACGGGTTGTAAGCCAGAATGCCCAGAGCAGGCGGAGCGACCGCAACCGTGGTTGAACTATTGATCATGTTGTAGGTGCTTTGCGTGCCGCAGCCGTCGCAATCGTCGACGTTCATGCCAGGGGCCGAGAGATTGCCCTCTACGATGCTGTTGGCGATCGTCGCCGTGCCCGTGTTGTCGATGCCCCCGCCGGAAGCAATGTTGGCAGTGTTGCCTGTTACGGTGCTGCCGTTCAACGTCAGCCCACCCTGGTTCAAAATGCCGCCGCCTGCGAGAACGGCGGTATTTCCGGTGATCGTACTGTTTACGATCGTCATCTCGGACGAGATGTCGTTATAGATACCGGCGCCGCTTCCCATAACCACTGAATTGCCGGAGATGGTGCAGCCGGTGATGGTCATCGAGGCGTTCTGGTTGTAGATACCGCCGCCGCCGCCCGTTACGGACTGGTTGTTGGTGATGGCGCAATTGGCAAGGGTCAGGCTGCCGTCGTTCAGGATGCCGCCTCCATAGGATCCGCTCGGCGAACCAAGCGAAGCGAGCCCGTTCGCGATCGTTAGCCCCTCGATATAGGTGCTCGCGGTCTGCGAGATCACCAAGATGCTGCCCACTGTGGACGATCCACCTCCGGAGACGGTCAGCAGGTTCGCGCCCGGCCCCATGAGGAACAACGTCCCTCCAATCGGAGGCAGCGCTGCGGTCAGGGCCACCGTTCCGGGCGTAGCGACGGCCGGAGTGCCCGAGGAGAACAGAGAAGAAGCGAAATCGATGTCGGCCTGCCCGGCCGTGCTGGCCATGTTGGACTGCGTCAAGGCGTCGCGCAGTGTGCAGGTGTTCGCTTGGCCGTCCGAGCAACTGGTCGTGTCGATGGTGTTCAATGTGTCGCCGAGGTTGTTGACTGTCAGATAGTTCGACTGCACCGCGCCCGCGTCCACGCACGAAGTGTTCAGCGGCCAACCGCGCTGGTCGGATGTGAGGGGATTGCCGCCGGCGACCGCCAGGCTCGCAACGCCCGCGCAAATGGCCGGACCGCCAGGCAGCGGAAACATGGTTTGCGTCGTTCCGCCGTAGTTGCCCAGCGGAGCCAGAAGCTTGCCCAGCGGAGGCAGAAGGGTGCTGCCGTCGACGACGACATTGCCGCTGGCCCCGCTCAAGCCGCAATCACCATCGTTGACGACGCAATCGGCGCCCGCGTTTTCGGCCAGAATGCTGTTGGTCACGGTGAGCGTAGTGCCGATCTGGTCGATGCCGCCGCCAGACTGGGCGGAATTCTCGTAGAAGGTGCTGTTGGTCACAATCAAACTGCTGTTGCTACTGATGGCGCCGCCGTGAACGCCGGAGTTACCGGTGAAAGTGCTGTTGGTCACCGTCGCCGAAATGGCCTCGGCGTTGATTGCGCCACCGTACCCGGCGGAATTGCCGGAGAAGGTGCTATCGGCCACCGACAACGTGCTTCGGCCGAGGATGCCGCCGCCGGAGCCGCCGAGGGTGCCGGGAGCAGTGGAATTGCCGGTGAAGGTGCTGCCGGTCACCGTCAGCGTGCCGTTGCCGCCGTAGATGGCGCCGCCCCCACTCGCGGCGTAGTTGCCCGTAAAGGTGCAATCGGTCACCGTCAGCGTGGCAAAGTTGGAGATGCCGCCGCCATAGGTGAAATTGTTTCCGTTGGCGATGGTGAGCCCGGAGATGAGCCAATGCATGCTTGATGGCAGCCCCGGAGCGAAGACGAACACCGGATATTGATTGTTGCCGGAGACGGTGAGCAGGTTTTGCCCCGGTCCGGTGATGGTCACGTCTGACGTGATCACCAGCGCGCTCGATAGCGTGATGGTCCCTGTCACGTTGAAGCTGATCGTGGCCACGCCGTCGACATTCGCCGCCGCAATGGCGTCACGCAGCGAACACGTGTTGCCCTGGCCGCTGGTGCAGTCCGGGCTGGAGTCGCTCGTGTCAACCAGTGTGGTCACCGTCAACTGAGCCAGGGAACCGGCAGCCGCGGGCACGCACAGCGCAATCAACATAGCCATCGTCGCCAAGACGCCGTAGAAAACCCGCGCGATCCGCCATTTTCCACTTGCGGGAGCGGCAAACTCGGTGGTCTGGCTGGGCTGAGCCATTGGGCTCTCGATCATCGCGGTCTCGAACGTCTTCGCATCGAACATGTGTCTTCCTCTTCTTGCTGGCGTCGTGGGAGCAATGCCCGGAACAGACGCGGTTTTTCTTGTGTGCGCCCCAAATTGCTTCAGGTCGCGCAAAACGGAGCTACCGCGGCATACACCGCGAGATGAATTCGGCACTCTCAGCGCGGCGACCCCGCGTCGCTTTCAACGGCAGAGCTAAATGATTTGCTGTTCGACTTCCTGAAGCACTCAACCGGGGCCCTGGCGTCGATATACGCAAAGTCGATACGCGCAAATAAAATCGCAAATGAAATATGGAGTTGTCGCTCATTGCGGCTTCTCGCTATGAGACAGGTCTTTTTCGATGATTTGCAGCAATGCATCCGTGCTCATGGCGCGCGCGGGATGGGAGGAAAGCACCATCACTTCGTCGCTGGCCGGGTCGATTCCGACCAGCAGGAGATCGGGATATTTCCTTAGCAGGACCGAGAGCGAATCCAGTTGCACCACGGACAAATCCACGATTACCGCGTGCGGAGAGACGGTCGTCGATTTCGGCCCGGGATCGAAGTCCGCAACTTCTAACTGCAGCACTTCGAGGCCCGCGCAGCCGCGCAAGCTTTCGGCGACGCTGGAGGCCATAAGCGACCTTCCGCAGATCACGATTGTTCGCATAGTTGAAAGTGAGTTCAGTTACGGTTATAGCCTGACGGAAGGGCTTCCGCACTGTCCTTCAGAGACAGTTGAGGTACAGTCGGAGGGGTATAAAAGTACAGTCAAATGACAAAGGGCAGCCTGGCGGACTGGCTCCGTCGCAAGGTCCTCGTCGCGTGGGCTGCGGCTACAGCGGTTCCACAATTGCTGTACCCCGGAGCCGCTGATCCAAAGTGGCATCTTCCTCAAGAAAATGACACCTTGCACGCTGGAGGCAAGGGCACGTTAATTGTGGAACCGCTCTAAGCCAGCGGAATCCGCTGGGCATACTCGATGACCTGGGAGCGATTCTCCAGATGGAGCCGCTGCACGATCTCACCCATGTGATATTTGATGGTTCGTTCCGAAAGATTGAGTTTCGCGCCAACCTCTTTGTACGTCATACCCGACGCGACCATCGCCAGCACCTGACGCTGCCGCGTCGATAGCCCATCTTCCGGCGCGACCTTCCGGGTATCGTCCGGGTGCTCCGCGAACTCCTTCAGAATGCGCGCCGCCAGCCCGGCGGAGAGCGGCGCTTGACCCTCCGCCATGGCGAGTAGCGACTGAAAGAAGACATCGGTATTCTCTGTTTTCAACAAATAACCGGACGCGCCGCTTTTGATCGCCTCAAACAAAGATTCATTTCGGTCATCCATGGTGAGCATGACCACCTTGATCCGCGGCATTTCGGCCTTGATCAACCGCGTGGCGGCCAATCCGTCGAGACGCGGCATCTGCACATCCATCAAGACCAGATCGGGGTTGAGGGAGCGCGCCCGATCCAACGCCTCCCACCCATCGCAAGCCGTGCCCACAACCTCCAGGCCACGAGAAGTAATCAGGTTCTTGAGCCCATCGAGAAAGAGGGGATGGTCGTCCGCCAGCACAACTCTCATCGAGCGACCCCCTCTTTGAACGGAACTCGAACGATGACCAGTGTGCCCTTGCCGGGTTCCGATTGAATCTCTACGCAGCCACCCACTTCTTCGGCGCGCTCGCGCATGAACTTCAGTCCGAAGTGCGGCTGAGCATCGTGCGGAAACTGATGCACATCGAAACCAACGCCGTCGTCGGCAACCGTGATTCGGGCTTTGCCGTCCTCGATGCGCAGGCTGACAAACGCAGCCCCCGCGCGAGCGTGCTTTCTGGCGTTGGTGAGCGCTTCCTGAATGATGCGCAACAACTGCACCTCAACCGCGGGCCCGAACGCGCGTTCGGCTACCTCGGCGGGAACATTCAACTCCGTTTGAATCTGATGACACTCAGTGAACCGTGCAAGATATTGCTTCAGGGAAGCAAGAAATCCGAATTCGGCCGTCATGCCCGCATCTGCGCCCGAAATATACTCGCGCACGTCGGTGTGCGTCTCTTGAGCTACGGAGACGAGTTGCTCCAGGCAGCGGTCCGCCTCGCCCTGCTTTCCCTGAGCCAGAAAGCACCGTGCCGCCTCAGCCTGCATTTTCACGTATCCCAGCACCTGGCCCAAGCCGTCGTGCAACTCCCGCGCGATCCGCACTCGCTCGTTTAATGTGGCCAGCGCATTTTGCTGCTCTTGGAGCTTCGCTTCAGCCCGCCTCTGCTCGGTAACATCGTGAAAAAGAAAAATGCGGCCAAGCGGGAATCCACGCCTGTTCTTCAAGGACGACAGGTGAAGCACGTAGTCACGGCTGCTCCCAGCGGTGTCAAGATGGATTTCGGACTGGCCTGTTCCCTCTTCCTTGAGCCGCGCGCTCAGTGCGGGATGTATTGAGAAAATCTGCAACGCATTGGCGCCCCTGGCGGATGCGACTGAAATCCCAAGGATCTTTGCCGCGGCAGGGTTTAAGTCGATAATCGATTGCTGCGTATCCAGAATCAGCATCCCTTCCCGCATTTGTTCGATCATGGTTCCCCGGGCAATGGGAATGAAACTGAAGAGTCGGAAGCGAAACAGCACCAGGGAATACATGGCGGACAGAAACAGAAGTGCGATAACGAACACGTCACCCCTCAGAAATGGCCCCCAACTTCTCCCGTCCAGGAGGTACACCAGCCTCGGAGCGCCCTGTCCCAACAGGGCAAGCGCAGCCGGCCAGCGATGCAGTGGAGATCGGATGAAGAGCCAGACAAAGATCGCCGGCACAAGCGACATGAGCAGGAAATCATAGGCGGTTACGATTCTTCCGCCCATGGCGATTGGCGGCCGCGCATACACCCCCGGAGAACTGCCGAGCCATATCCAATGATGAAAGCTGTTGGTTAAGACCAACAAAACAAAGATGAATGCCGGGAGTGCCAGCAGCGCAATGGTTCGGCGGGTCAGAAAGCGGCCAAGATCGGCGTACTCGAGCGCAAAGCACAGCCCGGAGGACAAAGCGGGGATTTGCCAGACGGTCTGGAACTTCGTCCAGAAGACCATCGTCTCGGCGTCTGCCGCAAGCAGTTGCAACCCGATACCCAGCACCCAAGGCATCGTAAAGACGATCCCCGCAGTAAAGGGAAGCGCCCCGGGCACCGAACGGTGCCGCCACGCGTAAGCTGCAAGAGCCGTAAACAGGCACAATGCAACGAAAACTGGCCAGATGTGCCAGCTAAGAACGAAATTCAACGTCATGCTCAACTCGTGCAACTGGTGAATCTAGTTTTGACTAGCATTCTCTCACTTAATGCAACAGATCGCAGTTCAAATCTACTATTTCTACCAAGTTACCTAAATACTACCTCAGCTTCCCAGGCAAGCCCGCATTTCAAACAGACGGCGGGATACTCCGTAATGCATGGGCTGACGAGGCGACTGAGGGCCGGGAGGCCAGCGCTATTGTCCTTCGCTGCCCGTGAGAAACGCGGGCCAGATCGGAATACCAGCAAACGTGCCCTTCAAAACCTCACCCTGCCCTGCAGACTCGTCGGATCTTCCCCGGAGCGCATCGACGATGCCAAACAACAACGGCCCTCCGGAAAGATCCGCAGGGCCGCAGTTACAAGCGATGATTGGCTGGCTACGCTTTGCGCGGCTTGTATCCCGAGAGGCCGTAGTAGGCGATGAAGAGGTAGCAGAGTACGGGCAGGATGAACGCAAACTGGAAGTTGATCTTGTCCACCAGGAAACCGAAGAGCGGCGGAACCACTGCGCCACCCACGTTACCGATGGTGATCACGCCCGAACCCTTGCTGGTCATCGGTCCCAGTTCGGCGATGCCCAGGGTAAAGATCGTCGGGTACATGATGGAGTTGGCCAGGCCGCAGAGGACCAGGCTCCAGATGGCGATCTGGCCATGCGTGACCATGGCAAGCAGCATGAGAGCCACGCCCAGAATGCCCAGGACCACCAGCATCTTTTCTGCCTTGATGACGCTCATCAGCGCGCTGCCGATAAAGCGGCCGGCCATGATCAGCAGGTAGTAGACGGTAACCAGGATGCCGGCGATTTGCACATTGTTGAGCCCTTGCACCTTGCAGAATTGAATGCAAATCGCGGCCAGCGAGATCTCCACGCCCACGTAGAAGAAGATGCCCAACATGCCGAGGACGGTGTGCGAATAGCTCCAGATGCTGCGGTCCACCAGCGAATCGCCGTCCTTGGCGGGGCGGAAGGCGCTGGTCAAATTGATGGTGGGCAAATGCATGAACATGACCGCGAAACCCAGCACCAGCAAGCCGGCGGCGATCTAGACATAGGGCATTTCCAGCATGTGCGCCTGACTTGGCGCGTCGGACACCTTGGTGGTATCGGCCAGGATAAAGCGCGCGGCAAACCACCCGGCAATGGCCGAAGCGCCGGAGTTGAAGGCCTGGGCCAGGTTCAGCCGGGCAGATGCCGAATGCTCGGGTCCGAGAATCGCAACGTAAGGATTGGCGGAGGTCTGCAAAGCGCAGACGCCGGTAGCCAGCACGAAAATGGCGGTCAGGGTCAGCGGGAAACTGACCTGATTGGCCGCGGGGACAAACAACAGCGCGCCCGCCACCATGATGAACAGCGAGATCACCATGGTTCTCTTGTAGCCGACCCATTCGATCAGTTTGCCGCTGGGAACCGAGAAGACCAGGTAGGCAAAGAACCAGGCCGAAGTGGCCAGCATGGACGGCCCGTAAGGCAGATTGAAGATCTCTTTCAGCTTGCCAACCAGCTGATTATTCAGGCTGGTGAGGAACCCGAAGATGCCGAACAGTGCGGTGACAATGATGAACGGCACCAGATAGTTGGGCGCGTTTTGCTGCGCCGGGACTGAGGATCGCGTGGCCATGGGTGGTCTATCCTGCTTCCTTCAAAAAAATTTGGGGCGCGGTACTTTCCCGGCAGCCTCGCTTCCCTGCCGGTTGATCGGCAAGCCCGGGGCCAGAGAAAGTTCTGCGCATTCGAACTACCGAAACAACTTTATCGACCGTCGCCAAAGCTCGTCCAGCAAATAATGAAAAGGTTTCCAAATCGTGCCGGACAACCTCGCCCGTTTACACTGGAATTCCATGATTCCCACGCTCGCCTGGACGCCGGAAGGTGTCCGCTTCATCGACCAGACCCGGCTTCCCCTCGAGGAGAGCTACGTACTTGCCACGACTTACGAACAGGTTGCCGAGGTCATTGTGACCATGGTGGTGCGCGGCGCTCCGGCCATTGGCGTCTCGGCTGCCTATGGCGTCGCGCTGGGCGTGCTGCACACAAAAGCCGCCTCCGCCGAAGAGTTTGCCCCCGAGTTCGAGGTCATCTGCGCCCGCCTGGCCGGTACCCGTCCCACTGCGGTCAACCTCTTCTGGGCGATTGACCGCATGAAGGGCTTGTTTGCCAACCTGCTCCAGGCCGAAGTGACCTTCGACCAGCTCAAGCAGCGCATGTTGGCCGAAGCCCACGCCATGTATGGCGAGGATATTGCCGCCTGCAAAGCCATGGGAGCCTTCGGCGGCGCGCTGCTTCCCGCCGAGGGCGGCGTGCTGACGCACTGCAATGCCGGGGCGCTGGCCACTTGCGGATATGGAACCGCGCTGGGCGTGATCCGATCGGCTGTCGAACAGGGCAAGAAGATCCGTGTCTACGCCGACGAGACGCGGCCTTTCTTGCAAGGCGCGCGCCTCACCGCCTGGGAACTGATGGAAGACGGCATCGACACCACGGTTATTTGCGACAACATGGCCGCCAGCCTCATGAAACAGGGCCTGATTCAGGCCGTCGTCGTGGGCGCGGACCGCATCGCGGCCAACGGTGACGCCGCCAACAAGATCGGCACCTACAACGTGGCCATCCTGGCCAAGGAGCACGGCATTCCGTTCTACGTCGCCGCGCCCTGGTCCACCATCGACATAAAGACCGCCACCGGCGACGGTATTCCGATCGAGGAGCGCCCCGCGGTCGAAGTGACGCATCATGGCGGCAAACAGTTGACGCCTCACAACGTGGGCATCCGCAACCCCGCCTTCGACGTGACTCCGGCCAAGTACATCACCGCCATTTTCACCGAGCGCGGCGTGCTGCGGGCGCCCTACGGCGAATCGCTGCACGCCATGGAGTTGGCTGGCGAAAAATGCCCGTCGTGCCCGTAATCCGCGGGCATGACTCCAGTCCGAAACTCGAAGTCCCGATTCTGGGGCATTGAAGCGGAAGAGCCGGGACATTTGTCCCGGCTCTTCCGCTTCATACTGAATCAAAATACTGAACCAAAAGCGTTACGCGCGGCTCATGTAGGTGCCTTCGCTTGTGTCCACCCGGATCTTTTCACCCTCGTTGATGAAGGCGGGAACCTGGACAACGAGGCCGGTTTCCATCTTGGCGGGCTTGGTGACGCTGGACGCAGTTGCCGACTTCAGGCCCGGTTCCGTCTCCACAACCGTCAGTTCCACGAAGGTGGGCAGGTCAATGCCGACGGCCGCGCCGTCGATATAGCTGACTTCGATCTGCAGGTTGGGCGTCAGGTACTCGATCGCATCGCCCAGCATCGAGCCCTTCAGAACCGTCTGCTCGTAGTCAACCGGATTCATGAAGTAGTAGTCGTCGCCGTCGTTGTATAGGTAGTCCATCTTGACTTCGTCGACGGAGACCTTCTCGATGGCGTCCGCCGAGCGGAAGCGGTGCTCGAACATCGAGCCGTTCTTCAGGTTGCGCAGCTTGGCCTGGATGAAGGCGCGCAGGTTGCCCGGGGTGCGATGCTCGACTTTGAACACCAGGTGCAGTTGATCGTTGTGCTTGATAATCATGCCCGGACGCATTTGAGTGGCGGGAATCGCCATAAGAGGTTAAGCTCCTTGCTGGTTTTGCGCTCGGTGCGCAAGAGAATTTGGCCTTGGCCCATCTTTCATTGTATCCCCAACGCGGTCGGCAGATCTGCGGCTTTCAACCAGCCCGGCAACCTGCCGCCCAGCCGGAGGCGCCTTGCTGGATCGCAGATTTGCCAACTCCGCTAGCTCCGCGAACCCCGCGAACTCCGCCAGCTCCGTTACGGCGCATTCTCAATCAAATCGGCGACCGCCAGTGAGCGCGCCCGCGCTTCGACGCGGCGTGCGTGTTTTGACTTGTACATCGCGGCGTCTGCTGCGTTCAACAGTGCGTCTCGCGTAACACCATGCTGCGGATACATGGCAATTCCTATGCTCACCGCGCCCTGCAGCCGGTGCCCTTCGATCACGAACGGATCCACAAAGCAACGCTGCAAACGGATTGAAATCTCCTCCACATCCAGGCGGCTGCGCACGTCTGGCGTCAGCACGGCGAACTCATCGCCGCCCAGGCGGGCCAGCATATCTGCCGACCGCAGTTGACGCTTCATGCGCGCCGTAACTTCCTGCAGGTAGAGGTCTCCGGCGTGATGTCCGTAAAGGTCGTTCACCTGCTTGAACTCGTCCAAATCGATGTAGATGAGGCCAAAAACAGAGGCTGTCTGGTGCGCCTCGGCAATGCAAACATTCAAATACCGGTCCAGCGAGAAGCGATTGTGAATATCGGTCAGCAGGTCGAAATCCGAGCGATGATGCAGATCCGTGTACAGACGCTGCGTCTCGATGGCCAGGGTCGCCAGGCGGGTCCCCACCGAAAGCGACTCCGCTTCGCTCGCGCTCGGCGGGACACCCGGGTCCAGTCCTGCAAAAATGGTGCCCAGCAGCGGTCCGGAACGGGAGGCAATTTCCTTGCGCGCGATCCGGAACAGGCGCTTGTCCGACGGCTCATCTCCCAGCCGGGCGCCGTCCGCAATTTCGCACCAGCACGGCGCTCCGCCCAACTGATAAGAGACCATGTGCACGATCGCTTCCACGATCTCCGCCAGCGGCTGTGTACCGTTGATGTCTTCCAGAATCTGGCTTCGCTGCCGCTGCAGCGTGGCTTCGGCTTCGTTGCGCGCGGCCATCGCCACGCTCTGCTGCCGCACCTTGCGCTCCAGCAGCCATCCCCAGATGCTCACTGCGAATATGCCTAGCAGGAGGAGGCCAACCGCCAGCGTAAGGTTGCGCACGCTCAACAGCGGCGGCGGTGCAATCACCGCGATATCGTCCAGCGACTGCATCAGTATGTCTGAAGCGATGGGGCCGTTGAAAGAGTCCGTGCTGTAAAACATGCCAATGCCGGTCACCCGCACCTTGGCGCCCTCCGGTATCCATTTCACCGGCGGCGGCTGGGGACTCACAATCGGTAGCGGGTGCCGGAAAATCGCCGAGAATACGTGCCCGTCGGCATCCAGCACATACTCATCGGTAGCCGCTTCCCGCACCTGGCGCACCAGCCGCGCCTCGATCGTCACCAGGTTGAATGCGTTGCCTCCGAAACCCAGTTCCTGCCAGTTGACCGGCAGCGGCGGAATCGGCGCGTACACGCCTGTGTCTTTCACTCCCCCGTGGATCAGCCCCACGTACCCGTCGCGCACACTCGGAAAGCCGGTCACCTCCGCGATGTCGCCCACCCGCAGCGGCTGGCTGGTATTGGTGGTGATCCACAAGCTCTTCGAACCATCCTGCAAAACGATATTCGAGCCGGCCTGGTAATAGTTGATCGTGCCCCGTATCCGCACTCGGCGCGAAAGGTCCTGGATCTTGTAATTCCCGATCACATCTTCCAGAGGCGTAAGCGCCAGCGTTCCGGTGTTTTGCGCCGCCGGCTTCAGGATCTTCACATCGGCCAGGCTCTGCACATCGATGCGCGCCCCCGACATCTGCATCTTCTGGTCGAACTTCGCGGTGGCAATGCCGGTGAACTCCACTTCCGCATCCAGCAGCCTGCCCTGTGCGCTCTCGTCGTTGCTGTTGAGGGCCACGTCGATATACCCGCCGTCGGTGAGCACTTCGAGGTAAATGCTCCGCTTCCTCCCGGCATCCACCATCGCCGCCGAGCGCACCACCCCCCGTATCCGAATCCTTTTGCAATCGAGTTCGGCGCGGATAAGAGATTCGAAGCTGGCAGCCACGGGGGCGATCAACGCACCACGGTGGACCACAACCACGCTATCGGGCTCGATGATCGGCCGGAAGCTGTCCTGGGTCTTGCCGATGACCAGCACCCGATCGCCGGGCACAAGCTCCGCGTCCGGCTTGAAATCCACATAGATTGCCGTGTTGCCATCCTGGACAAAAAGATCTGTGTCGGAGTCTCGGTAGTAAGTAACGGTGGCCTCAAAAGCTACCGGCAGCCCTTTGTGGGCCTCCGCGTTGCTCAGGCGGTGAACGGCGCTCAGAGTGGTCAGCGGCGCGGGTGTTGTCGCCCAGGCGCATCTGGCCGCCCCGCACGCGCTCCCCACCATCGCCGCCAAAGATGCGGCGAAGGCAATCGCGTGAGGCATTCTTTTTCGGGCGAACCACCTGCTTGACCCGGATATGGCTGACTTCACGAACACGTCCCTGGACCTGGAAGATAGATGCTTCCATTGGATCATGCGTGCTTGTCGGAGCCCGTCTCCTTCTCGCATCTTTTTTAATTTCATGCGGGTATCTCGCCACACTATCGGGTCATCCTGACCCGAAATGGAACCGCCATTCCTGCGACGAGAAGGATTGCCGAGGCGACCCGCCTGCCCTTACGTCCCGCAGAATGTCTGCGTCACGCGCTCTTCGGGGCGCGCCGGCTGCGCATACTTCTCTAGACCTGGTCTCTCGTCGAACGGGCGCGAAAGCGCCTCCAGCAGTTCTTCGAACGGCGCGAAGTCCCCGCAATCCGCGGCTGCCTTGAGCGCCGCCTCCACCCGGTGATTGCGCGGAAGGTAGATAGGATTCACCTGGCGCATCGCGGCCGCTCGATCCTCCGCCGGCGCCGCTGGCTCTTCCTGCAGACGGCTCCTCCACTTCACTGCCCACGCGTCGAATACCGTGGGATCGGCAAACAACTCGGCCACTGGCCCATCGCCCTCCGCACCCGTCGCAGCGTTGCACAACCGGCGGAAGGTCAGCGTGAAGTCCGCCTTGTTGGCGGCCATGCGTTGCAGCAGATCCTCGGCCAGCGCCCGGTCGTCTTCCCGCTCTGTCAGCAGTCCAAGTTTGCGGCGCAGGCCGGCCAGGTGCGCGGCTTCAAATTGCGGTGCAAACGCCTCCAGCGCCTCCGTCGCCGAGGCAATGGCGGCCTTCTGGTCTCCCGCCTCCAGTTCCAGCAAGGGCAGCAGAGTCTCCGCAAGCCGGGTCAGGTTCCAAAGCGCAATGCGTGGCTGGTTTCCATAGGCGTAACGGCCGTAATGGTCGATGGAACTGAATACCGTTGCCGGGTCGTACTCTTCCATGAAGGCGCAGGGACCGTAATCGATCGTCTCGCCGGAGATGGCCATGTTGTCCGTGTTCATCACGCCATGGACAAATCCCAACAGCAGCCACTGCGCAATCAAACCCGCTTGCCGGGCAATCACTCCATCCAGAAAGGCTCCGATTGGCCGCGCGGCTTTCGCGGCCTCTGGATAATGACGGGCAATGGCATATCCCGCTAATTGCACCAGACCTTCAACATCTTGTCGCGCCGCAAAATACTGAAATGTCCCCACCCGCACGTGGCTCTGAGCGACTCGCGTCAGGACTGCACCCGGCTGCGGCGTTTCGCGCTGAACGTATTCGCCCGAAAGCACCGCGGCCAGCGCGCGGGTGGTCGGCACGCCCATGGCCGCCATCGCTTCGCTCACGATGTATTCGCGCAGCACTGGGCCGAGCGCCGCCCGTCCGTCGCCCGCGCGTGAAAACGGCGTCCGCCCAGAGCCCTTTAACTGAATATCGTAACGAACCCCATCGCGGCCCACCACTTCGCCCAGCAGGTTGGCGCGTCCATCGCCCAGCTGCGGAACGAACGATCCGAACTGGTGCCCGGCATAGGCCTGCGCCAGCGGTTCCGACCCCGACGCAACGCGATTGCCCGCCAGGATCTCCACCCCCTCCCGGCTCGCCAGAGCCTCCGGATCGAGGCCCAGTTCCCGCGCAACCTCCGCATTCAATCGAATCAGACGCGGAGCAGCCACCGGCGTCGGGGCGAGCCGTGCATGGAAGTGCTCCGGCAGACGCGCATAGGTATTGTCGAAGCCGAAATGGACAGCGGATTGCGCGGTTGCGCAGTCGTCAATTGGTGAGGAAGCCACTGCTGCAGCCTCGGATTCATGCGCATTCATGTGCCTTGGATGTTCTCGGAAGACTCCTGGTCGCAGCCATCGAAACATTCCTCTGTAAATGCATGTTTCCAATGCTGAAGAAGATCGCCGTCCCGCCCTGTCGCCTTCAAGAAGAATCGATCTCGCAGTTTCACGAAAGGCTCCTATAATGGTGCCGCTGGTCCATCGCAAAAAGCCAAATAGGAGGCAAGATGTCCAACGAATCGAAATGCCCCTTTATGGGTGGCATGTACGGGCACACGGCGGCAGGCGCAAAAGGCAATCGGGACTGGTGGCCCAACCAGTTGAACCTCTCGATCCTGCATCAGCAATCTTCGTTATCCAATCCTCTGGGCAACGAGTTCAACTACGCGAAAGAATTCAAGACGCTCGACCTCGACGCGGTCATCAAGGATCTGCACACCCTGATGACGGATTCGCAACAATGGTGGCCGGCCGACTTCGGCCACTACGGGCCGCTCTTCATTCGCATGGCCTGGCACGCCGCAGGCACCTACCGCATCGCCGATGGACGCGGCGGCGCGGGACGGGGCGCGCAACGGTTTGCGCCGCTCAACAGTTGGCCCGACAACGTCAATCTCGACAAAGCCCGCCGTTTGCTGTGGCCGATCAAGCAGAAATACGGCCAGAAGCTCTCCTGGGCCGACCTGCTGATTCTGACCGGAAATGTTGCGTTGGAGTCGATGGGCTTCAAGACCTTCGGCTTCGGAGGCGGACGCGCGGACATCTGGGAGCCGGAAGCGGACGTCAGTTGGGGTCCGGAGACCACATGGCTCGGCGACGAGCGCTATTCCGGCGACCGGGAGCTGGCCAACCCGCTGGCGGCTGTCCAGATGGGCCTCATCTACGTCAACCCCGAAGGCCCCAATGGCAATCCCGACCCGGTTGCCGCGGCCATCGACATCCGCGAAACCTTTGCCCGGATGGCGATGAACGACGAGGAAACCGTAGCCCTGATCGCTGGCGGCCACAGCTTCGGCAAAACGCATGGCGCGGCCCCGGCCACTCACGTGGGCGCAGCGCCCGAAGCCGCTCCGATCGATGAGCAGGGACTGGGTTGGAAGAGCGATTACGGCTCCGGTGTCGGCGGAGACGCCATCGGGAGCGGCCTGGAAGGCATCTGGACCAACACACCGACCAAATGGGACAACAGCTTCTTCGAGATTCTCTTCGGCTACGAGTGGGAGCTGACCAAGAGCCCTGCCGGCGCTTATCAATGGAAGCCCAAAGGGGACGCGGGTGCGGGCACGGTTCCGGATGCGCACGATCCATCCAAGCGTCACGCCCCGATCATGCTGACCACCGACCTCTCCCTGCGCTTGGATCCGGTTTACGAGAAGATTTCGCGCCGCTTCTTTGAAAATCCTGACGCGTTCGCCGATGCCTTTGCTCGTGCCTGGTTCAAGCTCACCCATCGCGACATGGGACCGCGTGCGCGCTACCTGGGACCGCTGGTGCCCAAGGAAGAACTGATCTGGCAGGACCCGATTCCCGAAATCGATCATCTTCTCATCGATGAAAAGGACGTTGAAGCTCTCAAGGCCAAGGTCCTTGGCTCCGGCCTCTCGATTTCCCAACTCGTCACCACCGCGTGGGCGTCGGCCTCCAGCTTCCGCGGCAGCGACAAGCGCGGCGGCGCGAACGGCGCGCGCATCCGGCTCGCCCCGCAGAAGGATTGGGAAGCCAATCAACCGGCTGAACTGGCCAAAGTGCTTTCGAAACTGGAAGACCTTCAGCAGGAGTTCAACCACGCCCAGTCGGACAGCAAAAGGGTCTCGCTGGCCGACCTGATCGTCCTCGCCGGCTGCGCGGCCGTCGAAGCCGCGGCCAGGAAGGCGGGTCATGACGTAAAGGTTCCCTTTGCGCCGGGCCGCATGGACGCTTCGCAGGAGCAGACCGATATCGCGTCGTTCGCCGTGCTGGAGCCGAAGGCCGATGGATTCCGCAATTACGCAAGCAAGGGTCTGGAGGAACACGCCCCCTACTTGCTGATCGACAAGGCGCAGTTGTTAACCCTTACCGGTCCGGAGATGACCGTGCTCATTGGCGGCCTCCGCGCATTGAACGCGAACTTCGGGCAAGCCCCGCACGGTGTGTTTACCAAGCGGCCTGGAGCTTTGACCAATGACTTCTTCGTGAACCTGCTGGACATGAACACGAAGTGGCAAAAGTCGGAGACCGCTGCGGGCGTGTTGGAAGGACGGGACCGCCAGACGGGCACGCTCAAATGGACAGGCACGGTGGTCGATCTCGTCTTCGGCTCGAACTCTCAGCTCCGCGCCGATGCGGAGGTGTATGCAAGCGCCGATGCGGGACCGAAATTCGTGACCGACTTCGTGGCGGCGTGGGCCAAGGTGATGAACCTGGATCGCTTTTGAGCCTGTCCGCTTCGACCTGGCCTGAGCAGTTAAGCAACTCATTGATCTGACCAGGATGGACTGAGCGATGGGTGCCCCATCCTTTCCACCGCATCATCGTGGAATGGTTGGGGCTCCCGCTGCATGGATGGGGTGCAAATACTGCTCAGACTGTAGCTTCCGAGTTGCCGGTAATCCTCTCGCGATCACGGTTCATGGCCGGTCATACGACCGGAGCGCACCAAGATCGAATCGGGATCTTGCACCTTCGGTTCAACGAACAACGTGGAAAGTGCGTTTCCAGCGCGTGTCTGGGAAGAAATCCACCAGAACGTGGCCGATCCACGCGAGTTGGTGACCGAATCCTGTTTGTTCAAGTTGCCCGTCTGCGGCCTCGAACGACCAATAGTTGAAAAGCGGACGGCCAAGTATGTTGGCGCGCGGCACGAAGCCCCAGTAGCGCGAGTCCAGGCTGTTATGCCGGTTGTCGCCCATCATGAAATACATGCCGGGTGGAACCACTAAGTCGCCATTCTGGAGATAACTCGGGAAGCTTACCGCCCACGACTCTGTTGCCCCGGGCACCCCGGTTGGAGGCACTGCGGGGAAATCGTCGAGAAACTCGTTGAAGTTATCCGTCGTCGTCGGCTGCGCAAATCCCGCAGGCTGTGCAACACCATTCACAATCACAATGCCGTTGCGTAGATGAATACGATCTCCCGGTACGCCAATCAACCTCTTCACCAGGGGGGTGTATTGTGGTCTTCCGTTGGCGTCGGTGGCATCGATACCAGGCTGATTGACAGGCTTGTGGAAGACCACGATATCGCCGCGCCTCGGCTCGCGATACCTGATGAGCGGCATCCACGAAGCGGGCGGCATGAGCGTGATCTGGTCGACGACCAGGTGATCGCCTACGAGCAACGTGTTCTCCATCGAACCTGACGGAATGAGGTAGTTCTGAGCTAAGAAGGTCAGAATAAACAGGCCCACCACCAGAACTGAGCAGATGCTGGCCAGCGCCTCGAAAGGAGTCTCTTCCCGATGGATGTTGGCGGAAGCTGCGGGCTTCGTTGAATCAGGAGAAATCTTCGTCGCTGGACTCATCCAAAGGCTCCTCGGGAAAGCTGGCGAGCCCCAGGGCGTTCGCAGCGGTCACTTCAAAAGGGATGATTTCATGTGCGTTCGACTGTCGTCGAGTTCGCGTCTTGACCAGAGTCTATCAAATCCCTGCGAAACGTAGAACTTTCCGAATGATTCGGCGTGCGAGCGGTGAGTCGGCAATGGTGAAATCACTCAACCTTCCAGTTCAGCCGGGGTCGTTCCTGTATCGTCGCCAACCCGGAAATTACGCCACTTTGAAATCCCAGGGCAGCCGCAGATCCTTCGCCGCCGGCTCACCATGACAACATTTCAGAGCAGCGGTAGGTAGGCCGGGCGGGGTGTTGACGGTCTGTCGCCAACTCGTCCCCAACCCCGCACTGGGCCTTCCCGAACCTTGGAAAGGAAAAACTCGGGGTCCTGTCTGCAATGCCGGGAATACAATCGGGACTCCGCAGGAGCTTATTGAAGAAGCTCAGCGAATGCCTCGAATCCGCTCAAATTGCCCCCTGTTCAGGTCAATGGTCGTGCGGGGAATCCTCCGTGCCATCCGACCACTTGCTGACCGGAACCATAAATATCGTCAATCGATCGCTCCCCACCTCATCTGCAATGATCGGAGAGTCCGCCCGATTCGCACCCCAGGCTTCAGCACCTACCTGTGGAATGAAAAACATCAGGTGGGGATGCCAATGTCCAGCGCGGTCGTTGAGATACCCTTGTTTGGACAGCATGTAACACATCGCGCCCGCTTCCTGCGAAGGCAATTCTTTCTTGTCTAAAGCGGCCTTCAGATTGTCGGCGATTTGGGTCCGCGACTGCCCAGCCAACGCCCACTCGGTCTTCTTGATGGTCAGCGGAAGATAGCTTCGCACGGCCGCCGGGTTGAAACAGATCGGGCCCCGCAGCTTTGGATTCCAGAACTCGGGAAAATCGAATCCGGCCGTCCACGATCGTTCCACCATGCATACAAAACCATTCTTGCCTTTGACGGCGGTCTCATAACCGTGCCGTTCCAGCACCATGACGTCGGCATCCTGCGCAATGGACGGCGGAGCTGCGCTTCGGGCCATGGCGATCTCGGCAGCCCGGTCCCCCATAAGGTATTGCTCAATCGGCGCCATGCTGGCATACGAGGTTTTGGCGTCCTGCGCTCGCGCCTGCCAGGCCACGCCAAGCAATAGGACGGCCGTGAGATTTCTCCTTGTGGCCGTCGCAATGTTCTTCCAAGAAGCCTGCTTCATGAATCCTCCTACCTTTCAATTGGCATGATAAGTTGATATCAACCTATTTTGTTTCTGTCAACACGCGAGTCTTCCCTTGAAGACATCCGTTCGGGTCCGTGATTTGTGCCTCGGTCTTCATGTCCAACGGACGCGGCTACAGCGAAACCAGAGTTGGTGTATCCCGGAAGCACTACACCGAAGTCGGCGCGACCATCGGGAAGGGTCCCCGCGGACAGGTCTTCGTCCGTGGGGTGAAGCGAGCGGCGACCTTGCAAGAGACTGACCGGGACACAGGGACTATGGTTTCGCTCTAGAGCTCTGGTACGGCGTTTCGAGGATGCGCCGTGCCGTGACCCTTGGGATCGACAGACACAAATGAAATCAATCGTAGTCGTGCGAGCCTTGCCGGTTGTGTCTCCAAGGCCGCACGAATGAATCGTCTTCTTCGAGTTCCGGTCGGATGCTCACTCGCCCGGAATATCGGTAGAGAACTCCAACGCCTATTTTGCAAAAGCCGTGTAGAGGCAGGCAATCCGCCATGCCTCTGGTACCTCCCCGGTCAGAGACGTGATCACATGGCAGAGCCGGTCCGCCGGGAAAAGAATGATTTCACCGGCAGGAATAGAGCTATCACCATAAGCAGGAAGATCGAGATTGACTCAAAAACGGCCCGCCACGCACTCCAGGAGAGTGTTACCGGTTTCCTTCCTGCCGCTTCCAATGTAAACTCGGACACCGCCGCCGCCAACCATTGGGGATGCACAACGAACGGCAATATGCCGAGCGGGAACACCAAGCCAGATACCAAGATGAACATGACAAACCAGGTCCAGCGAACTTTGTTCAGGTATCCCGTCCATGTAACGATGAGGCCGATGATAATGAGTTCCAGCAATAGCTTGCCAACATTGCTATCCGAGCGCGCAAGCACCCTTATATCCGGGTTGAGCCCTCTCAAGTCGCCAATGCCTGCCTGCACAAGATTCCATACTCCTGGAATGAGGCAAACAAAGGCGATAGTGAAGAGCACACACGAAGCGAAAACCACATCATGACGGATTCGCAAGTCACACCTCTCTTTCAACCGGTCACCGAGAGAACCGTCGATCATCGGTCCCCCGAATTATATGCGTCAGTGTAGAGGTGAACAGGCTCCATTGGGGCTTTCCGGTCGGATCGTCGGCCACTCGGGCACCATGCTGATTTTCTCCCCTGGAACGTCGATGTCGCCGGCAGGAATCCCCGGTCTCTCCAGACCGGCATTGCTCTCCTTTCCGCCTCGCCAGCGAGTATCTGTCGCCATTGCACAGAATTAGCTCCCGTGGGTGCAGGATAGAGAAATCAAGGACATCTCTGGAAGGCGACTTAGGACCGAAAACGAGTTGGTACCCCCCTCCCCTTCCCCCATTTTTAGCTCATCCCACAGAAAACAAACAGTTTATCCGTGCAATAGTTTTTATACCTATTCAAAACAAAGGACTTACGTCGAGACGATCTCTTTTCTTCTTTCCGCATTCGACCCTGAAAGAACGCCGACGAAGGTGCTGGATCGACTCTTCTCCGATGTGTCCACCTCTGCGCGCGCACGCCGATGCGTATCGGGCGTCACAGGTAAGCATGCGCACACCGATGCCTATAATGGCCAGAATCAAAAATCCGTTCCGACGATTGAGGCTAACTTTGGCACATGTCACCCTGAAAAACAGTTACCGGTCGCTGGCCGACCGTATCAACCTCTTTCCCCAGGGCGCGCCGCCCACCGAGCTTCTCTTCCGCATCCTCGAAACCCTCTTCACTCGCGACGAGGCTGCGCTGGTGGCGCTGCTGCCGATCCGGCCCTTCAACGTCCGGGCAGCGGCAAAGGTGTGGAAGAAGCCGGAAGCCGAGAGCCGCAACATTCTTGAAACGCTGGCCGGCCGCGGCATGTTACTCGACATGGAGCACAACGGCGAGCAGCTCTTCGTGCTCCCTCCGCCCATGGCGGGCTTCTTCGAGTTCTCCATGATGCGGTTGGGAAATACCTACGACCAGAAGCTTTTAGCCGAGCTCTTTTACCAGTACCTCAATGTGGAAGACGACTTCATCCGCGCGCTCTTTGCCGGCGGCGAAACGCAACTGGGGCGCGTCTTTGTCAACGAGCGCTCGCTGCCCGCCTCGCCCGCTCTCACCGTGCTGGACTACGAGCGCGCCAGCGAGGTGATCCACACCGCAGAGCACATCGGCGTGGGCGCTTGTTATTGCCGCCACAAGATGCAGCACCTGGGCAAGGCATGCAACGCGCCGATGGAGATCTGCTTGACCTTCGCCGGGGCCGCACAGTCGCTTATCAAACACGGCCACGCGCGCCGAGTGGACGCGCAGGAAGGCATGGCGCTGCTGGACCGTGCCATTGACCACAATCTTGTCCAGTTCGGCGAAAATGTGCGCCAGCAGGTCGCCTTCATCTGCAACTGCTGCGGATGCTGTTGCGAGGCCATGCTGGCGGCCAAGCGCTTCGCCATCCTCTACCCCGTGGCCACCACCAACTTTTTGCCCGAGGTCGACGCCGACTCCTGCAACGGCTGCGGCAAATGCGTCGAAGTTTGCCCGGTGGAGGCGATGGGCCAGGTCTCGGCCTCCGATCCCCACCATCCCAAGAAGAAGAAAGCCCGTGTGGACGAGAAACTATGCCTGGGCTGCGGCGTCTGCGTGCGCGTCTGTCCCAGCCGCGGCCTGTCGCTGCGTCCTCGCGCCCGCCGGGTGCTTACGCCGGCAACAACAGCCCACCGCGCTGTCCTGATGGCCATAGAACGCGGTCAGTTGCAGAACCTCATCTTCGACAATCAGGCGCACTGGAATCATCGTGCCATGGCGGCTGTTCTGGGCGTGATTCTCAAGCTGCCGCCCATCAAGCAGGCCATGGCGAGCCGGCAGATGAAGTCCATCTACCTGGAACGCGTGCTGGCTACCAAGAACATCGCGCACCGAGAGCAGTAAAGAAGCACGCAAAAACTCCATCCGACAGGCAAGAAGCGTCAGGGCACGACTTCAGTCGTGCCGATAAGGCCATTAGAACGAGTGAGGGCTTTAGCCCCTGAGGAACGTTTTTAGGGCGTTTAGTCCGAAATGGGGATTTTTCCGTAGCATGTTTAGCCCCTACCAAAGCCTGTTCCTGCAATCCACTCGAATCCGTGCCATTTTCCTCCTGAACAAGCCGCCTCTCGGGCTCGTCCCGGAACTGCACTATTGTGCCGAATTCAAAACGGCGGCGGCGCGGTCGATAGCCTGGGCAAGGACCAGGATCTGCCGCGCGGCGCGTGGTGCGTCGTGCGCGTCGAGCGCCTCGTTGACGCCGGGCAGGACGACGGCAGCGTAGCCGGTGTATTCGCCCGGCGCGTAGATGGTGTGACGGAACCAGGGGCGATGGGGCAGCCCTTCCGGAGTGGTGAACGCGGTCTCGGCCTGGCGCAGGACAAGATTCAGAGCACGGTTGTCCCTTGCCGGGCTCGAGGCGCGTGCCTTTTGAAGCTGCCAGACGTGTTGCGCGGCCTGGGCGAAGCGATTGGCAGCGGCTTGCAAGGAACCGAAGTCGAGCGCCTCCATATGAGTATCGGCGGCCTTGTGCCGGGCCGCGTCGATATACGCGTTGATCTCGCGGGCGTAGGTGACGTAGTCGTAAGGCAGCACATCGGCGTCGGCCATGCGCAAGGCCTCCAGGCCGAAGACGCGCGCCATTTCCTGCAGATAAAGGAAGTGCGGGTCCGCATTTTGAACGAACCAGGCATAGTTGTCAAAGACCGAATGGTAAACGCCGTAGGGCCCTTCGGAGCTGATGTCGGTAGAGGGCACCCCGATGTGCTGCAGGAACGCCGAGAAATCGGAGCCGGAACCGAGATCGCCGACGTGGACCTCTTCGCCGGGCATGGCGGGCGCGTTGGAGGCGTGGTCGCTTTCGCCTGCGCTCTTGGTGCGCCATTGCTGGTAGACGGTTCCGCCCATGGGGCTGGGCACGTCGCGGGTCAGCTCGCGAATGAACTGCTTGAGCGAGGGAACGGCGGAGGCTGAGAAATCCGGTCCGCAAACGCCGACGTCGGTGTTGAAGTATGCGACAGCGTGTTCCAGCTCTTTCTCGTGCTGCTCGGCCCACTCTGTAGAGCCGATCAGCCCTTCCTCTTCCGCGTCCCAACTGGCGAAGATGAGGGTCCGTTTGGGCCGCCATCCCTGGCGAAGCAGCGCGCCCACCCCGTGCACGGTTTCCAGCATGGCGGCGTTGCCGCTGTTGGGATCGACCGCTCCGTAGACCCATGCGTCGCGATGGTTGCCGGCGATGACCCACTCGTCGGGATACTGCGTTCCCTTGACGGTTCCGATCACGTTCCAGATGATGCGCCGCTGGTAGTCCTGCACCGAGACCAGGTGTGCGGTGACGCCGCCGGGACCCATGTGATAGTGAAAAGGCAAACCTCCCTGCCAGCCTTGCGGAACTCCTTGCCCCTTGAGGGCTTGAAGGATGGGCGCGGCATCGTGATAGCTGAGCGGGATGGAGATGATGTGCGGCTGGCTGGCGGCCCTCTCCGGCGGCGTGCGCGCGGAGTCGGGCAGGTCGAGGGTAGAGGCGATGCCGGGCGTTTCGGGATCGCCGGGGTACTCAAACATGTATTGGACAGATCCGCGCTGCACGCCTGTCTCCGGCCTCCAGGGGCCGTCGGGATAGGCGTCGCCCTTGGTGTATCCGTCATCCTGCGGGTCGCTGTAGATCAGCACCCCGGCTGCGCCACGCTGTTCGGCAATGAAGACCTTGACGCCGCGGAAGTTCCCCCCGTACCGGCAGAGGACGATTTTGCCGCGCACATCGATGTGCTCGTCGACCAACTTGTTGAAGTCTTCCAACCGGCCGTAGTTGGCGTAGACAACTTCGGCAGTGACGTCGCCCGAGCCGGAGGAACCGTTGAAGGGCATGACGACGTTTGGATTGTCCTGAAAAGGATCGCCGTTGACCTTTTCGGGTGTGGGGCCGCTCATCAGGAGCTTGCCGGCGGGATCGTAAGCCTGCACCCGGACGACCTTGGGCTGGTTCATCAGCACGCGGTAGGGAACAATCTCGGTGTCCAGCCCAGCGGCGCGAAACTTCTGGGCGACGAATTCGGCGGTCTTGTGGTCCTCGGGCGAAGCCGCAAGATGGGGCTGTGCGGTCAGCGCTTTCAGGTGCTGGCCAGCCAGTGCGGCGTCGGGGACGGCGAGGAACCTGGCTTCGATCGCGGCCTGCGCGGTGAAGTCGCCAAACCCAAAGACGGCCTCCGGCTTGGAAGGACTTTGCGCAGCTAAATAGGTGGAAAAGAGCGGCAGCGACAGGAGAAGAGCAAACGGCTTGCGTGCGGTCATCGGTAGGGACCCTCAGTGCTGGGATGGAGCGATATCAATCCAGAACGGCTGTGAGGCCGACCGGCAGCGACTTCACAGCTTACACCAAGGCAGCGGATTTGACCCTGTCCGGGCGGCGCGGCGGGACCAGACGAAAAAAACGGTTGCCTGCTTACCAATCTTGTGTGCTACAGTCAGTAACACTATGACAAGTAACACTACGATCCGTCACGATCCTGCCGAGTTGGGCGAACTGGAGAGAAGCATTCTGCAGATTGTGTGGCGCATGGGGCGGCTGACCGCCGACCAGGCCCGCGAGGAGCTGGGGCGTCCGCTGAAGGACTCGACCATCCGGACGGTGCTGCGACGGCTGGAGGAGAAGGGCTATCTGGCTCACGCGGTGGAGAATCGTACGTTCTTCTACCGGCCGGCGGAGTCGCGGCAGAAGGTTGCCGGGAGGGCGGTGAAGCGGATCGTGGACTGGTTCTGCGAAGGGTCGGTGGAGGCGCTGCTGGTGGGAATGGTGGACTCGAAGGTGCTGGACCGGGCCGAGTTGCAGCGGCTGGCCGAGCTGATTGCCAAGGCGCAGAAGAGTGCCGGCAAGCCGGGAATGAAAGCACCGGGTACGGAGGCATAGCCATGATCGGTTTGCTAATGGAAGGCGCTGTGCGCGCCCTGCTGGTGGCGGGAGTTGTGGGGGCAGGTCTGCGGCTGTTGCGGGTGCGGAACGTGCTGGCGGAAAAAGCAGCGTGGGGGCTGGTGCTAGCGGCGGCGGTTGTGATGCCTTTGTTGACGGTGGCGGCGACGCGCTGGCAACTGCTGCCGGTGGGGGCAACGGTGAGGATCCCGGCGGAGTTGGCGGCGATGCTGCCGTGGCTGGCAAAGAGCCGGGAGACGGCAGTGAAAGTGGCGAACGAAGCGGTTTCGACGAGCGGAACCGAAACGGCTGCGAAGCCAAAAGACGAGACTGCGCCTGGAAAGGAAAGAGAACACGGCGCGGTTTCGAAGACTCGAGGATTGGTGCTCTCCCACCATTCACGCACAGAACGCGCAATGGATGGGGCGCGGGTCCTTCAGTCTTTACAGGTTGGATCCACCGAGACGGCGGCAAGGACGACGGAACCCAAGGACGTTGGAGAGGTTGGCGCAGGTGTGGGGGATCGCTTCCCTGCCCCGGTTATGAACTTCAGGGATGTGATGGCAAAACCAGAGCTGGCGAGATCCGCCGTGCAGGACAGTTGGCTCAAGAATGCGGGTAATCTGGGATGGACGGTTTACCTTGGCATCGCTCTACTGTTGCTGACGCGGCTATTGCACGGGCTGACGACTGCGGCGCGCATTTGGAAGAAGGCCGAGGAGGTTCCGGAGGCGGTGGCGGAGCGCTTTGGAGCGAGGCTGAAGCTGCGTTGGAGCGATGCGGTGGCAACCCCTGTGACAATCGGAGGGGGAGTGCTCCTGCCCGAGGGTTACACAGATTGGGACGAGGAGAAGCTGCGTGTGGTGGTGGCGCATGAAGCCTCGCACGTGCGGCAAGGAGACTTCTATCTGCAACTGCTGGCGGGCGGGTATGCCGCGCTGGTGTGGGTGAGTCCGCTGGGTTGGTGGTTGAAACACAAGCTTTCAGAATTAAGCGAGGCAATCAGCGACCGGGCCGGATTGGAAGAAGCCCGGAGCGGAACGCAATATGCCCAAATACTCATGGAATTTGCGGCTCTGCCGCGCCCAACCGTCGCGGGAGTGGCTATGGCACATACAAGTAATCTTTCAGCTCGCATCGAGCGGCTGCTGAACGAGAGCAGCTTCAAACAGGCCTTTGCGGGCGGGCGGCGCGCCCTGCTGGCCGTCCTTCTGGTTCCGGCGATCCTGGCCGCAACCGTGCTGATTCGAGTAGAGGCCGCGAGTGGACATGATACCGCGATGGCCCCTGCAGCCCAGGCAACCGGGGTTTCGCATCCGGACGAAGCGCCGCCGGCGTCTCCAACAGAGGCCTCGCCTGCTGTTCCGGCAGAGGCTGCGGCTCCAGCTGAAGTACCGGCTCCAGAGTCTTCCGCTTCGCCGGCTGTGGCGCCAGTGACGGATGTAGCGCCCGTGCCGCCCATCGGGCCGGCGAACGTGACCGTGCCTCCAATAGCGCCGCTGATCAACGCGGCCGAGATCGAAGCGCGAGCCGCAGCTCAGATTGCAAGGGACTCGGAGAGGATCAGAGCCCAGGCGGATCGTGCGGAGACGCGGGCAATGGCACTGGCAGCGCGGGCCTCGGCGCTGGCATCCAAACAGCGGGGATACTCCTACCGTTGGTCGGACGACGGAGACGGCTACGCCCTGATTACCGGGAAAGACCAGAAAATGACCTTCTCGGGTAGCTGGTCGGATGACACCAGCAAGGAGATCGAGAAGGCGCGCAAGCAGGCTGGCGGAAAGTTCCTGTGGTTCCAGCACAATGGGAAATCGTACACGGTGAGCGACCCGGCGACCGTGGCACAGATTGAAGCCATGTACCAACCGATGGAATCGCTGGGGCACGAACAGGCGGAATTTGCCAAGCAGCAGGCGGTATTTGCCAAGACAGAGGCTGAGCTAGCCAAGGAATGGGCCAAGGCCAGCATTCCCACCCCGGACGTAACAAAAGAAATGGCGGAACTGAATGCGGCGGTCTCCAAGCTTCAGGCGAGCCAGAGCAAGACAATGAGCAACGAGGAGTGGGCCAATCTGGAAGGGAAGATCGGCGCATTGCAAGGAAAGCTCGGCGAAATCCAGGGAAGATTGGGAGAGATCGAGGGACTGAAGGGAGAGAAGCTGGGCAAACTCGGTGAGTTACAGGGCGAGTTGGGGGAAAAGGAGGGTCTGCTCGGCGAGAAACAAGGCAAGATGGCCATGGAAGCCGACCGCAAGGTGCGGGAGATCATCGAGCAGAGCCTGAAGGATGGGAAGGCAAAGCCGGTGGAGTAGTTTTTCTGCTCAGATGCGCGATAAGTTGGATTCAATTTCTCAGGGGAGGCAAAAGCGACACTGCCTTCCCTGCCTTTTTGCGTTTGGACGAGGCGAAATGCTGTGAGTGTTGAATCTGGCTGGGGGACGTGCGGGCCGGGCTGGGCGAGTGATAGTTTCAGGTCAGGGCGATCCGGCTGCTTGCCGAGATTGCTCTCAAATCAGGATTCCCCGAGTGGAGGCTTCTCCGATGCCGATTGCGCAACGAATTTCGACCGCCGCAAGCAGTTTTGAACGGAACGACAATGTGCTGAGAAAATGTTTTGAAGGGCTCAGCGAAGAAGAGTGGCTGCGCCGGCCCGGCGAGAACTCCAATCACATGTTGTGGATGGCGGGCCATATTGTGTGGGCGCGCAGCGGAGTGATGCGGTTCCTGGGCGTGGAATGGACGAAGCCTTGGCTGCCGCTCTTTGCGATAGGCGCGAAGCTGGGCGATGCGGCGCAGTATCCCAAAGCGGAAGAAGTGACGGCCGCGCTGGCGGAGTCGACCGGAGCACTGACCGCTGCGATGGAGGCGGCCAGCGAAGAAGCGTTGGCTGCGCCGGGGCCAGAGAGAGTCCCGAGCATCGACGGGACGCTGGGCGGGACGGTGTTCTTTGTGGCGTATCACGAGACGGGGCACGTGGGACAGGTGGAGTATGTGAAGAACTGGGTGAAAAAGAGCAGAGTAACGGAGTAGCGCAATCCTGCAGAGCGTAGCTACTGCTGCAACAAAAAGACCATCGCCGCGAGGGCGATGGTCTTTTGCGTTGTTGGAGGGAAAACTAGAAGCCGGCTTCGGGGAGTGAGACGGGGCGGGCTTCGAGAAGCGCCTCGATGGTTCCCAAAGCTTGGAGGACGTCGGCGGAAACCGGAGCATCGACCTGGACGACGGCCAGAGCCTGGACGGGCTTGGGACCGGAGCGTTGGCGGCCAAGAGCGAAGTTGGCGATGTTGACGCCCTTTTCACCGAGAATGGAACCGATTTTGCCGATGACTCCCGGGACGTCGAGGTTGCGACAGACAAGCAGGTTGCCTTCCAGAGGG
>Ga0181519_10000247_pt1 | contig 50878 bp, 47 predicted proteins | sample PEATcosm2014_Bin_26_FD_121102 | JGI IMG/M metagenome (GOLD analysis project Ga0181519, IMG submission 121102) | Peatland microbial communities from MTU Mesocosm Facility, Houghton, MI, USA - PEATcosm2014_Bin02_10_metaG | ecosystem: Environmental > Terrestrial > Soil > Wetlands > Peat | place...
CAGGGCCTCGGGAAGTGCAACATCACCAAGTGCTGCACCGAGGTCTGCCCCGAGCACATCAAGATCACCGACAACGCCATCATCCCGCTGAAGGAGCGGGTGGTCGACGCCCAGTACGACCCGGTGGCCTGGCTCGGCCGGAAGATCCGCGGCCGGAAGAAGGGCACCGTGGAGGCGGCCGCCGCCACCAACCCGGCCGGCGGACCCGCCGCCGTGCAGTCGGAGACGCCGGCCCGCGGGATCCCCGGCCCCGGCGGCTACGACGAGCACGCCAGCGTGGAGGAGTCGTTCGAGGTGGTGCCGGCGTCGGTCGCCGCCGCCGAGGACGCCGCCGAGCCGGAGACCGCCACCGACCCCTCCGGCGAGTGACGGCCCTCCGGGGACCGGTCCCGGCGGACACCCGGCCGTGCCCCGCTTCCTGAGCCCCGAGTGGGCGGCCGCCTTCGACGCCGCCCTCGACGGGGTCACCCTGCCCGGCCCCGGTGACGACGCCGGACTGGCCGCCGCCGACGGGCGGTACACCGTGGTGCAGGAGGTCCGGGGCGGCCCCGACGGGGACGTGACCCTGGTGCTCGTGGTCGACGCCGGCGCGCTCCACCTCTCGGTCGAGCCGGGCATCGGGCACGAGGAGCCACTCGGCGACGTGGCCATCTCGCTCTCGTACCAGGACGCCGCCGGACTCGCCCGCGGCGAGCTGGAGGCGGCGGCGGCGTTGACCGGGGGTCGGATCCGCGTGCGGGGCGACCTCTCGGTGCTGGTGGCCTCCCAGGCGGTGCTGGCCGCCGCCCGCCAGGCCGTCGGGTCGCTGGCCGACACCACCACCTACTGACCCCACCTTCGCGACCGCCCGGATCGTGGCGGATCCGGACCGCCCGTGGCACGGTGGGCGGATGGAGATCCTGAGCAGCCGGACCATCATCCACCCTGCCGACCTCGAGCGCTCCCTCGCCTTCTACGGGGAGGCGCTGGGCCTGGCGGTGGCCCGCGAGTTCGGCGGCGGGGACCACCGGGGCGTGGTCTTCTTCGCCGGCGGCGGTCTGATCGAGGTGGTGGGCCAGACCGGCCGCCCCGCCGGGGAGGTGCCGGTGGCCCTCTGGCTCCAGGTACGGGATGCCACCGCAGCCGTCGCCGACCTCGGGGCGCGGGGCGTGGCCGCGGCCCGCGGACCGCAGATCGAGCCCTGGGGATTGATCGAGGCGTGGGTCGACGACCCCGACGGCATCCGGATCCACCTGGTGGAGGTGCCGGGGGACCACCCGCTGCGCCGCGACCTCCGCCTGCGGTAGGCCGCCCCCACCGGGCCCACCCGGGTATGCTGCGGCCATGGCGGAGGGCGGCGGCCCGGGCCCGACAGTGTCACGGCGGATCGTGCGCTGGGTGGGAAGTCTGGTCGGCATCGCCGGCGTGGCCATGTGCATCACGTTGATGGGCAAGGCCATGGGTTCGGTGCTGGCCATCGGTGGTGCCTGCGCGTCGGGCAACTCGGCCTACGTGATCCAGAACCCGTGTCCGAACGGGGTTCCGGCGGAGATGCTCATCGGGATCTTCGGGGGGCTCGCGTTCACGGTCCTCTTCCTCGCCTGTGTGGGGATGAGGAACGCCGCGGTGGTCAAACTCCTGTGGACGGCCCTCTTCCTCGGCCTCGGCCTCGTCTTCCTCGGCACCGGCATCCCCTGGGACGGCCACGGCGCCGCGGTGACACCCATCATCATCGGCGCCATGTTCGTGCTGATGGGGGTCGTGCCGCTCTTCGTCTGGCTCCCACAGCTGTGGAAGCTCCTGGTGTCGGGGAGCGACGACCGGGCGGGGAGGGGGACGCCGACGGCCTGGGGATCGGGCCACGACGACGAGGCGTCGCACGCCTTCTACGGGGCCATGGGCAAACCGCCTCCCACCACCCACGCGCCACCCCGTCCTCCGGGTCCTCCCGATCCTCCCGGAACGTACCGGGCCCCCGCGGCACCGGACGTCGGAGGCAACCGGGGTGACGGGGGCAACCGGGGGAACGCGGGCGACGGGGGTGACAGCCTCGATGTCCAGCTCGCCCACCTGGCGGAGCTCCACACCTCCCACGCACTGAGCGACGCGGAGTTCATCGCAGCCAAAGAGGCGGCGATCCGACGGGGAGGCGGCTGATGGGGAAGCGCATCGTACTGGTGCTCCTGCATCTGGTGGCGATCGGCGGCGGCATCGTCGCCGGCCTGGCCCTCGCCTCCGCCCTCAGCTGAACCGTCTGATCCGACCGTCCGGATGGCGGTGTCCGGCGGCCAACCGGCGACGGCGCAGCACCGGACCACCCATCACTCCGCCGTGAGGTCCGGCGCCGGAGCCTCCTCCAGCAACGGCGCCAGGAGGCTGGCCTCCGAACCCGGCCGGACGGCCACCGGGTCGTCGGTGAAGTCGTGCTCGGTGAGGAGCTCGTAGAAGCCGCGGAGCTCGGTGGACTCGATCAGGTCGTCGATCCTGCGGTGCCGAACGGCCTCCGGTCCGGCCACACGCTCCACCGCGGCGGCCAGCTCGTCCGATCCGATGTCCACGAACCCGAAGGTGAGGATCTCTCGTTCGTCGGTCAGGCTCCGGGCGTTGAAGACCCGGGCGGGCACACCGAACCCCTCGTCCGCCACCCAGGCGGCCTCGAACTCCTCGAAGGTCCGACCCGTCCGGAGCCGGCGTCGAAAGACGGAGACGATCATGCGCACCCCCCTCCGGGGGTGTCCCCCGGTACCCGGCGGGCACCCCCGCCGCCCCATGTACCTCCGGTCGCCCCTCCGCACGGCCACGGTACCCGACCACCGCCACGCGAGGGGGGGCCACGGGTGCACCACCCGTTGCCGGGTGCCCGACGGACCCGGGTGGGTCGGGGCCAGACTGGAGCCGTGCTCCTCATCGATGCCGCCAACGTGATCGGCTCGCGTCCCGACGGCTGGTGGCGCGACCGTCCCGAGGCGGCCCGGACGTTCGTGGAACGGGTCCGGGCGGCGGCCAGGGCGGACCGCCTCACCGGTCCGGTGGTCGTCGTGTTGGAGGGGGCGTCCCGGGCCGGGGTGGTGGCCGGCGAGGCGGACGGGGTGCGCGTCGTCCACGCGCCAGCCAGCGGCGACGACCAGTTGGTCGACGTCACCCGCCATGCCGACGTCGTGGTGACCCTGGTGAGCGCCGACCGCGGCCTCCGACGCCGGGTGCAGGACCTGGGGGCCGAGGTGGTCGGGCCGACGTGGCTCCTCGGACAGCTCGACGGATGATCGGGCCCGCGGTTGTCGACGGTGGGCTGCCCGCTCAGAGCAGGTACGCGATGACGTCCAGGTAGGCCTGGGCGTCCGGCACCGGTCCCCCGCCGTTCCAGACGATCGACACCTGGCCGGCGTTCGCCCCGGTGCCGAAGGCCACCGTCACCGTGTTGGATTCGGCGAAGCAGCCCGCCCCGGCGTTGATGTTCGCCGTCGCCGGCGTGGCTTCCCCGGCGGGGAAGATGGTCATCACCCCGTAGCCGTTGAGCAGGGCGCCCCCCACCCCGGAGACGGCCAGGTTGCCGACCACGCCGACGGCGCCGGTGGGGATGCCGTTCGCCCCGGTGAGGACGGTGCTGGTGTGGACCGTGGCCCCGGGGACGAGCGGCCCCGAGATACCACCGGTCGCCGTCGGAGTGGCGATCACTCGCACGGGGGCGGGGAGCGGCACCACCGAGTACTGGGGCACCCAGGTCCCCGGCGTGCCCGCCGCCGCGCACCGGTACTGGACGCCGTCGGCGTCGACGTAGAGCTCACCGAGGGCGTGGGTGCCGGTGGTCGGGGGTCCGGTGGTGCCGGAGGGCTCGAGGAGGATCGGGGCCAGGCCGCCCGAGACGACCGCCCCGTAGCCGGCCCCGAGGCTGGCCCCGGCCAGTCCCGCCCCCGGCCCGTTGGTGATCCCGGCAACGGCCGCCGAGGTGTTCGCCGGGTTGTCGCACTCGCCGCGGAGACCGCCACCGGTGCCGGTGCCGCCGTCGCTGCCCACCAGGGCGGTGGCCGCGGCTCCGGTGCTGGTGTTCTCGACGGTCAGCGCCACCTGGTCGATGTCGGTGGTCACGAAGGTCCGGATGGCGCCGAGCGTGTTGGTGACACCGCCGACCAGCACCGGTCCCCACGTCCCCGGGGTACCGGCCGCCTGGCACGAGTAGAGGACGCCGTCCGAGTCGACGAAGAGTTCGCCGACGATGTGGGTTCCACCGGTCGGCGACCCCGCAGCGCCTGCGGGTACGAGGTGGAGCGGCGCCAGGCCACCCTGGGCTTCCACGCCGTAACCCTGGGCGCTCGATCCTCCGAGACCCGGACCGGAGCCGTTGGTGCTGCCGTACACGGCCGCCGAGGCGTTCACCGAATTGAGGATGTACCCGGCCATGGCGTCGCCCAATCCGTAGGTCTCCCCGAAGACGCCGGTGCCCGTGCTGGTCGTACCCTGTGTCGATCCCACGATGCCGTAGCCGTTCCCGTTCGCGGTGTTCGTCACGCTGAGGGTCTCGTAAGTCGCGGTCGACGTCAGGTTGGTGGCGGCCGTGCCGGCGTCGTTCGACAGCCCGAACTGCAGGTTGCCGGTGGTCGCTCCCGCCGGAGTGGCCGCGAGCACTGAGTCGGCCACCGCCCCGAGGCCGACGGCCGCCGCCGCCGCGAGGGCGAGCGCTCCCCGCCGGCTGATCCGGGCGTCCGACGGGGTGGCCTCCTCGGCCGCGGGCTGCCCGGACCTCGAGGGCACCGGTGCCGGGGCGTGTGGCCGGCCGGCCCCGACGTCCGGAGACCGATGGCCGTCGGCCCTTCCACCCCGGAGCCGGTCCAGCTCGACCGCCATCTCGTCCATCCGGGCGGCCATGACCTGCATCCGTGCCTCGAGGTCCTGCTCCCTGCCGGGAACCTGCGTGTCGTCAGCCACCGGTTGTCTCCGTTCTCCGACCCGTCGGGGGTGACCCCACCGGTCACCCCACCGCCCCGGGCCGGTCTCGGAAGGCTACGTGGATCGCACGGGAGGTGCGGTGCCCGCCGGGTGTGGCGCCTCAGAGCAGGTAGGCGATGACGTCCAGGTAGGCCTGGGCGTTCGGCACCGGACCGCCGCCGTTCCAGACGATGGAGACCTTGCCGGCGTCCGCCCCGGTGCCGAACGCCACCGTCACCGTGTTCGACTCGGCGAAGCACCCCGCCCCGGCGTTGATGTTGGCGGTGGCGGGCGTGGCTTCCCCGGCGGGGAAGATGGTCATCACCCCGTAGCCGTTCAGCAGGGCGCCCCCCACCCCGGAGACGGCCAGGTTGGCGACCACGCCGACGGCGCCGTCGGGGATGCCGTCGGCATTCGTCAGGACCGCGGAGGTGTGGACGCTGGACCCGGGGACGAGCGGTCCCGTGATGCCACCCTCGCCGGTGGAGGTGTTGATCACCCGGACCGGGGCGGGGAGCGGCACCACCGAGTACTGGGGTACCCAGGTGCCCGGCGTGCCGGACGCCACGCACCGGTACTGGACGGCGTCCACGTCGACATAGAGCTCCCCGGCGGCGTGGGCGCCCGCGGTCGGCGCGCCGGCCGACGCCGAGGGCTCGAGCCAGAGCGGCGCCAGGCCGCCGGTCAGGGCGGCCCCGTAGCCGGCGCCGGAGCAGCTCCCGACGAGTGCCGCCCCGGTGCCGTTGGTGACCCCCTCCACTGCCGCCGAGGGGTTCGCCGCGTTGTCGAGTTCACCCCGGACCCCGCCGCCGGTGCCGGTGCCCCCGTCACTGCCCACCAGGGCGGTGGCATTCGAACCGGTGCCGGTGTTCTCGACCAACAGGGCCACCTGACCGATATCGGCCGTCAGGGTCGTCTCGGTGGCGCCGAGTGCATTGGTGGTGCCGCCGACCAGGACGGGAACCCAGGTCCCCGGCGTCCCGGCCGACTGGCACGAGTAGACGACACCGCCGGCGTCGACGTAGAGCTCGCCGAGGGCGTGGGCGCCCGACGTCGGGGGTCCGGCGGAGCCGGCCGGACTGAGGTAGAGCGGAGCCAGGCCACCCTGCCCCGACAGTCCGTAGCCGGACGTGCTTGTCCCCTCGACACCCGCGCCGGTCCCGTTGGTGAGACCCAAGACGGCGGCCGCCTGGCTGCCTGCGTTGACGAGATTCCCCTGGACCGCGTTGTTGAGCCCGCGGGTGAAGCCGTAGACCGCGGCCGCCGAGTTCGAGGAATTGAGCACGGACCCTACGACCGCGGATCCCAGGCCGGTGACCACGCCGAAGATGCAGGCCGACGAGTTGGCACCCACGTCGAGCGTGGCCGAGATCGCCGTGTACTGGCCGGACGAGTTGACCGACAGCGGCTGGCAATCGACCCCACCGCCGACGAGGAGGGCGGTTCCGTTGCCGGTGTTCTCGATGCTGAGGGTCTGCGACGCGGCGGTCGAGGTCAGGTCGGTGGCCGCGGTGCCGGCGTTGTTCCCCGCCCCGTACTGCATGTTGCCGGTCGTCGCCCACGCCGGGGTGGCCGAGAGCACCGAGTCGGCCACCGCCCCGAGGCCCACGGCCGCCGCCGCCCCGAGAGCCAGGGCCCCCCGCCGGCTCATGCGGCCATCGGACGGGGTCGGCCCCTCGGACGACGGCTGCCCGGCCACGGAGGAACCAGGGCCGGACCGGCGCTGGAGGTCGACGTCATCGCCCGTGGACCCACGTTCACCCACGTCGATCGGCGGGCGATCGCCGGCCCGCTCCGTCCGGAGGACGTCGAGCTCGGCGGCCATCTCGTCCATCCGGGCGGCCATGGCCCGCACCGTCGCCTCGAGTTCCTGCACTGCGCCGGGATCCTGCGTGCCGTCGGCCACCGGTCGTCTCCGTTCTCCGACCCGTCGGAGGTGACCCCACCGGTCACGCATCCCTGGGCCGATCCCCGAAATGCTACGGGATCCGGGCGGGAGGCGGGCCGGGCACAACGCCCTCCGGCCGACCGTTCGCCGTCGGGGCTGCGGACCTTCGGTGGATCGATGGTCGAGTCAGACCGTCCCCCGGGTGGATCGCGCACCGGTCGGCGTTCCGGGGAACGCCCGGCGCCTCCGGCCGTCCTGCTGACCGTCGGATGGGGACGGCCACCGGAGCATCGGCCGTTCCGGTCGACCCGCACGTCCCGCCGCGCGAAAGTGGACGGCGTGACGTCCGTCCGAACCGGGGAGAGCCACGGATGAGCGGGCCGACGCCCTACCGCCTGGTGGCCGTCGACCACGTGCAGCTGGCCATGCCGGCCGGCGCGGGGCACGAGGAGGACGCCGAGGCGTTCTTCTCCGGGCTGCTCGGGTTGGACCGGGTACCCAAGCCGCCGGAGCTGGCCGTCCGGGGCGGCTGCTGGTTCACCAACGGCGACGTGACCCTCCACCTCGGCGTGGAGGAGGGGTTCCGTCCGGCGAGGAAGGCCCACCCGGCCCTGGTGGTCGACGACCTGGACGCGCTGGTGGCGGCGCTCGAGGCCGCCGGTCACCCGACCCGCCGGGTCGAGGACGTCCCGGGCATGCCGCAGTGCTTCGTCGCCGACCCGTTCGGCAACCGGATCGAGCTCGTGGCCGCCGCCGGGGGCGACTAGGTCACCGGACGTCCGGCCTGCTCGCCGCCACTACGGCAGCAGGTCGGTGACGTCCTGGCGCTCGGCCTGGAGCTCCTCGGTGGTGATCCGGATCCGCTCGGCGGCGAATTCGTCGCGGGGCAGGCCCTCGACGACCTCCCACTGGCCGGAGCCGTTGGTGGTCACCGGGAAGCCGAACTGCAGGCCGGCGGGGACCCCGTACTCACCGTTGGAGACCACGGCCAGCGAGGTCCAGTCCCCCTCGGCGGTGCCGGTGCGGATGCTCACCACCGAGTCGATGGCGGCGTTGGCTGCGGAGGCCGCCGAGGAGAGGCCGCGGGCGTCGATGATGGCCGCCCCGCGCTTCTGCACGGTGGTGAGGAAGTCGCCCTGCAACCAGGCGGTGTCCTCGATGACCTCGGTGAGCGGCTTCCCGTCGATGCGGGCGTTGCCGTAGTCGGGGAACTGGGTGGCCGAGTGGTTGCCCCAGATGGCCAGGTTGGTCACCGAGGCGACCGGCACGCCGGCCCGCTTGGCCAGCTGGCTCTTGGCCCGGTTCTCGTCGAGTCGGGTCATGGCGAACCACCGGTCCGAGGGGATCTCGGGGGCGTTGGAGCGGGCGATCAGGCAGTTGGTGTTGCAGGGGTTGCCCACCACCAGCACCTTGACGTCCGAGGCGGCGTTGGCGGCGATGGCCTGGCCCTGGGGACCGAAGATCCCGCCGTTGATGGTGAGGAGGTCTCCGCGCTCCATGCCGGCCTTGCGGGGCACCGATCCGACCAGCAGCGCCCACGAGGTGCCGTCGAAGGCGGTCTTCAGGTCGGTGGTGGCCACGATATCGCTGACCAGGGGGAACGCCCCGTCGTCGATCTCCATCACCACGCCCTCGAGGGCCTTCATGCCGGGCTCGATCTCGAGGAGTCGGAGCACCACCGGCTGGTCCCTACCGAGGAGCTCGCCGGAGGCGATCCGGAAGAGGAGGGAGTAGCCGATCTGGCCGGCGGCTCCGGTGACGGTGACGTGGATGGGGGGCTTGGCGGACATGCCCGCGAGGCTAACCCCATCGGCCCGAACCGGTCGAACCTGGGCACGCCGGGGATCCGGGGCGACCGGGCCGCCTGCGACGGTGCCGGCGGGCTACCGTGGCGCGAGACGACGACGGAGGGGATCCCCGTGCTCATCATCTTCGGCATCCAGCGGAAGGCGGCCCGGCTGGCCACCGTCTTCGCGCTCTGCGCCTTCTGCCACACGCCGGCCGCCCAGGTGGTGACCCGGATCAAGTCGTACTTCGCCCTCTTCTTCATCCCCATCATCCCGATGAGCACCCACTACCGGGCCACCTGCACCATGTGCGGTCAGACCTCGGAGATCACCGCCGAGGAGGCGGAGCAGGCCGTGCACGCCCAGGCCGTGCACCAGGGCGCCGCCCAGGTGCTGGCTCCGACCGCCGGCGCGCCGGTGGCATGGGGACCGCCCCCGTTGCCCGCGCCGCAGCTACCGCCTCCGTTGCAGGTACCGCCGGCCCAGGCGCCCCCGCCGTTCTCCGCTCCCCCGGTGCCGCCACCCACCACCGGGCCGTCGACCGGCGCATGAACCGCGTCCTGCCCCCCCTCCGCAGTACGGTCTCTCCCGTTCGCCACACCGACGGTCTCCCCTGAAAGGTCAGCTCTTGCGACGCACGCTCGGTACCGCCCTCGTCTCCGTTCTCGTGCTCGCCGGCACGCTGTTCGTCGCCGGCGCAACGGCATCGGCACCCCCGGCGGGGGCGGTCACCCCCCGTACCGCCCACACGGTGGTGCCGGGTCCGTGGACGTCCGTCCCCTTCACCAGCCTCTCCGACTACGACGCCCTCAGCGGCGTCTCGTGCACCTCGTCGGTGTTCTGCGTCGCCGTGGGACCGTCGAGCGACGTCGCCGGTCAGACCCTCCAGATCGCCTCCTGGAACGGGAAGGCCTGGTCGACCGTGGTGTTCGGATCACCGCTCCCCGAGGCCTACCTCAGCTCCGTCTCGTGCCTCACGACGTCGTTCTGTGTGGCCGTCGGCGGGTACTTCCACGGGACCCTGGTCGAGCAGTGGAACGGCTCCACCTGGTCGGTCGTCGCGACCCCGAACGCCGGCGGGCTCGCCGGGGTGGACTGCCTCAGCACCTCGTTCTGCATGGCGGTGGGGAGCGCCTCCGGTGCCGGACGGACCTCGGCGATCCTGTGGAACGGCTCGGCGTGGTCGGCCGTCGGTACCCCCGACGTCTACCCCGGCGACTTCGAGGTCCTGAGCGGGGTGAGCTGCCGGAGCGTGGCCTGGTGCACGGCGGTCGGCTCCGCCAACCAGGGCGGCGCACAGTCGGAGACCCTCGTCGAGCAGTGGAACGGGACCACCTGGTCGATCGTGCCCAGCCCGAACCAGATCGGGGGCCCCAACTACTCGTCGCTCTTCAGCGTGTCGTGTCAGAGCACGGCCTTCTGCATGGCGGCGGGATTCTCCGGCCAGGCCACCGAGAACAGCCTCATCGAGCAGTGGAACGGCACCACCTGGTCCATCGTCCCGAGTCCCACCACCAACCTGCCGACCGGCGACGTGCTGTACGGCGTGTCGTGCTCCGGTGCCACCTCCTGCGTCGCCGTCGGCAGTGGATCGGCGATCCTCGCATGGAACGGGTCGACCTGGGCGATCCAGCCCGCTCCGACGGGCAGCGCCGATACCCTGATCGGCGTCGACTGCCTCGGGGGGATCCAGTGCGTGACGGTGGGGTACGTCGGTGGCGCCTCGGTGGTCCTGGCGGCCTCGATCACCCGGCCCGGGTACCGGTTCGTCGCTTCCGACGGGGGCGTCTTCTCCTACGGCGCACCGTTCTTCGGCTCGGCCGGCGGCCTCACCCTCAACAAGCCGATCGTCGGGATGGCGGTGACCCCGGACGGCGGCGGCTACTGGCTGGTGGCCTCCGACGGGGGCGTGTTCTCCTACGGGGACGCCGCCTTCTACGGCTCGACGGGGTCGCTGACGCTCAACAAGCCGATCGTGGGCATGGCGTCCACGCCCGACGGCGCCGGCTACTGGCTGGTCGCCTCCGACGGGGGCATCTTCGCCTACGGGGACGCCTCCTTCTTCGGTTCCACCGGCGGCCAGCCCCTCAACAAGCCGATCGTGGGCATGGCGGCGACCCCGAGCGGCAACGGCTACTGGCTGGTCGCCTCCGACGGCGGGATCTTCGCCTACGGGGACGCCGGCTTCCACGGCTCCACCGGCGGCCAGCCGCTCAACAAGCCGATCGTGGGCATGGCGGCGAGCCCGGACGGCGGGGGTTACTGGCTGGTGGCTTCCGACGGCGGCATCTTCGCCTACGGGGACGCCGCCTTCTCCGGCTCCACCGGCGGCCAGGCGCTCAACAAGCCGATCGTGGGCATGGCCGCCTGACCCGGTCCACCGGGGCCTGCACCCGAGCCGGCCACTCCCGACGGCCCGGTCAGCCGGCCCGGTCAGCCGGGTGCGGCCAGGCCGAGTGCCGCGTAGATCTCCCTCGTGGCGCTCGACCGGTTGAGCGTGTAGAAGTGCAGCCCCGGGACGCCCTCCTCGAGGAGGGTCCGGCACAGCTCGGTGGCGATGGCCACGCCCTCGTGACGCACCGCGTCCGCCCCGCCCCGCCGGTCGGCATCCTCGAGACGCCCGACCATCCACGGGGGGACCGCCGCCCCCATCGTCGCCATCCGGGGAACCGAGCTCAGGCTGGTCACCGGCATGATCCCCGGGAGGACCGGCGTCGTGACCCCCCGCTCCTCGAGCGCCCGGACCAGGCCGGTGTAGTCCCGGGCCTCGAAGAAGAACTGGGTGACCCCGAAGTCGGCGAGGCGGAGCTTGGCGGCCAGGAATGCACGGTCGGTCCCGAGGTCCGCGGACAGCGGGTGCCCGGTGGGCTGGGCCGCCACCCCGATGGAGAAGCCTCCGATGGCGCGGGCCAGCTCGACCAGCTCAGAGGCGTGGCGGAGCTCGCCGGCGGCCGCCGTCGGGTCGGTCGGCGGGTCACCCCCCAGGGCCATCAGGTTCTCCACCCCGGCCCTGCGGTAGGCGACCAGGATCTCCGCCAGCTCCAGCCGGCTGTGCGCCACGCAGATGAGGTGGGCCATGGGCACCAGGGTGGTGGTGCGCAGCATCCCGGTGACCAGGTCGTAGGTGCGCTGGCGTGACTCGGCACCCCCTCGGTAGGTGACCGAGACGAACGACGGGCCCAGCGGCTCGAGCTCCCGCAGCGTGGTGACCAGGGTGGCCTGCTCCGCGTCGGTCTTCGGCGGGAAGAATTCGAACGAGTACGTGGGCCCCTTGGCCAGGAGGTCGGCGATCCGGGTCATGGCCCGGCAAGCCTACTTGCGGGTGCCCGACCCGGTCACCGCCGGGCGGCGGAGGTGTCGGTGGCCAGCCGGGCGGCCAGCCTCGAGACGGCGGTGTCGAGGTCGGCCAGGCGCGCCCGCTTGGCGTCGTCGGCCTGGGCCAGCTGGGCCCCCGACGGCGGCGCCGCCCCGTGGCGCAGCAGCCGGTCGGCCTCGACGGCGAAGGCGAGGCCACGCAGTGAGGCGGCCACCGCGGTGGCCGCCCCCTGGGAGAGCTCGTCGGGCGCTCCCCTCCCCGCCAGCTCGAGCGCCCGGGACGCCCGGTCCACCTGGAGCTCCACGGAGGTGCGGAGCTCGGCGTCGTCGGAGACGGCGTTCGCCGACAGCAGGGACTCGCGGGCCAGGCGGGCGTCGTCGAGCGCCGGGGCCACCGAGCGCCGCCACTCGGTGGCCACCTGCCTGGCCGACCGGCGGCGCATCAGCACCAGCACCAGCACGATGAGGGCGACGATGACCACCGCCAGGACGATCAGGCCCCAGGGGACCTTGGTCGAGGTCTTGGTCGCCGGTGCGATGGTCGTGGTCGTGGTGGATGAGGCCGAGGTGGTCGACGACGCGGGCCGCGTCGTGGTGGTCGGCGCCACGGTGGTGGTGGTCGGGGCCACCGTGGTGGTCGTGGTGGTCGGTGCCACCGTGGTGGTGGTCGTCGGGGCCAGGGTGGACGTCGGGGCCACCGTGGTGGTCGGGTCGGCCGCCACCGGGACGGCGGGGACCACGGCCAGGGCGGTGGAGACCACCAGCGCGGCCGCCACGGCGGCGGGCCGGACCGCCCACGGCCGGAGATGCCCTCCCGGGTCGGGGGGACGGCGACGCCCCCGTGTGGGTCCCCCGGTCCCGGTCATCGTCACCGTGGGGTTCAGGCCGTCGGGCCGGCCGGGGGGGCACCCGGGTCGGGGGGGGCCTGCGGCGGGGAGCCGGGTGCCGGGGCGGGCGGGTAGCCACCCGCCGGGGCCAGCGCGCCCTTCTTGCCGGCGGGTCCCACGTAGGTGGCACTTCCGAAGCCGAGGATCGGGACGAAGATGAATCCCAGGAAGAAGAGGCCCACGGCGAACCCACCGGACTTCCCGTAGGACTTCGCCCAGTCGATGACGACGATGATGGCGATGACGATGTTCACGATCGGGATGATCCAGAGGATGATCCACCACCACGGGCGACCGACGATCTTCAGCAGGATGATGATGTTGGCGATGGGGATGATCGCCCACCAGCCCGGCTCATCCGCCTTGGTGAAGACCTTCCAGAGGGCGGCGATCTCGAACACCAGGACGACCACGTAGAGGACCGCTCCGATCGCGGCCCCCGCCGAGGATGCTGCCAGCAATGCTCCCACCATGACGCCTACCTCCGCTCAATAGGGGTGTCCCACCCGGGGACCGTTTCACCCTAACCGGAGGACCCGGCGATTTCCCTGATCCCCGGTCGGATTGATTGCGCCCGCAACGGCCGGTGGCCACCGCCCGTTCGCCGGATGGGATCAGGTGCCGGCGCGCCCGTAGTCGTCCTCGAGTCGGACGATGTCGTCCTCCCCGAAGTACTCGCCGTGCTGCACCTCGACGAAGACCACCTCGGTGTCGCCGGCGTTCTCGATCCGGTGGTCGGTGCCGACCGGAATGTCGACCGACGACCCGGGCGGGAGCTCCGACACCACGCCGTCGAGGGTGACGGTGGCGGTGCCGCGGACGATGAACCAGTGCTCCGACCGGCGGGCGTGCCGCTGGTAGCTCAGCCGCTTGCCCGGGAGCACGGTGATCCGCTTGACCTTGTGGGTACCGTCGTCGTCGAGGACGGTGTAGCTCCCCCAGGGCCGGTGGTCCGTCTCGAGGCCCCCGGCGCTCACGACGCCCGCTCCGCGGCCCGAACGGCGTTTCGGAGCAGCATGGCCCGGGTCATCGGGCCCACCCCCCCGAGACGGGGGGTGATCCACCCGGCCACCTCGGCCACGCCCTCGTCGACGTCGGACAACAGCTTCCGTCCCTCCCACGAGGTACCGGCCCCGACCACCGCAGCACCCGGCTTGACCATGTCCGGCGTCACCAACCCGGCCCGTCCGGCGGCCGCCACCACGACGTCCCCCTGTCGCACCAGGTTGTCGAGGTCCTCGACCCCGGTGTGGACCACGGTGACCGCCGCGTTGCAGCCCGGCCGCTTCATGGCGAGCAGCAGGGCCAGGGGCCGGCCGATGGTGAGGCCCCGGCCGATCACCACCACGTGCCGCCCCTCCACCGGCACGTCGTTGGCGTGGAGCAGCTCCACGATGCCCGCCGGCGTGCAGGGCAGCGGCCCGTTGGCCCCCATCACCAGGCGCCCGAGGTTGACCGGGTGGAGGCCGTCGACATCCTTGTCGGGGTCGACGGCGAACAGCACCCGCTCCTCGTCGAGCCCGGGGGGCAGGGGCAGCTGCACCAGGTAGGCGTGGATGGCCGGGTCGGCGTTGAAGCGGGCGACGACCGCTTCGAGCTCCTCCTGCGAGACGTCGGCCGGCAGGTGCTCGTGCGCCGAGGTGATCCCCACCTCGGCGCAGTCCTCGTGCTTCATGGCCACGTACCGGGCGCTCGGCCCGTCGTCGCCCACCAGGATGGTGCCCAGGCCGACCTGCACACCGGCGGCGGCCAGGCGGCCGACCCGGTCGGTCACCTCGGCACGGATCTTGGCGGCCAGCAGCTCTCCGTCGAGCAGGGTGGCGGTCATCGGCTCCTCCTCAGTGCCGGAAGTGGCGCTCGCCGCCGGCGGTGACCATGGCCACCCCGGCCTCGTCGGCCGCGGCGATCACCTCGCCGTCGCGGATGGACCCCCCGGGCTGCACGATGGCGGCCACGCCGGCGTTGGCCAGCACCAGCAGGCCGTCAGGGAAGGGGAAGAAGGCGTCACTGGCCGCGGCCCCGCCCGACGCCCTCGACCCGGCCTTGCCCACCGCGATCTCCGCGGCCACCACCCGGGACTGCTGGCCGGCCCCCACGCCCACCGCCTGGCCGTCGGTGACGATGGCGATGGCGTTGGAGGTGGTGCGGGCGCAGACCTTCCAGGCGAGGGCCAGATCGCGCCACTGGGCTCCGGTCGGCTGCGCCTTCGTGACGACCTCCCACGACGTGGGGCCGACCAGGAAGCGGTCGGCGTCCTGGACCAGGATGCTGGAGCCGAGCCCCCGGTACTGGCGCTCGAGGGGCTCGGGCGCCGGTGCGGACAGGAGCCGGGTGGCCTTCCGCTTCGACGACAGCATGGCCAGGGCCCCGTCGTCGTAGGCGGGGGCGATGATCAGGTCGGCCTGGGGACCGACCCCGATGGCCTCGGCCACCGCCTCCGTCACCCGGCCGCCGATGGCCACGATCCCGCCGAAGGCCGACTGGGGGTCGCACTCGAGGGCCCGGAGGTAGGCCGTCACCAGGTCGGCGTCGACCGCCGCCCCGCAGGGGTTGGCGTGCTTGATGATGGCCACCGCCGCGGCGGGCCCGTCACCGGCCAGCTCGTGGACGAGCCGCCAGGCGGCGTCGGCGTCGAAGACGTTGAGGTACGAGAGCTCCTTGCCGCCGTGCTGGACGACGTCGTCCCACCAGGTGCGCTGCCCGGCGATGCGGTAGCGGGCGCCGTGCTGGTGGGGGTTCTCGCCGTAGCGCATGGACCCGGCGCGCGCCAGGGTCAACTGGATGGTGGCGGGCAGGAGATCGTCGTCGGGTCCGTCGGCCGCGTCCCCCGCCGGTGGCGATTCGAGCGACGGCTCGAGCCGGTCCATCCACTCCACGATGGCGGCGTCGTAGCCGGCGGTGTGTGCGAACGCCCGGCGGGCGAGTCGGCGGCGGGTCCCGAGGGACAACGAGCCGTCGGCGCGCAGCTCGTCGAGGACGGCGGCGTAGTCGTCGGGGTCGACGACCACCCCCACGCTGTCGTGGTTCTTGGCCGCGGCCCGCACCATGGTCGGACCGCCGACGTCGATCAGCTCCACCGACGGCTCGGTCGAGAACGGGTAGAGGTTGCAGACCACCAGGTCGATCAGTCCGATGCCGCGGTCCTCCAGGGTCGCCAGGTGCTCCGGCTTGGACCGGTCGGCCAGGATCCCCCCGTGGATCACCGGGTGGAGGGTCTTCACCCGGCCGCCGAGCATCTCCGGGGCGCCGGTCAACTCCGACACCTCGGTGAAGGGGATACCGGCGGACTCGAGGGCCGCCGAGGTGCCGCCGCTCGAGACGAGCTCCCACCCGAGGTCCACCAGCCCGCGGGCGAACGCCTCCAGACCGGTCTTGTCGTAGACGGATACCAGTGCCTTCATTCCGTGACCTCCTGTGGTGATCCTCGCCCATCGCCGGCGGGGGCCGCCAACCCGTCGACGAAGGACCGGATGGTGGCGGGGTAGAGCTGGCGCTCCACCGCCTTGATGCGCTCGTGCAGGGTGTCCGCGGTGTCATCGGGGAGCACCGGGACCTCCTCCTGGGCCAGGATCGGCCCGGCGTCCATCTCCAGGGTGGCCAGGTGCACGGTGGTTCCCGTCACCGGCACGCCGGCGGCCAGTGCCTCCTCCACCGAGTGCCAGCCGGGGAAGGCCGGGAGGAGGGCGGGGTGGGTGTTGAGCACCCGCCCCGGGAAGGCGTCGTGGACGGGCTGGCCGAGCACGGTGCCGAACCCGGCCATCGCCACCACGTCCACACCGGCGGCCACCAGGGCGTCGGCCACCGCCTGCGAGTAGGCGTTCCGGTCGAATCCGGGTCCGAACCCGCCGAACGCCGCCCGGTCGACGAGGAGGCGCTCCACGCCGGCCTCGGTGGCCACCTCGAGGGCGCGGCACGGCCGGTCGGTCAGCACCAGGGTCACCGGGAGGTCGGACCCGAGGATCGCCTCGAGGATGGTGCCGCTCCCGGAGGCGAGCACGCCGATGCGGACCGGCGGGGCGCTGTCGGACGGGGCACCGGTGACCACCGCCGCACGCTACCAGCGACGACGACCGGCGCCCGAGGCCGTTCAGCCGGCCGGGCCCGGCCCCTCCGGGGACGGACCGGGTGGCCCCTCGCCGCTGTCCGCCATCTCGTCCATGCCGATCGGCCCGGCCGCCCGGCCGGCGAGGAACTGGCTGATCACCGGATCGTCCGACTCCGACATCGCCGCCTTCGGACCGAACCGCACCAGCTTCGAGCGGAAGAGGAGTCCGAGGTGGTCGGCGGTCCGCATCACCGACTGGATGTTGTGGGTGATGACGAAGAAGGTGGCACCGGTCTCGCGCTGGGCGGTCAGCACCAGCTCGTCGAGGTAGGCCACCCGCACCGGGTCGAGCCCGGAGTCGGGCTCGTCGAAGAGGACGATCTCCGGATCGAGGACCATGGCCCGGGCCAGCCCCGCACGCTTCTTCATCCCGCCGGAGACCTCCCCGGGGAGCTTCTGGAGATGGTCGACGAGTCCCACCAGCTCGGCGTTGGCGGTGACGATGCGACGGATCTCGCGTTCTCCCTTCCGGGTGTGCTCCCGAAGGGGGAAGGCGATGTTCTCGTACAGGCTCATCGACCCGAAGAGGGCGCCGTCCTGAAAGAGCACCCCGAACTTCCGGCGAACCCGGAAGAGGTCCTTCTGCCGGAGCCGCCCGATGGCCTCGCCGTCGATCAGCACCTCGCCGTCGTCCGGTCGGAGCAGGCCGATGATCACCTTGAGCAGTACCGACTTCCCGGTGCCCGACGGACCGAGGATGGCGGTGATCGCGCCCCGGGGCACGTCGAAGGTGATGTCCTCCAGCACCGTGTGGGAGCCGAACGACTTCGTCACCCCGCGCACCGAGATGGCCGCACCCGACTCCTCGCCGGCGCCGTCGTTCCTCCCGGTTCCGTCGCCGGGACCCTCCACCGGGACGGGCGGCGGCCCTCCCGACGCGTCGTCCGCCGCTCCCGTCCCCGTCGGACCCACCGGCAACCGGAACACCCCGCACCTCCCCCGGTGGCCGCCACGGCGGCCACCCGTCGGGCGCCCCGAGCCGGCGCCTCCGGGAAGGAAACGGATCGGACCCGCCGACCTTGTGCCCCCGACCGGCGGCACCGCAAGGTCGCCGCCCGCCCGCCGTTCTCCCCGAAAGGCGCCCGGCCCTCCGCCGGGCACCACGACCGGAGCGGCACGGGACGCGCCGGTCGCCGCACGGGGTGGCCCGGGGGGACCCGGAAGCGTCGTCTGAGGGGGGAGTGTGTCGGAACCGGCAGGAGGAGTCGATCGGGGGACCGGGGACGGTGCGACCGTCGCCGAGGCCGCCGGCGTTGCCGCCCCGGCCACCACCGGTCGCCGTCGTGTCCCCCGGACGCCGCCGTCCCCCTCCGCCGTGCTCCCCCGCACCCGGGTGGCTCCGTCGCCGCTCTTCCCGAAGGCCGCCCACCTCGTCGGGGAGGTCGGCACCATGGTGGCCTCGTCCCTGGAGGCACTCCGCCTGGGTGTGCGGCAGGGGGTGCCGGTCGGTGAGTTCCTCGACCAGTGCTGGTTCCTCGCCCGGGTGACGACGCTGCCGCTGATTCTGGTGTCGATCCCGTTCGGGATGGTCATCGCCCTCGAGGTCGGGTCGCTGCTCGAGCAGATCGGGGCCCAGTCGCAGCTGGGGGCGGCCATGGTGCTGGCCGTGGTCCGCGAGCAGGCCCCCGTGGCCACCGCCCTGCTCATCGCCGGCGCCGGTGGCTCGGCCATGTGCGCCGACCTGGGCTCCCGGCGGATCCGCGACGAGATCTCCGCCATGGAGGTGATGGGTGTCAACCCGCTGCAACGGCTGGTGCTGCCCCGGCTGCTGGCCGCCACGCTGGTGGCGGTCCTGCTCGACGGCGTGGTGTCGGTGGCGGGCATCGCCGGCGGCCTCTACTTCGGGACCCATTCCATCCACATCACCGCCAGCAGCTTCTTCGCCACCTTCAACGAGCTGAGCCAGCTGGCCGACCTGTGGATGGCCCTCTTCAAGGCGGCGGTCTTCGGGTTCATCGCCGCCATGGTCGCCTGCCACAAGGGGCTCACCGCCAAGGGCGGGCCCAAGGGGGTGGGTGACGCGGTGAACCAGGCGGTGGTGGTCACCTTCGTGCTGGCCTTCTTCGTCAACTTCGTGCTGACCATCGTGTACTTCAACTTCGTCCCGCAGCGGGGGCTGTGACGGTGGCCCCGGCGTCCGTCGGCACCGCCGCCGTCTACGACCAGATCGCCTTCACCGGCCGCACCCTCCGGTCCCTGCCGGGGGCGCTTCGCTACCGGCGCGAGATCGCCCTCATCGTGTCCGACATCACCATCGGGGCCGGCGCCCTCATCGTCGGGGGCGGGATGTTCTTCGTGGTCGCCTCCATCGCCTTCTTCACCGGCACCGAGGTCGGCCTCGAGGGGTTCACCGGCCTCCAGCAGATCGGGGCCCAGGCCTTCACCGGCGTCATCTCGTCGCTGGCCAACACCCGGGAGATCACCCCCCTGGTGGCCGGTGTGGCCCTGGCGGCCCAGGTCGGTGCCGGCTTCACCGCCCAGCTCGGGGCCATGCGGATCTCCGACGAGATCGACGCCCTCGAGGTGCTGGGCGTCGACAGCGTCACCTACCTGGTGGCCACCCGGGTCTGGGCGGCGATGATCACCATGGTCCCCCTCTACCTGGCCGCCCTCTTCTCGAGCTACCTGGCCACCCAGCTGATCGTCACCCAGTTCTTCCACCTCTCGAACGGGACCTACCAGCACTACTTCCGGCTCTTCCTGCCGCCCATCGACGTCTTCTACTCGTTCGTGAAGGCGATGGTCTTCGCGGTGGCCGTCACCTTCATCCACTGCTACTACGGCTACCGGGCCGGTGGCGGCCCCGCCGGGGTGGGGGTGTCGGCGGGCCGGGCCATCCGGGTGTCGATCATCGCGGTGGTGGTGCTCAACTTCCTCCTCTCCACCATCCTCTTCGGCGGGACGGGCTCGACGGCCCGGCTGGTCGGATGACCGCCGTCCGCTCGATCGGCCGGCTGGTGGTGGTGCTGGCGGTCACCGCCGCGGTGGTGGCCGGGGTGGTGGTGCTGGTCCGCAACGCCGACGGCGCCTACGACGGCGACTACCGGCTGGTCGGCTCGTTCCCGTCGGCCGGTCAGGGGCTCCACCCCGGCTCCGAGGTCGACTACCACGGCGTGCAGGTCGGGACGGTCACCGCCATCTCCCTGGCCTCCGGCCGGGCCCGGGTGGTCCTCGCCCTCGAGCCGTCCTTCCGTTTCCCCGCCGATGCCACCGCCACCATCCGCCCGCAGAACCTCTTCGGGGCCGAGGAGGTGTCGGTCACCGCGCCGGGCGACGGCTCCGGCCCGTCGCTGGTCCCCGGAACCCAGGTGCCCCACACCGCCACCGCCGAGCAGATCGACGACCTCTTCGCCACCGCCGACCCGCTCCTCGAGCAGATCGACACCCCCGACCTCTCGGCCACCGTCTCCGAGCTGAACCAGGCCACCGACGGCCAGGGGAGCCGGATCGCCTCGGGCCTCGACGAGGGGGCACAGCTCGCCACCCTGCTCAGCAACACCCTCGGCGCCCAGCTCAATGCGTTCGACTCGCTGACCGCCCTGTCGGCGGCCCTGGTGCCGTCGGGGCCCGAGCTGAACCGGGTGGCCGGGCAGGCCGACGCCGCCCTGCCGGCCATCAACGCCGCCGAATCGGACTTCCAGCGGCTCCTCGACACCCTGTCCCCCCTGGCCGAGAACGTCGCCCAGTTCCTCAGCCTCTACCGCCCCGACATCGGCCAGCTCCTGGCCAGCGGCGACAACGTCACCCGGGTGCTGGTGGCCCACACCTCGGACATCGGATCCCTCATCCAGGGCGCCTACCAGTACGTGACGCGGGTGGGGGACGTCTCGGGCGAGACCCTGCCCGACGGGAGTACGTTCGCCTACTTCCAGACCTTCATCCAGTTCGACGACGTGAACGCCCTGGTCTGCAACCTCATCGCCCCGGCGGCACCCGGCCTCGCCGCCCTGGCCCCGCTCCAACAGGCACTGTCCTCCGCCGGCAGCCCGTTCGACTGCTCGAGCGAGGAGGCGTCGTTCAACCAGGTGCAGCAGGCGTCGGCGGCGTCGGACGCCACCCCGGCCACCTCGCCGGCGGCCACCCCGGCCCCGCCCGCTCCGGCGGCGACCGCCGCACCCACCACCGCTCCGACCACGTCGTCCACCGGCGGCCTGGGCTCGACGGTGGCCGGCCAGGTCGACCAGGCCCTCGGCCAACCGGTGGCCCCCGGAGGCCAGTCGCTCAACGGGTACGTCCAGATGCTGCTCGGGGGACTCTGATGGCGCCCGGACGGATCCGCCGGGCCGGCACCGCCCTCCGCTTCGGGGTGTTCGCGGTGGTGTGCCTGGTGCTGCTGGCCGGCCTGGCCGTGCGGATCGGCAACCTCAGCCTCTTCACCCACCGCACCACCTACGGGGCCCTGCTGACCGACGCCACCGGTCTGGAGTCCTCGGACGACGTGAAGATCGCCGGGGTCACCGTCGGGCAGGTGACCGGCATCTCCGTGCAGCACGGCCAGGCCCTGGTGCGCTTCGATGTCGACGACTCGGTCCACCTTCGCTCCGGCACCCGGGTGGGCCTCGAGTGGCACAACCTCCTCGGCCAGCAGTTCCTCTATCTCTATCCGGGGGGGACCGGCGGTCCGCTCGAGGCCGGAGCCACCATCCCCTCCTCCCACGACGTGGGGAGCGCCGACGTCGGCGCCCTCCTGAACGCACTGGGGCCGTTCCTGTCCGCCATCAGCCCCCAGCAGGCCAACACCTTCGTCGAGAGCGTGCTGGCCGCCCTCCAGGGCAACGAGTCCCAGGTCGACCAGCTCATCGACGACTCCGCCACCGTCTCCACCACGGTGGGATCGCTGGACAACCAGGTCGGGCAGGTCATCGACAACCTCGACCAGGTCCTCACCGCCCTGGCCCAGCGCAGCTCCGACGTCGGCACCCTCCTCGACAACCTCCAGTCGGTGTCGCAGACGCTGGCCTCCCACAACGAGCTGCTGGACAGTGTGGTCACCAACCTGGCCGCGGTGACCGGCGAGTTCGCCGGCCTCGTCCAGTCCAACCAGGGCGACCTGCAGGCGTCGATCGGGAACCTCCAGTCGGTGACCGCCGCCGTGCAGCAGCACGAGCAGGAACTGTCCACCGGGCTCACCACCCTCGGGGCGGGGCTGGACCCGTACACCCTCATCTCCTCCTACGGGCAGTGGTTCCAGGTCCAGACCGTCTACACCTGCCTGGCCGCCGAGACGACCTGCACCTATGTCAATCCCGCCCAGCCGCCGGCCGGGTCGGGACCGGGCGGCGCGGTGCCCCCGACGCCGGGCGGCACCGGAGGGCTCGGGAGCGATCTGCTCCCGGGCCCGTCGGCGGCCGGCGGAGGGAGCTCGCCGCTCCAGATGCTGGAGACCGTGGCGGGGAGCGCGCCGTGAAGGCCTTCACCGACCGGAACCCGCGGCACATCGGCCTGGTGGTGGTGACGGCCACCGTGGTGGGGGTCCTGGCCGTCCTGCTGTTCAACGGGAGCATCTTCCGGTCGACCTACACCGTGGACGCCCGCTTCCCCGACACCGCCGGGGTGAGCCCGGGCACCGACGTCCTGGTGGCCGGGGTGAAGGTCGGCACCGTCGGCGCCGTGCAGCTCCAGGGCGACCACGTCCAGCTGCAGCTCGACGTCGACCGGGGGGTCGAGCTCCCACACGACACCACCGCCTCCATCAGTGTCCAGACACTGCTGGGCCAGCTCGACGTGGACCTCCAGCCGGTGAACGGGTGGAACCGGCCGCTGGGCAACGGGGCGGTCCTCACCTCAACCTCCACCCCGGTGGAGCTCTACGACATCCAGAACGAGGCGGGTGGGCTCTTCTCCGACACCGACGCCGCCGCCCTCAACCAGCTCATCGAGTCCCTGGCCGCCATCACCCAGGGCAAGGAACAGCAGGTCCGGTCCATCGTCAACGGACTGAACGGCTTCACCGGGGTGATCGACCAGCGCAGCGGCCAGGTCAGCCAGCTCATCGACGCCGCCAACACGCTCTCCACCACGGTCGACCAGCGCGACGCCCAGCTGGGCTCGGCCATCGACAATCTCGGCACGGTGGTGGACGGCCTGGCCCAGCACGGGACCGACCTCGGCAACCTCATCGACAACACCCAGCAGGCGGCCGCCCAGATCGAGCAGCTCGTGGGCACCAACAGCCCGCAGCTGAGCCAACTGCTGTCGCACCTCGAGTCGGTGCTCGGTGTGCTCTCCTCCCACCAGCTCGACCTCTCCCAGGGGGTCTCCGCCCTCGCTTCGGCGGTGACCGGCTTCTCCTCGGTGGGCTACTCCGGGCCGCAGGACACCCCGAACTCGTGGGCGAACATCTACACGAACCTGCTGGGCACCAGCGGCGTCTACGGGGTGCTGGGAGCGTGCGGCGCCCTCGACCAGGTGCTCGACCAGACGCTCGGTCCCGACCCGCTTCCGTGCGACCAGCAGTCCGGACCCCTGGCCACGGGGGCCGGGTCGACCTCGTTGCCGTCGTCCACCCCGATGGCGGCCGCGGGGCCGTCCACCGCCCCGACGAGCACCGCGCCATCCGCGTCGGGCACGGCGCCGGCCGGCTCCACGACGACCCCCACGGCGCCGGCACCGGGCGCGGGGAGCGGCCTCGGCGGCATCCTGGGGCTGGGCTCGTTGGGCGGCGGCCCGTCCGGATCGGGGTCGTCCGGATCGGGCTCCTCGGCCGGCGGCCTGCTCGGCGGTCTGCTGGGAGGCTCGTCGTGAGCCGCCGGGCCACCCGCTGGACGGTGGTGGCGGTCACCCTGGCGGTGGTGACCGGCGCGGTGCTGGTCGTGGTGCCGTCCTCGTCGCCGCCCTACGAGATCCAGGCCGAATTCTCCAGCGCCCCCGGCCTCTACCCCGGCAACACCGTGGAGATCCTCGGGGTGCCGGCCGGCCGGGTGGTCCGCGTCGCCAACACCGGGGGCACGGTCACCGTCGGCATGGACATCGACAGCCAGGACCTGGTCCCGACCGCCGCCACCGCCGCCCTGGTCTCCCCCGAGCTCCTCGGCGAGCCGTCCATCGAGCTGGCCCCGGGGTACACCGGGGGACCCGAACTCGGCGCCGGCGCCACCATCCCGCTGTCGCGGACCTCGGTCCCGGTCTCGACCGACCAGCTCCTGCGCGACCTCCAGAGCTTCCTGTCGCAGATCAGCCCCACCGCCACCGGCGAGCTCGTCACCAACCTGTCCCAGGACCTGGCCGGCGAGGGCACCGGCCTCCACCAGCTGCTGGGCAACGCCGCGGGCACCCTCCAGCTCCTGGCCGACAAGGGAAACGACCTCGGCCAGCTCACCGGCTCGCTCGCCCAGATCTCCGCCACCCTCCGCGGGCGTACCTCCACCATCACCTCGCTGATCCAGAACTACGACTCGCTCACCCAGGTGCTCACCTCCCATCAGGCCCAGCTGGGATCGGCCATCGACGACCTGTCGGGGGCCAGCGACCAGCTGTCGCAGTTCCTCCAGCCCAACCTCCAACCGCTGGAGACCGACGTGGCCGGTGTCACCACCGTGGGACGCAACCTCTCGCAGAACCTGACCTCGATCGACCAGACCCTCTCCTCAGCCGTCCTCCTCTTCGCCGCCGCCCAGCGCGCCTACGACCCGACCCACCAGTGGCTGGACCTCAACAACCAGCTGGCGCCCGGGGTGACCGTCTCGATCCTGACCGGCCTGATCCGCGACCGCCTGGCCGGCATCTGTCGCCGCCTGGCCGCCAACCACTCGCTCGGCCTGTCCGCCCAGGTGCTCCAGACCCTGGCGACGTGCGGCAACCCGTCGTCGGGGTTCTTCCAGCCGCTGTTCGCCGACATCCCGCCGATCATCAACGCCCTCACCAGCGGTCCCGACGGGACCCCCTCGCCGACCGCGCTGCAGGCTCTCCTCAGCCAGGGCCTCGCCATGATCCCCGGGGCGGCGACCGCGACCAGCCCCACGGCCACTGCGTCGGCGGTGGCCTCGCCGACCCCGACGGCGAGCCCCGCCCCGAGCCCCGCCCCGACCACCACGCCGGCGACCACCGCACCGGCCACCACCCCCACGACCGCCCCGAACCTCAATGCGCCGGGCGGCACCCAACTCCCCGCTGCACCCACGGTCCCGACCGACTCGCAGGCCAACCAGGGCGGCAGCTCCGGCGGGCTGCTCGGCGGGCTGCTGGGGGGGCTCTGAGATGACCACCCGCGCCCGTCCCGCCCGCCGCCGGGCGATCGTCGCCACGGTGCTGGCACCGGTGGCGATGGCCGCGACCTCGTGCACCCTCCCGTTCACCCCGGTGGCCACCCTGACCACCTCGGCGGTCTTCTCCGACGTGGGGGACCTGGCCAGCGGGGCCCCGGTGGAGCTGGCCGACCTGCCCGTCGGCCATGTGATCTCCATCACCCTCGACGGTGACCGGGCCCGGGTGGGGATGGTGATCGACCGGTCGGCCGACGTACCGGCCTCGGTGGAGGCGGAGCTCCGCCGGACCAGTCTGCTCGGTGAGCAGTTCATCGACCTGGTGCCCACCCACCCCGGCGCCGGCCAGGCGACACTGCAGAACGACTCGGTGATCACCGATGCGACCGTGGTGCCCGGCATCGAGCAGCTGGTGTCTTCGGGTGCCGAGGTGTTCGGGGCGATCAACGACACCGACCTCTCCGACCTGGTGGCCACCGGCGCCCAGGGCTTCAGCGGCCAGGGTCAGAACCTCCGCCAGCTCCTCGACGGCTTCGCCGACGTCGCCCACGGCTACGCCGGCCAGACGTCCCAGATCCAACAGTTGGTGACCACCGCCGACCAGCTGACCGCCTCCCTGGCTCCCGACGCCGGCCAGGATGCCCAGTCGGTCACCACCCTCGCCCAGACGACCGGCGTCCTCGCTGACCAGTCGGCGCGGCTGGTGAACCTCCTCCAGTCGCTGGACGACCTCTCCACCCAGGGTCGGGGGATCCTCGAGTCGTACCTCCCGGAGATCGACGACGACCTCACCGGGCTGGCCACCACCACGCAGACCCTGCAGCAGAACGAGGACGATCTTGCCGGGTTCATCGACAAGCTCCCCGGGCACAACGCCGCCACCAAGGGGGCCACCGTCGACGACCAGCTGCAGGTGCTCGACGACATCATCATCTGCGGTATCCCCGGCGGTGGGGCGAACGCCGCCATCGCCACCGAGACCTGCGGGCCCCCGGGATGATCACGCGGAGGATCGTGATCAACCTGGTGACGTTCTTCGTCGCCTCCGCGGTGCTCATCGGCCTCGGGCTGGTGAACCTCCTGGGCGATCCGCTCCAGGTGCCGACGACGATCACCACGGTGCTGCCCTCGGCCGACGGCCTCTACTCCAACTTCCCGGTGACGCTGAACGGCGTGCAGGTCGGGTCGGTGTCCGCCGTGTCGCTGGTGCCGGGCGGCGCCCAGATCACCATGGAGATCGACCCCGGGACGCAGGTCCCCGGCGACGTCGCCGCCGAGGTGGACGTGGCCAACCCGCTGGGCGAGCAGCAGATCGACCTGATCCCCCAGAACGGGGGCACCGCCGCCGCCCTGGTGGACGGCGACCGGGTCCCCGTGTTCCCCGACGGCGCTCCGGCCGACATCGGCCAGGTGGTGACCACCGCCACCAACCTCCTGGCCGCCATCCCGGTCGGCGACCTGAACACCGTCCTGCACCAGGCGGCCGTGGCCCTGAACGGCCAGGCGGAGGATGTCCAGACCCTGATCGACGCCGGACAGCAGTTCGCCCGGGAGTTCCTCACCTACCAGCAGGCCTTCGAGTCCCTGCTGGCCGACGCCCCGCCGGTGCTGGACTCGGTGACGGCCGCCGGGCCCCAGCTCAGCGACGCCCTGTCCAACACCGCGGTGCTGCTGGGCCTGCTCTCGAGCCACCAGCGCCAGGTCCTCGCCCTGCTGCACTCGGGCGGAACCACCTCGCAGCTGCTGAACCAGGTGGTGGTGGCGGAGCGGCCGAACCTGGCCTGCCTGGTCCACGACCTCGGATCGGTCACCACCAACCTCGCCGAGCCGTCCAACCTGGGGAACCTGGCCACCACCCTCGCCACCAACCAGGACTTCTTCGGGGCGGTGGAGGGGGCCACACCGAAGGGTCCGGCGCGTGCCCTCACCTCGGGGGACAAGGACCGGAACGACCAGGAGTGGCTCCGGACGCTGCTGTTGATCCCGCCGGTCCTGTCGCCGGCGGCGGTGACCTACCTGTCGCCCGCCACGCCCCCCGAGATCCACCCGGGGGCCGCCTGCGACACCGAGTTCGGTGACGGCGTCCCCGCGGGCTCGCAGCCCGGGTTCGTCCCCTCGTCGTCGGCGACCTCGGTGGTGCCCCCGCCGGCCTCGGCTTCGCAGGTCCGGGGCGGCGGCACCGCCCTCACCGGTCCGCCGGCGGTGCCGGTGGGCGGGAGCCCGGCGACGCCGACCCACGACCCCTCCAGCCCCGCGACCGCCCTGCCGGCCGTGGGGGCGGCGGCCGTCCTGCAACGACCGGTCCGCCGGCGCCTCCGCCGGCGTGGCGCCCGGAAGGACGGGGAAGCCGACCGGTGACCGGTGATCGACCGAAGCATCCGACGAGCCACGGGTTGGCTCACGAACCAAGGGGGAACACCATGTCCACCACCGATGAGGTGCGCGACGACGGGAAGGGGACCGGCCGGTCGACGACCGGCCGGCGTGGCGGCGTCGCCGTCGTGGACCGCACGACCGGGACGGCCCGCCGGCCGACGGGGGACCGCCTGGTCGACCGGTCGGACGACGACCGGGACGATGCCGTCGACGACCGGGACGATGCGGTCGACGACGCGGTCGACGACGCCGTCGATGCCCCCGGGGCACGGGATCGTGCGCCCGCCGGCGAGACGCCCCTCCGGGCGCGCGACCACCGCCTTCCGACCCGCCTGCGGACCCGGCGGGTCCTCCCCTGGGCCCTGGCGGTCCTCGGCCTCGTGGGCACCGTGGCGTTCGGCCACGCCTGGGCCTCCCAGAACGCCCGCTCCGCCCAGGCCGCCCAGGTGCGCACGGTCAACCAGGACTTCCTGCTCGCCCTCACCAACTTCGACGCCAAGAGCGTGGACGCCGACTTCAACCGGATCCAGGGGTACGCCACCGGTGACTTCGCCAAGCAGTCCAACCAGTTCTTCGGGTCCGCCATCCGCCAGCAGCTCGAGGCGGCCCTCGCCTCGTCCCGTGGACAGCTGCGCAGCCAGTTCGTGCAGTCGTTGGGCGGCGGCCAGGCCAGCGTCTACTCGGTGGTCGACCAGACCTACGTCAACGACAAGATGACGTCGCCGGCGGCCGACGAGCTCCAGGTCCAGACCGATCTCACCGAGGTGGGCGGGGCGTGGAAGGTGGGCGACGTGACGGTGCTCAACGACGCCGGCGCCAGCGGTTCGGGCAAGACCTCGGGCGGCGGCACCGCCACCGGCACCGCCGGGTAGGGCCCGTCGCCGACGGGCGGACGTCTCCGGCCGACGCCGACGGACACCGGGAGGTCGACCGGGCCGGACCCCCGTACCGGCCGGAGAAGCCGGACGCCGCCCGACCGGCCTGCCTCCGGTACGGGCCTGCGTCCCGGGCTCCCCACTCCCCGGTCCCCTCCCTGTACTCCTTGCATCGGCACCGGACGGGGAATTCCGAAGTGGTAATTCCGGGAATTCCGCCACGGCGCCCGGGGACGGGCCGGCGCCGTGCGGTGGGCGCGGCGGACGGTCAGCCCTCGAGGGAGCGCAGCAGGGCCTCGTCGAACCCGTCCAGCGAGTCGAGCACCGCGTCGCAGAACCCCCACCGGTCGGAGCCGGCCGCCGAGGCCTCGGGCACCGCCACCACCCGCATCCGGGCCGCCTTGGCGGAGATCGCCCCGTTGAACGAGTCCTCGACGGCCAGGCAGCCGGTCGGGTCGTGGCCCAGCTTGGCGGCGGTGGAGAGGTACGCCCCGGGGTGGGGCTTGCCCAGGGGCTCCCACTCCGCCGAGTGCCACACCGTCACGTCCCGCTCGATGCCCAGCCGGGCCAGTGCGGCGGCGATGACCACCGCGTAGGAGCCCGAGCACACCGCCACCGGCAACGACAGGCGGCCGCACAGGCCGACCGCCTCGACGGCGCCGCGCATCGGCTCCCCCCGGTCGGTGATGAGCTCGGCCACCCGGGCGGTCACCGCCCGCTCCACCTCCACCGGGGTCATCCCCTCCCAGGGGTGGCGCACCCACCAGTGCCGCACGGCGTCGTCGATGCGCAGGCCCATGGTCTGGCGCACGTCCACCTCGGTCAGCTCCAGGCCGACCGAGGCGAACACCTCGATCTCCGCCTGCCGCCAGAAGGGCTCGGAGTCGATGAGGAGCCCGTCGAGGTCGAAGACCACGGCGGTGATGGGCCGACCGGCGTGGGCGGCCGCCGAGGGGACCTCGGGGCTCAGGCCAGCTTCCGGACGACGTCGACCATGGCCTCGCCGGCCTCGGTCGGGTTCTGGGCCACCGTGACCCCGGCGGCGGTGAGGGCGTCCATCTTCGCCTGGGCGGTCCCCTTGGAGCCGGAGATGATGGCACCGGCGTGGCCCATCTTGCGCCCCGGGGGGGCGGTGACGCCGGCCACGTAGGAGACGACGGGCTTGGTCACCGAGGCGCCGATGAACTCGGCGGCCTCCTCCTCGGCCGAGCCGCCGATCTCCCCGATCATCATGATGGCCCGGGTGTCGGGGTCGGCCTCGAACTCGCGGAGGCAGTCGATGAAGCTGGTGCCCGGGACCGGGTCCCCGCCGATGCCCACGCAGGTGGTCTGGCCGACGCCCTGCTGGGAGAGCTCGTGCAGGGCCTGGTAGGTGAGGGTGCCCGACCGGCTGACGATCCCCACCGGGCCGCCGGGAAGGGCGATGTCGCCGGAGGTGATGCCGATGTTGCACTTGCCGGGGGAGATGATCCCCGGGCAGTTGGGTCCGAGGAGGCGGGTGCCGGGGAACTCGCGCACCAGGCGGTTGTAGGCCAGGGCCTCGTCCTGGGCCGGGATCCCCTCGGTGATGCACACCACGAACGGCACGCCGGCCGCGGCGGCCTCCACGATCGCCTCGGCGGCGAACTTGGGTGGCACCGAGATGAACGAGGCGTTGGCCCCGGTGGCCTCGACCGCCTCGGCCACGCTGGCGAAGACCGGGATGCCCTCGATCTCCTCGCCACCCCGCTTCGGGTTGGTGCCGGCCACCACCTGGGTGCCGTAGGCCCGGTTCCGGAGCCCGTGGTAGAGCCCCTGGCTGGTGGGGCTGATGCCCTGCACCACGACCTTGGTGTTCTCGTCGACGAAGATGCTCACGACTTGCCTCCCGCGAGTGCGACCGCACGGCGTGCGGCATCGAGCATGGTCGGCTCGGCGACCAGGCGATCGGACAGATGGTCGGCCAGGATCTCCCGGCCGGCGACGGCGTTGGTGCCGTCGAGGCGGAGCACGATGGGCGAACTGATCTCCACCCGGTCGAGTGCCTCGAGCACACCGTTGGCCACCTCGTCGACCCGGGTGATCCCCCCGAAGATGTTGACGAAGATGGAGCGTACAGCCGGGTCGGAGTTGATGACCTCCAGCGCCGCGGCCATCACGTCGGCGTTGGCACCGCCCCCGATGTCGAGGAAGTTGGCCGCCGAGCCCCCGCACTGGTTGACCACGTCGAGGGTGCTCATGGCGAGGCCGGCGCCGTTGGCGATGATCCCGACCGAGCCGTCGAGTCCGATGTAGTTCAGACCCCGCGCCTTGGCCCGGGTCTCGCGCTCGTCCTCGACGTCGAGGCCGGCGAACTCCTCCCACTCGGGGTGGCGGTACGAGGCGTTGTCGTCCAGGGTCACCTTGGCGTCGAGGGCGTGCACCTTCCCCTCGGGGGTGAGGATGAGGGGGTTGATCTCCGCCAGGTCGCAGTCGCCCTCGGTGTAGCAGGCGTACAGCTTGACCAGCAGCTCGGCCGCCTGGGCCCGGGCCGGCTCGTCGAGGTCGGCCCGGTCCACCCATTCGCGGGCGGCCTCGAGGGTGAGCCCGTCGACCGGGTCGATGTGGAGGAGGGCGATGGCGTCGGGGTTGGTGACGGCCACCTCCTCGATCTCCACGCCGCCCTCGGCCGAGAGCATGCCGAGGTGCTTCTTCGCCCCGCGGTCGAGGGTGAAGCTGGCGTAGTACTCCTTGTCGATGTCCGAGGCGTGCTCGACCCAGAGACGCTTGACCACGTGGCCCTTGATGTCGAGGCCGAGGATGTTGCCGGCGTGGGTGCGCACCTCGTCGACGTCGCCGGCCAGCTTGACGCCGCCGGCCTTGCCGCGACCGCCCACCTTCACCTGGGCCTTGACCACCACCGGGTAGCCGGAGGCCTCGGCCTGGGCCACCGCCTCCTCGACGGTGTCGGCCACACCCCCCTTGGAGATGGGGATGCCGAAGCGGGCGAAGTACTGCTTACCCTGGTACTCGAAGAGATCCACCGGATCCGTTCCTCTCTCTGTCTCGGTCGTTGCTGCGGATGTGATCGGTCGGCGGGCCGGCGGGTGGCCGCCCCGGATGCCCTTCGGCCGGGGCTCAGGCGTCCTGCCGGGCGTCGAGGGCCTCGGCCAGCCAGGCCCCGATGGCCGGCAGGGGCGCCCCGGGGGTGAAGACCTCGGCGACGCCGGCCTCCTTGAGGACCGGGATGTCGTCCTCGGGGATGATGCCGCCCACGATGACCAGGACGTCGTCCCGGCCCTGCTGGCGGAGCTGCTCGATGACCCGGGGGACCAGGGTGAGGTGGGCACCCGACAGGAGCGAGAGCCCCACCGCGTCGGCGTCCTCCTGGACGACGGCCTGCACCACCTGCTCCGGGGTCTGGTGGAGGCCGGTGTAGATGACCTCGAACCCCGCATCGCGCAGCGCCCGGGCGATCACCTTGGCGCCGCGGTCGTGCCCGTCCAGGCCGGGTTTGGCCACGACCACTCGATACGGTCGTTTCACGGACGCCGATACTAAACGCTGACGGGGTGTCAGGCGCCAAACGCCCTGGACCGGGCGGCCGTTCCCCCTGGGCCACCCCGGATCGGGGGGTGTCGGGCACCGGGGGCCCGTGGTACGTTCGGCCCGACGCCCTCGACCGACCCCTGAGTGGGAGGACGCCGTGACCACCCCGGCCGAAGCCATGGACCCTCCTGACGACCACGCTCCGCCGTCGGGACCCTCCATTTCGCTGGTGACCGGACTGGTCAAGGTCGCCCGACCCAAGCAGTGGATCAAGAACCTCCTGGTGTTCGTGGCGCCGGCCGCCGCCGGGGTGCTCCACCACCGGTCGGTCCTCCTCGACTCCCTGGCCGCCTTCGGGATCTTCTGCGTGGCGGCCTCGGGTACCTACTTCCTGAACGACTCGCTCGATGCCGAGGTCGACCGGGCGCATCCCACCAAGCGGAACCGGCCCATCGCCGCCGGGGTCGTCCCCGAGGCGCTGGGGTTGTCCATCGGCGTGGTGCTCCTGATCGTCTCGTTCTTCCTGGCGTCCCTGGTGGCCGGGTGGCCGCTGTCGCTGGTCATGATCACCTACGGCCTGATCAACACCTTCTACTGCCTGGGCCTGAAGAACGAGCCCATCCTCGACCTGGTCTGCGTCAGCTCCGGCTTCGTCCTCCGGGCCATCGCCGGCGGTGTCGCCACCGGGGTGGCACTGTCGACCTGGTTCCTCATCGTGGCGTCCTTCGGCTCACTGCTCATCGTCACCGGCAAGCGCTCCGGCGAGAAGCAGCTGCTGGCGGCGTCGGACACCGACCAGGCGGGCGTCCGTCCGACCCTCGGGCTGTACTCCGTCACCTTCCTCCAGGCCATCCGGACCCTCTCGGCGGCGGTGACCGTGACGGCCTACTGCCTGTGGGCCTTCGAGCGGGCCGCCCAGGTCCACGGCCACCACCACCCGATCTGGATCCAGCTGACCATCGTCCCCTTCGTGATCGCCCTGCTCCACGTGGTCCGGCTGCTCGACAGCGGGAGCGGGGCCGCCCCCGAGGAGCTGGCCATCCACGACCACCGCCTCCAGATCTACGGCATCGCCTGGGTGGCCCTGTTCGCCATCGGGATCTACGGATGACGACCGGGGGACCACTCGGCCGACGGGCGCTGCTCACCGGATGGGGCCGGACGGCACCCACCTCGGCGGACGTGGTCCACGCCGTCCACACCGACCTGGTCGACCGGGCCATGGCCGAGGCGGTGGCCGGCGGGAGGTCGGGCCGCGGACTGGTGGCCCGGGGGCTCGGGCGGAGCTACGGCGATGCCGCCCAGAACGCCGGTGGGGTGGTGGTGGACGCCACCTGGCTGGATGCCGTCCAGCACGTCGACCTCGAGCAGGGCCTGGTCACCGTGGGGGCTGGCGTCAGCCTCGAGACGCTGATGGAGCGGTTCGTGCCGCTCGGCTGGTTCGTCCCGGTGACCCCGGGGACCCGCCTGGTCACCGTGGGGGGCGCCATCGCCGCCGACATCCACGGCAAGAACCACCATGTCGACGGGAGCTTCTGCTCCCACGTCACCCGGATGACCCTGGTCACGCCGACCGGCACGGTGGAGCTGACCCCGGAGGGCGACCCGGACCTCTTCTGGGCCACCGCCGGGGGGATGGGGCTCACCGGGATCGTCACCGACGCCACGCTCCGGATGATCCCGGTGGAGACCAGCTCCATGCTGGTGGACACCGAGCGTGCCGAGGACCTCGACGACGTGATGGACAAGATGCTGACCGGGGACGCCGGCTACCGGTACTCGGTGGCGTGGATCGACTGCCAGGCACGGGGCCGGAAGCTGGGCCGTTCGGTCCTCACCCGGGGCGACCACGCCCGCCTCGACGACCTCCCGGCGCGCCTCCGCTCCGACCCGGACCGGGCCCGCGCCTTCGCCCCCCGGGCGCTCCTCTCCGTCCCCGTGACGCCGCCGAGCGGCCTGCTCAACCCGCTCACCGTCGGCGCCTTCAACGAGTTCTGGTTCCGCAAGGCCCCCCGTCGGCAGCTCGGCCGGCCCCACCACATGGCCGGCTTCTTCCACCCCCTCGATGGCGTGGCCAGGTGGAACCGCCTCTACGGGCGCCGGGGCTTCCTCCAGTACCAGTTCGTGGTCGGCGACGAGCAGGGGGAGACGGTCCGCCGGGTCATCGAGCGGCTGTCCGAGCTCCGGCTCGCCTCCTTCCTCGCCGTCCTCAAGCGGTTCGGTCCGGGGGACCCGGGCCCGCTCTCGTTCCCCATGCCGGGGTGGACGCTCGCCCTCGACCTGCCGGTCGGCCCCGAGGGACTCGACCGCCTGCTCGACGACCTCGACGCCGAGGTGGTGGCGGCCGGGGGCCGGATCTACCTGGCCAAGGACTCGAGGGTCTCCCCCGACACCCTGGCCGCCATGTACCCGCGCCTCGACGAGTGGCGGGCGGTGCGGGACCGGGTCGATCCCGACGGGGTACTCCGATCCGACCTCGGCCGCCGGCTGGGCCTCTCCCCCGACGTGCCGTCCGACCACGGCGACACCCCGGCGGACGGGCCGGCGAAGATGACGTCCGCCCGCAGGACTCCGGTCCGCAAGACTCCGGACCGCAAGACTCCAGCCAAGAAGGTCGCCGCCAAGAAGGCTTCGGTCCGCAAGGCGGCGACGCCGGTGTCGGGGCCGGACGAGACCACCACCGCCACGACCACCAAGGAACGGACGACGAGATGATCGACGCCATCGGAAGACCCCAGTCGGTACTGGTGCTGGGAGGCTCCAGCGAGATCGCCCAGGCCATCGTGGCCCGCCTGGTACCGGCCCGGTGCAAGACGGTGATCCTGGCCGGACGGGACGGCCCCCGGCTCCAGGCGGCCGCCGAGGCCGCCGCCGCCGAGGGGGCGGACACCATCGAGACGGTGGACTTCGAGGCCACCGACATCGAGCACCACGTGGCGACCATCGACCGGGTCTTCGACCAGTTCGGGGACATCGACCTGGTGGTGGTGGCCGCCGGGGTGCTGGGCGACCAGACGGTCGACGAGCGGGACCCGGCGGCGGCGGCGGCGGTGCTCACCACCAACTTCACCGGTCTGGCCGCCGCCATGCTGGCGGTGGCGGAGCGCCTCCGCCGGCAGGGTCACGGGACGCTGGTGGTGCTCTCCTCGGTGGCCGGCGAGCGGGCCCGGAAGGCAAACTTCATCTACGGCTCGTCGAAGTCCGGCCTCGACGCCTTCGCCCAGGGCCTGGGCGACTCGCTGGCCGGCAGCGGGGCCTCGGTGCTGATCGTGCGACCCGGGTTCGTGGTGGGCAGGATGACCGAGGGGATGCAGCCCGCCCCGTTCGCCACCACCCCCGGGGCGGTGGCCGACGCCGTGGTGAAGGGCATCCAGGCCCATGCCGCGGTGGTCTACGCCCCGCCGGTGCTTCGGTGGGTGTTCGCGGTCATGAAGCACCTGCCGCGGGTGGTGTGGCGGAGGATGCCGGGCTGAGGCGGGGGTCGGTCGGCCCCACGGGAAGGACCGCACCCCGGCGGGGGCCTCGCCGACTTGCTGGATCGGGCACCTGGGCCCGGGATGCCCATGGTCGGGACCCGGGGCGGGGTCCTGTTGGTCGCGCGTCCCGCCCTCGGCCCACTCCCCTCGTGATCCCTCGGCCGCCCTCCTCCGGGTGCGACAGGGCGGGTGTCCCTCCGCCGGGGCGGCTACGCCGGCGGCGGTGCCTGCGGCGGCGGTCCGGGCGGCGGGGCCTGGGGCGGGGCCTGGGGGTAGGGCGGCTGGGCCGGAGGCTGGGCCGGCGGGTAGGCCTGCGGCGGGGCCTGGGGGTAGGCCGGAGGCTGGCCCGGAGGCTGGGCCGGCGGGTAGGCGCCGGGTTGGGCCGGCGGGTAGGCCTGGGGCTGGGCCGGGGGGTAGGCGCCGGGCTGGGCCGGCGGGTAGGCACCGGGCTGGGCCGGGTAGCCCTCCTGGGGCGGGTAGCCCCCCTGGGGCGGGTAGCCCCCCTGGGGCGGGTAGCCACCCTGGGGCAGTGCGGCCGGCGGATAGGACGGGCCCAGGTACCGGGCCGGACCCTTGTAGAGGATCCAGATGAAGACCGGGAAGAGGAAGAAGAGGCCGACAGTGAACCCGGCTTCCTTCCCGAAGCTCTTCGACAGGCTGTTGAGGAGGAAGATCCCGAAGACGAGGGCGGCGATGGCCACGAAGAAATCGATGATGGGAATCCAACTCACCACGATGTCGCCGACGAAGATCCAGATGTACCACGTCGGTCGACCGGTGAGCTTGATGGTGAGCCAGATGTTCCAGAACGGGATGAAGGCGGCCCACGGTGGGTCCTGGTTCGCCTTCTTGAACACGCCCATCAGCCCGAAGCTGGTGAAGATGTAGACCGCCAACCAGAAAACGACGTAGCCGGCCACCAGGCCACCGTTTATCGAGCCTCCGGATGAGTACATGGTTCGCCCCTTTCGGCTCCCACGGCACCAGTCGGTGCACCGCCGGTCCCTTTTCTAGCAGTCCCGGTTCCATCGAGGCGGGATCTCGCCGGCGCGGTGCGGCGGAGGTCCCGCTGGAGGGAGGCACGGTCAGCCGGTCGGCACCCCCGGCACGAAGGTGATGGAGGTGGGGACGTCACCGTCGTCCTCGGTCGCCGACCCGGTGGTCGGGGCGGTGCCGGCCACGCCGTCCGCCACCACCAGCTGCGGGCCTCCGGCCCCGGTCGACACCATCGACTCGGTGAACATGAACCCCCAGGTGGAGTCGACCGTCGGGTGGTAGCCCCGGCGCCGGAGCTCGAGGATCAGTCCGGCGGCCTCCGGCCACCGGTCGGCGTTGCCGATGACCACGTGCACGTCACCGGACGAGTCGCCGCGGAGGTGGGCGTCGGCGAACGCGGCGAGCTGGCCGATCTCGGGGTCCCCGGTGCCGGCCAGCGCACCGGTCCCCCGCGCCCACACCCACGCCACCCCGAGGGCCGGCGCCACCAGGACGGCGGCCAGCACCCACGCCCCCACCGTGCGCCCCACCGCACCACCGGTGCCCCGACGGGCGTCGCTCCGTCGGGCGTGCGCCGGCGTCCGCGGCGGGGTGGCCTGCGACCGCCGCTCGGCCACCCGGCGCAGCTCGTCGATGGCCAGGTCCCCCACCGCCACCACCGCCGGCGCCGGCAGGAGGGCCATCCAGTAGACGAGGTAGCCACTGACCGGGCCCACGATCCGCTCCGCCGAGTAGACGGACACCGCCAGGCCCCCGAGGCTGGCCACCCCCAGGCCGAGGGCGAACCACCGTCGACGCCAGGCACCCCAGCCGATCGCCACCAGGCCGAGGACCATCCACACCACCACGGTCACTTCACGCTGGTAGGTGGCGTGGGTGATCGCCACCGAGGCGGCCGGGTTGCCCCACGGGACGGTGGTGGTGGTGTTGGCCACCACCGACCAGGCGTCGGCCAGTGCATGGGTGCGGTCCATCGGGGACAGGTGCGGGGAGGTGAAGAAGTCCCAGAGGGCGGCCAGGTTCCCGGGCCTCCCGGTCAGCTGCTGGTGGATCGGCGGGATCCACAGCAGCACCACCGCCACCAGACCGATGGCGGTGAGCACCACCCGGGCGGACCGCCGCTGGGACTCGAGGCCCGCCTGGAGCCGCGCGCTGCCCACCTCCCGCGACCGGGTCGGCGTGCGCTCCTCGGTCATCGAGGCGACGAGCCGCTCGGCCCTCCGGGCCCGGACCCGCACCACGGTCTGGACCGTCCACCCCACCACCGCGGTCACCGCCAGGAGGCCGACCAGCGGCACGGTCCCCACGTCGGTCTGGACCACGTAGGTCCCCACCACGGCCAGCCAGACCACCGAGGCCCCCGACCCGGCCACCGCCCCGGCCGCCAACACCGCGGCCAACAGCACGGCCGACGCTTCCAGGGTGGGATTCCAGAAGGTGGCGAAGAAATCGAGCCCGAGGGCGAGCACGGCCACGCTGACCACGCCCACCGACCAGCGGGCCGACCACTCGCCGGCGAAGTGCCGGACGGCCACGATCGCCACCACCAGGCAGGCCCCGTTGATCAGCACCGCCCCGGCGGTGAGCGACCGCGGGTCGTGCCCGGAGAGCGCATAGACCGGGGCCAGGACGTAGAAGAGGGCGGGGCCCGGGTGGCTCCACCCGAACCGCGAGTACGGGCCGACCAGGGCGTGGAGGTGGGCGGCGTCGATCACCCGGAGCCCGAGGACGGCCTCGTCGCCGTAGAACCAGAACGGCCGCCCGTAGGTGGTGACGACCTTCACGAACCCGGCGGTCACCGCCACCGCCGCCACCACCACGCTGAGGGGCCAGGTCGAGACCTTGCCGGCCCCGACCCCGGGGCCGTCGACGGGCGCGGCCTCCACCACGGAACCCCGCGGAGGCGGCGAGGTGAACCACTGCCCGGTCGGTCGGGCACCGGTGGACGTCGGAGCCACGCCGGGCGCCGGGATGCCGCCCACCGGGGGACCGCCGGGCGCCGGGGGACCGCCGGGCGCCGGGGGCAGCGCCACCGTCAGGCCCGCTTCAGGGGGGCCATGCGAAGCAGCAGCTTCTTCCGGCCGACGCTGGAGAAGACCACCTCGGCCTCGGCGTCCTCACCCTCGCCGGCCGTGGACACCACGTCGCCCTCGCCCCACAGCCCGTGGACCACCCGGTCGCCGGCGGCCAGGCCGAGCTGTTCGGCCCCCGAGGAGGCGGCCCGCCGGGCACCGGCGCCCTCGCCGGCCGTGGCCACCCCGCGGCCGAAGACGCTCCGCCCCGGGGTGCCGCCGTCGTCGGCCGGGGCGGAGGGCGTCGGGCGGTCGGACCCCGACCACCGGGTGGTGCCCGACCCGCCGATCGCCCCGCTGCCGCCGACGTCGCGCAGGAGCTCGGGGGGCAGCTCCGACAGGAAGCGGCTGGGGATGTTGGAGGAGAGGTTGCCCCAGAGCATCCGGCTCCAGGCGTGGGTGACGGAGAGAAACCGCTCGGCCCGGGTGATGCCCACGTAGCAGAGCCGCCGCTCCTCCTCGAGCTCGACGGGGTCCCCCACCGAGCGGAAGTGCGGGAAGATCCCGTCCTCCATCCCCACGAGGAACACCGCCGGGTACTCGAGCCCCTTGGCGATGTGCATGGTCATGAGGGCCACCTGGGTGCCGTCGCCGTCCAGCTCGTCGGAGCCGGCGATCAGGGCGGTCACCTCGAGGAACTCGGCCAGGGTGCGGTACTCGGAGGCGTTGCCGGCCAGCTCGTCGACGTTCTCCGCCCGCCCGAGGGCCTCGATGCTCCCCTCGGCCAGCAGCTCGCTGCGGTAGCCGGTGCGCTCCAGGACGGCCACCACCAGCTCGCCGGGCCCGAGGGTGCCGGCCACCGGCCGGTCGGCCAAGGCGTCGGGGTCCGGCTCGGTGACCGCCCCCGGGGCGATGGCCTCGCCGTCCCCGTCGGTGAGGGCCGGCACCGCCATCTGCGAGCGCAGCTCGTCGAGCAGGTCGGCCAGGCGGGCGAGGGCGGTGCCGGCCTTGCCGCCGACCCCAGCCTCCGTCGCCCGGGCCACCGCCTCCCCGAAGGAGATGCCCTGCTGGGCGGAGAAGAGCGCCAACCGGTTGACCGACGTGTCCCCGACCCCCCGCTTGGGGACGTTGACCATCCGCCGCCAGCTCACCTCGTCGTCGGGGTTGGCCAGGACCCGCAGGTAGGCGAGGACGTCCTTGACCTCCCTCCGGTCGTAGAACTTGGTGCCACCGACCACCTTGTAGGGCACCTCGGCGCGGACCATGCCCTCCTCGAGGGCGCGGCTCTGGGCGTTGGTCCGGTAGAAGACGGCCATGTCGCCCCAGTCGAGCCCCTCCTCGCGGTGGAGGCGGCGGATCTCCCCGGCCACCCAGGAGGCCTCGTCGTACTCGTCCTCCGCCCGGTACCGGGTGATGGGCACCCCGGCACCCCGGTCGGTCCACAGGGTCTTCGGCTTACGCGACACGTTGTTGGCGATCACCGCGTTGGCGGCGTCGAGGATCGTCTGGGTCGAGCGGAAGTTCTGGTCGAGGGTGATCACCGTGGCGTCGGGGAAGGACTGCTCGAACTCGAGGATGTTGGTGATGTCGGCGCCCCGGAACCGGTAGACCGACTGGTCGCTGTCCCCCACCACCACGATGTTCCGGTGTCCCTCGGCGAGCAGTCCGGCCAGGGCGTTCTGCACGCCGTTGGTGTCTTGGAACTCGTCGATCAGCACCTGGGTGAACCGCCCCCGGTAGTGCTCGAGCACGTCGGGGTGCTCGCGGAACAGGCGCACGGTGTTGAGCAGCAGGTCGTCGAAGTCCATGGCGTTGGCGGCCACCATCCGGGCCTGGTAGCGGTCGAAGACGTCGGCCACCCGGCGGTCGAAGACGGTGGCGGCGGCCAGGCGGAATTCGGCGGGGCCCTGCTGGCGTGCCTTGGCCTGGCTGATCTGGCCGAGCACCGAGCGCGGCGGCAGTCGCTTGGTGTCGATGTCCAGCTCCTTGCAGACGATCTCCACCAGCCGCCGGGAGTCGGCGTCGTCGTAGATGGTGAACGAGCCCTTGTACCCGAGCCGGTCGCCGTGGGCGCGCAGGATCCGCACACCGGCCGAGTGGAAGGTCGACACCCACATGCGCTCGGCACGGGGACCGATGAGGTCCGCCACCCGACGACGCATCTCGTCGGCCGCCTTGTTGGTGAAGGTGATGGCCAGGATCTGCCAGGGGGCGGCGGTGCCGGTGGCGATCAGGTGGGCGATCCGGCGGGTGAGCACCCGGGTCTTCCCCGACCCGGCGCCGGCCACGATGAGGAGGGGGCCGCCCCGGTGCTCCACCGCCCGGCGCTGGGCCGGCGTGAGGCCCTCCAGCAGCTCGTCGGGGTCCGGCGTCGGTCGGGACGGCCGGTGGTCCGGGACGCCGTGGTCGAAGAGCGTGCCGGCGCCGTCCGGCACGGTCACTCCCACTCGATGGTGCCCGGGGGCTTGGACGTGATGTCCAGTGCCACCCGGTTGACGCCGTCGACCTCGTTGATGATCCGCGAGGAGAGGCGCTCCAGCACGTCGTAGGGCAGGCGTGCCCAGTCGGCAGTCATGGCGTCGTCACTGGTGACGGCGCGGATGATGATGGGGTAGGCGTAGGTGCGGCCGTCACCCATCACCCCGACGGTACGGACCGCCGGGAGCACCGCGAAGCTCTGCCAGAGCTCGCGGTAGAGGCCGGCGCGTCGGATCTCCTCCACCACGATGGCGTCGGCCGCCCGGAGCACCTCGGCCCGCTCGGGCGTCACCTCGCCGACGATCCGCACGGCCAGGCCGGGCCCCGGGAAGGGCTGGCGCCAGACGATGTCGTGGGGCAGGCCCAGCTCCTCGCCGACCGCCCGCACCTCGTCCTTGAAGAGGAGGCGCAGGGGCTCGACCAGGTCGAAGGCCAGGTCGTCGGGGAGACCACCGACGTTGTGGTGGGACTTGATCTTCGCGGCGCTGTCGGAGCCAGACTCGATCACGTCCGGGTAGAGCGTCCCCTGCACCAGGAAGCCCACCGGCTCGTCGGGGGCGGTGTCGGCCACCAGGTCGCGGGCGACCTCCTCGAACACCCGTATGAACAGCTCCCCGATGATCTTGCGCTTCACCTCCGGGTCGGTGACCCCGGCCAGGGCACCGAAGAACCGGTCGGCCGCCTTCACGTGGACCAGGTCGACGTGGAACTGTCCCCGGAAGGTCTCCTCCACCTGGGCGCCCTCCGCCGAACGCATCAGCCCGGTGTCGACGAACACACAGGTCAGTTGGTCGCCGATCGCCTTGTGGACCAGGGCGGCGGCCACCGCCGAGTCGACGCCGCCCGACAGGGCACACAGCACCCGGGCGCCGCCCACCTGGGCCCGGACCTTCTCCACCTGCGACTCGATGATCGACGTGTGGGTCCACGACGGCGCCGCGCCGCAGACGTCGGCGAGGAAGCGCTCGAGCAGGTCGGTGCCGTGCTCGGTGTGGACCACCTCGGGGTGGAACTGCACGCCGTAGATACGGCGCTGGGCGTCGTGGAAGGCTGCCACCGGGGCGTCGGGGCAGCGGGCGGTCGCCACGAACCCGTCCGGCACCACGGTGATGGCGTCGCCGTGGCTCATCCAGACCTGGGCGTCGGTCGGCCAGTCGACGAAGAGCGGCGACCGGTCGGTGAGGGCCAGCGGGGTGCGGCCGTACTCACCGCGCCCGGTGCGGGCGACCTCGCCGCCCAGCTGCTGGGCGATCAGCTGGGCTCCGTAGCAGATGCCCAGGATGGGGATGCCGGTGTCGTAGACGGCCGGGTCGATCTGCGGGGCGGGGTCGTCGTTGACCGACTTGGGACCGCCCGACAGGATGATCCCCTGCGGCCGGCGCGCCACCAGCTCGGCGGCGGTGATGGTGTGCGGGACGATCTCCGAGTAGACGTGGGCCTCGCGGACCCGTCGGGCGATGAGCTGGGCGTACTGGGCGCCGAAGTCGACGACCAGCACCGGGCCGTCGACGAGCGCCTCGACGGCCACGGGGTCGGGAGGGGTCAATGCCCCATGCCGACGCCCTGCGAGCGCTGCAGGTCCTTGCCCTCCGTCTGCAGGGCCGGGGCGATCATCACCTCGGCCTTCTGGAACTCCTTGACCGTCTGGTAGCCGCAGGTGGCCATGGCCGTGCGCAGGGCCCCGAAGAGGTTCATCCGGCCGTCGTTCTCGTGGGCGGGGCCGAGCAGGATCTCGCGGAGGGTGCCGCGGGTGGTGGTCTTCACCCGGGCGCCACGGGGGAGCGTCGGGTGGAAGGTGGCCATGCCCCAGTGGTAGCCGCGGGCCGGGGCCTCGACGGCCGAGGACAGCGGCGACCCGAGCATGACGGCATCGGCGCCACAGGCGATGGCCTTGGCGACGTCGCCGCCCTTGGACATGCCGCCGTCGGCGATCACGTGGCAGTAGACGCCGGTCTCGTCGAGGTGGCGCATCCGGGCGCCCGCCACGTCGGCGATGGCGGTGGCCTGGGGGACGCCGATGCCGAGCACGCCCCGGGTGGTGCAGGCGTTGCCCGGGCCCACCCCGACCAGCACGCCGACCGCGCCGGTCCGCATCAGGTGGAGGCCGGCCTGGTAGGAGGCGCAACCGCCGACGATCACCGGGATCTCGAACTCGCGGATGAACCGCTTGAGGTTGAGCGGCTCGGCCGTCTTCGACACGTGCTCGGCGGAGACCACCGTCCCCTGGATCACCAGCAGGTCGAGCTCGGCGGCCAGCAGGGCCGGGGCGAAGGTCTCGGTCTTCTGCGGGGTCACCGAGGCGGCGGTGGTGATGCCGGCGGCCTTCATCTCGCGGATGCGCTCGGTGACCAGCTCCAGCTTCACCGGCTCGGCGTACATCTGCTGCATCCGGGAGGTGGCCTTCTCCGCCGGCAGCTCGCGGATCTCGTCGAAGAGCCCCGTCGGGTCCTCGTACCGGGTCCACAGCCCCTCGAGGTTGAGGACGCCCAGGCCGCCGAGGCGGCCGATCTCGATGGCGGTCGCCGGGCTGACGACCCCGTCCATGGCCGAGGCCAGCAGCGGCAGCTCGAAGGTGTAGGCGTCGATCTCCCAGCTGATGTCGACGTCCTCGGGATCGCGGGTCCTCCGGCTCGGGACGATGGCGATGTCGTCGAACCCGTAGGCCCTCCGTCCCGACTTGAAGATGCCGATCTCTAGCTCAGCCACTGGTGTCCTCCGGCCCATGGATGGAACTGCTGGAAGACCGATCAGCGAAGCCCGACCACCTGCCGCTCGACCTTCCCCCCACGTTACCGCCTGGCGGACGACCCTCAGGTCAATTCCGCGGGCCGTCCGTGGGCCGTCCATGGGGCCCGGGGAGCCCGAGGGCGAGGCAGAGCAGCTCGGTCAGGACCCGGGCGGTGGCGCCCCAGATGATCTCCCCGCCGGCCTCGAAGAACCAGACCGGGAACTCGCCCCCGGCCTGCCCGTCGGCCCCGGGCCGGCCCGGGATCGCCCACCACTCCTCGCGGAAGACCCGGTCCTCGAGGAGGTCGGCCAGGGCCACGTCGAAGACCCGGTCGACCTCGTCGGGGCCGGGGACCAGGTCAGGACGGGCGTCCAGGGTGGCCACCACGGGTGTCATCAGGGTGTTCGACGACACGGTGGGCATGGGGGTCAGGTGGCCGACCACGGTGACCGAGGCGGGGTCGAGCCCCACCTCCTCGCTGGCCTCCCGGAGGGCGGCGTCGTCGATGCCCTCCCCCGGGTCGAGGCGCCCTCCCGGGAAGGCCACCTCCCCCCGGTGGGAGCGGAGCCGGCTGGAGCGGACGGTGAGCACCACCCGGGCCTCGCCACCGGCGTCGAACAGGGCCACGAGCACCGCCGCCGGGCGCGAGGTGGGGTCGGTCCCGCTGAACGAGCGGATGAACTCGGCGACCTGGGCGTCGGCGGAGGGGGCCGGCCCGGCCGCCGCCCGGGCCTCGACGGCCCGGACCACCTGCCTGACGGGGACGGGACGGCGGGCCCCGGGGGGCAGGGAGGCCCAGGGCGGGGGGCCGCCGGGCCGATGGCGGGGCGGGCGGGGGATGACCTGGAGGCCGGGACGGTAGGGACCGGGCGGGGTGGGTTCGTCGGGCGGGGAGGGTGGGGTGGCGGACATCCGCCCCCGAGACTACGGGTGGTCCGGGCGCGGACGTCCACCGGTCGGTGGTGTCTCCACCGGACGCCGGTCGGTCGTCCGGAAGGTCGAGGGCCCCGACGATGACCAGGACCAGCAGACCGGTGGGTTCACCAACCGCCGAGGGCTGGACTCGGTCGGACCGCCGAGGTCGTAGACGACCCGTCCACCAACCGGTTGGTGCGTGTGTGGCTCGACGAGCCGGGAGAGCGCCATGGTGTGTCGGGGGACGAGCGGCCGGTCATCGGAGCGGTCACGCCGACAGGGTGGCGACCCGGGGCGTGCCGCCGGAGGTCCGGGTCAGGTGCTGGTGCGACCCAGTAGGCCTCCCGGCACTCAGCCCACCGAGCCGCAAAGTTCGTCGAGTTCGCGGGTGCTGGACATCGACGAGATGCTCTGCTGTGCCCAGCCGACCGACGACCTGGTCCTCGAGCAGAGCGCCGCACGGAGGGTCGACCGCTCCGACGCGTCCAGCGCCGGGAGTCCTGCCACCAGGGAGGGGACCGCGTCGGCCGAGAGTCCGGCCAAGTAGTGAAGGTCAGGAGGTACGGCGCCGACGCGGGCGAGGTCGGCGTGGGCGACCAGTCCCTCGGGATTGACGGACCCGAACAGTCCGACCACGACGATCAGTGCAACCGCGAGTGCACCCGGGAGCCAGTGGCGGCGTCTCCGGACGCCGGCAGTCCACACGCCGACCAGCGCCAGGATGGCGCCCATGAAGACCGCCCCAAACAGGCAAGTAAGCCGAAGCATGGTCAGGCCGTAGGCGTGGTCATACAGGTCGAGGCGGCGCACGGCGGACAGACCGATCGCCAGGTCCAACACCACGACGGTCAGCGAGAGCGCCGTGACCAGGGCACGACGCGCCGTGCCCAGCAAGGCGTCGACAACAATCAGGACGGTGACCGAGATCCCCACGACCCACAGCAGCTGGAAGTAGCCCGAGCGGGCGTAGGACGAGTAGGTGATGCCCCGCTCCGCAAGGAGGGCACGCCCGAATCCAAGGGTGGTCGCCACCTGCACTCCCACGAAGGCGGCGAGCAGCAGTGTCATCCCGGCCAGTACGACAAGTGCGTCTACTGCCCCGTGCCGGGCCGGAGAGGAAGGTTCCTGACCGGCGGCCGGTTCGCAGCAGGCGATTCGGGCCAGGAGCGAGACGACCCCGCCGCCGACCACCAGGGCAACGACCGTCGTCACCCATCGACTCGGGTCGACAAGGCCGTGGACGAGCGATGCGAAGACCGGATCCGCAGAGATGAGGAGCAGGAGGAGGAGCACCAGGACGGGGAAGGCGAGGAGTAGCGCCCGGCCGAGGACCCGATAGGAGACCGTGGCCGGCAGCCGGACCCGGTCGCCGAGGGAACGGCCCAACCACCTCGGGGTGAGAACGGCATGCCCCGCCAGCGCGGACGGCGAACGGAGCACGTTCCGCCACCGGGAGTCGAAGACGTCTCCTCGCCTTCCGAAGAACACCGACGCCAGCAGGCAGAGCGCCAGACACGTGCCGACCGGTACCCGAACCCACGTGCTGGCGCGCAGACCCCAGATCCCGCCGAGGGTCAACGTCACCACGAGGGCTCCGACCGCCTGACGACGGACGACCATGCCGGTGGCGACCAACGCCACCGACACCGCCATCGTGAACACGCTGACACCCAGGCCGCCGACCCCGTTCCGGAAGCAGAGTGCGGCTCCGACGGCCCCGAAGGCGACCGCGACCAGCGCACCCGTCGAGGCGGCCGCCTGGGGGTGCCGCGCCGCCACGCCGGTGGCGGCGGCGATGCGGAGGCGCCCGGGTGGGCGCGGGATGCGGGGAGGAGCCTGCCAAGGAGGGGCCCCACCTTGCGGGGAGGGTGGGGGCGGGGGTGCCCAGCCCGGCTGCGACCCCCCGGCGGGGTGACCGACGGTGGCGGCGGGGACCTCGAGCGGACCCGTGGGTGGTGCAGATCCCATGGCTCTCTACGGTAGAGAGTCACCGCCGTTCCGCCCAGGCACGGCGGTCACCAATTCGGCATGACAGTCGTCATGCTCAGAGCCAGCCGTTCTCCTCGGCGATCAACGCCGCCTGGGCCCGGCCGTTGGCGTGGAGCTTCTGGATCGACATCGAGATGATGTTGCGCACGCTCCCCTCGGTGAGGTGCAGTGCACTGGCGAGTTCGGCGGTGTTCGGTTCGGTCCGGCTGAGTGCCAGCACCTCTCGCTCCCGTTCGGTCAGCGGATTGCGTCCACGCTCAAGCGCGTTGAGGGCAAGGGCCGGATCGATCACGCGCTCGCCTGCCGCCGTCCGTTTGATCGCCCGGATCAGTTCGACGGGTGGGGCGTCCTTCAGGAGGAATCCGAGCGCCCCGGCGTCAACCGCCCGATGGACGTAGCCGGGCCGACCGAACACGGTGAGCACCAGGATCCGCACGGCAGGAAGGTGGTGGACGAGCTCCTCGGCCGCCTCGAGTCCGCTCGATCCCGGCATCTCGATGTCCAGGAGCGCCACGTCGGGTGCGTGGTGGCGGGCCTGGTCGAGCACCTCATCTCCACGGGAACACTGGGCCACCACCATAAGGTCGGGATCACGGTCGAGGATCTCGCACAAAGCCCCCCGGAGCAGTGCCTGGTCCTCGGCCACCAGCACCCGGATCACGACGGGACCGGCACCTGGGCGGCCAGTCGGCACCCGCCGCCCGCGGCGTCCGAGAACCAGAGCTGGCCGCCCACCCCGGCGAGCCGCTCGCGCATGTGGGTGAGCCCCATGCCGTCGCCGGCGCCGCCCGCACCCCGGCCGTCGTCATCGATGCAGAGGATCACCGCACCGGAGGTTGACCGCACCGCGATCCGGCAGGTCGCGGCACCGCTGTGCCGGAGGACGTTGGTGACCCCTTCCCGGACGACCCACCCGAGCACGCCGTCGGCGGAGGGGGGAATCGACTCGGTCTCCACGCTGGTGGTGCAGGCAATCCCCGAGGTCTCCAGGACCTGCTGGGCGGCGGTGATCTCGGACCGTACGTCGGGGCCCCGCATCTCGGTGACCATGCCACGCATGAGGGCCAGGGACTCGCGTGAGGCGGAGACCACCTGGTCCGACCGAACTCGGGCCACCGACACGTCTCCGGCGTCCAAATCCATGGCCAGCAGCTCGGCCTGCATGATCGATACGGTCAACTGCTGGCCCAGGCGATCATGGAGGTCCCTGGCCAGCTGCACCCGCGCCTCCAGCGCCGCCAGGCCGACGAGCTCCTGTCTCGTCTCCTCAAGCTCAACCTGGGCGCCGACGAATCTGCGGACGGTGACGGCGGCGCCGCCGAGGAGCGCGGTGATTCCACAGACCTGGAGCGCAGTGGCATTTGACTGGCCTTCGGGCCACCACACCGCCAGCGTGACGGCCGTCACGACGGCCACCAGTGCTATGCCGACCTGCCACCGGAACGCGGCGCCCGCCACGATGACCGCGTAGTAGAAGGGGAAGACCCCGATGTGGTTCACGTGGACGAGTACCGATGCCGAACCGAGCATCACGCCGACTGCGACGCCCGACGGAAGCACGGAGTCGGAAGCGGCGACCAACGCCCAGAACCACGCCCAGGTGACCGCCAGGACGACCGAGAAGACCACGACCACTGCCGTCACCTTCGAAGTTCCGACCTCGACCGACCACAGCTCCCGGAAGAGGAAGATCCCCACGAAGGCGATCATGACCACCCGCCCGAGGAGGAGTTCGGTCCTGAGCGGCGGTCGGGCGGAGCTCATGTCGGGCCATGGTACCGAAGGTACGGAGCACCCCCAGGGGCGGAGCCGTTCAGCGGGACCGCGACACGTCGAACTGGTGGTGCACCGTGTCGTGGGCCACCTGGCGGAGCGCCTGGCCGACCGGGAGGTCGCCCGCCTCCGGGTGGACGAGCACCACCTCGGAGGGCACCGTCGCCCACACGGCCGTGAACTGGGCCGACGACTGGCCGAGCGACCACAGCGCCGAGGCCAGGGGCATCCGCTCGTACCGGCGGGCGGCGGCCAGCTCGTCCTGGTCGTAGGAGGCGACCGGCCGGCGCTCACCGGGAGCCAGGTCGGCCAGCCGCTCGGCCCAGATCCGGAGGTTGTCGGCCACGTGCCAGACGTAGGACCGGGCGTCCCAGGTGAGCCCGTCGGCGATTGCGGTCCCGTCACGACCGGTCAGCAGGTCGGCGAAGGCGCCGGGGGCGTCGGCGATGGCGGCGGCGGCGTCCGGCTCGCTGATCGCCCAGACGTACCCGCACTGGTGGCAGGGGTCGCCCCAGCCCTCGGCTCCGTACGGGTTCACCGGTGCAGTGTCCCACGCCCCGGTCGGTGGCGACCGGTCGACGCCGCTCAGCGGTCGGCCAATCGCCGGAGCACCTCGCCGGCGGGGCCCTCGGCGGCCGCCCGGTACCCGGTCCCCGCCCACAGGTTCACCTGGTCGCTCCTTCCCGCCGCGGTCGCCGCCCGACGCAGCGGGCTGGTGAGGTGGTGCACGGCCGGGTACCCGACCGGAGCCAGTTCCGAGTACCGGGAGGTGAACCGGTTCGGGAGGGAGCGGGCGGGCCGACCGGTGAAGGCGCAGGTCACCAGGGTGTCTCCACGATCGGGGTCGGCCAGCGCCGCCCGGTACGGTGCCGACGTCCCGGCCTCGTCGCTCCGCAGCAGCACGGTCCCGACCACCACCGCGGCGGCGCCGGCTCCGAGCAGGTCGGCCACGTCGGCCGCCGTCGCCACTCCGCCGGCGGCCAGCAGAGGCAGCCCGGTGGCCCGTCGCACCCGGGCGACCAGCTCGGGGGCCGCCGTCGGCGGGGGCACCACCCGTGGCGTGAAGGTGCCCGAGTGCCCGCCCGCCGCCGAGGCCTGCACCACCAGCCCGTCGGCCCCCGACGAGGTGGCGTGCACCGCCTCGTCGGCCGACGTCACCGTCTGCAGCACCACCGTCCCGACCCGGCGGAGCCGGTCGACCACCGGGCGGGGCGGCACCCCGAAGGTGAAGCTGACCACCGGCACCGGGTCGGAGACGAGGAGGTCGACCTTGTCGGGCCACCCGTCGTCGTCCTCCACCGGATTCGACCCGTCGAGCACCAGCCCGTGCTCGTCGGCCTCCGGCTGGAGCACCGCCGCATAGTCGCGGAACGCCGACAGGTCGACGGGCAGCGGATTCGGGACGAAGAGGTTCACCCCGAAGGGCACCCCCTCGCCCCGCACCCGGGCGATCTCCGCGGCGAGCCGGGCGGGCTCCTGGTACCCACCGGCCAGAAAGCCGAGCCCCCCGGCCCCGGCGGCGGCGACGACCAGGTCCGGGGTGCCGGGCCCGCCGGCCATGGGGGCGGCGAGGACCGGGAGGTCGACGCCCAGCCCGGCCAGCGGTGAGGGCGGACTCCCTGCGGCCGGAGGGCTCATCACCCGGAGCGTATGCGGATCGCCGGCGTCACCTCGCCCGGGGCGCGGACGCGGAAGCGGCCGGCCCCGGAGGGTCGGCCGCTTCCCTGAATCCCGCCGCCGGAGCGGCACCCCTGTCGGGGTCTTACATCATGCCGCCCATGCCACCCATACCGCCCATGCCGCCGCCCATGGCGGCCGCCGCGGCGGCAGCTGCCGCCGGGTCCGCCTTCTCGGGCTTGTCGGCGACGAGCGCCTCGGTGGTCAGCAGCAGGCCGGCGATCGACGCGGCGTTCTGCAGCGCCGACCGGGTGACCTTGGCCGGGTCGATGACGCCGGCCTTCACGAGGTCCTCGAGCTCGCCGGTGGCGGCGTTGAGGCCGATCGAGCCGCTCTCGCCCTCCACCAGGCGGACCTGGACCGAGCCCTCGAGGCCGGCGTTGTTGGCGATGGCCGTCAGCGGCGAGGCCAGGGCCTTGGCCACGATGGTGGCCCCGGTGGCCTCGTCGCCGCTCAGCGACTCGATGACCTTGTTGACCGCGGAACGCGACCGCACCAGGGCGGTGCCGCCCCCGGCCACGATGCCCTCCTCGACGGCGGCCCGGGTGGCGGAGAGCGCATCCTCGATGCGGTGCTTCTTCTCCTTCAGCTCCACCTCGGTGGCGGCGCCGACCTTGACCACAGCCACGCCGCCGGCCAGCTTGGCCAGCCGCTCCTGCAGCTTCTCGCGGTCCCAGTCGGAGTCGGTCTCGTCGATCTCCCGCTTGATCTGGGAGATCCGGCCCTTGACGTCGTCCTCCGAGCCGCCGCCCTCCACGATGGTGGAGTCGTCCTTGGTGACGATGACCCGGCGGGCGGTGCCCAGCAGGTCGACGGTGGTGTTCTCGAGCTTGAGCCCGATCTCCTCGGAGATGACCTGGCCGCCGGTGAGGACGGCCATGTCCTGGAGCATCGCCTTGCGGCGCTCACCGAAGCCGGGGGCCTTGACGGCCACCGAGGTGAAGGTGCCGCGGATCTTGTTGACCACCAGGGTGGCCAGGGCCTCGCCCTC
>Ga0181519_10000248_pt1 | contig 50511 bp, 42 predicted proteins | sample PEATcosm2014_Bin_26_FD_121102 | JGI IMG/M metagenome (GOLD analysis project Ga0181519, IMG submission 121102) | Peatland microbial communities from MTU Mesocosm Facility, Houghton, MI, USA - PEATcosm2014_Bin02_10_metaG | ecosystem: Environmental > Terrestrial > Soil > Wetlands > Peat | place...
ATCAGTCATTACCTGATGCAGCGGTACAACTGGATACGTCCGCATCAGTTCAATGACGGGCTGGCCCCTGCCGTAGCAGAAGAAAAACTTAACGCAGTGTCCGGGATGGGTTGACCACTACACACATTCACGCCGAGGAGCAGTTGGAAAAGCAATGGAAAGATGTAAGCGCCAGCGAAATGTTCAACACGGAGCGCGTGCGCACCATACACCGACTGTTCTTCGAAGCCCTGCCGGAAAAATTCCGACTCACGAACGAAGGCGACCTTATCCGACCTGGCGAATTCAGAGAGAAGGAAGTCACCGTTGGCAAGCACATGGCGCCCCCCGTAGATCTCATGCCCCAGCTAATGGAGGAATGGGGGAAGCGCTACTCCCGCATCAAGGCCTCTGAGTACCAACTGATAGCGACAGCTTGCTCACATCATCGCCTCGCGTGGATCCACCCGTTCATCGACGGCAATGGTCGCGTCTGCCGCTTGCATTCGCACTTGACGCTGCACGCATCCGGATTGACCGATGGTCTTTGGTCTCCGTTACGCGGATTCGCCCGTACCCACGACGAGTACTACGCTCGCCTCGCCGCAGCGGATATGTCTCGGCGCAATGACCTAGACGGAAGAGGCAACCTGTCGCAAGAAGAGCTAGTCAAGTTCATCAATTACTTCCTCAACTGCTGTCTGGATCAGGTCAACTTCATGTTGAAGATGATGGAGTTCGGCGGATTCACGGCACGGCTGCGCGACTTGCTCTCCTACCTTGACGCAAACCCGTGGCAAATAGGTTCCGACAAGTCAGTTATCAGACCCGAGAAGTCTGCACTGGCCCTCGAATTCATCGCTCGTACCCGACCGCTTTCGCGTGCGGAATTCGCACAGATTCTCGGAGAAAGCGATGCGACCGCCAGACGCATTACCCGGAGTCTCTTGGATTTCGGGATTCTGCGCTCTGACTCGCATCGGGATAATCTTGCCTTCGCCCTACCGTTGAAGAGCTTGAGGTTCTTGTTCCCGAAGCTTTGGCCGGAAGTGGATTCCGAATAAACAACGCCGTCATTCGATAGATTCCGTTCCCGTTCGGGAACGAAATGCCGAAATTGCACCGCTTTAACGGCTTTCGTTTCCGAGCGGGTACGAAACAGTGTCCTTAGACGCGGTTGAACCAATCGCTCGCTTACACGTGAGTTGAACCCAAGGCTCCGTTTTCGTGCAACACATTGTTCAGAGCGCCCCCGTCAACCAAGAAGAGTCCCTATTGAGGCATCGGAATGTTCCGAATCGCAGCGAGTGACCTAGAATGCGACTCCGAACGCGTGGTGCCCACAACGTCAGCTCGATAAGCTTGTTCCCGTCGCGCCCCAAACGCGACCGGGTTTGACGACCCGAACGGTCTTATCTCGGGCACACGGCCGCGAACTTTGCGGCTTTCGTGTGCGCACTGCCACGCATCCGTATCTACGGGCGGGCCTGGATTGGGACACCTTCGGGTGTGCCGCCTAATCCGAGTGACCAGCGGTTCGTCAACCTAGTCCAGTGCCCGCCCACCCTTGCGCAATGCAGCGGGTGGCGGGGTTCTCAGATTGGCTAGATCGAGGTGCCCCGCATGACCTGTAATCCTCCAGCAGTTTTCCCTATCCGCTCGTCCGTAGACAAGCTCAGCACTCTCGCCGAACGTATCCTCGTGCTCACGACATGCACGACCACAGACGCAGGCAAGGAAATGCCTCACCGCTTCCTTCTCGCGATCTTCGAAGAGCTTGGCGAAATGACAGTCGAACTCGTCTGTGAATGCCACAAGTTGAAGGCTGACTTTCTCGACGCATAGTCGTCACCTTGCAGTTCGTCTGACTTTGCCAACGGCATGGCCCCCCGCATGTTTCGGCTGCATTCATAGCGCTGCGCTATACGGCGCTCGCTGCATCAAATCCACGCCACGCTATTCGCCACGCAAGCCATCATCGGCGCGACGCTGACGCGGCGGGCAAGCAGGCAGGTTCATGCAAATTCCTCAGCTACGGCAAACGTCGCCTTGTCCTCACAAGACAACGTCTCTTGATAAACGAAGCCCAAACAGTACGTCATGCCCCAACAGCGCGCCTGGACCGGAAGAACCGCCTCAGCCCGGGCCCGTGTGCGATCGCACCGGTTTTCTCCCACGACACGTAGACGCCCTCGGAGTACACTTCCGCCTTCCCCCAATAAGATCAAGACAGCACAAGGAGACCCCGGCATGGCACCGAAGGATCTGTTGCAGGCTCTCATCGTCGTACTCGCCTGGGGCGTGAACTTCGTCGTCATCAAGGTCGGTCTGCATGGTGTGCCGCCCATGCTGCTGGGCGCCCTACGATTCCTGCTCGCCGCCTTCCCTGCGATCCTCTTTGTCAAACGTCCGCAGGTGCCGTGGCGCTGGCTGATCGCGTACGGTCTGACGATTTCATTCGGGCAATTCGCACTGCTGTTTACCGCAATGTACGTCGGCATGCCTGCCGGCCTCGCGTCACTCGTGCTTCAAGCACAGGCGTTCTTCACGTTGGGCCTCGCCGTGCTGTGCCTGGGAGAACGCTTTCGCGCGCAGAACGTCGTCGGTCTGTTGATCGCGGCGGCCGGCCTTGCCGTCATCGGGATGCAAGGCGGCGGCGCAATGACACTGCTCGGCTTCGTGCTCACCCTTTGCGCGTCGCTTAGCTGGGCGACGGGCAACATCGTCACGAAGCGGATCGGCAAAGTCGACCTCGTCGGCCTCGTTGTCTGGGCAAGCCTGATTCCGCCGATTCCGTTCGCGCTGCTGTCCTACGCGTTCGAAGGCCCCCAGCAAATCTCGAATTCGCTCTCGCATATCTCGGCAGCATCGATCTTCGCCATCGCCTATCTCGCCCTCATCGCAACACTCGTCGGCTATTCGCTGTGGGGTCGCCTGATGACGCGTTACCCTGCCAGCCAGGTCGCACCATTCTCACTGCTCGTGCCCATCATCGGCCTCGCATCGGCCGCACTGCTACTCGACGAGCAACTCGCCGGACCGCAAATCGCGGGCGCGGTGCTCGTCATGTCAGGTCTCGTGGTGAACGTATTCGGCGCGAAGATCAAACAGCGCTTGCTGCCGGCTGCGCGGTAGCGAGTCGCATGTGCAGCAGCGGGAACGGACGGCCCTGCCCGTCAAGTTCCGACCGGCCCGTTACCTCAAACCCCTCGCGTCGATAGAACGCCAGCGCTTGCGGGTTCTGCTCGTTAACGTCGACGCTCGCACAATCGAGTTCTCGCACGGCATACGCCAGCAACGCGGCGCCGATACCTTGCCTGCGAGCATCAGGCGCGACAAACAACATCTCCACATTGCCCTCTGCCACGCCGAGAAAACCGCGAAGGGTGCCTGCATCGTCACGAAACACACGCAATGTGACCGCGGCGAGATACTCATTGCGGATTCTCGGACGCAGCCAGGCAATATCGTCGTCACTCAGGAAATCGTGCGTCGCGCGAACAGACGCCTCCCAAAGCTCGGTGATGGCGTCGAATTCGTTTTCGTTCGTGGTAAAGATGCCTGACATGGAAACTCACGGTTGGATATCTTGAGTCACGCGCAAATGACACGCATATCGCATCGGACACATGCCAATGACAAACCCGCGATGGAGGCAAAATGCAAAAAGCCTGATTTCTCATCGAAATCAGGCTTTTCAATTTGGTTGCGGGGACAGGATTTGAACCTGTGACCTTCGGGTTATGAGCCCGACGAGCTGCCAGACTGCTCCACCCCGCGTCTGAAGAATTAGATTATATGGCAATTGCCATCGCAGTGCAACATGACTGACCGAATATTTTTCTGACGTACGTCTGGCGACAGAAGGAAAACCGCCGCCCGCCCGCGCAACACGGGTTATCCCGGCAAGCCGTTTGCGCCGCCGCACAGCACGCGTTGCCGATGATACACTCGCAGCAACATGAACCGACGTCCTCCCATCCAATTCTGTTCCGCTTGCGGCCATCCGGTCGAGTTGCGCATTCCGCCCGGCGATAATCGCGAGCGGCATGTCTGCACCCACTGCGGCACCATCCATTATCAGAACCCGCGCAACGTGCTCGGCACGGTGCCTGTGTGGGGCGATCAGGTGCTGTTGTGCAAACGCGCCATCGAACCGCGCCTCGGTTACTGGACGCTGCCCGCAGGCTTCATGGAAATTGGCGAGACGACGTCGCAGGCCGCCGCCCGCGAGACCCTCGAAGAAGCCGGTGCCATTGTCGAAGTCGGCGCCCTCTTCTCGCTGCTCAACGTGCCGCACGTGAATCAGGTGCATATCTTCTACCTGGCACAAATGCGCGAGCCGCAATTTGCCGCCGGCGAAGAAAGCCTCGAAGTCGCCCTGTTCTCGGAAGACGAGATCCCCTGGGACGAGATCGCCTTCCCGACCGTCGCGAAAACACTGCGGTTCTTCTTTGAAGACCGTCGTGCCGGCGCGTTCGGCGTACACCTCGAAGCGGCGCAGGACGCCGCCGTGCCGGGTTCACCGGTACCGTCGCTGCCCGTCAACACGGCGCACACCGAGGACATCCTCACGCCGATGTTGCATGTCTGAGCGTACGCTCGTCGCGTATCGCATGATGTCGCCCGAAGCCCCTGAGCGCTAACGTCACCATGGTCGTCTGGCTCGAAGCAAACGATCCCTTCCCGGCGGTGGACGAAGCGCTCGACGCCATGAGCGACGCGCCAGGACTGCTCGCGGCCGGCCTCGACCTCTCGCCGCAACGCCTGCTCGCCGCCTATCGGCAAGGCATCTTCCCGTGGTACTCGCAGGGCCAGCCCGTTCTCTGGTGGAGCCCCGACCCGCGCATGGTGCTGCGCCCCGAAAACTTCGTCGTCAGCCACAACTTCCGCAAATTGCTGCGCCGCGTGCTGCGCGACGACGCCTGGGAAATCCGCCTGGACGGCGACTTCGCCGCCGTGATGCAAGCCTGCGCGCAAGCGCCGCGACGCGGTCAGGACGGCACATGGATTACGCCCGCCATCGTCGCCGCCTACCGCGCCCTGCACGACGCCGGCCTCGCCCACAGCGTGGAAACCTACTACGACGGCGAGCGAGTCGGCGGCCTTTACGGCGTAGCGCTCGGACGCATGTTCTACGGCGAATCGATGTTCGCCAAGCGGACCGACGCGTCGAAAATCGCCCTCGCCGCGCTCGTCGCGTTTGCACGCACACACGCAATAGAGGTGATAGACTGCCAGCAAAGTACTGCCCATCTGGCGTCGCTCGGCGGCGGCGAGATTCCCCGCCAAGCCTTTCTGGCGCACGTGCAGAAGGCGGTCATGGCCCCCGCACCGGTCTGGCATCTGGACAAGCAGATACTCAGCGCACTGGCCTACGGTAACGCAGCAGATAAGGCTCACGAGGTTTCGCAGTGACCCATCCGAACGAACTGCCGCTCTCTCCGCTGTCTGCCCTTCAGTTCTACGCAACAGCGCCCTACCCCTGCAGCTATCTCGACAATCACACGGCACGCTCGCAGGTCGCCACCCCTAGCCATCTGATCAATTCGGACGTCTATAGCGAGCTCGTTCGCTCCGGCTTCCGTCGCAGCGGTGTCTTCACCTACCGCCCCTACTGTGACGGCTGCCGCGCCTGTGTACCCGTGCGCGTGCCGATCGCCCGCTTCGCGCCGAACCGCACGCAACGCCGCATCTGGCGACGCCACGCCGGCCTCGCCGTCAACGTCTCGGGCCTGCACTACACCGAAGAGCATTACCAGCTCTACATGCGCTACCAGTCTCGGCGTCACGCGGGCGGTGGCATGGACCACGACAGCCGCGAACAGTACGAGCAGTTCCTGCTGCAAAGCCGCGTGAACTCCCGTCTGGTGGAATTCCGCGAGCCGCCCGGCCATCAGGGTGCCGGCACGCTGCGCATGATCAGCATGGTGGACATCCTCAGCGACGGCCTGTCGTCGGTCTATACGTTCTTCGATCCCGACATCGAAGGCGCGTCGTACGGCACGTACAACATCCTTTGGCAAATCGAGCAGGCACGCGCGCTCGGCCTGCCGCATGTCTATCTCGGCTACTGGATTCAGGCGAGCCGCAAGATGGTCTACAAGGCCAACTTCCGGCCGCTGCAAGGCCTGCTCGACGGTCAATGGCAAGACATGCCGGACGCCATGCTCGACGCTGCCGGCCAATAGCGGCAGCGACACACATCAACACTGCAAGCACCAATCACCCCGCCAACGCCAGCAGTGCGCATCGCGCTCATCCCCGCCCCGATACTGCGCAAAACAGGAGTACGCAGAGCGTAGAAAAAGACGCGCTCTGCGACCGGGATACCGGTAAAATGGCGACTTTCCGATTCTGCCGAACCCGACATCGTGCTTGCGCCCCTCTATCCCCTGGCCCGTCGCGCCCTGTTCTGTCTTGATGCCGAACAAGCCCACCACCTGACGCTGGCCACGCTGCGCAGTGCCGCCTCGCTCGGACTGGCGGGTCTCGTCGGTCAGACGCTGCCCGAAAATCCGCGCACGGTGATGGGCATCCGCTTCCCGAACCCCGTCGGCCTTGCCGCCGGACTCGACAAGGACGGCAGTTGCATCGACGGCCTCGCCGCCCTCGGTTTCGGCTTCGTGGAAGTCGGCACGGTCACACCTCGCCCGCAGTCTGGCAATCCGAAGCCGCGCATCTTCCGCCTGCCGCAAGCCGAAGCGATCATCAACCGCATGGGCTTCAACAACGGCGGCGTCGAGCAGTTCCTCCAGAACGTGCAATCGGCGCGCTACAAAGGGCCACTGGGCCTGAACATCGGCAAGAACGCCGACACGCCGATCGAACGCGCGGTCGACGACTATCTCATCTGCCTCGAGAAGGTCTATCCGTACGCCACGTACGTGACGGTCAACATCTCGTCGCCCAACACCAAGAATCTGCGCCAACTGCAAGGCGGCGACGAACTCGACGCCCTGCTCGGCAAGCTCAAGGACAAGCAACGCGAACTCGCCGACCGCCACGGCAAATACGTGCCGATCGCGCTGAAGATTGCGCCGGACCTCGACGACGAACAGATCAAGGTCATCGCCGGTACGCTCACCCGCCACGGTTTCGACGGCGTGATCGCCACCAACACAACGCTCTCGCGCGAAGCGGTGGCAGGTCTGCCGTATGCCAATGAGACGGGCGGCCTGTCGGGGCGCCCGGTGTTCGATGCATCGAATCGGGTGATCCGCGCACTCGCCACCGAACTGGGCGGTGCGTTGCCCATCATCGGCGTTGGCGGCATTCTGTCGGGCGCCGATGCCCAGGCAAAACTCGACGCCGGCGCCAGCCTGGTTCAGGTCTACAGCGGCCTGATTTACCGCGGCCCCGAGCTGGTGCGAGAATGCGTGCAAACGCTGCGTACGGCCTGACCGGCTGAACGTCGCCCCCCCATTCCCCCATTCGCTTCAGGGAGATCTCATCATCATGAAAGCCTGGCTCAAGACGCTATGCCTCGTACCGCTGACCGCTGCCGCACTCGTGGGCACCACGCCCGCCCGCGCAGCCGATCTGCTTGACACCGTGAAGGCCGCCGGCGTGCTGAAAATCGGTATCGAAGGCACTTACCCGCCGTTCAACTATCGCGGCACCGACGGCCAGCTGGACGGCTTCGATGTCGATGTGGCCAAGGCCGTTGCCGAGCGTCTCGGCGTGAAGCCCATGTTCGTGACGACGGAATGGAGCGGCATCATCGGCGGACTCGTCGCGGGCAAGTTCGACGTCATCGTCAATCAGGTCGCCATCACCGACGAGCGCCAGAAGTCGCTCGACTTCAGCCAACCGTACACCTACTCCGCCGCGCAGCTCATTCAGCGCAAGGACGACAAGCGCGAATTCAATTCGCTCGAGGCGCTCAAGGGTCACAAGCTCGGCGTGAGTCTCGGCAGCAACTATGACAAGCTCGCGAAGGCCGTACCCGGTATCGACGTGCGTACGTACCCGGGCGCGCCCGAGTATCTGCGCGATCTCGCCACCGGCCGCGTCGACGCAGCGCTCAACGATCGTCTGATGCTGGCGTATCTGATCAAGACGTCGAACCTGCCGCTGCGCCCGGGTGCGGTGCTGCAAAGCACCAACCAATCGGTCGGTATCCCGTTCCGCAAGGGCAACCCGAAATTCGCCAAAGCCATCGACGATGCGCTCTCGAGCATGAAGCAGGACGGCTCGCTCGCGAAGCTCGCGCAAAAGTGGTTTGGTGAGGACGTTTCCAAGCCGGCAAAGTAATACGCAAGCCGCGCAGCGACACACTTCGGTCGCACCACGGCCGGCACTACGCAAATAATGCGAGTGCCGGCCGTCGTCTTTCCGGTCCACGGTTCACCACCCCAAAACCCCCATGAATCCATTCGAACTCGCTGCCCAATCCATGCCGGTTCTGTTGCAGGGCACCGTGCTCACGATCAAGTTCGCATTGATGTCGATGGTGTTCGGTCTGGCGATCGGCGTCATCGTGGCGATCATGGGCATCGGCAAGATCCGCGTGCTGCGCGGCATCGCCCGCGCCTACGTCAGCGTCATGCGCGGTACCCCGCTGCTCGTGCAGATCTTCGTGATCTATTACGGCCTGCCGGGCATTGGCATCTCGCTCGACCCGACCCCGGCCGGCGTCCTCACGCTCAGCCTGAACGTGGGCGCCTACCTGTCCGAGAGCATGCGAGGCGCCCTCGAAGGCATGCCGCGCGGCCAGTGGCTGGCGGCGTACAGTCTCGGCCTATCGTACTGGCAGACGCTGCGCTACGTCATCGCGCCGCAGGCCCTGCGCATCGCCGTGCCGAGTCTCGGCAACAGCCTCATCAGTCTCATCAAGGACACCTCACTGGTATCCGTCATTACCGTGACCGAGTTGCTGCGCTCGGCGCAGGAGGTCATTGCGTCGACGTACCAGCCACTACCGCTCTATCTCGCGTGCGCCGCCATCTATTGGGTGTTGTCGACGGGATTGTCGGCGCTGCAACGCCGCATCGAAAAGCGTCTCGCGCTGCCTGCCCGAAGCTGAATCCTGAATCTCGCAGGCACAAAAAAGCCGGCGCCCCTGTTGTCTGCATCTGACATTCGGGGCCCGGCTTTTTTGCTACCTGATTGGCGCGTCGACGGTCCATCAATGGTGCGTCAACGGCACCGGTCATCCGCCATCACGCTAATCGTGCTTAGCGCGGCGCACGACGCTCGCGATACATCGCGCGGAATGTCTTGCCGCTCGGCGCGGGCATTTCACGCGTATCGGTCCAGCCGCCGGCGAACGGCAGCTTCGAGATGCTGCCGCGATCGCGCCCCATGCGTCGCAACGCCCACGAACCCAGCCCCGAGAGCGCGGCATAGAGACGCGGACGACGCGCAGCAAATGCCCACGCGGCGAGCGCTGCGCGCTCCTGCCACGGCCGCAGGCCACGATCGACCTGACGCTCACGCAGCTTGCGCAGCAGATCGGAAATCGGAATCCCCACGGGGCAAACACGATTGCACTCGCCGCACAGCGTGGCCGCCTGCGGCAGATCGAGCGTCTTCTCGAGGCCGACGTAACTCGGCGTAAGCACCGACCCCATCGGACCCGGATACACCCAGCCGTACGCATGACCGCCAATCTTCTGATAGACCGGGCAGTGGTTCATGCACGCGCCGCAACGGATGCAACGCAGCATCTCCTGAAATGCGCCACCGATCAGGCCCGAGCGTCCGCCGTCGACCAGCACGAAGTACATGTGGTCCGGGCCATCGACTTCGCCCTCGGCACGCGTGCCGGTCAGCAGAGAGAAGTAGTTCGACGTCCCCTGCCCGGTCGCCGAGCGCGGCAGCAAACGCATCGCCGTCGCCAGATCCTCCAGCGTCGGTAAGACCTTCTCGATGCCTGTGACTGCCACGTGCACGCGCGGCATGATCGTGCACATGCCTTCGTTGCCCTCGTTGGTCACGACGGCCACGGAACCCGTTTCTGCCACGAGGAAGTTGCCGCCGGTCACGCCCATGTCGGCCGACAGAAACTGCGGACGCAGCATCTCGCGCGCCTCACGCGTCATCGCCGGAATGTCGGTCAGGCGCGGCTTATGGTGAACGCGCGCGAACAGGTCCGCGACCTCGTCCTTATCCTTGTGCACCACGGGCGCAATAATGTGCGATGGCGGTTCGTTGTCGTTGATTTGCAGGATGTACTCGCCCAGATCGGTCTCGACCGACTGCACACCCATGTCGGCAAGCACCTTGTTGAGCTGCAACTCCTCGGTCACCATCGACTTCGACTTGATCACCTTCTTCACGTCGTGCTTGCGGGCGATCTCGGCAATCAGACGCGCCGCGTCCTGGGTCGATTCCGCGAACAACACGGTGGCACCGCGTCGCGTCGCTTCGCGCTCGAAGATTTCCAGCCAGACGTCAAGCGTCTCGAGCCCGCGATTGCGGCGCTCCTTGAGTGCCTCGCGCGTTGCCTCGAAGTCGATCTCTTCGATGGCCGCCGCACGCGCCGTCACGAACTTGGTCGAGAGCTTCTTGAGGTTGGCTTGCAGACGCTGGTCAGCAAGCTTCTGCCCGGCGCGCGCCTTGAATTGCATCGATTGAACTTGCATCGCGACTCACGAGAGAGGATGACCGCCGGCACGCGTCACCGCGCGCACGGGCGTGATTGTCGGGAGGAATGCGTCGGAATCACGCATCGCCGGCGAGCACCTGAGCGATGTGCAGCACGCGCGTCTTCGTGTCACCGGTGCGGCGCAGACGCCCTTCGATGTTGAGCATGCACCCGAGGTCGCCGAGCACGACGGCCGGCGCACCGCTTGCGGCGATGTTGGCGCATTTCTCGTCGACGATGGCCGTGGAGATGTTGCCGTACTTGAGCGCGAAAGTGCCCCCGAAGCCGCAGCAAGCCTGACAGTCCTTCATCTCGGTGATCGTCACGCCAGGCATCTTCCCGAGCAGCGCACGCGGCTGCGCCTTGACGCCAAGCTCGCGCAGTCCGGAGCAGGAATCGTGATAAGTGACTTCGCCGTTGTAATCGCCGGGCACGGCCTCGACGTGCAGCACGTTGACGAGGAAATCGGTCAGCTCGAACACGCGCGGACGCAGTCGCTCAAAGCGCCCCATGAGTTCGGGGTCGTCGGCGAAGAGATCGCCATAGTGCGCCTTGACCATGCCACCGCACGATCCCGACGGCACGACGACATAGTCGAACGATTCGAATTCATCGAGGAATTTCTGGGCGAGATCGCGGGCGATGGCCCGTTCGCCGGAGTTGTAGCCGGGCTGGCCACAGCAGGTCTGGGAATCGGGAATCACGACCTCGCAGCCGGCGGTCTCGAGCAGCTTGAGCGTCGAGAAGCCGATCTCCGGACGCATCATGTCGATCAGACACGTGACAAACAGTCCGACGCGCATTGGGGGAATCCTCTTTTCGGGAATAATGCGCCATTATAAGTCGCTGGGCCGGACCGGCCCAGCGTGGATTCCCGCATATCGCGCAGACGCGTGCAGACCGCAAACGCGTCCAAACGCTTATACCCTGCGGGCGTTACCGTGCACGTAGGGACTCCAGGAGTTCGCCCGTTGGGGCGCCTGGCGGCTGGGGTCCGGCGCCTGCGGCGCGAATGTCGCAGGCATGGGAAGCGCCAGTTGCGCTCGTGCGGCCTCCGGCACTCGAGACAAGCGCTGCAAATCCCTTCTGAAATCGTCGATCTTGCTTTCAACGCCGCTGAAGCGCTTCGTCAATGCCTCCTGCGCCCGAGACTGTTGTTCGACGTTGCCTTGCAGCGAGCCGATTGTCCGGGATTGTTCTGCGACGTTGCCTCGGAGCGCATCCATTGCCCGGGCTTGTTGCGCGACGCTCTCTTGCAGCGAGTTCATCGTCCGGGATTGTTGCTCGACGCTGTCTCGTATCGAACCCATTGCCCGGGATTGTTGTTCGACGCTCTCTTGCAGAGAGCTCACTTTCCGGGATTGCTGTTCGACGCTCTTCTGTATCGAGCCCATCGTCCGCGATTGCTGTTCGACGCCCTCTTGTATCGAGCCTATCGTCCGCGATTGGTGTTCGAAACCCTCCTGCAACGAGTCCAGTCGTTGCCCGAACGCCCCCAGCGCCCGGGATTGCAGCCGTACGTCGCCTGTCAGTGAGTCCACGCCGGAAGCCACGCTTCTGACTTGCTCGGCCATGGTGTTGACGCGACCATTGAGGTCGCTCGTCTGAGTCCTCATGTCTTTCAACATATTCCACACCATATCTTCGCGCGCCAGCGCGGCACGCCGATCGCTGATATCCAGATACGCCCTCATCGTTGCCCCCTCCGTTTCAATAAGTTGTTTGGTACTTGCCAACAGACTTTCGATGGACTTCCATCCCCGCTCGCGATCAAACCCGCGAATACTCCCCAGACTGACGGCACGAATCACCATCGTCAAAGCTAACCCGACGATGACGAGTACGCCGCTTGACACCAACAGCGCTGCAATCGCAATGCCTCCCGCTACGCCGTAAAGGAGTGCCGAAATGGCAAAGCGTTTTCCGTAGTGCTTCTTCTCGGGCCAGACCTCTTTGGACCCGCGCCCGATCGTCTCGCGCACTGACGCCAGGCATTGCTCGATTTCGGCGAGGACATCCGCACACTCGGCGCCGATCTTCGCGTACTCGGCCCGTTCCGCATCGATGTCCTCAAACGTCATGCGCCTGAGCGCCGTCGACCGCACGGTCATCTCCGCGCATTTGCGCAAGATCTCCTCTTCCTTGCGCAGCGCTTGCGCCAAATGTCCCAGAATCAGCGAAAACCGCCGGGCAGACGGCGTAAGACGGTCGATATTGCGATCATTCAGTTGCTCCGCAACCAGGAAGTACAACCCCTGACGGTGTCGATTCGATCCGTATCGATAGCACCCATCCCAAAGCCCGCCTCCCCAGTACCCCGAGGTCGCCTTCTTGTACGTAGAAAAGAATGCGCTCTCCAGCTTGGTGATCGACTCGCCGCTCAATCCCAACTGCGCCTTCGTGTTTGCGATCCGCTGAAACTGCTGGACGATTTCCGCATGCTTCTCGGCGATCGACTTTCCATCGGCAGCAGCCCCCCGCTTCAGCTCGCACTTGCTCTGCGGCCATGTCGCTGCCGCCGGCGCGTAAACATACCCATACATTCCCAGCGCCTCCTTTATGGTGCTGGCCACATCTTCCGATCCGACCGGACACCGAATTAAATGGCAATGCAATGGTAGGCACGCGAGCAAAAGTCCACTTTCGGTTTCGGTCAGCAGTTACTGCGGCAGCGACGCACTCCCGTGACACGCACGTCACGCCTCGCCGGAAGCGCCCGATACGCTGAGTGTTGATGGTCCAGGCGCATTGGAAACGCCGTTTTTTCGCAGAAGTCCTCTACGTGAAACCTGCGAATTTTTCACAATATGATATAGAATCGAGCCTATACGAAACTCGGCCCTACTCCATGAAAGACGAAAGTAGTCAAGGCGCGGAGTCGCGCACGTCCATTCAGGTCATCGAGCGCATGATGCGTCTGCTCGATGCACTTGCAGGCCACGCCGATCCCGTCAGTCTCAAGGAACTGGCGCAGGCCACCGAACTTCATCCGTCCACGGCGCACCGCATCCTGAACGACATGGTGGCTTGCCGCTTTGTCGATCGCTGCGATCCGGGCACCTACCGTCTCGGCATGCGTCTGCTCGAACTCGGCAATCTCGTCAAGGCGCGACTGTCGGTGCGCGATGCCGCGCTCACACCGATGCGCGGCCTGCATCGCATCACCGGGCAAACGGTGAACCTGTCCGTGCGTCAAGGCGATGAAATCGTCTACATCGAGCGCGCCTATAGCGAACGCTCGGGTATGCAGGTGGTGCGCGCCATCGGCGGTCACGCGCCCTTGCATCTCACGTCGGTCGGCAAGCTCTTCCTCGCCGCTGACGAACCCACACGCGTACGCGCTTACGCCACACGCACGGGTCTGTCGGGACATACGCGCAATAGCATCACCGACCTGCAAAAACTCGAGCGCGAACTCAATCACGTGCGCAAGTCGGGCTATGCGCGGGACAACGAAGAACTCGAACTGGGCGTGCGCTGCATTGCCGCGGGGATCTACGACGATAGCGGCAAGCTCGTTGCAGGACTCTCGCTGTCCGCGCCCGCCGACCGGTTGCAGGATGCGTGGCTCGCCAATCTGAACGAGACTGCGCTGCTCATTTCGGCGTCGCTCGGTTTCCATGCGCCGACCCCGGAAGTTGGCGGCAGCCTGGCCCACGTCGCCACGGCAGAGTAAGTCGAGCCGATCTCTCACTCGCCTGAAACCGCCGACATGCTAACGTTTGGTGTGACGTCGGCTTTGAGAACCGGGCACGAGGTTGTGTGAGACGTCGACGCGGGACACGCGTCCAGCAGCACGAATGCCGAAGTGGAAAACAAAAGGCGCTCCCAAGGGAGCGCCTTTTGTTTGGCAGCCGGCGCGACAGGCGTCGCGCCACTTAACCGCTTAACCCGATACGGCTTACAGTGCGTGGCCGTTATTGGTTGCGACCTGTGCCGTCGGCGTGGTGCCGGCCGTGCGTTGCGGCGCAGTGCCTCCGCCTTCGAGCAGCCACTTGCGAACGCGCGTGGCGTCGGCGAAGCGCGAGTACTTACCGGTCGAATCCAGCAGAATCATAATCACCGGACGGCCATCCACGTTCGCTTGCATCACGAGGCACTGACCGGCTTCGTTGATGTAGCCCGTCTTCTGCAAACCGATTTCCCAGCCCGGATGACCGATCAGGTGATTCGTGCTGACGTAGTGCAATTCACGACGGCCAGTATTGACGTCGTAATTGGTGTCCGTCGAGAAACGGCGAATCATCGGGTACTGATAAGCGGCCTTGACCATCTTCACGAGATCGCGCGCGCTCGACACGTTCTGGCTCGAGAGCCCCGTCGGATCGTTGAAGTGCGTGTCGTTCATGCCGAGTTGCTTCGCCTTGCGGTTCATCGCCGCCAGGAACGCCGGACGGCCGCCCGGGAAGTAACGCGAGAGCGCAGCTGCCGCACGGTTTTCCGACGACATCAGCGCAATGTGAAGCATGTCTTCGCGCGACAGGCGCGAGCCCACCGACAGACGCGAACCCGTGCCCTTCTCGTAGTCGCGATCTTCGTCCGTCACTTCCATCATGTCCGTCATCGGAATGCCGGCGTCGAGCGACACCATCGCCGTCATCAGCTTCGAGATCGAGGCGATCGGCAGCACGGCTTGCGAGTTCTTGTCGAACAGCGGTTCGCCAGTCCGCTCATCGATGACGTAGGCCACCGAGGAACGCAGCGCCAGGGCGTCAGGCGTTTCGTGCAAACCGAAGGCACGGCCCGCCGACAGACGCTCCGGTGCCTGCGGCGCAAAGTTGACGGTGCGATACGACGTCACGACACGGCGCTTGCCGTTCTTGTAGACCACACGTTTGACGGCGACCCGCTTGGCGGCGGGGCCGTCGTCTTCGACGGCTGCCAGCTTACGCGCCTTGCCGCCCGATGTCGTGGCGACGGCGCGCTTGGCACCAGTTTTGGAAGCGGCGACGGATTTCGCTGCTTTGGGATTGGCACACGCGCGCTTCTGGGCAGCAGTCTTGGCCGTCTTGGGCGAGCATTCGCTCGTCTTACCAGCGGCGTGAGTGACTACGGGAGCAGCGGCGGCGAGTGAGATCGCCACGACGGCTGCACCCCAGAGGCGGGAGCGGCACAGACGCGCAAGAGTCGTGATCGCGTACATAAATTGGGGGTAGCGTGAGGTTGGCAGGCAACGAGGTTGGGAGAAGTTTAGTAACTTCCGAAAAAATAAGCAATATGAATGACTTAGCTGAAATACTTAAACCGGCATCTGGCAGTTTTGTGCAGTGCAACGCACAAAACCACATCCCCGCCAAAAAATGCCAAATTACGCCAACCTCTTGATATACGTTAGTTCAGAAAATGCGCCCAGTCTTTCAAGGGCGCACGCTCGGTGACGAGCCGGTTTTCGACCGCCGCCGGGTCTGCGTAGCCCAGCGCCATGCCGCACACGACCATCTGTGTTTCCGGCAACCGCAGTTCCGCAGCAATTACCTGATGGAACGTGGTGAATGCCGCCTGCGCACAGGTATCGAGCCCGCGCGCCCGTGCGGCGACCATCACGCTTTGCAGGAACATGCCGTAGTCGAGCCAGCTCCCCTGCTCCAGATGACGATCGATCGTAAAGATCAACCCCACCGGCGCGTCGAAGAACGTGAAGTTACGCGCGTGCTGTCCATGCATGCGTTCCTTGTCGGCGCGTCCAATGCCCAACAGGCCATACAGATCCCAGCCCACTTTGCGACGCCGCGCCTGATAAGGCTCGACCCACTCGCGCGGGTAGTACGCGTACTCCTCCTGATGCATCAACCGTTGCGCCGGATCGTTGAACGCCTCCAGCAGGCGTGACGTCAACGACTTTAGCGCCTCGCCAGTGAGCACATAGGTCTGCCACGGCTGGAGGTTGCTGCCTGACGGCGCGCGCGACGCCACCGAGAGAATGTCCGCCACGACCGCTTGCGGCACCGGCGTGCGCTGATAAGCCCGAATCGAGCGCCGGCTGCGAATCGCTTCGTCCACATACTCCACGCGCAGCCCGCCGTTATCGTTGACAGCGGATCGATGGGTACTTTCCCCAGCTATCGGCTGGATGGACAGCCCAGACGCTACGTCGTTGACGTTGTCGTTGACGTTGTCGTTGTCGTTCCGCGATGGCTGTGCGGTTTGTGCACGCGGTTGTTCTTGTTTCATAAGCGGTTGCTCACGGCAAACGAGGAAAGTCAGAGGGTGCCCGGCTCACGATGCAGGCGTGACGACAGGCGCTGCACGCCGCTCGATCACGAGCGCCACACCGAGGGCCGCAACGACCATCCCGGCCGCGCTCAGCGGAGACAGCGTCTCACCGAACAGCAACCAGGCCATGACGGCCGTGGTCGGTGGGGTCAGATACATGAGGCTGGAGACCTTCGTCGCAGCCCCGCGCCGGATCAGCAGGAACAGCAAGGAAATTGCGCCGATCGACAGCGCCAATATCGACCAGGCCAGCGCGCCGATCATTTCGGCGTTCCAGTGCACTTGCATGGTCTCGAGCGCCCACGCCGCAGGCAGCGTCACCACGAAGGCAGCGCCGAACTGCACGATCGTCCCGACGCGCAAATCGAAATGTGAGCAGAAACGTTTCTGATAGAGCGTGCCGGCCGTGATCGCGAACAGGCTCAGCGCACACAAGGCCACCACCCCCGCGCCGACGCCGCGAACGCCGACTTTATTTGCCACGACCAGCCCGACGCCGATGAATCCGCACAGCAACCCGAGCCATTGGCGTCGCGAGACCGGCTCGCCGACCACCCGCGCGAAAAGCGCCGTCAGCAATGGCTGGATGCCAACGATCAGCGCTGCCAACCCGGCCGGCGCGCCCTGCTTGATCGCGGCCCACACGCCACCGAGATATACCGCCTGAATCAGAATCCCGGACACGGCAAGGTGCGCAATGAGCCGCCAGTCGATGCGTCCGGCGACGCCGCCCGCCCCTGCGCCCACGCGTCGCACCGGCCAGGGCGTGCCCGTCAACATGGCGACCGGCAGCATGACCAGCAGCGTGCCACCGAAACGCAGCGCAAGAAATGTCAGCGGTTCGGCATTCGGCATGCCGTACTTGGCAACGATAAAGCCCGTGCTCCAGATCAGCACGAACCACCACGGCATGGTCGCGCTCCAGATTCCCGGGCGTGCGGGACTCGCCGTTGCCTGTGCGTTGGCCGAATGGGTGGAATGCTGCGAGGCCGCCTGACGCTCGCTCATACGAGAACACCAACCGCCGGTGCGTGGTACACACGGCGGCTCGCTCGCTGAAACTCACTGGCGAGACGAATCGTCGCAAAATGCGCGGCAACGGTCTGTCCAATGTCGCGGCCGTAACCGCCGGCCATCGCGATGGCGACCGGCAGTCCCCGCTCAGCGCACGCCGTCAGTACACGGCGGTCGCGTGCGAGCAACCCGTCGTGCGTGAGCGCAAGTCGGCCGAGCCGGTCGTTTTCCAGCGGGTCGGCCCCGGCGAGATAAATCACGAGAGACGGCGTGAACTGCGCGAAGAGATCGGTGAGCGCGTGGCCGAGGGCGACGAGATACTCGTCGTCGCCGCAACCGTCTGGCAATGGCACGTCGAGATCGCCATTCGCCTTGTGAAACGGATAGTTGTGTTCGCCATGCAGCGACAGCGTAAAGACGCTCGGGTCATGCTCGAAAATGGCCGCCGTGCCATTGCCCTGATGCACATCGAGATCGATGATCGCAACGCGTGTGTCCGGGCCAAGTTCGGCCTGCATCGTGCGGGCGGCGACGGCGGCGTCGTTGAACACGCAGAACCCTTCGCCGCGATCGGCGTAGGCATGGTGGGTTCCCCCCGCGAGATTCGCGGCCACCCCATCAGTGAGCGCGGCACGGCAGGCAGCCACCGTCGCGCCAGCCGACCGGCGCGAGCGTTCGACCATCTGCGGCGACCACGGGAACCCGATATCGCGCTGCTCTTTCGGATTCAGCGCCCCGGTGCTCACGCGCGCCACGTAGTCGAGCGAATGGGCGCGACCGAGCATCACGTCGTCTGCGGGTAGCGCTTCGGCCAACACGACTTGCGGCAGTTCGCCAGCAACGCGCTCGCGCAGACGGGCGTACTTTTCCATGGGAAACCGATGCCCGGGCGGCAACGGCAGGACGAAATGGTCGCTGTAAAACGCTTGCATCGACGCGGAGGGCCGGCGGGTGCGGCACGCAAAAAGGCGTTGAACGACATCGGCACCGGCGAACAGGACGCGTGGAAAACCCTCGGAAAAAGTGTTGCTATCTCGCACGCGCCACCGTCCCGCCACTGCCGGAACGCGTCGATATTACCATCGCCGCGCATGGTGCGCCGGGTGCCAAAACGGTGCAAAGCCGCACCAATCAAGGCTTTCCGGTCGGTCCCAATCATTCGCCGCAACGCGGTGTCGCACGCCCTCGCCGTCACTCCAAGCTTTTGATTTTGTAAGCTTTTGTTGAATTGCTGCGCCGCACAAAAAAGACTTGACACTCGCAGAAATATCTCTAAACTTGCAGTTGTGCGATGCACAAAAGAGATCGCACTATCTGAGAGGCCCCGACCGTGTTTTCACCGTTATAAGGTGAGAACCAACCAGCGAACACGGAGTGGGTCCATATGTTGTATATGACACCATAGGAGAACGCCATGTCGTTTCTGACCCCCGAGCAACTCGCTGCCGCCCACAAAGCCAACCTTGAAACCCTGTTTGGCCTGACCAACAAAGCCTTTGAAGGCGTTGAAAAGCTGGTCGAGCTGAACCTGCAAGCCGTCAAGGCATCGCTGGCCGAATCCGCTTCGACCGCGCAAAAGGCTTTCGCAGTGAAGGACGCGCAAGAGCTGCTCGCACTGCAAGCCAACCTCGTCCAGCCGGCTGCCGAAAAGGCTCTCGCGTATGGCCGTCACCTGTATGAAATCGCTTCGTCGACGCAAGCCGAAGTGACCAAGGTGGCTGAAGCCCAACTGGCCGAAGGCTCGCATAACGTGCAAGCGCTGTTCGACAACCTGGCCAAGAACGCCCCGGCCGGTTCCGAGTCGGCCGTTGCACTCGCCAAGTCGGCCCTGTCGGCTGCCAACAGCGCGTTCGACAGCGTGCAGAAGGCAACCAAGCAAGCCGTTGAAATCGCCGAGACGAACTTCGCTGCTGCGACCAACGTCGCCTCGAAGGCTGCGGCTCAGGCTTCGCGTGCTGCCAGCGCCAAGAAGTGATCGATAGCGCTTTGATAGCGCTGTCACGAGGGACGCTTGAAAATCTGTCGCCATGTCTGAAGTTGATGTAGCGACAACCAGTTGTCTCCTCGGTACCGCAGGTACCTTTGAACCCGGCCAAGCGCCGGGTTTTCTTTTTTCAGCGGCGGCGTACCATGCACTCCCCTGCGGCGATGAAGTGGGGCGAAGGCGAATCGCGACGCGTGCAGTCACGTGTCGGTAAAACCTTTCATCGACGACATCCGCATATGAAAAAACCGCCATCCCTAAACAGGATGGCGGTTTTTTTGTGACGTACGCGAAGGCTCCGGAAGGAGCGATTGCGGACGTCAGACACCGCGTCAGTCGTCAACGCTGGCATCGCTGCGGCAGATGCCCTCGTCGACGCCGACGCGATTTACTTCTTGCGAGCCGGCGGTACGTCGGTGCAAACCCCTTCGTAAATCTCCGCGGCCATGCCGATCGATTCGGCCAGCGTCGGGTGCGGGTGAATCGTCTTGCCGATGTCGACAGCGTCTGCGCCCATCTCGACAGCCAGGCACAGTTCGCCGATCAGATCGCCTGCGTGCGTGCCAACGATGGCGCCACCCACAATGCGATGCGTCTCTTCGTCGAACAGCAACTTGGTAAAGCCTTCGTCACGACCATTGGCAATCGCCCGACCCGAAGCCGCCCACGGGAACACGGCCTTGCCGTACTTCACGCCTTCGGCCTTCAGTTGGTCTTCCGTCTTGCCGGCCCAGGCCACTTCCGGATCGGTGTAGGCCACCGACGGAATCTGGATGGCATCGAAGTAAGCCTTTTCGCCTGCCGCCGCTTCGGCGGCCACATGGGCTTCGTGCACGGCCTTGTGGGCAAGCATCGGCTGCCCCACGATGTCGCCGATCGCGAAGATGTTCGGCACGTTGGTGCGCATCTGCTTGTCGACGGAGATAAAGCCGCGATCGCTCACCGACACGCCCGCGTTCTCGGCACCAATCTTCTTGCCGTTCGGGCTACGGCCCACGGCGACCAGCACGAGGTCGTAACGTTGCGGTTCGGTCGGAGCTGCCTCGCCCTCGAACTTCACATAAATGCCGTCATCCTTGGCCTCCGCACCCACGGTCTTGGTCTTGAGCATGACGCGACCGAAGCGCTTCGCGTTCATCTTCTCCCAGACCTTGACCAGATCGCGGTCAGCGCCTTGCATCAAACCATCGAGCATTTCCACGACGTCGATCTCGGCACCCAGGGCGCTGTAGACCGTCGCCATTTCCAGACCGATGATGCCGCCGCCGATGACCAGCATCTTCTTCGGCAGTTGACGCAGTTCGAGCGCGCCGGTCGAATCGACGATACGCGGATCTTCCGGCAGGAACGGCAGCTTCACCGCTTGCGAACCCGCCGCGATGATGGCCTGCGCGAACTTCACGGTGCGCTTGCTGCCGTCTTCGGCCACGACTTCGACATGGTTCGGGTCGAGGAACTTGCCCACACCGCGTACCACTTCCACCTTGCGCATCTTGGCCATGCCCGCCAGACCGCCCGTGAGCTTGCCGACGACGCCTTCCTTGAACGCGCGCAGCTTGTCGAGATCGACTTCGGGCTTGCCGAACGAAATGCCGTGATGCCCCAGCGACTGCGCTTCTTCGAGGACAGCCGCCGTATGCAGCAATGCCTTCGACGGAATGCAACCCACGTTCAGACACACGCCACCGAGCGTTGCGTAGCGCTCGACGAGCACCGTCTTGCGGCCGAGGTCCGCGCTGCGGAACGCCGCCGAATATCCTCCCGGACCGGCACCCAGCACGAGCACGTCGCACTCGGTGTCTGCGCCGCCGCTATGCTTGGCAGCCGCAGGCGCCGGAGCGCTGGGCTGCGCCGCCGGTGCGGCGGGAGCAGCCGGTGCCGCAGGCGTTGCCGGTGCGGACGCCGCGGCCGGGGCTGCGGCCTCGGCTGCGCCTGCATCATCGGCTTCGACGATCGCGATCACCGTACCTTGGCTGGCCTTGTCGCCCACCTTGATCTTCACTTCTTTGACCGTGCCCGACACTTCGGACGGCACTTCCATGGAAGCCTTGTCGGATTCCAGCGTAATGAGCGATGCTTCCTTGGCGATCTTGTCGCCGGGCTTGATCATCACTTCGATGACATCCACGCCCTCTGCGCCGATGTCCGGCACCTTGACTTCGATGAGACTCATGCGGGGTCTCCCTGTCGCATTTATGACTTGATGGTGGGATCGATCGGAAACGCATGCACCTGAAACGGGCCGGCGGAACTCTTGTCGAACTCCGCGCCCGCCTTCACGCCCGCTTCGGCGATGGCGCTAGCGCTCAGATCCTGGTCGTAGAGGGCATACATGGCACCGAGCGCGAAGTTGCGCCCCGAACCGATCCCCCAGAACCGATCGAAAACAAATACTTCCCGGTAGGAATAGACCCCGTAAATGCCGGTCGGATTCGCGATCACGCTGGTGATCTGCGACGACTCGTACGGATCGTCTTCCTCTTCCTTCGTGTTGAGGAAATACTCTTCCTTGAGCTTCTGATGGACGCGGCAGAACGTGCGGAACACTTCGTCACGCGAGTGCAGACGACATTCGTCTGCCATGCCGGACAGAATGGCGCGCATGACCGGAAAGTGCGCGGTCGTGCCGGCCAGACCGACATAAGAATCGCCCACGAGAAAAACCTTCCGATTCTCCTCGTATGTTTGCGAAAGCCTTGTATCGCCGAACGTGACAAGCGAATCGGCGGCAATGGCGATCTCGCCTGCCTTTTTTACGACTACCACGGTGGTCATGACGCCCCTCCCCGTCCAGATCCTGAAGCTGTCGCGCGAGCGCCGCCGACTCGCACTTGCGTGCGGCCGGCGGCGTCTGCCCATTACAGCATCGCGCGACGGAAGTCCTGCAACAGTTGGCCCAGGTAGGCGTTGAAACGCGCGGCTTCGGCGCCGTCGATCACACGGTGATCGTAGGACAACGACAACGGCAGCGTCAGTTGCGGCACGAACTGCTGCTTGCGCTCGTCCCACACCGGTTTCTGATACGAACGGGACAGGCCCAGAATGGCCACTTCCGGTGCGTTGATGATCGGCGTGAAAGTCGTACCGCCGATACCGCCGAGCGACGAGATCGAGAAGCAACCACCCTGCATTTGGTCCGGCTTGAGCTTGCCTTCGCGGGCGAGCTTCGCCAGTTCCGAAGTCTCACGCGCGATCTCGAAGACCCCCTTCTTGTCCGCATCGCGAACGACCGGCACAACGAGACCGTTGGGCGTGTCTGCGGCGAAGCCGATATGGAAGTACTGCTTGAAGACGAGGTTGTCGCCGTCGAGGCTTGCGTTGAACGTCGGGAACTTCTTCAGGGCCAGCACGCAGGCCTTGATGACGAAAGCGAGCATCGTGACCTTGATGCCGGCCTTTTCGTTTTCCTTGTTCAACTGCACCCGGAAGGCTTCGAGCTCACCGATATCCGCTTCGTCGTTGTTCGTGACGTGCGGGATCATGACCCAGTTGCGATGCAGGTTCGCGCCCGAAATCTTCTTGATACGCGAGAGCGCCTTCGGCTCGACCGGGCCGAACTTCGAGAAGTCGACCTTCGGCCACGGCAGCAAATTCAGTTCGCCACCACCAGCCGGTGCAGCGCCCGCGGCCGCCGGGCGGTGGCCTGCAAGCGCGCTCTTGATGAAGTTGCGCACGTCTTCAACGACCACTCGCCCCTTCGGACCGGTGCCCTTCACTTGGGTCACGTCCACACCCAGCTCCCGGGCGAACTTGCGCACTGACGGGCTGGCGTGGCTGATCGGTCGGTTGCCATCGGCAACAACGGGGGCAGGCGCAGCCGGCGCGGCGACCGGTGCCGGGGCAGCAGCAGGTGCCGGCGCTGCGGGTGCAGCGCTCTGGGCAGCGGGCGCCGGAGCCGGTACCGGTGCCTTGGCCGGTGCCTTGGCCGGTGCGGCCGCGGCAGCGCCTTCGAGCACAACGATCAACGTGCCTTCCGACACCTTGTCGCCCACCTTGACCTTCAGTTCCTTGACGACACCTGCGGCCGGGCTCGGCACGTCCATCGACGCCTTGTCGGACTCGAGCGTGACAAGCGATTGCTCGGCAGTCACGGTGTCACCCACCTTGACCAGCACATCGATCACGGGCACGTCGTCGTAGCCGCCGATGTCCGGCACCTTCACGTCGATCTTGCTCGTACCGCCGCTGGCGGCAGGTGCAGCAGCCGGAGCAGCGGTTGCGGGCGCCGCTGCGGGTGCGGCAGCTTGCGGGGCAGCCGCAGGTGCCGATGCAGGTGCAGGTGCCGCAGCACCGTTGGCTTGTGCGCCCGAGCCATTGGCGGTCTCGAGCGTCAGAATGAGAGAACCCTCGGATACTTCATCGCCGACCTTCAGGCTCAGCGCCTTGATGGTACCGGCGACCGGGCTCGGCACATCCATCGTGGCCTTGTCCGACTCCAGCGTGATCAGGGCCTGCTCGGCATCGATCTTGTCGCCCGCCCTGACCAGCACGTCGATGACGGGCAAGTCCTTGAAGTCACCGATATCCGGGACTTTCACTTCGATCACTTGACTCATTTTCCACAGTCTCCTCGAGGCTGCGCTTGGCGTGCGGCGCGCGCCCGCCCGCCGCCAAGGGCGGCTGACGGTCGCGCACGCCGCACGAAGCGGCCTTTAGACGGTCATCGGGTTGGGTTTGTTCGGATCCAGGTTGTACTTGGCAATCGCTTCGGCGACCTTGCTCGCCGGCAGCGTGCCTTCGTCGGCCAGCGCCTTGAGGGCAGCGACCGTGACCCAGTTACGATCCACCTCGAAGAAGTGACGCAGCTTCTCGCGCGTATCCGAACGGCCATAGCCGTCGGTGCCGAGCACCACGTAACGACCGCGCACGAACGGACGAATCTGGTCAGCGTACGTACGGATGTAGTCGGTCGATGCAATGACCGGACCACGGGTGTCGTTCAGGCACTTCTCAACATGCGACAGACGCGCCGTCTCGGTCGGGTGCAGCAGATTGTAGCGCGCGACATCGTTGCCTTCGCGCGCCAGCTCCGTAAAGCTCGGGCAGCTCCACAGATCCGATTCGACACCCCAATCGTTCTTGAGCATTTCGGCAGCCGCGATCACTTCGTTGAAGATCGTGCCCGAACCCAGCAGTTGCACGCGCGGGGCCTTGCTGTCGTCCACACCGCGACGGAACGCGTACATGCCCTTCAGAATGTCCTGCTCCACGCCTTCCGGCATGGCCGGATGCGCGTAGTTTTCGTTCATCACGGTCAGGTAGTAGTACACGTCTTCCTGATCCTGCACCATGCGGCGCAGACCGTCTTGAACGATCACGGCGAGTTCGTACGCGAACGTCGGATCGTACGGCAGGCAGTTCGGGATCGACGACGCCCACAGCAGCGAGTGACCGTCTTCGTGCTGGAGGCCTTCGCCGTTCAGGGTCGTACGACCGGCGGTGCCACCCACGAGGAAGCCGCGAGCGCGCATGTCGCCGGCCGCCCAGGCCAGATCGCCGATACGCTGGAAACCGAACATCGAATAGAAGATGTAGAACGGGATCATCGTTTCGCCGTGCGTCGAATACGACGTCGCGGCCGCGATCCAGTCACACATACCGCCGGCTTCGTTAATCCCTTCCTGCAGAATCTGACCGCTCTCGGATTCGCGGTAGAACATCAGTTGATCCTGATCCTGCGGGATGTAACGCTGGCCGACCTGGCTCCAGATACCGATCTGGCGGAACAGACCTTCCATACCGAAGGTGCGCGATTCATCCGGCACGATCGGCACGATACGCTGACCCAGCGCCTTGTCCTTGAGCAGCACGTTGAGAATACGCACGAACGCCATCGTCGTCGAAATCTCACGCCCTTCGGCAGTCGCCTTGAGCAGTGCGTCGAATGCGCCCAATGCGGGCACCGGCAGCGAGGCCGCCTTGGTGCGGCGCTGCGGCAGGTAGCCACCCAGCTCCATGCGGCGAGCGCGCATGTATTCCAGTTCCTTCGAGCCTTCCTCGAACTTCAGGTACGGCACGTCGGCAATCTGATCGTCCGGGATCGGCAGCTTGAACTGGTCGCGGAATTTCTTGAGCGACTCCACCGGCATCTTCTTCTGCTGGTGGGTAATGTTCATGGCCTGACCGGCCTCGCCCATGCCATAACCCTTGATGGTCTTGGCCAGGATGACGGTCGGTTGACCCTTGTGTTGCGTGGCCGACTGATACGCCGCGTAAATCTTGTGCGGATCATGGCCGCCGCGGTTCAGCGCCCAGATGTCTTCGTCGGACCAATCGGCGACCATCGCCTTGAGTTCCGGCGTGTTGAAGAAGTGCTCGCGAACGTAGGCGCCATCCTTCGACTTGTACGTCTGATACTCGCCGTCCACGCACTCCATCATGCGCTTCATCAGCAAGCCCTTCTTGTCGCGGGCAAGCAGCGAATCCCAGCGGCTGCCCCAGATCACCTTGATGACGTTCCAGCCGGCACCACGGAATTCCGACTCGAGTTCCTGAATGATCTTGCCATTACCGCGCACCGGGCCGTCCAGGCGCTGCAGGTTACAGTTGATCACGAACACGAGGTTGTCTAGCTGCTCACGACCGGCCATGCCGATGGCACCCAGCGATTCCGGCTCATCCGTTTCACCGTCGCCAAGGAACGCCCAGACCTTGCGGCCCTCGGTCTTCACGATAGCGCGCGACTCGAGGTACTTCATGAAGCGCGCCTGGTAGATCGCCATGATCGGGCCCAGCCCCATCGACACCGTCGGGAACTGCCAGAAGTCAGGCATCAGCCACGGGTGCGGGTACGACGACAGACCGCCACCATCCACTTCCTGACGGAAATTCTCGAGCTGGCTCATTTCCAGACGACCCAGCAAGAACGCGCGGCTATATACGCCCGGCGACGAGTGTCCTTGCACGAAGACCAGATCGCCACCGTGCTTGTCGGAAGGGGCGTGCCAAAAGTGATTGAAACCGACGTCGTAAAGCGTTGCTGCCGAGGCGAACGAGGCAATGTGGCCGCCAACGTTCGTGTCCTTGCCGGCACGCAGCACCATCGCGATCGCATTCCAGCGGGTGTACGAGCGGATCGTGTGCTCGATCTCCTGATCGCCGGGAATACGGGCCTGCTGGTCGACAGGGATGGTGTTGATATAGGGGGTGTTGGCCGAGAACGGGTGATGTTCGCCATTAATACGAGCGAACTCGATCAGCTTCTCGAGCAGGTAGTGGGCACGTTCCGGGCCCTCAGCAGCCAGCACGCCTTCGAGCGAGGCCAGCCATTCTTGCGTTTCTTGGGGATCAGCGTCCGCAGGGGATACGATCTTCAGGGCTTCTTCAGGTACGGCGGACATGGTGTCTCCTTGTCTGTCGTTAGCGGGTTGGCGTAACGGTCGATACCCGCTTCATGGACGGGCCCACCGGCTTTTTTACCGGGGCATTGTACGAAGGTTATTCCTGCCTTCGCAAGCGAAATTTCAGATTACGATAATAAATTTCATGATGCGGAATTCTGTTGCGGTGCACATAAAATCAAGGGGTTGCCGGCACTATCAGATCACGATTCGAAAGCGTACCGATCGGTCTCAGCAGCACTTTGCGCTGTCGTCTTACCCAAAAGATCGGACGCATCCGAAAAGCAATCCGTAACAGGTTCCGGCAAGGGGGAAACCGGCCGGCCTGCGCTACAATCTCGCCATGCTTTCGCCACGCCTTGCCAACTCCGCTCCGCCGTCCCGGTCCGCCACGTCCCCTGCCCGCTCCAACCGCTGGTTGCAAGGGTTCGCGGAGTCGCATTACTACTTGCTGGTCCCGCTCGTCTCCATTGTGATCTTCCTCGTGGTGATGAGTTTGATCCTGTGGAGTCTGAATCGCCGGGAGACCGAGCAACAGCAGGACACGTTATATCGGAACGTGGCATGGGCGCAGCAGCAAATCCGCCTCAACATGCTGGCCATTCAGGACCAGATCAGTTCCCTTGCCCGCGACACGGCGGCAAAGCCGCAGGACGTGACGCACTTCCAGAATACGGCGAGCGAACTGATGCAGAATCATGCGGACATCGTCTTCATGAACTGGCTCGATGCGTCGCAGCGTCCGAAATGGGCGGTGCCGGCCGATTCGCCTTTCGCTTCGCGGTTGCAAGGCTCGGCGCAGCATCCGATGGAGGATGAACTGCTGGTCGCGTTCCGCGCGGCCCGCGATTCGCGCCGCTCGGCCTATTCCACGCTGATCTACGACGCCTCCGGGGCAAGCTATATCGTTGTGCAGGTCCCCGTGCTGCGCGAGCGAGAATTTCTCGGCACGATCAGCGCGGTGTATTCCGTGGAGGGCCTGCTCATTCACGAGTTGCCGCAAGAGCTTGGCGACAAATTCAAGGTGTCGTTCATCGACACACACAACAACGAGTTGGCGACGACGTCGACACGCCCGCCATTACCTCGCGACGTGTCTTACGAGCTGCTCCTCGATCCGCCCGGTCACAGTCTTGCCGTGCGAATCTACTCGTATCCGGCGGTCGGCAATTTCGTCAACAACACGCTGGTCTGGCTGATTGCGGGCTTGTCCTGCTTCGTTCTCTGGAGCCTCTGGAGTCTGTGGCGGCATACGCGCCAGCGGTTCGAGGCACAACAGGCGCTGTTCAACGAGACGTCGTTCCGCCGCGCGATGGAAAACTCGATCGTGATCGGCATGCGGGTGCTCGACCTTCAGGGCCACATCACTTATGTGAACCCCGCGTTCTGCCGGATGACGGGCTGGGACGAGCCGGATCTCATGAACCGGGCACCGCCCTATCCTTACTGGCCCAAGGATGACATCCACGAGATGCAGCGTCGCATCGACATGACACTGCGTGGCAAGGCGCCCTCGCATGGCTTCGAAATTCGCGTGCAGCGCAAGGACGGCACGATCTTCTACGCGCGCATGTTCGTCTCACCGCTCGTGGACGCGCACGGTCGCCAAACGGGCTGGATGTCCTCGCTGACCGACATCAGCGAACCGAAGCGGGCGCGCGAGGAACTCGCCGCCGCGCATGAGCGGTTCACGACCGTTCTCGAAAGTCTCGACGCGTCGGTGTCCGTACTCGCCGTCGACAAGGCTGAGTTGCTGTTTGCAAACCGCTATTACCGCCAGTTGTTCGGCACGCGTCCCGAGGGCCATCTGGAATTGTCGGGCGGCGGAGAACTCTCGCCGGCCTCGCTCGACCATATCGATATGGTCGATGCGTTTGCCGGCTTGCCCGCCGCGTCGCTCACCGACACGGCCGCCGAGACGCAGGAGATCTATCTGCCCACGCACCAGAAATGGTTCGAAGTCCGACGTCAATATATTCAGTGGGTGGACGGCCATTTGGCACAGTTGCAGGTGGCAACCGACATTACGGCGCGACGTCACGCCGAAGAGTTGGCCCGTCAGGAAGAAGAGCGTCTACAGTTCACGGGGCGTCTGACGACGATGGGCGAAATGGCCTCGTCGCTCGCCCACGAACTGAACCAGCCGCTCGCAGCCATCAACAACTATTGCATGGGCACAGCGGCCCTCGTTCGCGCGGGACGGACCTCGCCGGAAACGTTACTGCCTGCGCTGGAGAAAACGTCTCAGCAGGCGGTTCGCGCGGGCATGATCATCAAACGAATTCGTGCGTTCGTGAAGCGCAGCGAACCGAAACGCCAACCGTCATCGATTTATGAGATCGTAGCGGACGCCGTGGGTCTCGCCGAAATCGAGGCACGCAAGCGGCGCATTCGTATCGTCACCGAGTTGCCCGCAGGACTGCCGCAGATCAACGTCGACCCGGTGCTCATCGAACAGGTGCTCGTGAACCTGCTCAAGAACGCCGCCGAAGCCATGCACGGCTATACGCCGCCGCCGGGCCAACGACGCGATTCCACCGTGCGTCTGCACGTGGAACGTCGCGACAAATCGGTCGAATTCCAGGTATCGGATCACGGCCCCGGCGTTGACGAAGCGACCATCGAACGATTGTTTGAACCGTTTTTCAGCACGAAATCGGACGGCATGGGCATGGGCCTGAATATCTGCCGTTCGATCATTGAATCGCACCACGGCCGTCTTTGGGTAGAAAACAATGAAATCGACGGCGTGCGGAATGGTTGTACTTTTTGTATTCTGTTACCGTTAGAAGGCGATACGACATCCGGATCCGGGGGAGGACTATGACAACACCCAACACCAATATTGACCAAGAAACCGTCTTCGTTGTCGATGACGACGAAGCGGTCCGTGACTCGCTTCGCTGGCTTCTCGAGGCCAATGGCTACCATGTACGAGGTTTTGCCAGTGCCGAGGAGTTTCTTTCGCACTACAACGGACATCAGGTTGGCTGCCTGATTCTCGACGTCCGCATGCCCGGTATGAGCGGGCTGGAGCTTCAGGAAAAGCTGGTCGAAAACCGCTTCAACATTCCGATTATCTTCGTGACGGGTCACGGTGACGTGCCGATGGCGGTCGATACGATGAAGAAAGGTGCGATGGACTTCATCGAAAAGCCGTTCGACGAAGCGGAACTCCGCGCTCAGGTCGAGCGGATGCTGTCGAAGGCGCGTCAAGACGCCAACAGCCAACGTGAGCAGCAAGCCGCCGAGGACTTGCTTTCCAAGCTCACGAGCCGCGAACATCAGGTACTGGAACGCATTATTGCCGGCCGCCTGAACAAGCAGATTGCCGATGATCTTGGCATCAGCATCAAAACGGTCGAGGCCCACCGGGCCAACATCATGGAGAAGCTCAACGTCAATACTGTCGCCGACTTGCTCCGTCTCGCTCTCTCCAAGCGCTCGAGCGGGTCGCCTCGCCCCTGACCGAGGCACGGACTGCCGCATGCACGGCACCTCGTTGATTCACTGACGGGGTGCCAGACTAACGGTCGGCAAATTGTCGGCCGGGTAACGTCTGTATGGCGTTGCTCGCCATAAACATCGAGCAGCGCCGGTTCCACGAAGCCTTTGGCTTCCCCAAGCCCTCGAATGGCAGCCGAAAACGCACGCTTGAACACACTTCAATGCGCGTTCCCGGCAACTCGCCCTCTACTACGCTCTCCCGCCATCTCGGGCCCCCTCGCGCTCTCTCGCGCTCTCTCGCCCCTTCCCGCCCCTTCCCGCCCCTTCCCGCACCCTATCCCACTATCTCCCGCCCGTTCCGGCGCGCCGTTATAATACGGTCTTTGCGCCCGTCACCCGCCTGACCAGCGCTGCCGTATCCGGCCCTTCGGGCCAGCCCCCTTCCTTCATACGACATCCACGCATCATGACCGCCACCCTCATCGACGGCAACGCCCTCGCCAAACGCATTCGCGCCGAAGTTGCCACGCGCGCCGCCGCCCTCACCGCCCGCGGCCATCAGCCCGGTCTCGCCGTGATTCTGGTCGGCGAAGACCCTGCCAGCCAGGTCTACGTGCGCAACAAGGTCAAGGCTTGCGAAGACAACGGCCTGTATTCGTCGCTCGACCGCTATCCGGCGGACCTGACGGAGAACGCCCTGCTCGCCCGCATCGATGAACTCAATCGCGATCCGAAGATCAACGGCATTCTCGTGCAACTCCCCCTGCCGAAGCACATCGATAGCCACAAGGTGCTCGAAGCCATCGCGCCGGAAAAGGACGTCGACGGCTTCCACGTTTCGAATGCCGGCGCCCTGATGACCGGCGCCCCGCTGTTCCGCCCATGCACGCCGTACGGCTGCATGAAGATGCTCGAATCGGTGGATTTCCCGTTGCGCGGCGCGGTGGCCGTGGTGATCGGTGCATCGAACATCGTTGGCAAGCCGATGGCCATGATGCTGCTTCAGGCGGGCGCCACGGTCACGATCTGCAATAGCAAGACGCGTGATCTGGCTGCTCACACCCGCAACGCCGACGTTATCGTCGCCGCCGTGGGGAAGCGCAATATCGTCACGGCCGACATGATCAAGCCCGGCGCGGCGGTGATCGACGTCGGCATGAACCGTGACGACGAAGGCAAGCTGTGCGGTGACGTCGACTTCCACGGCGTCAAGGATGTGGCTGGCTACATCACGCCGGTGCCGGGCGGCGTCGGTCCGATGACGATCACCATGCTTCTCGTGAATACCATCGAGGCAGCCGAGCGCGCACTGAACGCCTGATCGCCAAGCAGCACCGCAGTTCTCACAGGGCGCACCCGACCGACAGGCCGGGTGCGCCCTTGTGGTTTATGGGCCTGTGCCGCAGGGCCCGGCGAATGGGCTGATGCCACGCTCGGAATGTCCCGAAAATTCCGTCTGTACCGCGTGACAAGACCGTGGTTCGCCCTCAGCCCAATTCCCTAAAAAAATCCGGTGAACGTAGGCCGGATATGGCTTTCCAACACGTTACCCGTTGGCTATCCCAATCGTGCCGGTTGAAAAAAACGACTGGAAAATTCGACGGGATGCCCCCACACTCTTCGTAAGCCCCTTCAAGTGGACAACGAACGCATGAATACGCCGCAAACCAATCCCCTGCTCGATACCGAAGGACTCCCCCGTTTCGCCGAGATCCGCCCTGAACACGTAACGCCCGCTGTCGACGTGTTGCTGGAGAAGGCGCGTGCGGCAGTCGATCGGGCGGCAGACCCTTCCACGCCGGCGACGTGGGCCAATATTCTCGACGCCGTGGAAGACGGCACCGAAGGCCTGGGCCGTGCCTGGGAAATCGTCGGACACCTGAACGCCGTGGCCGACACCCCGGAATTGCGCGCGGCTTACAGCGAAAACCTGCCGCGCGTCACCGAATTCTCCGCGAGCGTCGGCCAGAATCTGGCGCTGTTCGAAAAGTACAAGGCCATTGCGGCCGGCCCGGAGTTCGCTGGTCTGTCGCCGGCACGCAAGAAGATTCTCGACAACGAGATGCGTGGTTTTCGCCTGGGAGGCGCCGAACTCCCCGAAGACCAGAAGCCACGTTTCGCTGAAATTCAGGAAGCACAGGCACACCTGGCCAAGAACTTTTCGGACCACGTGCTCGACGCCACGAACAAGTTTTCGCTTGTCGTGACCGACGAAAAGGAGCTTGCCGGCTTGCCCGACGATGACAAGGCTGCCGCCCGCGCCGCAGCGGAACGTGAGGGTCTGGAAGGCTGGAAATTCACGCTGCACTTCCCGTCATACTTCCCGGTGCTGCAATACGCCGACAACCGGGCGCTTCGCGAGAAACTCTATCGCGCCAACGTCACCCGTGCATCGGAGCTTGGCCCGAAATTTGGCGATGGCGAAGCCGGCTGGGACAACACCCAGATCATTGTCGAGCAACTCGCCCTGCGTCGCGAAGAAGCGCAAATGCTCGGCTTCAAGAACTATGCCGAGGTATCGCTCGAGCCCAAAATGGCCGAATCGCCCGCGCAAGTGCTCGAGTTCATCGAAGACCTAGCTCGCCGCGCACGCCCGTATGCAGAGAAGGACTGGGAGGAGCTGCAAGCGTTTGCCGCTACATCACTGGGCATCGACAAACTGGAGCCGTGGGACACCGCCTACGCATCGGAGAAGCTGCGCCAACAGCGCTACGCCTTCTCGGAAACGGAAGTCCGCCAGTATTTCCCGCTGCCGAAGGTACTCGACGGTCTGTTCCGCGTCGCGGGCACGCTGTTCGGCGTGACGATTCGCCCGCAAGACGCCGAAACTTGGCATCCGGACGTGCGCTTCTTCCGCATCGAGCGCGATGGCGAACTGGTCGCGCAGTTCTACATGGATCTGTTCGCCCGCGAAGGCAAGCGCGGTGGCGCGTGGATGGACAGCGCCCGCACGCGCAAGCGTTTGCAAGATGGCGCGCTGCAAACGCCGGTCGCCTACCTCGTGTGCAACTTCCCGTCGCCCGTTGGTGACAAGCCTGCGCTGCTGCCGCATGACGACGTCATCACGCTATTCCATGAATTCGGTCACGGCCTGCATCACATGCTCACGCAAGTGGAAGATGCTGGCGTAGCCGGCATCAATGGCGTGGAGTGGGATGCCGTCGAGTTGCCGTCGCAGTTCATGGAGAACTTCTGCTGGGAATGGGATGTGCTGGAACACATGACGGCACACGTCGATACGGGCGCCCCGTTGCCACGCGCGCTGTTCGACAAGATGATCGCCGCGCGTAACTTCCAGAGTGGCCTGATGATGCTGCGTCAGTTGGTCTTCTCCGACTTCGACATGCATCTGCATTACGACTTTGACCCGCGAGGCAGCGAGTCTGTGCTGGCGCTTTCGAAACGCATCAACGATCGACTGCATGTCACGCCTCAGGCGGAATTCTCGCGTTGGCCGAATACGTTCAGCCATATCTTCGCCGGGGGTTACGCTGCGGGCTACTACAGCTACAAGTGGGCTGAAGTGCTGTCGGCAGATGCTTACGCGGCGTTTGAAGAAGCCGCACAGGTGAGCGGCTCGGTGCTCGATACGGCGACCGGCGCACGCTATCGCGACGAAATTCTGGCGGTAGGCGGCAGTCGGGAAGCCATGGAGTCGTTTATTGCGTTCCGGGGTCGCGCCCCGCAGGTCGACGCCTTGCTGCGTCACAGCGGCATGTCGGCAAGCTAACGTTCGCGTATTCCGTCGGCAATGAGAAACGGGCGCCTTCGGGCGCCCGTTGTCATTGATATGGACATGAGCCGAATTAGCCAGATACGCGAGATAACGCGTCACCCGGCGGGCAATCCCGCCTCGCAAATGCCTGCCCCTCAACCCTCGTCGTCGCAGCCGTTCGGTCGCCAGACGTAGCTGTTCGTCTCTCGGTCCAGACAGCGCGCCGCCTGGAAGCGCACGGTGCACCCGTTCTCATATGTACGAATGCACTCACCGTTGATACATCGTGTCTGCATGCGCACGACCTGCCCGGTGGGTATCCTGCACTGCGCAGGCGCTGATTGTGCAGCCTGCCGTGGCAGCAAGCGTTTGCCCGGACGTTGACCGTTGTCGAACCAAACATGTGCGCTATCCGCAGAACATTGGCCACCGCGCTCGCAAACGACAAACGCGTCTTGAACGGCAGAGGTCTGGGTATCGCCGAGCGCGACCCCGATTTCGCCGTTGCCAGCACGCACCACAGCCCAGTACGCTGGTCCATTTCCGGCCATCAGCACTTCACATCGCCCTCCCCGGCTGCCGGGGGCGAGTTGAGTCCTGCAACGATCGAGCGCAGCCAGTTTGGCCTTGGCCATGGACGTTTGATTCGTCACATAGACATACCGGAGTCCGGTCGCCGTGCGCATCCCCGCCACGGCCGACGCAGCAAGACTCGACGTGCTGGCCAATGCCATCACGCCCGCAAGCCAGAGGGCAAAAACCGCGGAAGGGAGGCGAAACCAGTTCATCGTTCCGAAAGCGTAGACGACGGGTCTACGAAGGTCGTGACTGATATTGCATGAAATCACATCGTACGAACCGATGAAGCCTCAAGCAGAGGGGAAATTGCCCGCCATATGCCGCTGCCACACCGTCACAAGATAGCAACGCGAAAGAAATCAAAGGGCACGCGCACAAAACAAAACAGGCGGCGCATCTTACGATGTCACCGCCTGCATGCCGGGGTTTCCCCCGCCGGCTAACGCCTCTCGACGCCTCCGACCATACCGAGACCGCTCAGGTGCCGCGCTTGATCCAAGCGGACAAATTGTGCGGACGCAGCGTGTCGTACTCTTCGAAGGGCTGGTGAATCCACGGATTCGTCGCCAGGAATTCGACTGCGTAATCCGGCGCCACCTTCGAACAAGCCTTGTGCCACAGCACCGCCGAGCGCACGTCAGTCACCTTCGGGAAACGCTCCTTGAGGTGCTTGCCAACGCGCTCGAGCGTCACTCCCGAATCAACCAGATCGTCGACCAGCAGTACGCGGCCTTCCAGCTCGCCGCGCGTGATGGTGATGTACTGAGCGATGTCGAGATCGCCGCGAACAGTGCCTTCGGCCTCACGATACGAACTGGTCGCCAGAATCGCGAGCGGCACGTCGTAGATGCGTGCGAGCTGATCGCCCACACGCAAGCCACCACGGGCCAGACACAGAATCTTGTCGAACTTCCATTGGGACTCATAGACCTTGAGCGCCAGGCGCTCGATCAGTCGATGGTACTCATCCCACGAGACCCATAGGTTCTTATCGTCGTTTTGGGGCAGATTCATGGTTTGCCTTGCCAGTCCTACGGTATTTCAGTTCTTGAAGGGATGACGCAAGAGGATGGTTTCGTCACGATCCGGGCCAGTCGACACCATATCGATCGGAATACCACTCACCTCTTCAATACGCTTCAGGTAGTTCTGCGCCTGAACCGGCAGTTGATCCCACGACGTCACGCCCACCGTGCTCTGCGTCCAGCCGGGGAAGTCTTCGTAGACCGGCTCGCAACGCGCCACATCGACAGCGCCGCGCGGCAGAATGTCGATCGTGTTGCCGTCGATCTTGTAACCCACGCACAGACGCACGGTATCGAGACCGTCGAGCACGTCGAGCTTCGTCATGCAAAGCCCCGTCACACCGTTGATCTGGATCGAACGCTTGAGTGCAGCGGCGTCCATCCAGCCCGTACGGCGCGGACGCCCCGTCACCGAACCGAATTCCTTGCCGACCGTTGCCAGTTGCAGGCCGATCGGTTCCTGACGAGCGGGGTTATCCGCATCGTAAAGTTCGCTCGGGAACGGACCTGCGCCGACGCGCGTGCAATAGGCCTTGGTAATGCCCAGTACATAATGCAGTTGCTGCGGACCCACGCCAGCACCAGCCGAAGCGGCACCCGCAACGCAGTTGCTGCTGGTCACGAACGGATACGTGCCGTGATCGATGTCGAGCAGCGTGCCTTGTGCGCCTTCAAACAACAGGTTCTGACCTTCACGGTTGGCCGCGTAGAGCAACTGCGACACGTCGGAAATCATCGGCTTCAGACGCGGCGCATAGCTCAGCATCTTGTCCAGCGTTTCCTGGAAGTCGACAGCCTTCGCGCCCAGATATTGCGTCAGGACGAAGTTGTGATAATCGAGGTTTTCACGCAGACGCTCGGCGAACGTCACCGGATCGAACAGATCTTGCACGCGCAGCGCGCGGCGGGCGACCTTGTCTTCATACGCCGGGCCGATGCCGCGACCGGTCGTGCCGATCTTGTCAGCACCGCGACGGACTTCGCGCGCCTGGTCGATGGCAATGTGGTACGGCAGAATCAGGGTACAGGCTTCGGAAATGCGCAGACGGCCGCAGACGTTCAGACCAGCACTCTCGAGCTCTTCAATTTCCTTGAACAGCGCTTCGGGCGAGAGCACCACGCCATTGCCGATGTAGCAAGTGACGTCCTTGTGCATGATGCCCGACGGGATCAGGCGCAGAATCGTCTTCTTGCCACCGATGATGAGCGTATGTCCGGCATTGTGGCCCCCTTGGAAACGCACCACGCCTTGTGCATGATCGGTCAGCCAGTCGACGACCTTACCCTTGCCTTCGTCGCCCCACTGGGTTCCGATAACGACGACGTTGCGTCCCTGATTCAAAGCATTGCCGGACATAACAATAGTTGGTTTGGTTAAAAACGTATTCTACCCGTGTTGACGGACGCTAGTGCCGCTTTTTTCAGCGAAGTTCACCGGGGTGTCACGACCCACTGGCCATCTTTTTCGACAAGGACACGATCTCCCGTGAACTCCTCGAAATCCTGGTCGTGGCCCGGCAGCATGCGGATGACGACCTCGCCGGCATCGCGCAGGCTGTCGATCTTGGCGCGCAAGCCCGGAACATCGTCCGCAGGCGCCAAAATCGCGTTACTCCGCGCTTCCACCGGGGAAATTGCCGCCAACTCACGCAAATCGAGCGAAAAACCGGTTGCCGGACGATCACGGCCGAACGCCTGCCCCACCTTGTCGTAGCGACCACCGCGAGCAATCGCATTGGGAATGCCGTCGACATAGGCCGCGAACATCACGCCGCTGTGATACTGATAGCCACGCAGGTCAGCCAGATCGATGGACAGTACCGCCGGGCCGTCCTTGCTCTGGGACGCCGCCAGATAGGCCAGATCGTCGAGCGCGGCCGTCACGCCGGGCAGATCCGGCAGGACCTTGCGAGCACGGGCGAGCGTCTCGGACGGCTCACCGTACAACGTGGTCAACGCCAGCAACGCGTCGCGCAGGTGCGCCGGCAGGTCACAGGTCAGCGCCTCGAGTTGCGGCACGTCCTTGGTTGCAAGCGCCCCGAACAGCTCACTCTCGATGGCCTCAGCGACCGGCACGCCCTCGATCAGCGCTTCCAGCACGCCGGCGTGGCACAAATCGATACGAATCTGCTTCAGGCCGGCAAGTTGCAGGCAATAAAGCAGCAGCTCCTGAATCTCGAGATCGGCTTCCAGTCCGCTATGTCCGAAGATTTCGGCACCGATCTGGAACGGCTCGCGCGTGGCCAGCAGGTTACGCGGCCGCGTGAACAGCACACTCCCCGCGTAGCACAGGCGCGTCACCCCCTTGCGATTGAGCAAATGGGCGTCGATACGGGCGATTTGCGGCGTGATGTCGGCGCGCAGGCCCATCGTGCGGCCCGAGAGCTGATCGACAAGCTTGAAGGTGCGCAGATCGAGATCGTGGCCGGTGCCGGTCAGCAGCGACTCGACGTACTCGAGCATCGGCGGCATCACGAGTTCGTACCCGTAGGTGCGGAAGCGATCGAGCATGAGACGTCGCAGATCTTCGATCTTGCGCGCCTCGGACGGCAGCACGTCGGCGATATTTTCGGGGAGTAGCCAGTTCGGCATGGGTATTTCGGTATTCAGGCGGCGCAGGGAAGCGCCTTTTAGTGGTCGGCCAGTAGCATCAGGATCAGCCCCAGCGAGACGGCGGCCAGGCCGAAAAAGCGAATCTGGCCGGACGGCATTTCCGTTATTTTACGAAAACTTTGCCGCCAACGTTCCGGGGCAACAAACGGAAACAATCCCTCGACGATCAGCATGAGGGCCAAAGCGAGAATGATGGTGCTGCTGGTCACAGGGGGACTCGGCCAAAACGCCACCGCCCGCGTTTGACGCGGGCGGTGGCAGCTACTCGGATGTCAAGCGCGCTATTTTCCCGCTTTTCCGCCCGACACGCCAGCACCACCGGAACTGCGCATGAATCGGAAGAAATCGCTGTTCGGGTCGGCAATGATTACGTCCTTCTTGTCACGGAAGGTCGCCTTGTACGCTTCGAGGCTCTGATAGAACTGAGCGAACTGCGGATCGCGGCCAAACGCCTGCGCGTAGATACCTGCGGCAGTCGCATCGCCTTCACCCTTGACCTGCTGGGCCTTGGCATAGGCTTCCGCCACGACCACATCGCGCTGACGGTCGGCGTCGGCACGAATCTGCTCGGCCTCGGCAGCACCGGTCGAACGCAGCTCATTCGCCACGCGCTTCCGCTCGGCAGCCATCCGGCTATAGACCGAGTCGCTGATGCCGGCAGCCAAATCGACGCGACGCATCCGCACGTCCACAATTTCGATACCGACTTGCGCAGCCTCGTCACCGACCTTCTGCTTGACCCACTGCATCACTTGCTCACGCTGCGACGACACCACTTCGGTCACCGTGCGCTTGGTGAAGGCTTCCTGCAATGCCGAACGAATCTGCTGCGTCAGACGGTCCTGAGCCAGTCGGTTGTCACCCTTGAAGCTCACATAGAACTTGCGCGGGTCGACGATACGCCACTTCACATACGAGTCGACGATCAGGTTCTTCTTCTCGGCCGTGATGAAGCGCTCCGGCTCCGGGTTATCGATGGTCATGATGCGCTTGTCCAGATACAGCACGGTCTGGAGCGGCGGCGGCAGTTTGAATTTCAGGCCAGGTTCACTATAAACGTCGCGGATTTCCCCCAGGGAGAACACCACGGCAAAACGGCGCTGATCCACCACGAACATGGTCGAGGCAAGCACGATCAACAAAACGATCAGCGCAACAATAACGGTTCCAATACGGTTCATGCGCTTATCCCCTTAGCGTGAATCGCGGTCGCGGTTGCGCAGTGCCGCGCGCGATCGATCATGGTCGGCGTCAGTGCTGTCATCCGCAGCAGACGATCCGGTGGCCGCGTTCCCTGCCACACCGGACGCCGGTGCCGGGCTCGACGCGTCGCCACGCGAACGTTCCATGATCTTGTCCAACGGCAGATACAACAGGCTGTTGTTCTTCGAATCCACCATGATCTTCGTGGTGCGCGAATAGATCTGCTGCATGGTATCGAGATACATCCGCTCGCGAATGACACCCGGCGCCTTGGCATAGGCTTCCTGCACCGACTTGAAGCGATCGGCATCCCCCTGTGCCTGCGACACCACGCGTGCCTTGTACCCGGCCGCCTCTTCCGCCAGACGCGACGCCGTACCCTTGGCACGCGGAATCACGTCATTGGCGTAGGCCTGCGCTTCGTTCTTCGCGCGCTCCAGATCCTGACCGGCTTTCACTGCGTCGTCGAAAGCGGCCTGCACCTGCTCAGGCGGCTGCACGCTTTGCATCGTCACGCTCGTGACCAGAATGCCGGTCTTGTAACCATCCAGAATGCGCTGGATCGAGGTGACCAGTTCGTTGGCGATCTCTTCACGACCGGCATAGAGCACAAAGTCCATCTTGCTCTTGCCGACGATCTCGCGAACCGCCGTTTGCGCCGCCAGATTCACCGACGATTCGGCGTCCACATTATTGAACAGGAACTCGGTCGCATCCTTGATGCGGTACTGCACGGCAAAGCGCACGTCGATGATGTTTTCATCGCCCGTGAGCATCGACGAGTCCTTCAGATCGGTATCGCGAATCGTGTTCGAACGGCCGATTTCAACCGAACGGATCTGCGACATGTTGACGATCTCGACCGACTGGAACGGATACGGCAAACGCCATTGAATACCCGAGGTCGTCGTGTATTTGTATTTGCCGAATTGCGTCACGACACCGACTTGCCCTTCCTGGACGATGAAGACGCCCGTGGCCAGCCAGATCAGAAACGCCAGCGCGACGACAACGCCAACGCCGATGCTCGATCCGCGCGAGCCACCGGAGAAATTGTTCGACCCGCCGTTATTACCGCCTCCGCCACCCTTGCGGCCGAAGATACGGTTAAGACGCCGATTGAAATCGCGCCACAGTTCGTCGAGATCGGGCGGGCCATCCTGCTGAGGACCCTGCGGTCCGCGCTGCGGCTCCTTCGGATCCTGCGAATTCGGATTGTTCGCACGATCGGGGCGGTTCGGCTCCTGATTACCGGACGGCGCATCGCCGCCGCCGTCCCGCCCCCAGCGCGGGTCGTTCAGGGAAAAAATCAAGCCAACTCGTCGCATCAAAGCTCTTGGAAGCATAGGTAGAAGCGTGGTGACTGAAGCGGTCTTGGCGTTGCGACCGGCGCGCCTCACATCGGAGCGCGCATGCTGCCGGTTCGCGCGTAGTTCCCGAATCTGGTGTGCCGATCGGCGGCCTTGCCCGGCCTCCGTCTAGTCTCTTGCCAGTTCGTCACCCGTGTTGAGCTTGTGCTGCCGGTACTCCCCGTGGCAACCCGCCCTTCACGGTGCGACGTCTCGTGTTATCTGTCTTCTGCGCGCGGCACATCGGTCCAACGATCGATGAGCCGGACATCGGGCGCTTCGAGTTGCGATTGTAACCCAGCAGTGCCGGCCACAACCGCCTCACTAATGGCCTCACGCAGCAGGTCGAGGCCCTGGCCGGTGCGTGCGCTCAAAAAGACGCGCGTAATGCGCCCGGCTTCGTCCCGCTCGATTCTCGGCCCTTGTGCGGCCAGTTCCGGCACCGCGTCGATCTTGTTCCAGACGAGAATCTGCGGGATGCTGGCCGCATCGATCTCCGCCAAAACGGCATTGACCTCGGCCATCTGCTCCTGGCGCACCTGACTCGAGGCATCCACCACATGCAGCAGCATGTCGGCGTGTACCGTCTCCTCAAGCGTCGCCCGGAATGCCGCAACCAACTGGTGCGGCAACTCGCGGATGAATCCGACAGTATCAGACAGCACGATGTTCCCGAGATCGCCAAGATAAACGCGACGGGACGTCGTATCGAGCGTGGCAAACAACTGATCCGCGGCGTAGGCGTTGGCCTTCGTCATCGCATTGAACAGCGTGGATTTGCCCGCATTGGTATAGCCGACGAGCGAGATCGACATGGTGCCGCTGCGCTGACGCGCGCGACGTTGCGTGTCGTGCTGACGCTTGAGCTTCTCGAGCCGCCCGGTGAGCGACTTCACTCTGTCGCCGAGCAGGCGACGGTCGGTTTCCAACTGCGTCTCACCCGGCCCGCGCAGGCCAATACCGCCCTTCTGGCGTTCCAAGTGAGTCCAGGCGCGCACCAGGCGCGTGGACAGGTACTGCAACTGCGCAAGTTCGACCTGCAGCTTGCCCTCATGACTCTTCGCGCGTTGGGCAAAGATATCGAGGATCAGGCTCGTGCGATCGACGACGCGACACTGCAGCAAATGTTCGAGATTACGCTGCTGACCGGGTGTCAGGGCGTGATTGAAAATCACCAGTTCGACATCGTACTCTTCGATGGCGGCACGCAGTTCTTCGGCTTTTCCGCTACCGATAAAGAGCTTGGCATCGGGGCTATGACGGCGACCGGTAATGGTCACGACAGGCGTGGCGCCTGCGGATTGCGTCAGAAGGTCGAGTTCCTGGAGACTGGCTTCGAAATCGAGTTTACCGAAATCGATGCCGACGAGCGCGGCGTTGATTGTCAAGCTACGCAGGAGATGGGTATTAGGGCTGTTTGACAAGAGAGGGCGATGGGGAGGAGAAATTCGCCCGGCCGGAGAGACTCCCGGTCGGGCGAGCCTGAATCAGGACTGCTCGGCTTCCGGATGGAAATTCACCGGACGCGCAGGCACGACCGTCGAAATGGCATGCTTATAGACCATTTGGGTGACCGTGTTGCGCAGCAGGACGACATACTGGTCGAACGACTCGATGTTTCCCTGCAGCTTGATACCGTTGACCAGATAGATCGAGACGGGAACATGCTCCTTACGCAAGGCGTTCAGAAACGGGTCTTGTAGAAGTTGCCCTTTGTTGCTCATAAGTTACTCCATTGTATTTTTAGCAAATGACCGTAAGTCAAGGCGTGTGCGCGCTTCCCGCCCTGACTTCCACACTATAGCTGATTTTGCTAGCGTCGCCAGCAAAACCCCGCCGTGGACTGGCTTTCACTCGCCCTTGGCGTAAGGGTTCGCGCTGTTGCGGAACTCTATTCGTAATGGAGTGCCCTTCAACTTAAAAGTTTCGCGGAAACGGTTCTCAAGGTAGCGCCGATAGGTATCGGTCACGCCATCAAGACTATTCCCGTGAATGACGATGATCGGCGGATTCGAGCCCCCTTGGTGTGCGTAGCGCAGCTTCGGACGGGAGAACCCGGAACGCCGCGGCTGCTGGTGCTCCACCGCCTCGATAAGGGCTTTGGTGAGCTTCGGCGTCGGCAATTTGCTCATCGCCGCAGCGTACGCCTCGTCCACCGAGCGCATCAGTGGGCCAATGCCCGTGCCCTTCGTGGCCGAAACGAAGTGAAAGTTCGCAAACGAGAGGAATTTGAGTTTTCGCTCCAGTTCCTGCTTTGTCTGATCGCGGGTGTACTCGTCCAGTCCGTCCCACTTGTTCACGCCAACGACCAGCGCACGGCCCGATTCGACGATGAAGCCGGCGATATGGGCGTCCTGATCGGAGATGTCCTGACGGGCATCCAGCATGAGGATCACAACGTTTGCATCGGCGATCGATTGCAGGGTTTTCACAACCGAAAACTTCTCGACCGCTTCGAACACCTTGCCGCGACGACGCAGACCCGCCGTATCGATGAGCGTGTAATTGCGCCCCTGACGCTCGAAATCGATATGAATCGAGTCGCGCGTGGTGCCCGGCATGTCGAAGGCGATCACACGCTCTTCGCCGAGCAGCGTGTTGACCATCGTCGACTTGCCCACGTTCGGACGCCCGACAATGGCGATCCTCACGCGGCCGTCGTGGCGCTCGTCCTCTTCGTTCTCTTCCTGATTGGCGTAAAACGGCGCGAGCGCTTCGTCGATGACTTCCTTCACGCCATCGCCGTGCGCGGCCGAGATGGCCAGCGGATCGCCCAGACCGAGTTCGTAGAAGTCGTTCGCGACCGCGGTGTACTTCATGCCCTCGGCCTTGTTGACCACGAGCATGATCTTGCGCCCTGTCTTGCGCAGGTAGTCGGCAATGATCTGGTCGTGCGGCGTGAGGCCCTGACGCCCGTCCACGATATAGATCACCACGTCGGCCTCGACCACGGCCTGGCGCGTCTGCTTGGCCATTTCGTGGAAGATACCGTCCTTGGCCACGGGTTCGAAGCCACCGGTGTCAATCAGCAGATACGGATGCTCGCCAACGCGCCCCTCGCCATAGTGACGGTCGCGCGTGAGCCCGGGCATGTCGGCGACGAGCGCGTCGCGCGAGCGGGTCAAACGGTTGAATAGCGTCGATTTGCCGACGTTGGGGCGCCCTACGAGCGCGATCACGGGTTTCATGAATAAGCCCTAAAAACGAAGACGGCCGGCGTGCTGCCGGCCGTTCCCGGAAAATGCCCGGGTGCTGCCGGTCACCGGTTAATCCGGACGGAAGCCATAGATGTTGCCGTCGCGCGTTTGCACAACCAGCGTCTGGCCGGCAAGGATCGGTTGCGCACTGATCGCACCGCTCAGCTTGACGCGAGCCAGAATCTCGCCGTTCTCACGCGACAGGAAATGCAGATAGCCCTGCTTGTCGCCCACGACCACTACACGGCCGAGCGCCAACGGCGCCGACAGGTCGCGGTACTTGAGCTTGTCGTTCTGCCACAGTGTACTGCCATCGGCAGCGTTGAATGCGTAGACAGCGCCGTCGGTGTTCACCGCGGCCACCACACGTTCATCCTGCGTCACACCGTTCGGCGACGAGAAATCGCGCGCCCACAGGCCATTGCCGGTCTGCACGTCAGCGCAGCCCACACGACCCTGGAACGTCGCGCCGCACACCTGGCGGCCAAACACCACCGGCGACCCCGTCACGTCGTTCACACGCTCCACTTCCGTCACCCCCTTCGGGAACGACAGCGGCGTGATCCACAGCGGGTTGCCCGTATTGGCGTCGAGCGCCACGAGCTTGCCGCCCGGGAAGCCCGTCACAACCGCACGGTCGCCCACGAACGTCATGCCGGTGCCCGTGCGCAGCGTGAGCGTCGACGACGGCTGCGAGTACGACCAACGCACCGACCCCGTCCCCGAATCAAACGCCGTCACACGATTGTTGATGGCACGCACAACGACGATACCGCGACCGACCAACGGCGCGGTGAGCACTTCGCTACCGGCGTTGGCTGTCCAGGACGGCTTGCCGTCGTGATCGAACGCGATCACATCGCCCTTGTGCGTAGCGACGACAGTCGCCTCACCATCGCTGCCCGGACCCGCGGTGATGTTCGTGTCCGCCTTGGCCGACCAGGTCGACGCCCCCGTATCCGCATCCACGCGAACGATGCTGCCGTTGGCGCCCGCCGCAAACACGGCGTTGCCCACGGCGACCGGTGCGAAGCTGTAAGCGCCGGCCTTGCCAACGCTCGCCGTCCAGATCTGCTTGACGGTCAGCGCCTGCTTGATCTCCGTGAGCGGCGTCGGTTCGTGCGCCGGCTTGGTGCCGAAGAGTCCGCAACCACCCAGCGTACCCAACACAGCCAGCGTCAGCACGGCACTGCCCGCGCGCTTGAAAATGCCACGGCGCGACGAGGCCGCCGGCACGGACTGTGACATGGCCATCGTTTGCGGCATCGATCGACGGAAGTCGTTAAGGATCATCATGTACCCGGTTATGCGTTATGGGAGGGTAATACTTGCCAACGAAATGCCGACGCGCGTCAGGCCCCCAGCGCGTCGAGCTTGAACTGGACGAACTGGCGCATGCCCGAATCCTGCTTGTCGAGCTTGTCGAGCGCCAGTTTGTACGCGGCACGCGCATCGGCCACCTTGCTCTGCGCGACCAGCACGTCACCACGGCGATCGGCAAACAGACCGGCATACGGTGCGGGCGGATTGTCGAGCAGCTTGAGCGCCTCGTCGTACGCCTTCTCGTCAAGCAGCACACCCGCCAGACGCAGCTTCGCGAGTTGCTTGTACTCGTCGTCCTTCGCGTTCGACACGGCCCATTGCAGTTGCGCCTTCGCACCCGCTGCATCGCCCGCATCCGAGAGCGATTTGGCGGCGAGCAGCGCCGTCATCTGCGCGTACGGCGTGCCGCTGAACTTGCTCTCCATGTCCGACGCGATACGGGCAACCTTCGCCTTGTCCTTCGCGTCGATGGCATTTTCCAGCTCGCCATACAGCACGCCGGCCTCGACCGCCTGCTTGCGATCGTAATAGCGCCACAGGTTCCAGCCACCATAGGCCAGCATGATGACGACCAGCGTCCAGATAACGTAATTGCCGTACTGCTTCCACCAGGCCTTTACGTTCTCGATCTGTTCCTGTTCCTCGTGATAGCTGCTCATTCGCCGGTGCTCTCCGTGTCTGGCGTCTTGGATTAATGAAGGGTTTCGTTACCCGCGCCGACATCGGCCAGGCTTTCGTTCACGCTTTCGTCGGCACTGGCCACGATGGCGTCGATCAGGTGCTCTGCGAGGCCTTCGAACACCACGCTCGTCTGATTGTTCGCCGGATCGGCAGCACGCAGATGCTTGACCACGGCCATGCCCGAAGCCACTTCGTTCTCGCCGATGATTACCGCGAAGTTCGCGCCGCTCGCGTCTGCCCGCTTCATTTGCGACTTGAAGCTGCTGCCCTTGCCGTCCGGGCTGCAATGGAACACCACGTTCAAACCGGCATCGCGCATACGTTCGGCCGCAATCAGCGCAGGCGCCACTGCCGCCTCACCCTGATGCACCACGTAGACGTCGGCGCCTTCGGCCTGCGGCACGAGATCGTCTTCGCGCAGCAACTCGAGAATGCGCTCGACGCCCATCGCCCAGCCGCATGCCGGCGTGGCGTCGCCACCCAGTTGCTCGACGAGCGGGTCGTAGCGACCGCCACCGGCCACCGTACCTTGCGCGCCCAGCTTGTCGGTCACCCACTCGAACACGGTCAGATTGTAGTAATCCAGCCCGCGCACCAGACGCGGATTGATCGTGAACGGAATGTTGTTCGCCTTGAGCAGCGACTGCACACCTTCGAAGTGCCTGATCGACTCCTCACCGAGATAGTCGATGAGCTTGGGTGCCCCTTCGACCATCTCCTGCATCGCCGGGTTCTTCGTGTCGAGCACACGCAGCGGGTTCGTATAGAGACGACGCTTGCCGTCTTCGTCGAGCAGGTCGACGTGCTTCTCGAGATAGGCGATCAGATCGGCACGATGACGCGCACGTTCTTCCCCCTGCCCCAACGAATTGAGTTGCAGATGGATGCCCGTCAGGCCGAGATCGTCCCACAGGCGCTGGCACATCAGAATGATTTCGACGTCTGCATCCGGGCCGGCAAGACCGAGCGCTTCGACACCCACCTGGTGGAACTGGCGATAGCGGCCGCGCTGCGGCTTCTCGTGACGGAACATCGGGCCGAAGTACCACAGACGCTTCGGACCGTTGTACAGCAGATTGTGTTCGAGCGTCGCACGAACGGCCGCCGCGGTGCCCTCGGGGCGCATCGTCAGTTGCTCGCCGTTGAGCGAATCGGTGAAGCTGTACATCTCCTTCTCGACGATATCGGTCACTTCGCCGATACCGCGCGTGAACAGCTGCGTGTGTTCGAGAATCGGCGTACGAATCTGTTGATAGCCGTACGCGCGCAACATGGCGCGCACCGATTCCTCGAAGAACTCCCACAGGGCTTCGTCCTGCGGAAGGATGTCGTTCATGCCTTTGACCCCGGCCAGTTTGGCGGGGCGCTTCTTCTTTGCGTCAGTCATATTCTCTTGTATGGTCCTGCCTGCTTATGCGGCGACCGCTCCTTCGGCCTGACCGTAGCGGGTCTTCACGTAGTCGTCGACGATCTGCTGGAACTCTTCGGCGATGTGATCGCCGCGCAGTGTACGCACCTTTTCGCCATCGACGAAGACCGGTGCTGCCGGCGATTCGCCGGAACCCGGCAAGCTGATGCCGATGTTCGCGTGCTTCGATTCACCCGGACCGTTCACGATACAGCCCATCACTGCGACGTTCATGTTCTCGACGCCCGGATATTGAGCCTTCCATATCGGCATTTGTTCACGCAGATATGTCTGAATACTCGAGGCCAGTTCCTGGAACACGGTACTCGTCGTGCGGCCGCAACCCGGACAGGCGATGACCATCGGCGCGAATGCGCGCAGGCCCATCGTTTGCAGGATTTCCTGCGCCACCACCACTTCACCGGTACGCGCACCGCCCGGCTCCGGCGTCAGCGAAATACGGATCGTGTCGCCAATCCCTTCCTGTAGCAGCACCGACAGTGCCGCCGTCGATGCCACGATACCCTTCGAGCCCATTCCGGCTTCGGTCAGCCCCAGATGCAGGGCGTAGTCGCAGCGCTTGGCCAGTTCGCGATACACGGCGATCAGGTCCTGCACCGCGCTCACCTTGCACGAGAGCAAAATCTTGTCGGCCGGCAGACCCACGCGCTGTGCCAGTTCCGCCGACTCGAGCGCCGAGGTGATGAGCGCTTCGTACATCACGCTCTGCGCGTCCCAAGGCGTAGCACGTGCGGCATTCTCGTCCATGATGCGCGCGAGCAGCGACTGGTCCAGACTGCCCCAGTTCACGCCGATACGCACCGGCTTGTCGTACTTGGCCGCCATTTCGATCATTTGCGCGAACTGCGTGTCGCGCTTGGCGCCCTGCCCGACGTTACCCGGGTTGATACGGTACTTCGACAGCGTTTCGGCGCAAGCCGGATAGTCGGCAAGCAACTTATGGCCGTTGTAATGGAAGTCGCCGACGAGCGGCACCATCACACCCATGCGGTCGAGTTGCTCGCGAATCGCCGGTACGGCGGCCGCGGCTTCCGGCGTATTCACCGTGATGCGCACCAGTTCGGAGCCGGCCTGCGCCAGTTCCTTGACCTGAATGGCCGTGCCGATCACGTCTTCCGTGTCGGTGTTGGTCATCGATTGCACGCGAATCGGCGAGTCGCCACCGACCGTCACGAGTTGGCCACCCCAGCGAATCGCGACCTTGCGCGACTGACGGCGGGGAGCCGGACCGCCGATGATCGGCATGCATTCTACAGAAGCCATGATTACCCTCTTTCGGTCTTACTGGAGCGTCAGACGCGCCACGTTGCCCGCATTGCGGGACTTGATCTCGACCGGTTGACCGTTGAATTCCAGCGACTCGACGCCCGCGACGTTACCCACAACGACCTTGAGCGGCGCATCGCCCGTAATTTCCTGTTCGGCACCTGCGCGCATCAACTGGGAGAACAGCACCTTGCCGTCCTTCGAACGCACTTCGACCCAGCTATCCGCTTTCAGGCGTAACGCAATCTTGCCACCACCCGGCACGCCCACGCCGGACGCCTTGCCATCGGCCGGGGTCGCCGTCGTCGATGCCACCGGCGCAGCCGCGGCGCTCGCACCGGCCAGCCCGGCGACCACATGCGTCGGATCGGCCGCAGCAATCAGGCCCGGGCCCGCTGCGGCAGCACTCGCCGAGGCGTTATTGACCGTACCCTCGGTATTGCCGTTGTTGACGCTATTCGCTCCATCGGCGCCCGGCGGCGTGCCGTTGGCGTCGGCCACCACCGGCTGGCTGGCCGGCTCCGCGGCGTCCAGCGCGCCTGGCGCCGATGCGGCACTCGCGAGTTCTGCCGGCTCGATCGAACCACGACCCGGCTTGTGTGCATTGCCGAAGTACCAGGCAGCGCCGGCGATCACGATCAGCGCAGCCAGCGCCCAAGGCCATTTGGCCTGCGACGCGGCAACCGGCGAGCGAAAGCGCACCGGGCTCTTCGGAATACTCGGCTGCCCGGTCGGGGGTTGCGGAATATCGATGGGAGCGGCGCGGCCAAAACGGCGCAGCGGCTCGACCATCGGTTCCGGATCGGCACCGAGCATGCGTGCATAGCTGCGCACGACGCCCTGAATAAACGGAATTTCCGGCAAGGCATTCCATTCACCGGACTCAAGACGCTTGAGCTTAAGCACCGAGACTTTCAAGCGCGCCGACACGTCTTCGATCGACATGCCGCGCTTCTCGCGCAATGCAGCCAGTTGCGCACCGACTTGCGCCCCCAGCTCAGCCCATCCGGCAGCTGCTCCCTGCGGCAATCCCTGGCTCTCGGCCCCGGCTTGCCCGCCTGCATCCGCCTGATTCTGGTTATCCATCGATACGCCCCCGTTCGTAAGCAGCCGCCCACAGCGGCTGAGGATATGCTGGCGACAGTTCCCCTGCGTCACCTATCGTGCGCGCGGCGTGCAGATCTGCGCGGCGCATCGAAGGGTTCAGCGAGGAACTGACGGAATCGCGCGGGACACGAGACGCGCCCCGCGCAAGGAATGCTGTAGTGCGAGACTGATCCGACGGGCGGCATGGCACGTGCGGGGCCGACGGCCCTCGCCACGGTCCACGCCCGCCCGTGCGCAACCTCATACGGTACGCACCTCGACCGCGATTTTCCCGAATTTGCCGCGCTGTGCAAGCCGCGTGCGATCCTGCACCTCACCGGCGAGCTGACCGCACGCCGCATCGATGTCGTCGCCGCGCGTCTTGCGCACGGTCGTCACGAGCCCTGCGTCGAGCAGAATTTGCGCGAAACGCTTGATCTGCGGATCCTTCGAGCGCAGCAGGCCGGATTCGGGAAA
>Ga0181519_10000249_pt1 | contig 50443 bp, 52 predicted proteins | sample PEATcosm2014_Bin_26_FD_121102 | JGI IMG/M metagenome (GOLD analysis project Ga0181519, IMG submission 121102) | Peatland microbial communities from MTU Mesocosm Facility, Houghton, MI, USA - PEATcosm2014_Bin02_10_metaG | ecosystem: Environmental > Terrestrial > Soil > Wetlands > Peat | place...
GACCCGGACCCGGGTGGCCGTTCCACATGGCCGTCCGCGCTCACCTTCGGATGCCTGACGGCGGCGAGGAGCGCGACGCCGGTCACGCCGATCGCGAGGATGGCGATCGCCGCCGCCCAGGTCCAGAGACGCTCCCTGCGATCTGCTGACGCTCGCACCGTTCGCTTCACTCCCCGCCCGGCTGGCCTCCGGCGCCGCGCGCCGGTCCTGAGGCCGCGAGTGTAAACCGGTCGCGGCGTCGCCATAATGAAAGCTCCGCTCCCCGCCGGAGACCCCGTGCGCATCGACGTTCCGCTTCCCAAATGCTATCGCCTCCTCAACCACGGGCCGGTCACGCTCGTGACCTCCGCAAGCGGCGGCCGCAGCAACGTGATGGCGGCCTCGTGGGCGATGCCGCTCGACTTCGATCCGCCGCGGGTGGTGCTGGTCGTCGACCGGACGACCCTGACGCGCGAACTGATCGACGCCGCCGGGGAGTTCGCCCTCAATATTCCGCCTCGCGCCCTCGCCGACGCCACCTTCGCCGCCGGTACGCGCTCGGGTCGCGATCTCGACAAGTGGGCGGAACTCGGCCTCAAGCCCATGCCCGCATCGGTCGTGGCGGCGCCGCTCCTCGACGGCTGTGTCGCGTGGCTCGAGTGCCGGGTGCGGCCGGAACGCGACCTCGAACAGCGCTACGACCTGTTCATCGCCGACGTGGTCGCCGCGTCGGCGGACGACCGCGTATTCTCGGACGGCCGCTGGCGTTTCAGCGAGGACGAGCTGCGCACGCTGCATCACGTTGCCGGCGGCCAGTTCTACACGACCGGCAGCGCCTACCAGAGCGACGACGAGCCCTGAGGGCCGGCTCAAAGCTCGGTGTACTTGCGGCTCGTGCCGCGCGCCTTCTCGACCGGGTAGCGCGCGGCATTGGCGGCGAGTTTGTCGAGCGCCGCCGCGGCCAGATCGACGCCGAGCTCGTCGGCAAGCCGGATCAGGTAGAGGAGCACGTCGGCCAGTTCCTCGCGCACCGCGGCGCGCGTCGCCTCCGGCAGCTCGCGCGAGCCCTGCTCGCTCACCCACTGGAAGTGCTCGAGCAGTTCCGCCGCCTCCACGCTGAGTGCCATCGCGAGGTTCTTCGGCGCGTGAAACGGCTGCCAGTCGCGCTCGGCCGCGAACTGGCGCAGACGCTCGCGCAGGTCTTCGAGCGGATTCGGGGTCGTCATCGGCGAACTCCTGCGCTGCGCAGCCGGCATCATCGCGTGCCCTGCCCGCTCTGGCTACCGGCCGCGGTGCGCGAGCCAGCGGTCGAGATGAGCGGCGAAGGCGTTGCGGTCGGCTTGCGTGAGCGGCGGCGGGCCGCCGCCGACCTGGCCACTCGAGCGCATCGTGTCCATGAAATCGCGCATCGTCAGCACGCCGCGAATGGTATCCGCGGAATAGCGTTCGCCGCGCGGGTTGAGCGCGGCGGCGCCCTTGGCGATCACCTCTGAAGCGAGTGGGATGTCGGCGGTGATCACGAGATCCCCCGCCGCCACGCGCCGCACGATCTCGTGGTCGGCGACATCGAACCCGGCAGCGACCGTCAGCAGCCGCAGCGACGGCAGGCGCGGAATGGCGAGCGCCTGGTTCGCGACCAGCGTCACCACCACGCCCGTGCGTTCCGCCGCGCGATAGAGGATGTCCTTCACGACCTTGGGGCAGGCGTCGGCATCGACCCAGATGCTGCCGGTCGCCACGGACTAGCCGCGTTCGCGCAGGATCTGCTCGAGCGCGGCAATCCGCGCCTGGGCAGTAGCAAGCGCGCGCGAGAGTTCTGCGACGCGCCGCGCCGCATACTCGACGTCGCGTGCCGCCTGCTCGGCCGCGGCGAGACGCGTTCTGAGCGCATCGGTCTCGCGGGCCCAGCGCTCCTGGTGCGCGAGTTCGCGGTGCTCGGCAAGGTCGGCGCGCGCGATCGCGGCCTCGCGTGACTCGTCCGACGGCGGCGGCACGACAGGCGCCGGGCGCGGCAGGGCCGCACGGTCCGGCCCGTTGAGCTCGTCGAGGATCCGGTAGATGCGTTCGACGCCGCCGCGGGCACCGAAACGTGCCGCGAGCAGGTTGCGCAGCTTGAGGCCTGTCACCCGCTCGCCCGCCGCGCGGAGATCGGCCACCGCGGTGCGGATCGCCTCGTCGCTCAGTATCCGAGGTCGCATGGATCGAATCCTACCGTACTAACGGAAAATTTTCCGTAACTGCTCTCTGGCGATTCAGGTCCTGCTCGCCACAAGCTCTATAAATCACTGAATGTGTAATTAAGTCAAATACTTATCCGGACATAATGTTCCACGGAATGTTCCACGACACCCCGGTTGCCGGCGGATTGATTTTTTGGTCGGCCGGCCACATATCGCACTGCAGCAAAGGAGGTAGTCATGGACATCATTCAGGTCGTCACGAGTCTGTTCGTCGTGAGCGTTCCGGCACTCCTGCTGGCCGATGCGCTCGACACCAAGACCGACACCCAGCAGTAGCCCGAGTGCTCGGACGGGCGCCGGGTGGCATCCCGGTCCGAGCCGCGGCCCGGGGGTCGCCCGCCTCCCCTCCCGGTGTCCCGCCGGTTTCCGGGTTCGTCTTTCAGTCGAACGGCCACGGGCCTGTCTTCCTCTTCAGGTCTTAAAATTCCCCAAGAAAGTCTTTCCTAAATCCGTCCTGCAGCCATGCAGGGCTCGGTGAGTGCGCGCCGCAGATCCCAGTCGGGGGGCATGCGCTTTGGCGCCGACCACTCCCCCTCACGGATCTTCTTGAGCGCGATATTGACCGCGAGTGGCACGGGAAACTTGGCAAGGGCGCCCTGCTCCACCGAGAACACGACCTCGCCGAAGAGCCCCGTGCGCGGCGCTTCGCTCCTCGCAGCGGCCAGCGTCCGCAGGCCCTTCTGCACCCGCACGAGGTCGAGGGCGGACAGGCGCCGCGGCGACGCTCCGGGTGTGGCTTGCGGCTCGCGTGCGGCAACCGGCCTGGCCCGTGCCAGGGACTCGAGGGTCGAGAGCACGTGGCCCCGCTCGGCGGGCCCGAGTCTGCTGTCGGCGTCGAACTCGATGGTGGCACGGCGGTGCGAACTCGCCTGGGCGAAGCGCTGGCGCTCGCCCGCCGACAGGCGCGCGAACACGGCCCGGGATTCGTCGCGTCCGAAGGCCTCGGGACGGCCAGCTTCCTCGATGCCCGGATCGGGGCTGCGCGGGCGGCCGGCAGAGGTTGGCGCCTCAGTGCCGACCGGCTTCGTCTCGGTCGGACGCCGGTTCGGCTCCCGGCCAAGGGCGAGAACGAGGTCACGGGGAACCCGGACCTCGGTGACGGCGGTTGCCTGCTGGAACGGATTTCGCGGGTCGCGGCCGGGATCCTCGCGCCTGAGGAGCGACAGGCGCTTCAGCAGCTGATACGCACGGGTGACCGTCGCCGGATCGAGGCAGCAGTCGCGGGCCACGATCCGCAATGGCACCTGACTGCACCAGGTTCCGTTATGGGCACCGAGATCCCAGTGGTACCAGTAGACGCGCTCCGCCGAGGCGGGCAACCCCTGCTGCCATACCCAGCGCTCGAGCGGCTTCGGCCGCATCGTGAACAGCTTTTCCCGCATCAGGGTGACCCTGGGGTCGCGGGCATTTTCGATCGACATGACTTTCCCCTCGCCAATACAGACGATTTGCAAAAAAATGGGGAATCGAGGGGTTTTGGCCTTGACCGACCGAAACGGTGGTCCTAACCTTCGAACTGCTAGGTTTGACGGGTTAGTGGCGGTTTCCGCTGCTCAATCCCCAAACACGAGAAAGGCCCCGCAAGGGGCCTTTTTCATTTCGGTGGTGCCATCGCATCTCCAGTGGTCGCGGCGCCGACGGCTGCCGCGGGACCGCAAGTTTTCACGACCCCAGAAAAGGCGAAGGCCGGTGTGACCGGCCTTCGTGTGAGCGCATCGGGGGACCGACCGGGGGGTGGTTCGGGTCGTGCCCAGGGGTGGTTATGTACGCGTACATAACCCGCGCCGGCGACGAGCACGGTCCCGGTATGTACGCGTGCATAAAGCACAGCCGCGCTCATGGCTTTACCCGCTTCGTGAGCCAGCGAGTGAGATGTTCCTTGAGCTCGTCACGCGCCTCGGCCGCGAGCGACTTGTCGACGAGGCTGCCGAACTTGAGCACGAGGCCGTCGCCGCGCTGACCCATCGTGTAGAGCGTCTTGCCACGAACCTTGACCGTCTCCGTCTTGGCCGTGCGGGCCTCGCGGCGTACGGCGGCTGCCGCCACGAGTTCGCGGAGCACTGCCTGTGGCTCGGGCGTCACGGCCCGCGCAGCAATGTCCTCGGCGACCTCGAGGACGCGAGGTTCGGCCGTCTTCAGGGCCGCCGCGAGCTCACGGGCCCAACGCAGGGCGATCGTCCGCGGATCGCCGAAGGCGGTGAGCACCGGATCGGGGAGGGTCGCGATCCGCAGGTACGTTGAGATCACGCTCTGATCGAGACCGACGGCGGCGGCGATCTCGCCTTGCGTCTTGAAGCACCCGGCGTCGAGCCAGGAGGCATACATCTGTCCGTACTCGAACGGCGAGAGATCGCTGCGAGCGAAGTTCTCGCTGTGCATCTTGAGCACATGCTCGCGGGCGTCGCTCGCGCTCGCATCGAGGAGGGCGAGCACCCGGAATCCGCCCTCGAGCTCGGCATCGAGCGCGAGTGCGACCGCATGGCGCCTGTGTCCGTAGACGATCTCGTAGTCGAAGTCGGCGACACCGGCGAGCGGCCGCACCCGGATCGGGTCGAGCTGGCCGCGCCGGCGGATGTCGTCCTTGAGGGCGACGAACGCGGGATCCGCGGGGTCGAGGCTCCGTGCGTGGCGGTTCGCGAACTCGCTCGCCCGGATGCGTTCAGGGTCGAGCCGCAGAACGACGAAGCCGGCGCTCCGCTCCGACTCGAGCCGCGTAATTGCATCTTTCTGCCGGGCGATCGTCTGCCCTGCACCTTCGATCATCGCGTGGCCGAGCTTGGTGGGCGTCGAGTAGGTTCGTGCGGCCGGGGCGACCGCGCCGATTGTGCCCGCCCGGATCGCAGCGTCGAGATCCTCGAGCACGTCATCCCCGACCGAACGCCGGTCCTTCGGGTTCACGGCTGCCCTCCGGCCTCGCGACCCTCGGACATCCAGTGCTCGCGCACCAGCGCCTCGATTTCCTCGTTGACGTCATCGAGGAACTCCATCGCGCGGCGCAGCGTGCGCCGGTCGCCGACGAAGGATTCGTACGCAGTCTGCATGTCCGGGCCGGTCCTGAGCGCTGCCGACAACGCGAGATTCTTCGCGACGACGGCGCCCGGGAAGCCCTTGCGCACCCAGCGTTCGATTTGCTGGTGCACCTTGTTGTTCGGCTCGAATTTCGACAGCAGGATGCGCACGAAGTCGAAGGTCTTCTCGCGCCCCTCGTACTGGTTGATCACGTCGAGGTTCGACGTGAGCATGCGCAGGAAGAGCGCCGCCGAGGCGAAATCCATCATCGCCGGCGTCAGCGGCACCATGAGCCCGGTGGCCGCAAACAGGGCATTCATCGTGATGAAGCCCTGCGCGGGAGGCGTGTCGATGACGACGATGTCATAGCGATCGCCGAGTGCCTCGAGGCCTTCGAGCAGCGGGCGGTAGAACACGAACCCGGTCTCGCCACCCTGGCGCTTGGCGAGCGCAAATTCGGCGTCCGACAGCGCGAGATTGGCCGGAATCAGGTCGAGCCCGTGCCAGTGGGTCTTCCTGATGATGTCGGCAAGACTCGGCGTATCCCCCATGAAGAAGGGTAGGGCAGTGGCCTCGTCCGGAATGTCGCTGTCCGGCAGCAGCCCGAACAGGGTCGTCAGACTCGCCTGCGGATCGAGGTCTAGCGCTAGCGTCCGGTAGCCCTTGAGCGCGAAGTACTGCGCAAGGTGGATCGCTGCGCTCGTCTTGCCGACGCCGCCCTTGAAGTTCGCGACCGTGACGACCGCCTGACGGGTGCCCGGCGCACGCCACGGGAGCGTACCGGCGTAACGGCGGAACTCCTCGACGTCCTTGAGCGTGAACAGGCGCTTGCGCCCGGCCGCATCACCCTTAGGCAGATCCTTGGTCTGGATCGCATACTCGAGCGTCTTGCGGGGCATAGGTACGAGTTCGGCAACCTCCGTCAGCGTATAGCGCCGCGCGGTCTTTTCCAGGTTTGGGGCGAGCGCACGTTTGCGGGCAAGGGCCAGGATTCCCTGCGCTATGGTCGTCATCGCACCGAGGGCTTCGATGCCAACGCGCTGCGGACTGCTCGCCGGAGTCGACAGATCCTCCTCAAGAGAGGCTTCGATTTCAGCGACCGCCGCGTTCTCGGACAAATCGATCCCCAGTCCGCTTGGTTATACCGTAGCCGATGTTATATCAAGTCGCCATCGGGACACAATTCGCCGCCGACAAGACTGATCGGCGACTAACACGGCGAACTACCCAGCGAGGGAAAGACAATGCTGTGCCAAACGCGGGCGAAATTCCAGTTGGAAGCAGGCGAGGCCGCCCCGGACAAAATCCGGATCCGGACTCGGAGACGGTTCGCCGTCAACCGCGGCGAAGCCGGTCGCGCCATGCGGCGGTCCGTCGACTTTCCCATACCGGAGTCGCCGACGTGGTCGTGCCCGTGGAGCCACCAGGATCCGTCGGCCTTGAGAATCGACCGGGATCGGTGAAGACGGCGGAGCAACCCCGGCAGGCGAGGAGGGTCGACTCGTAGACCGACCCGTTCGGTCGCCTGACAATCACGCGGTCGAAGTCTTCAGATGAGCAGAGGCGGCAGCGGAAGCGCATACCTGTATATTCATACAGGTCCCCGGCAAAAGAAAAGCGGGGTCGTCACAGAGGGCGGCCCCGCTTCGAGCGCCGGTCCGCAGGGGGAGGGGGATAGCGAACCGGCACGTTGATAGAGTTGTGCAGTGCGAGAATAGTTCCGGGATATCTGCAAACTTTTGTCGAGACAGCGGCCGCCCGGGATACTGCGGATGAGGAGGCGCCCGTTGACCGACCTCGGTCTCTCATTCCGGCACTGCAGGCCTGCCGACGCTGCACTCGTGCGGCGCGTCGCCTACGAGTGCTATACGCCGTATTACTCGGACCTTTGGGAGGAAGGTGGCATGGAGGCGTACCTCGCCGCCCTGTACGAACCCGTGCGCCTCGCATCGGAGCTGGCGGACCCGAATCTGTGCTACGAGATTGCGTACCGGAACGACGTTCCGGTGGGCTTCTCGAAGCTCCACCTGCGTTGCGACAGGGCAGGCACGGCAAATGCCGCATACCTCGAGCGCGTCTACGTCGCGCCTTCCGTCGCCGGTAGTGGCGTCGGCCGGCGCCTGATCGAGCGGGCGTTCGCGGCAGCGCGCGAGCGCGGACGCGAGTGGGTATGGCTGCAGTCGATGGCCGATGCCCGCAAGCCGCTCGAGCGCTATCTCGATCTCGGCTTCGCGGAGTGCGAGCGGGCCAGCCTCGATTCACCGCGCGTCCGCGCGGACCGGCGTGCGATGCTCGTGCTGCGCAAGCCGCTCTAGCCGCTGCCGCGCATCCGGCGGTGCCACGGCGGTCAAACGTCACGCCGTTGGAAAATTCACGAATCCACGAGTTTCGCGCCTCGCGCACGGCCTGGGCGCGCCGGATGATGCGTGCCGCGGCCGCCGGTGTCACGGCCGCCATTTCGCACGACGGCGCTCCGTCTGCGCGCCGGCTTCGCCGGTCCGGCGCGCGCAGTGGCCGCGACTGCGAATTGCCCATTGCACCCGGAAGCACACCGGGCAACACGCCACGGATGCGGCGATGGCAATCACGAGCTTCACCGTCAAGAGTGTGTCCCGCGGCAAGGGTTCGAGCGCCGTTGCGCGCGCGGCGTACATCAGTCGTGAAAAGCTGCGCGATGAACGGCTCGGCCGGACGTTCGACTACCGTGCGCGCGGCGGGCTTGAACACGCCGAGATCCGTCTGCCGGAAAAAATGAAGGGCGACGCGGCTGAGTGGCTGGTCGACCGCAAGACGCTGTGGAATCGCGCGGAAGAGGCCGAGAGCCGCCGCAACGCGCGCGTAGCGCGCGAGTACGTGATTGCGCTGCCGCACGAGCTGAGCGCGGAGAAGCGCCTCGAGCTCGCGCGCGGCTTTGCGCAACACATCGCCGATCGCTACGCCGTCGCGGTCGATCTCGCGGTCCACAGCGCGCCGCCAGGCGGCGACACGCGAAATCACCATGCACACGTGCTGGCCACCACACGCGAGGTATCGCGGGACGGACTCGGCGCGAAGGCGACGGCTGAGCTCCGCGACAGCGTGCGCCGGGCACGCGGACTCAACGTCACGACCAACGAGTTACGGCAGCTGCGCCACGACTGGGCCGCGCTTGCCAACGAGAAGCTGGCCGAAGCTGGAATCGACGCGCGGCTCGAGCCACGGTCCGCCTGGGAGCGGGGCATCGCCCACGTGCCGCAGCAGAGGCTCGGGCCGCGCATCACGGCGATCGAAAGGGCCGGTGGCCATTCATACGTGGCGGAGCGCGTGCGCGCCGAGCACGCCGAGCGACAGCGACTGATGCTCGACCATGCCCGTGCCCGTGGCGCCGTCGCGGCCAGCGAATCCGCGGAGCGCGTATCGAGTGCACGATCGACGCCGGCCGCCGAACGACCTGTCACCGTCGATGAACTGCGCAAGCGTGCGATGGAGCACTGGCGCAGTTACCGCAGGTCGCTCGAGTCCGCGTCGGCGCAGAACGCGCCGCAGCTGAAGGACCTGTCACGCGACCGCGACCGCGACCGGGGCCTCGAGCTCGAACTGTAGCTCGAGCAGCGCCCGGCGTCATTGCTGGATCATGCAGTCGAAAAGCTCCACGCCCAGTGACCACCCGCCAGCGTTGGCGATGAACGGTTCGTCGACCCAGCGCAGGGTGATGCGCGCTGCATCGTCGCGAGTGAGCGGCATGAAACCCTGGCCGGGTTCGCAGAAAGTCTCGTAGTCGCCAAGCTTGGCGCCGCAAGACGAGCAGACGTTGGCCCAATAGAACGACTGCGTCCGCCGCCGGTAGCGGTAGCGATAGCTCACAGTGCGCTCGACAATGCGCGCGACGACGGACGGGAGCAGGTAGTCCAGATAGCAAACGAACGTTGGTTCATCGCTCTCCTCCCAGCAGTCGCCGCCGGCGTCATCGTCGACGTACAACGCCTCGTAGCCCGGGCCGAGTGCAAAGCCGCACACCGGGCTCGGGCCGTGGCAGCGCCAGCAGTCGCAGGTCGTCGAGGCAATGAAGTATCCCGTCGCACGAATGTTGGCGGGATCAACGAGCGGCAGCCAGCGGGCGAATGGCGTCGCATCGCATTCGGGCGGCACGAACCAGAGGCGCCGACCCGGATCCCAGCGCGCGCCAAGCCGACGTACGGACTCACGCTCCGCGTATGGCACGGCAAGATCGATTCGCTGCATGGCCCGCCTCCCGCTGACACCGGGGAGCGAGTGTCGGTCCGGAATCCGCGCAGGTCACGGCCCGATTCGCATCAATCCATGCAGATTCGCGCCACAAACTGCGGCGAGCGCTAGAGCACGCGCGCCTTGCGCGGCCCCGGCCGTTCGGAGAACCGGACCTTGGCGTCGAGGACCTCAACGTCGATCTGGGCAGCACGGCCGCCGTAGACGGCGGCCTTCAGCCATTCGCTCTCCTCCTTCGCCGCCGACCTCGAAACGAGCCGGTGCCAGCAGCGCCGGTCCGCATCCCACCGGTAGCCACGTTCGCGCAGGACGTCCTTGGTCTCGAACGGCGAGCCGGTCGCCCACAGGCGAAGCGCCGGCTCCGCGGCCGCCTCGAGCAACGCGTGAAAGGCGACCCGGCCGGACTTCGGCAGCTTGCGCCGCAGCAGCTCAAGCAGTGCGCGGCAGTCCATTTCGCTGCGGTGGGCGTCGAAGAAGAATCCCGATGACCAGGCCAGGTACTCGAGCTTCGTGCCACGAAATCCTTCGGCCTCCCATGGCACCTGCGCGTAGGAGCAGCCCCACGGCACATTCGTGAAGACCGGCAGCCGCGACTCGAGGAACGGCCGATCGAATGCAGCATTGTGCGCAACGACCAGCGTGACGCCGGTGAGGAGTTCCGCGACGCGTGCGTCGTCGATCCGCTTCCCGGCGACCATCCCGTCGGTGATGCCGTGGATCGCCGTCGACTCCGGCGGAATCGGTCTGCCGGGGTCCTCAAGTCCCGAATACACCGCGACGACGCGAAGAATCTCTCCGGAGTTCGCGGCATATTCGAAGCGCACGAGCGCGACCTCGATGATCTGGTCCTCGGCGCGTCGCGTCCCGGTCGTTTCCGTGTCGACGACCACTGCGGCGGCGATGGGCCCGCTCGACTGGATGCCGAAGTCGTCGGTCGCGACAAGGCGTCGCAGCACCTTGAAGTCAGGATCCGCCGCGAGCAGGGCGGCCGCCGCGTCGAGCGCCGCTTTGCGATCGGACTTCGGATCGGCCATGTAACGTTACCTCGCTCGGTGAATTCTGAGAGCTTGACGACCGCGCGGGCCGAGCCCGCGCTCCGGGCTGTGCAGCGTACGGGGGTGCCGGCGGGGCGGCAAGCCGCCGCGGGAATCTGCACGAACGCGCCAGAAAGCGGGATGGGCGCAGTCCGGTCGTCCCGCGCAGGGTGCTCACCGTGCACCTCTTCGAACTTCATTCCGGTGCTGCGTTACGGCTCGCGGTCGGCTTTGGCCTCGCTGCCTGCGGCATCGTCGCGGGACTCGTCATGGTGCGCGCGCCGCGCGCACGCTACCTCGCAGCCCCGATCATTGCCGTGCCGGTCGCGCTGATTGCGGCCTGCGCGTGGGCCATCGTGCTCGGCCTCACGCCTGCGATCGCAGTGCTGCTCGGGCGTGCCGGAACGGCGATGGTGGGCGCGGGCATACTGGTGGGTGCCGGCCTCTGCACCGGCCTCTTTTCCGTGCGGCGTGCGCCGCGCGCACGCGTGTGGCGCGGTACCGTCGTGCTGGACGCTACCGGCGCACGGCTGCTGCGAGGTCGGCACGGCAAGAAGGCGCTGAGGTTTGCAGGTGAGCAGGTGCCCGCCGCCGACGAAGCCAAGCACTTCAAGCTGCTCGGCACAACCGGCACCGGAAAGAGCACCGCCATACGCGAGCTGCTGGCCGGGGCGCTGAGGCGCGGCGATGCCGCAGTCATTGCCGACCCGGACGGCGGCTATCTCGACGCCTTCTACGAGCCTGGCCGCGGCGACGCCCTGCTGAATCCATTCGACGCGCGCAGCCGTCGCTGGGACCTGTTCGGCGAGCTGGCGGCCGATTACGACTCCGACCTGGTGGCGCGCGCACTGATTGCCGAGCATGCGGGTGACGAGCGGACCTGGCGCGTGTACGCACGCGTATTTCTCGCGTCGCTCCTCCGCCAGCTGCGGCGCGCGGGCGAGCGCGATGTCGCAACCCTGCATCGACTGATCGTGTCGGCGCCGGTCGCGGAACTGGCCCTTCTCCTCGATGGCACTGCCGCCGGGCCTTACCTGAGCGCCGACAATGCACGCTTCTTTGCATCCATACGGGCGGTGGCCACCACGCAGCTCGCGGCGCTCGAACACCTGGGCGAGCCGCGGACCGGAGCGACGCTCTCCGTACGCCGGTGGGTGCGCGAGGTGGCCGCCGGCAGCCGCCATGGCGCGCTGTTCCTGCCATATCGAGCGGGACAGGCTGCGACGTTGCGCAACCTCATATCCACGTGGATGCGGCTCGCCATATTCGAGACCATGGAGCAGTCGGAAACCGACCACCGGCTGTGGTTCGTGATCGACGAGCTCGACGCGCTGGGCGCGATCGACGGCCTCAAGGATGCGCTCGCGCGCCTGCGGAAGTTCGGCGGTCGCTGCGTGCTCGGCCTTCAGAGCATCGCGCAGATTACCGGCACGTACGGGCCGCAGGATGCGCAGACGATCATCGAGAACTGCGGCAATACGCTCATACTGCGCTGCTCGGCCAGCGAGAGCGGCGGCACGGCGCGGTTCGCCTCGCGCCTCATCGGCGACCGAGAGGTCGTTCGCGAGCAAGTCACGCGAGCGAGCGGCGGAGCGCTGGGCCCGGGTAGACGCTCGCGCAGCATCACGTTCCAGCACGTCACGGAACCGGCCGTACTCGCCGCCGAGATCGAGCAGCTGCCCGATCTGGCGGGCTACCTCAAATTTGCGTCGGCAGCGACGTGGCGGCGCATCGAGGCGTTCGGCACGGTGCGCGTGCGTGATTCAGCGTCGACGCGCGGTCAGTGATTGCGCAGAAACTCGGCCATGCGGGCGAGCGGTGCGCGCAGCAGGTCCTTCGCCAGTGCCGGAGCATTCGATTCCTCGAGCGCACGATTCATGCACACGAGCCACTGGTCGCGCATTGCCGCGTCGATGACGAATGGAGCATGCGCCGAGGCGATGCACACCGGGCCGTGCCGCGCCACGTACACGGCCGGACCGCCGAGCCAGCCAGTCAGCCAGTCGCTCAGCCGCTCGCGCATCGGGCCGAGATCGGCCGCATGCAGCGCGCGCAGTGCTGCGGCTTCCGGCTCGGTTTCCATGAGATCGTAGAAACGATTGACGATCTGCCGTACCGCGGCGTCACCGCCAAGGAGCTCGTACGGATTGGGTCGAGGATCTGTCGCGGTCACGGGGCCGCCTGTCGGTGGCTAAAGAGGAGATCTCAGCACAGGCGGCCCCTCGCGGAATTACGCACATGCCGAAGTTGCCCGGCCAGGATGCCGGAGGCGGAACCGGAGCGGTTACAGGCCGGCCGCTTTTGCGATCAGTCGCACTGACACGATCAGGAGCAGCATCATCACGACGAGGTAATAACGCTCCTGCGGCAGCACGCGCACGAGCCCAATTCCGATCTGGGTGCCGACGAGGGCGGGTAGCGCAAGAACAGCGGCGATGCGCAGGTTGCCGGCCGACAGTTGTCCGAGCGCGGCATAGGGAATGAGCTTCAATGCGTTGATGACCGCGAATACGATGGTCGACGTTCCGGCATAGGTCATCTTAGGCAGCCGCTGCGGAATCACGAAGACCTGGAACGGCGGTGCCCCGGAGTGGGATACGAAGCTGGTGAAACCCATGATCGTCCCCCAGAAAATGCCACGCACGGGGTCGGCGCGGTGTGGCGCGGGCACGCGGCGCCGCAGTCGCCAGGTGTTGGCGCAAAAGCCGAGGCCAATGAGGCCGACGAACAGACCGACGCCGCGGTCCGACACGTACGAAGCGGTCGCCCAGCCGATGGCGATGCCTGCGGTGCCGGCCGGGATCAGCAAGCGGAGATTCTCGCGGCTGAAGTCGCGACGGTACATCCAGAGGCCGATCATGTCGCTCACGACGTACACGGGCAGCAGCACGGCGGCCGCCCTCACGGGTGAGATCACGAGTGCGAGGATCGGGACACCGAGCGCGCCGAGGAGTCCCAGGCCGCCCTTCGAGAGGCCAACCAGGAACGCGGCGATGCTGCCCGCGAGGTAGAGGAGCGCCGAGTCAGGCATGTGCACGAGCCGGTCGCGACGAATGTCTCGTCACTGACGTCAGCTTCAGCGGTCGAGTTCCCGGCGCGCTGCGTCGATCCATTCTGCCTGCGCGCGGCGCACGTGGCGCGGCGCGAGTTCCGCGATCTTGAGTACGTCCGCGAGGGTCGCACGGGCCTCGTCAGCCTTGCCGACGTTGCGCAGCAGCTTCGCGAAGCGCACCTTCGCCTCGGCGCCCGGAAAATATGCGGCGACGGCACGGTATTCGGCCTCGGCCTTCTGCAGGTTGCCTTCACCCTCGAGTGAGCGCGCAAAAAGCAGGTGACCATCGGCGGACTTGAACTCGGGGTTGTGCGCGATGAGGGCGTCGAGACTCGCGCGTGCACCGGCCGGGTCACCATTCGCGAACTGGGCCTCGGCGAGGCCGAGCAGCAGCGTCGGGTCGAACTCGTACAGTCCCTTGAGTCCGGAACGGAACGTGTCTATGGCCGCGAGAAAATCGCCGCGCCGCGACTGCTCCGAGCCGAGGCGCAGCTTCGCCGCGACACTGTCCGTGACCGACGCATGTACGGACGCCGCGCGCAGATCGCGGTTCGGATCGATCACGTGCCGCATCCCGCGCGCCGCGCTGCGCGCCGTCCGCGACCGGAAGAGGTCCGGCAGCACCTCGGCGATCAGGTAGGCGAGGGGCCCGATGCCGGGCACGAACAGCACCCAGATCCAGATGGTGTTCCGGCCGGTCTTGATCGCATGGATGATGAGACCGACCTGGATGAACAGCGATAGCAGCGAGATGCGCATTGCGCCTTCCGTGATGGTGCCGGTGCGGGCAGGGGGGGCTCCGCAGGGGCGGCTATTCTATGGGGGCCACTGGTTTGGAGGCGAGAGGCGCGGCACTGATCGTCGTCGTCGGCAGTTCCTCGGGCGCTGTCGTAGAGTGGTGCTTGTCCGGTGGTCGGGTCCGCCGGGAAGCAGACTGGAGTCAGTATGTATAGACCGGCACACTTCCGGGAAGATGACCCCGTGGCGATCGGAGCCTTCGTCGACGCGTATCCGCTCGCCGCGGTCGTGGCGATGGGGCCCGATGGATTCGTCGCGAACCACCTGCCGTTGCTGCGGCTCGTGGGCGATGACGGAAGCAGCGTCCTGCGGGGCCACGTCGCGCGCGCCAATGAGCTGTGGAAAGTGGTCCCGGACGGCGCTCCGGTCATTGCGATTTTTCGCGGCGAAGATCACTACGTGAGCCCCGGCTGGTATCCCACGAAGGCCGAAACCGGCGAGGTCGTGCCGACCTGGAATTACGTCGTCGCGAACGCGCACGGTCGCATCCGTTTCATCCAGGATGCGGCATGGCTGCGGGAGCTCGTGGGGAGCCTGACCAGGCACCACGAGCGCACCCAGGCGCGGCCCTGGAGCATCGAGGACGCACCCGAGGCGTACCTGGCGCGGATGCTGGGTGCGATCGTCGGATTCGAGATTGCGGTCGAGCGCATCGAAGCCAAGCGCAAATCGAGCCAAAACCGCACGGAGCGCGAACGTGCCGGCGTCGTCAAGGCGCTCACGGACGAGGGCATTTCGGCCGCTGCGCGCGATCAGCTGGTCCGCGGGCGCTGACGACCGCCCCTGGTCGCGACAGGGGTTGTGTTGTCCGGCGCGCGGCGCTACGCTATACCAACTGGTTAAATACGATTTTCAATCCATGGTCCGTAAGGACACGCTGAGCCTGACGTTGAGTGCGTTATCCGATCCGACGCGCCGAGCGATCCTGGCACGTCTGGCGCAGGGGGAAGCCTCGGTCACGGACATCGCACGACCGTTCCGGATGACCATGCCGGCCGTCACCAAGCACCTGAAAGTGCTCGAGAAAGCCGGTCTCATCGTGCGCGGCCGCAGTGCGCAGTGGCGGCCATGCCGGCTCGAAGCGGGGCCGCTCAGGGACGTGGCGGACTGGGTGGAGGGTTATCGCGAGTTCTGGGAGCAGAGCCTCGATCGCCTGGAAGCGTATTTGAAGGACGTGACCTCACGGGAGCATAGCGATGGCGACTAGGCGCGATGAGTCACCGGCGGCCAAGGCAGAGCGCACCATCACGATCACTCGGCTCATCGACGCTCCGCGCACGCGGGTGTGGCAGGCCTGGGTGAATCCTGCCGAGCTCGCGCGCTGGTGGGGACCGACCGGATTCAAGACCACCATCGAGATAATGGATGTCCGGCCCGGCGGTGTTTGGCGTCAGGTGATGCACGGCCCGGACGGCACAGCCTATCCGAGCCAAGCGCGCTTCTCCGAGGTGCTGCATCCCGAGCGCATCGTCTTCACGCACACGGGCGGTCGCGCCGGGGCGCCCGTCGACTCCTTCGAGTCAACCTGGACATTCGAGGCGGTCGGTGAACAGACGCGCGTGACCATCAGCATGGAATTTCAAAGCGCCGCGATCCGCAACCGCATCGTCGAGCAGTACGGCGCCATCGAAGGCGGCCAGCAGACGCTCGCCCGCCTCGCCAGCGAAGTCAGCGCGCCGGCAGCAGGCAGTGGCGCGACTGGAGAATTTGTCATCAGTCGGCTGCTCGCGGCGCCGCGCGAGCTGGTGTTCCGTGTGTTCACCGAGCGCGATCACCTGCTGCGGTGGTGGGGTCCGAAAGGCGCGCAAGTCCAGAGCGCGACGCTCGATCTGCGGCCTGGCGGCAGCTTCCACTATTCTATGCAGGGACCCGGTGGTGCGACGCTGTGGGGCAAGTTCGTATATCGGGAAATCGTCGCGCCCGAGCGGATCGTATTCGTGAACTCGTTCTCCGATGCGTCCGGAGGACTCACACGCCATCCGATGAATCCGCTCTGGCCGCTCGAGCTGCTCTCGACAATCACCTACGAGTCGCGCGGTAGCGGCACACTGGTCACCGTGCGCTGGCAGCCGCTGCCGCCTGCAACGCCCGAGGAGAGGGCTGCGTTCGACGCCGCCCACGCGAACATGCAGCAGGGCTGGTCAGGGACCTTTGAGCAGCTCGCCGAATACCTGCTGCAGGCGGCGCCGACCGGCGGTTGAATCGACGCCGCCCGTGCGGGAACCTCAGCCGGATCGAGGCCGCCGTGCCTGGCGGGCGAGCGCCACGAGTGCGATCAGCGACCAGAGGAGATTGAGCATCGCGGGCGGGATCGCGTGATGCGCCGCGGCGTTGATGCCGAGCATCACCGCTCCGCCCAGGTTGAGAAGGTTGACCCAGACGCTGTCGAGGGCAAGCCTCCGGCTCGACACGAGAAAATAGGCGAGCAGCAGCAGGCACGCGCCGCCGGTCCCAACCACTTCGACGAACATGCTGCGACCCCCGTACTCGTGGACCCCACCGCTCGGCGGCGGTGGTGGCCGGGATTATCCTGAATTGCGGCATGGCGTGCGTGCGGCGATGGCGCCTACCGGGACCGCGGCACCGTGAGCCGCGGCGCCGTAACAACTGGCGCCGGCGTGGCCTGCGCGCTGGTGGCCGACGGCACGCGGGACCAGAACCACCCGCGCCGGGGTCGACGGCCGGCTCGCAAACCGGGACGACTGCATCAGGAACTAGGTCAAGGACAGCCGGCTGGCAACCGGCAAGGTCGCTGCAAAATCCGGAATCAGGGACGCCCCACTCTGTGCCTCCGACCTCTTCCGCCCGATGCAGATTCTGACTTCCACCGCCGCGCCGGGCACCCGGGCCCTCGTGATCGGCGCCGTCAGCGGCGCTGCCGTACGGCCGGACGCGATGCGCCGCCTCATGGTCAAAGCGCTCGCCCGACAGAGCCGACCTCGGGCCGCCGCGCGTCAGGCCCGGCCAGAGTGCCGCAGCTCGGCATTGACGGGCCGGCCGCCCGTCACCGTGCCTGCTGCCAGCCGCCGCCGAGTGCCTTGTTGAGCGCCACAAACGCCCGTCCCGCCGCGCCGGCAGCGTCGAGGCCGCGATCCGCCGCACGGTTGGCGGCCTGTTCAGCGGCGAGCAGCTCGACCGCCGAGATGTCGCCAGCTTCGAACCGTAACCGCTCCAGACGAAATGCCGCGTCCAGCGTCGTCGCCGAGGCCGCGAGTCCAGCTGCGTTCTTGCGCCCACTCGCCAGCTGCACGACCGCTCCCTCGGCATCCGCGAACGCCCGCAACACCGTGCTCCGGTAGCTGGCGAGCGCCGCGTCGCGGGCGGCTTCCGCCGCCTCGACTTCACGGCGCAGCCGGCCCGCGTTGAACAAGGGGACGCTCAGTTGCGGTGCCAGATTGAAAAAGCGGCTGGCGGCGCGCACCAGATCGCCCGAACGGACCGAATCAAAGCCTCCGTCGCCGGTCAGCGACAGCTGCGGGAACTGGGCCGCAACGGCGCTGCCGACATCGGCCGTCGCTGCCGCGAGCTCGCGTTCGGCGAGGCGGATGTCCGGCCGGCGGCGCAGCAGGTCCGACGGCAGTCCGACCGGAATCACGTCGGGCACCGCGGGTAAGTCGCCAGCGGCGCCGAGCTGCGCGGCGAGCGCTGCAGGGGACTCCCCGGTGAGAGCTGCGAGCTGCGCGCGCGCGACGGCATCGGCCGCATCCCAGCTCGCCGGCAGTGCGCTGCTCGCGAGCTCGTCGGATTCCGCGCGCTCCAGGTCCGACTGACTGGCGAGCCCGGCCTGATACTCGAGACGCACGAGTCGTGCAGTCTCGGAGAGGATCTCGACCGAGCGGCGGGCGAGGGCGGCACGGTGCGTCGCAGTGCGCTCGTCGATGTAGGCGCTCGCCACTTCGGCCGCGACGACAACGCGCGCGTCGTTGCGGGTCTCGGTCTGTGAGCCAAACCGGGCGGTCGCCGCCTCCATCTGGCGCCGCGTACCCCCGGCGAGGTCGATCTCCCACGAAAGGTCGAGGCCGACGCGGTAATCCGTGAATTCGGTGGTCGGCGGCGTAAACGGAATCAGGGCCAGGTTCTCGCCGTTGCGACTCAGCTTGTCACGCGACACGTCGCCCGCTGCGTCGATCTTTGGCCACAGGCTGGCTCCCGTCGCGCGCGCGAGCGCGCGGGCCTCGCGAACGCGGGCCTCAGCGGCCGCGAGGTCAGGATTGTCCGCGAGCGCATGCTCGACCAGGTCCGTGAGCTCCGCATCACCCATGGCTGTCCACCACCGGTCAGGAGGCGGTGTCGCAGGCAACGATGCGCTCGTCGCCGCAAATGCCTCGGGCGTGACGCTCGGGGCCGATGGCGCCCGGTAAGTCGGTCCGACCGCGCAGCCCGCGGCGCCGGCCAGCAGCAACAATGCGATCGCGGGTCGGAGGGCCCGCACTGCGTTCGACCCGACGTCAGCAGCCATGATTGTTCTCTCCATCGCTCAAGCCACGTGGCGGCGGAACATCCAGTACGCACCCGACATCGTGACCGCCGCGATTGCAAGCAGCGGCCACAGGTTGGGCCAGATGAGCGCGACGCCATAGCCCTTCAGGAACAAACCCTTCACGATGATGATGAAGTGCGACAACGGATCAATTCTGTTCAGCCACTGGAAGAAGATCGGCATGTTCTCGGCCGGTGCCATGAAGCCGGACAACGTCGTCGCCGGCACCATGAACGTGAATACACCGAGAAACGCCTGCTGCTGCGTCTCGCACATCGACGAGATGAAGAGTCCAATGCCCGCGAGCGACAGCCCGTAGCAGAGCATCCCCAGATACAGCAGCGCGAGCGCGCCATGGAACGGCACGCCATAGACGAACACGGCCGCGGTGGCGACCATGGTCCCCTGCGCCATCGCGATGACGAGCGCCGGCACCGTCTTGCCGATCATGATGTAGGCCGGCGTCAACGGTGACACCAGCAACTGGTCGAAGGTGCCCTGCTCGCGCTCCCTTGCGATGGACAGCGCCGTGACGATCATGCTGCCGATTGTCGTGATGATCGACACGAGCACCGGCAGCATGAACCAGCGGTACTCGAGGTTCGGGTTGTACCAGTTGCGCACGACGATGTGGCTCACCGGGGGTTGCCCGGCGGCGGTCGCCCGCTCGGTGGCGAAGTCATCAATAATGGTGCTTGCGTAGCCGTAGGCGATCTGCGCGCTGTTCGAGCGGCGCCCGTCGACGACGGCGAAGATCGTGGCGGGCTGGGAGGACGCGAGCCGGCGGGAGAAGTCGACCGGCACCTGCAGGCCGAGCAGGGCGTCCTGCCGATCAATCGACCGACGCAGTGCGCTCTCGCTGTGCACCATCACGATGTGCGGGAATGCCTGCGTGCGCGCCAGGCGTTCCACCAGTTCCGTCGACTCGGCCCCCCCGTCCTCGTTGAGGATCGCGAGCGTCGCATTCTTGACTTCGAGCGAGGCCGCCAGTGGGAACAGCGCCAGCTGCAGGATGACCGGCATGATGAGCAGCGTGCGGCTCTGCGGGTCGCGCAGCGCGAGCAGCAGTTCCTTGGTGATGAGCGTCAAGAGGCGATGCAACATGGCTCAGTCCAGGCGCTTGCGCGTCCGCAGCGCCGTGATGCCGAGAAAGAACACGGCGGAGGCGGCGAGGCACAGAAAGTCGCGCAGCAGCACCGCACCGACGAAGCCGGCCTGGAACAACGTCTGCAACGCCTCGACGAAGTAGCGCGCCGGAACGAGGTAGGTTGCGATCCTGATGGGAAGCGGCATGCCGGCGATCTCATAGATGAAGCCGGATAGCATGGTCGCGGGCAGGAAGGCGGCATTCAGCGCGGCCTGCGCGGCGTTGAACTGATTGCGCATGATGGTCGAGAGGAGCAGGCCAAGTCCCAGCGAACTGCCGAGGAACAGCGTCGCGAATACGAGCAGGAGCAGGAGCGAGCCGCGGAACGGCACGCCGAGCAGCAACACCGACACCGTGAGGCACAGCAGCATCGCCGCCATGCCGAGCGCGTAGTAAGGGATGATCTTCGAGAGCAGGAACTCGCTGCGCGTCACCGGCGTCGACAGCAATGCCTCCATCGTCCCGCGCTCCCACTCTCGCGCGACAACGAGCGAGGTGAGCAGCGCGCCAATGATCGTCATGATGACGGCAATCGAGCCCGGAACTATGAAGTGCCGGCTGATGGCGGCCGAGTTGAACCAGTAGCGCGGAATCGTCTCGATCGCCGGACGCGCATCGACACCGCGATCCGCGAGCCGCTGCTGCGACCAGGCGGCCCAGGCACCGTCGACGTAGGCGGCGACGAAACTGGCCGTGTTCGGTTCGGCGCCGTCGGTGACCAGCTGCACGGGCGCCGTGGTGCCCGGCCGCGCCAGCCGCGCACTGAAGTCCGGCGGCAATATGACGAAGCCGCGAACCTCGCCCGTCACGAGCCAGTGTTCCACCTCCGGTCGCGACGTGCTGCGGCGCGTGTCGAGATTCGGCGTCGCCGCGAGCGTCGCCGCAAACCTGGCCGCCTCGACGCCGCCATCTTCAACCAGCAGTCCAATCCGGATCGCGCTCGAGTCCAGGTTGACGCCATAGCCGAAGATGACCAGCAGGATCACTGGCAGCACGAACGCGATGATGATGCTGGACGGGTCGCGAATGATCTCGTAGCTCTCCTTGCGACAGAGCGCCACCAGGCGTCTCCACGACAGGGCCGACGGCTGCGTCACGCCGCGTCCTGTGTCGCCAGCGGCTGACGTGCGACCAGCTCGATGAACGTGTCGTCGAGCGTCGGGTCCGGCACCGCCGGCGTCGCGGCACGCTGCTTCAGCTCGTCCGGAGCGCCTACCGCGATGAGGCTGCCCTGGTAGACGAGCCCGATGCGGTCGCAGTATTCGGCTTCGTCCATGAAGTGCGTCGTGACCATCACGGTGACACCCTTCTGCACGACGCCGTTGATGTGGGTCCAGAATTCGCGCCGGGTGACAGGGTCGACTCCGGACGTCGGTTCGTCGAGAAACAGCACCGCGGGGTCGTGCATCAATGCGCAGGCGAGGGCCAGGCGCTGCTTGAACCCGAGGGACAGCGCATCCGGCGGGACGGCGACGAACGGGCCGAGCCCGAATGTGTCGACCATCTCGCGGATCTTCGCCCGCTGGATCACGCCGCGCAGGCCATAGACGCCCGAGAAGAAGTTCAGGTTCTGCGCGACAGTCAGGTTGCCGTACAGGGAGAACTTCTGCGCCATGTAGCCGAGCCTCTGCCGGGCTCGGGTTGCATGACGCCCGAGGTCTATGCCCATCACGCTCGCGTGCCCGCTGCTCGGCACGAGCAACCCGCACAGCATCTTGAATGTCGTCGACTTGCCGGCGCCGTTCGGGCCGAGCAGGCCGAAGATCTCACCCTGCGGCACCTGGAAGCTGATGTCGCGCGTCGCCGCAAAGGCGCCGAACTTCTTCGTCAGGTGATCGGCGCGGATGACGCTCTGGCGGATGGCGGCATCGACGACGACGGTTGGCATGAGATCGGCGAGCGCCGAGTCACCACCAGGGCCGCCGCCGAGGATGTCGATGAACGCATCCTCAAGACGCGGCGCCACGACCTCGATGCGTGCGTCCGGTCCGGCCTCGAGTAGCCCGAGCGGCGGCGCCTTGCCGGCCGTGCGCAGCACCACCCGCACCCGGCTCCCCTGGATCACGCCGTCCATCACCTCTGGTGCATGGAGCACGCGGCCTAGCAGCGCCCGCCGGTCGCCCGCGATCCCCGAGATCTGCATGCTCCGGCCGATCATCCGTCCGGCGAGATCCGCCGGATCGCCGACGAAGGCGACGCGGCCGGCGTTCAGCAGCAGTACGTGCTTGCATCGCTCGGCCTCATCGAGGTACGACGTGCTCCACACGACGGTGATGCCCTCATCGGCGAGCGCCGTCACCATGCGCCACAGTTCGCGTCGCGAAATCGGGTCTACCCCGACCGATGGCTCGTCAAGCAACAGCACACGGGGCTGGCCGAGCAGCACGCAGGCGACCCCCAGCTTCTGCTTCATGCCACCAGATAGCTTGCCGGCGGGTCGCTCGGTGAAGCGGGCCAGGTCGGTGAACGTCAGCAGGCGCTTGAAGCTCGAGATGCGCTCCCCGCCGACGACGCCACGCAGGTCGGCGTACAGATCGAGGTTTTCCTGGACGGTGAGGTCCTCGTACAGGCCAAACTTCTGCGGCATGTAGCCGAGCACGCCGCGCAGCTCGGCGATCTGGCTGCGTGGATCAAGACCGTTGACGGAGATCGAGCCCGCGGTCGCCCTGAGCAGGCCCGCAATCAAGCGCATCAGGGTCGTCTTGCCCGCACCGTCGGGACCTACGAGACCGACGATGGCGCCGGCCGGCAGCGAGGCCGTGACGCCGTCGAGGGCCGCCTGGGAACCACCCGAGAAGCGGTGAGTGACACCCTCGAGCACGATGGCGGGCCTCGCGGCGCTCACTTTGGCGGGCCCAGCCGCACCGTCACCGGCATTCCCTGGCGAAGTGCGTTGTCAGGGTCGCTGACGATGATTCGCGCGCGGTAGACGAGGTCGGTACGCAGATCGGGTGTCTCGACGTTCTTTGGAGTGAATTCCGCTGAAGGAGACACGTAGCCCACCTGACCGTGATACGGCTTGCCCGGTCGCGCATCCGTATACAGAAGCACCGACAGGCCTGGTGTCACGCGCCCGAGGTCCGGTTCGCCGACGTAGATGCGCGCCCATACGGGTTTGACCAGCGACAACGTGAACACCGGAGTGCCGGCCGCGAGTATCGCTCCGGATTCGACGGCGCGCGTCAGAACGACACCATCGGCAGGCGCCTTCAGCACCGCATCGTCGAGACGCTGTTCGGCCTCGGCGACCAGTGCTTCCGCGCGCGCGTGATTTGCCTCGCCCTCGATGATCTCCTGGTGCCGATAGCCCGTGCGCTGCTCGTCGTACGCCTTGAGCGCCTGTTCGAGGCGCGCATGTGCCTGGTCGCGGGCGGCGAGCGCATCGTCGTAGGCGCGCTTGGCGATTGCACCGGTATCCTTGAGTTGGTCCTCACGCGCAAACAACTTGTCGGCCTCGACGGCTGCAGCGCGACGCTCGGCGACCGCGGCACGTGCCTGCGCCACCTCCTCCTCACGAAAGCCCGACTTGAGCAGGGTCATCCTCGCCTTGAGTGCGCCGGAATTGGCTCGTGCCTCGTTGCGTTCGAGCTCGAGTGGTGTCGTGTCGAGTCGGGCGATCACCTGGTCGGCGCGAACGGCATCGCCCTCATCGACCAGCATCTCGGCGACGCGGCCCGCGACCCGAAAGCCGAGTGTTACCTCGCGGATGTCGACATTGCCGTAGAGCGTGAGCTCCGGGCCCTGACGCCGCTCCCAGACGACGCCGATGGCGACCGCGAGCAACGCCAGCACGCCAACGACGATGAGGAGGGGACGCCGCCTAGGAGTCTCTGCGTTCATTTCGATTGTTCCCGTGTGAGGCCGCGAATTGCCCAGTCGAGCCGCTGCGCGATGCGAAGACGGTCACACGCCATGCGGTGGAGCGTGGCGGAGAGAGATTTGCCGAACAGCGGCGGTCCCTGCCAAGCCGTTGCGAGCAGGCGCGGCAGCCCCACGGACGCCATGAGGAACATCAGCACCTGCAGCGGTTGCTCGCGGACGAGCGCACCTTCCGCCTGAGCGATCCGAATGAGCCGGATGAGAAGTCTGGGGTGGCGCTTTGACATGGAGCCGAGAAATTCGCGTGCCGGCGCGTCGCCCGCAGCTGCCGCCATCAGCAGCCGTCCCAGGAAGACATCCTGCTTCGCCGAAAAGTCGACCAGCTGCAGAATCGCGCGTCGCAAGCGGTCGACGGGACCGGCAGCGCTGTCGACCACGACGGTCATTTCCGCCAGCACGGGCGCGTACCACTGCTCGATCAATTCCCGGACGAATCGATCGCGGGTCCCGAAGTGATACACAAAACTGCCGAGGTTGGCGTTGGCCGTCGCCGCGACCCGGCGCACGGTGAGTGCAGCGAAGCCGTCGGCGACCACGACCGAGTACCCGGCGCCAAGCAGGGCCGAGTGGGTCGGCAGCTTATTTGCAGGAGTCGCCACGTCGGCTCGACTTTATACGCCCGTATAAAACACTACAAGTGTCAATCTCGACGATCGCGGCGGATTTGCGCCTCACGCTCGATCCCGTCGCAGGTCGATGCTGCGCCTCCCCAACGGAGGACTCACCATGGACCGCGACCGGACCCAGACCACTTGCCTCGGTGTGACGTTCCTCCTCTGGTCAGCTGCGGCTACCGCCCAGAGCAGCCCGTTCGCCACTGGCGCCACCGCCTTCCAGTCGAACTTTCTGACAATCCTCACGCCGATCGCTGTCATCGCCGTGATGGCGCTCGGCGTCGCAGCATGGTTCAACCGCATCAGCTGGAACTGGGCGGCCGGAGGGGCGCTCGGGATTCTCCTCGTGTTCGGCGCCCCGCAGGTGGTCGCCTGGGTCCGCGGGCTGGCAGGCGTATGAGCGGCACATCGAATCGCAACGATGGCGTAACCGCGGACACGCTGTTCGTCGGCATAACCCGACCGGCGCTCGCCTTCGGCGTGCCATACGCGGCGCTGCTCGTGAACTCGCTCATCACGCTCGAGCTGTTCCTTACGACCCGCAATCTGCTGTGCGTACTGATTTGCGTGCCGCTGCACGGCCTTGCCTGGCTCTTGTGCCTCGCTGAGCCACGCTTCTTCGACCTGATAGCGGTCTGGGGGAGCATGCGCTGCCGCGGCGGCTGCTCGCTGAGCCGCGACTGGTGTGCGCGCAGCTACGGGAACCTGCATCGGACGGGAAGCCAGAGCCTCCCAGTCGCCGTTGTGGAATGTTCGCGAGGTGAAGCATGCGTCCTTCGGTGAGCCGGTCCGGTGCGGAGCCGACGGCCGCACGACAGATTCCCTACCGCACGCACGTCGCGCCCGACGTGGTCACAACGGCTGCCGGCGACTACGTCAGGGCCTGGAAGCTATCGGGGTTGAGCTTCGAGTGCACCGACGACGCCGAGATGAATGCCGCGCACGAGCGACTGAACGCCTGGCTGAGAAATATCGCGAGTCCCGAACTCGCGCTGTGGGTGCACGTGGTACGGCGCCGTGAGCACGTCATGGCGAGCGTCGCCGCCCCGCCTGGATTCGCGCGCCACGTGGCAGAGCGGTACCACCGCCGCCTCGCCGGAGAGACCTTGTGGGTGAACGACATCTACCTGTCAGTCGTCTACCGGCCGTTGGGACTGCGCGCGGCGCGTGGCGCACTCTCGACGTTCGCAAAGCGCGACGATGCTGGCGCTGCGGCCGAGCGACTCGAAAGCCTCAACGCCATCAGGAAGATAGCCGACCAGGTCGAGGCATCGCTTGCAGTCTACGAACCGGTCGCCCTCGGCTGTTACACGGCTGCCGGTCGCGTCTACTCATCCCTGCTGCAGTTCTTCGCATCTCTCGTGAACGCCGACGTGCAGCCGGTGCCGCTGCCGCGTGCCCCAATTGAGCAGGTACTGGCAACGAGTCGCATCCTCGTTGGCTGGGAAACGGTTGAGTACCGCCTCGCGACCCAGACCCGGTTCGGAGCGTGCCTTGGCATCAAGGAGTACCCGACACCGACGACGCCGGGCACGCTCAACCGGCTGCTGCGAGCGCCGTTCCCGTTCGTCCTCACGCAGAGTTTTGCGTTCCTATCGAAGCCCACCGCAATGGGGCTGCTGTCGCGCCAGTGGCATCGGCTCCGCAACGCAGCGGACCCCGCCATCTCACAGGCGAATGCGCTCAAGCTGGCGTTGGATCAGCTTGCCAGCAACGAATTCGCGATGGGGGACCACCATCTGACACTGCAGGTGCTGACCGAGCCCCAGCCGGCGACGGCCGCCGACGGACAGGCCAGCCTGCGCGACCTGGAGCACGCCCTTGCCGTCGCGCGCGCGACGCTAAGCGACGTAGGGATGGTCGTCGCGCGCGAAGACATCGCGCTCGAGGCAGCGTTTTGGGCGCAGCTGCCTGGCCAGTTTCCGGCACGCCCGCGGCGTGCCCCGATTACGACGCGCAATTTCGCTGGTCTGGCGCCGTATCACAACTTTCCGATCGGGCGTGCCGGCGGCAATCACTGGGGCGATGCGCTGACGATATTCAAGACAAGTGCCGGCTCGCCGTATCACTTCTCGCTGCATGCGAGCGACCCGCGGGATCCGGACGGTGGCAGCCGCCGCGACACGGGACACACGTTCATCTGCGGACCTACCGGTTCCGGGAAGACGGTGTTCCTCGGATTCTGCGTCAGCTGCCTGCTGAAGCACGGTGCAACGCAGGTGATCTTCGATAAGGATCGCGGCCTCGAGATCCTCGTCCGCGCACTCGGCGGAACCTACCTCGGCTTCCGGCGTGGCCGTCCGACGGGATGCAATCCGCTGCAGCTCGCGCCAACGCCGGCAAATCGCGCCTTCCTTCGCCGCTGGCTGATGGCACTGATCGAGCATCCGACGCGCAGCTTGTCGGTCCGCGAGGAAGCCGAGATCGACCAGGCTCTAGCCGGAGTGCTGGCGCTAGATCAGCCATCGCGGCGTCTGTCACGCGTGCTCGAGTTTCTCGATCCGACCGACCTCGACGGCCCGTTCGCACGTCTGTCCCGCTGGTGCGAGGCCGGGCGTGGTGAGCTCGCATCGGTGTTCGATCTCGCCGATGACCAGATCGCGCCGTTGCTTTCGTCCGCAACGATCGTTGGCTTTGACATGACGGATGTTCTCGACGATGCAACGATCAGGCGGCCGCTGACGCTGTACCTCTTCCACCTGGTCGATGCGCTGCTCGACGGCCGCCGGCTGGTAGCCTGGCTCGACGAATTTGCCAAGCTGATCGGAGACGATGGCTTCCGTGCCCTTGCCGCCAACGCGACCAAGACCTGGCGCAAGCGCAACGGCGTGATGGCATTTGCCACGCAGAGTCCAAGCGACGTTCTTGCGACGCCACTCGCGCGAACTCTGATCGAGCAGACGCCAACGAAGATCTTCTTTCCCAACGCGGACGCCCACCGGTCGGATTACGTCGACGGCTTCGGCATCAGTGAACGCGAGTTTGAGCTCCTTCGTACCGAGCTCACGCCAGGATCGCGTCGCTTCCTGATCAAGCAGGGTCGGGAGAGCGTTGTTGCCGAACTCGATCTCAAAGGATTCGAGCCGGAGCTCAAAGTAATCTCCGGGCGCTCACAGTCGCTAGCCGAGCTCGAGGAGATGCTCAAGACAACGGGCAACGATCCCGCCAACTGGCTCGAGCCGTTCATGAGTAACCACGAACACCATACGGAGGGATCCACATGAACCCAATCAACGCCCGTCGCCGTACGCTTTCAGCCGCCGGCGCCGTCCTCGCGGTGACGCTGCTTCCAGGACCCGCGAATGCGACCGTGCCTGTCATCGACATCGCCTCGATCATCCAGCTCGTGCAGCAGTTGTCGGCCTGGCGGACGCAACTCCTTGGCATGGAGACGCAAATCAACCAGCTGCGACAGACCTACGCTGCAATGACCGGGCCGCGTGGAATGCAATCCGTCATGCCGGTGTCACCGGCAGCCCGTAACTACCTCCCCGCCACCTGGCCGGTGGTCACCAACTCCGGTGCCACGGCCCTCGGAGCATACGGATCGCTAGGCAGTGCGATCCGCGCCGATCAGACGGCAAATGCCGTAATGACGCCGGCGGATCTAGCCCGATTTTCCCCGGCACTGCAGGCCCTACTGAGCAACGATCGACAAGGCGTTGCGGCTAGTGCGGTCGCCATGCGGACCACGTACGCCGCCGCGAGTAGCCGCTTTACCACTCTGCAGACCCTGATTAGCGAAATCGGAGCAACAACCGATGCAAAGGCGATTGCTGAGCTGCAAAGCCGGATAGCGGCAGAACAGGCAATGATCGCGAACGATGGCATCAAGGTGGCGGCGGCGTCCCAGATCGCAGTCGCGGACGCCGCCGCTCGCGAGCTCGTGCGGCGCGAGCAGATCGTCGTGAATCATGGTGCATTTGCCGCGCGCCTGCAGCCCGCACCGCCGGCGCCGTGATGCTGTTCCAGACGTTCTGGACGTGGCTGACGGCGCGGCTGTCCGCGTACATCAGCGTGCACGTTGCTGCCACTGCGGCCGCGATCGAGCCGGCCGCGGTAACGGCGGCCGTCATCTACGTGATGTTGTGGGGTTACCTGCACCTGCGAGGCCAGATTGACGAACCGATCGTCACCGGCGTCGTGCGCCTGATGACGCTGGTGCTGGTGTTCGGTGTGGGGCTCCGCCTGTGGCTGTACCACGATCTCATCGTCGACACGTTCTTCGATGCCCCGGCGACCTTTGCCGCGGACGTGATCGGGGCACAGAACCCGGTCACCATGATTGACGACATCTGGAACCACGGAGGCGCGGTCGCTGCCAGTCTCTGGGATCGAGGCGGCCTGCTGTCCGGCGACTTCGGCTTCTACATTGCAGCGACCGCGGTATACGTTCTCGTTGGACTCGTCTGCGTATACACGATGTTTCTGATCGCGCTGTCGCGGATCGCGCTGGCGGTGCTTCTTGCGCTCGGCCCGCTATTCATCGTCATGACGCTGTTCGACGCGACGCGGCGTTTCTTCGACGCGTGGATCCACGAGTTAGCAAATTACGCCCTCGTCACCATGCTCACAATGCTGGTTGCCGCGCTCATGCTCGACCTCGTCGACACGTACGCCGCGCAGACGGCGGCTCGGGGCGACGCGATTCTCACGGTTGACGCACTCAATCTAGCGCTCGTCAGCGCCCTCGTCGGACTGGTACTTCGGCAGGTGCTCCCGATTGCCGCGCGGCTCGCTGGCGGAGGCGCGCTGTCCACGTACGGCGCGCTCGGGACCGCTGGGCGGTGGGCGGGCACGCTCGGCGGAGCCCTGGCCGCGGTCGCCGGCGGCGCGCTCGAGGAGCCCGATGTGCAGAACCCGGGGCCCATGCGGACGTCGCCTGTGTCAGAGCCGAGAGGAGGGAGGACATGAGTCAGATTCGAGTGATCAAGTGGCTGGCGATCCTGCTTCTGGCGGGCGCGTGCAGCAGCACATCGCGGCTGCCGGAGTGCCATGGCCCGTACGTACCCGTCAACGCAGCAGCTGGGAGCAAAGCCAATGATTGAGGAAGCGCGCAATTATTTCGAAGAGGCGAACCGCTGGGAGACGGATCGCGTCGCGGGCATTGCGCGCGAGGCCCGCCGGGCATGGTTGGTAGCGGCGATTGCAACCCTGACTACAGCACTTGCCGGTGCGGCACTGCTCGGGCTCACGCCCTTGAAGAAGGTCGTCCCGTTTGTGGTGCGCGTCGACTCCTCTACTGGCGTGGTTGACGTCGTTCCGGGCTACGCTGGAGGCGAAGAGCTGCCAGAGACCGTGGTACGCCATCTGGTCAGCGAGTACGTCACGCAGCGCGAGCGCTACGTGGCTGCGATCGCGGAGGCCGACTACGATCAGGTCGGCGCATATCACTCCGCGGCAATGAATCAGGAGTGGGCCTCGCTCTGGGCGCGGTCGAATCCCGCGTCACCGCTGAATCGCTATGCCGACGGCACGCGAGTTCGTGCCCAGGTGCAGTCGGTCACGTTCTTGCGTCGCGCCCACGGCCTGCCGGACCTGATCCAGGTCCGCTTCCTGTCTGCCGTACAACGCGCCAATGGCGTTGACGAAGAAGTGAGCCACTTTGTCGCGACGCTGCAGGTGGCATTCAGTGCGCCATCCGCCGATGTGCACGTGCGCGCCCTGAATCCGCTGGGCTTCAAGGTGCTCGAGTACCGACGCGAACAGGAGGCGGTGGAGGTGCCGCATGCGCCGGCGCCGATCACTGGCACTGCGGGAGCGATGTCGTGAAGGGCCGCCGTCTGCGCTGCTGGTGCGTCCTGTGCCACGGAGTGGCAGTTGCGAGCCTGGCCACTCTGGCGGCAGTGCCGCCAGCAGTTGCTGGTGCGGAGCCTGATGCGCGTATACGCACGGTGGAGTACTCGCAGACTCAGGTAGTCGAGTTGACCGGCTTTGTCGGCTATCACGTGCATGTCGAGTTCGCGACCGGCGAGCGCTTCGTGAGCCTCGGCTCCGGCGATACCGCCGCGATCGACGTGGGGGCCGACGGTAACCATCTCTTTCTGAAGCCCAAGGCAGCCACTGCCGGCACCAACCTGACGATCCTGACCAATCGACGTGTCTACCTTGTCGATTTCCGGGCTCTCGCGCGGGCGCCACGGCCAGGGGAAGCCGTTTACTCCCTCAGGTTCAACTATCCGCCGGAGGAGCTGACACTTCGGTCGCCGGCGAGCGCAGTGGACGCCGGGCAGGCCCTCGCAGGGATCCCGCCTGCGGTGAATCGCGATTACTGGTATTGCGGCGCCGCAGCGCTGCGGCCAACGACCGCCACCGACGATGGCCTGCAGATTCGAATGACATTTCCGCCGCAGTTCGAGGTCCCGGCGATATACGTTCGCGCGGCAGATGGCGCCGAAACCCTGGTCAATTCGCACGTTGAAGGCGATGCAATCATCGTGCACCGACTGGCGGACAGGCTCGTATTGCGACGCGGAGCTTTGGTGGGCTGCATCACGCGCCGCAGTGGCAACGCCGCTGCACGTCGCGCTGCGTCGGGAACAATTAGCGAAGCGGTACGCCGTGAAACCAGTGAGGATCTGCCGTGAACGAGCAGGATACCGTCGCCGGCGAAAGAACAGTGGCGCGCGTCACGCGCGCAGAATCGCGCTCAGTTCGCCTGCAGCGGCGCCTGGTACTTCTCGTGGTGGGTGGCATCGGCACAGCGGTCCTCACGTGGTATTACCACCGTCTCGGCGACGACGCGCGTACAGGTGCACCACCGGCGGCCGTCGCTGCCAGGGCGGCGGCTGCGTCCGAGATGAAATTGCCCGCGCTCGACCAGCCACGCATTCGTGTCGTCACGCCGGCGCCAGCCGAGGCACCCGCCGACGTCGTCGCCGAGATGCTCGGCGCAGCTCCCGCGGTCAGTGTGGATCCGGCGGCGACAGCCGGCGGCAGGAACGGCAGCACCGCCAACGAGGACGCTGCGCAGCCTCCGAAGATCGCTGTCGCGGCTCGTCAGTCGTCGCGTAGCTCACCGGTACTGGTCCAGGCGGCTGCAGCGGCGGCGCCAGACAGCCCGTCCAGCACGGCGCTCACGCTTCCGGAGCAGCTCATGAATGCGGCGCTGCCGGTAGCCCCAGCAACGCCCGATCACCCGGTTCCACCCGCGGCCAGGAATGACCGGCTCGGTGACGCGCTTGTCCCCACCGTTACAAAGCCGGCGGAGGCGGCACTCGTGCCATCACGACGCTGGCTGCTGCCGAAGGGAGCGTCGCTCGACTGCACGTTGCAGACGGCCATCGATTCCACGCTGGCCGGGCTGACCACCTGCGTCCTCGCCACCGACGTGTTCGGCAGCGATGGCCGCGTCATCCTGCTAGAGCGTGGAACGACGCTCGTCGGCGAGACGGTCAGCGATGTGCGGGCGGGCCAGAGCCGCGTCGCGGTGCTCTGGTCGGAGGCGCGCACGCCAAATGGCGTCACGGTTGAATTGATGTCCCCCGGGACCGATCCACTGGGCCGTGCCGGCGTGCCAGGCGCCGTAGATTCGCACCTGCGGGACAGATTCGGCGCCGCCGTGCTTCTGTCAGTCATCGATGGCGGCATCAGTGCTTTCGTTGCACATCAGCAGGGCTCTACCGGCGTGATCTACAACGCCCAGGGGACGCGCGATATCGGTACCGAGGCGCTCCGCAACACAATCGGCATCCCGCCGACGATACAGGTGGCAGCTGGCTCGCGGATTCAGATACTGGTGGCGCGTAACATCGATTTTCGCGGCGTCTACCGGCTGGTTCGCGCCGATGTCGACTGACGCTCCGCGCCGCTGCTCGGCGTCGTCACTCGAGCATTACAGCCGTCCGTTGGCGGTGATTCTAGAGGACTCCGGAGTGACGGAACTGTGCTTCCAGGAGTCCGGCGAGGTTCTGGTCGAGCGAGCGGCCGGCTGGGAACGGCGTGCCGCACCATGGGCCACCAACCATTGGGCCCGGCACTTTGCGCGTCTGGTGGCAACCGCGACGGAGCAACGCGTTGGCCAGGACGCACCACTCCTGTCAGCGGCGCTCCCGACCGGCGAGCGCGTCCAGATTGTCCTGCCCCCGGCAACCTGGCCTGACCACGTGGCATTTGCCATTCGTCGACCGAGCACATCCGTCTGGTCGCTCGAAGACCTCAGAGTTGCCGGGCTGTTCTCCGAATGTCACCTGTCCGGATCCGCTGCCGCTGGTGCCGCCGACCGGCTCGCCGAGTGTCATGCGATTGGCGACTGGCACGCGTTCCTCCGGCTGGCAGTGGTGCGACGGCTCAACATCGTGATCTCGGGTTCGACCGGTTCCGGAAAGACGACACTCACTAAGGCGTTGATTTCGGAGATTCCGGCGGACGAACGACTGATCAGCATCGAGGATGCCGCTGAGCTCGAGTTCCCGGGCCACCGAAACGTCGTGCGCCTGTTTTACTCGAAGGAAGGCCAGGGAGCTTCGCGAGTCACGCCGAAACAGCTGCTGGAAGCGTCCCTGCGCCTGCGGCCCGATCGGATTCTGCTCGCGGAACTTCGCGGCGAGGAAGCGTACTACTTCCTGCGCAACGTGAACTCCGGCCACCCAGGTTCCATAACGAGCGTGCATGCCGGCAGCGCGGCACTGGCATTCGAGCAGCTGGCCCTGCTCGTAAAGGAGAGCGCGCCAGGTCGGCAGCTGGGTCTCGATGACATTCATCGGTTGCTACGGCAGGTGGTCGACGTGGTCGTGCAGTGCGCCCGCGCGGACGGCACCCGGAAGGTCACGGAGGTCTGGTGGCGGGATGCCGGGCAGATGCACGCCGAGCGAGCCCGGCATGCGACATGACGTCTATGCGGCGGCCGTCGCTGAAGCGGTCAGGGGCAACTCACGGACCGGCAGATGAGCGAGCGCGGCGATGGCGGCGAGGCCCATGTCGAGCAGCCAGATCGGGTGGTAGCTGCCGGTCATCGACACCGCGAGTCCGCCGAGCCATGCGCCGAAGAATCCGCCGATCTGGTGGCTCATCACCGCCAGCCCAAAGAGCGTCGCCAGGTGACGCGCGCCGAAGAGCTTGCCTACCAACCCTGCCGTCAACGGAACGGTCGGGAGCCACGTGACGCCGAGCACTGCGGAGAAAACGTACAGTGTCACGAGTGTCTTCGGCGCGAGCAGGTAGGCGCCGATCGCAAGCACGCGCGTCAGATAGAGGGCAATGAGCAGTGATTTCAGCCGATAACGCATCGCGAGCCACCCGAACGCGAGCGTACCGACGACGTTTGCCAGGCCGATAAGGCCGATCGCAAAGCCAGCTGCGGAGGTCGACAGTCCGCACAGCGCGACCTCGCCGGGCAGATGGGTCACGAGAAATGCGATGTGAAAGCCACACGTGAAAAATCCGAGATGCAGGCACCAGTAGCTGCGCTCCCGGAGTGCGGTGCGCATGAGTTCGAGGAGGGGGATGTGCGGGGCAGGCTCGGCGCCTGCCTCTCCGGCAGAGGGCAGGGCCGCTGGGCGCGCGATTACGATAGTCGTGAGCGCCGCGAGCGCGAGGGTCCAGATGGCTGCGGGCCAGCTTGCGACGGCGATCACCGCCTGCGTGAGGGGCGCGAAGATGAATTGTCCGAGCGACGCGCCGGCGTTCACGTAGGCAGACGCCATCGTCTGGTGTGCCGCTGGCACTCGCCGCCCGATGGCCCCTGCCACGATGGCGAAGCTGCCGGCGCCGCCACCCACCGCAGACATGACCCCGAGCGTGAGGAACAGGCCTGGTAGCGACGTCATCCACGGCACCAGCGCAAGTCCTGTTGCCATCAGCACCGCACCAAGCACGATGACCCGGTAGCTGCCGATGCGGTCGGCAAGAATTCCGAAGCCGGGCTGGCACGCTCCCCAGCAGAACTGGCCGACGGCGAGTGCGAGGCTGACCGCCGCGATGCCGGCGCCCGTTGCCGCGAGCGGGCGCACGAACAATCCGAGCGACTGGCGACAGCCGGTCGTGATGGCCATCAATGCGGCAAACGCGACGACGACGTCCCATGGCATGGGCGCACGCGCTGGATGCGGCGCGGTCACAGGGTCCCGGGCGCCGCGACCGTCCCGCCTGGTAGCGGATCGCGCACCGTTGAGCAAGGGTACGAGCACATGCAGGATGCCGATCTTACGCCACGCGGTGCGTCGCGCGAGCGATACAGGCGCCGCAGGCAGTCGTGCAGATGGATTGCCACGGGGCGGGTGAATCGCCGAACATTCGCTCCGCTGCGGCCACCGGTTCGGGCCGACGGGGACAGACCATGCGACTCATCCGTGCCGCCGATTGCCGCCGCATGCCGTGGAAGAACGGTGGCGGCGAGACCGCGGAGGTTGCAATCTCGCCCTCTGGGGCCCCGCTGGACGCGTTCGACTGGCGTGTCAGCATGGCGCGTGTCGACGGCGACGGTCCATTCTCAACCTTTCCGGGGGTAGACCGCACACTCGCGATTCTCGCCGGCGCAGGTCTCATGCTGCGCGTCGCAGACCGCGATCCGGTGCGACTGGATGACGCCTCGCTCCCGTACACCTTCCCGGCCGATGTCGCGACCAGTGCCGACCTGCTGCACGGTCCGATCACCGACCTGAACGTGATGACGCGCAGGACCCGCTGTCGGCACCGCGTTCGGCGGCGCGCGGCGGCAGGCCGCGAGCAGTTGCCATTGTCGGCGGCAACCACCCTCGTGGTCTGTGCCCGCGGGCGGGCTCGCCTCACGGTGGATGGCGCCGAGCAGGTGCTTGGCCCCCACGATGCCGCGCACATCGATGGCCCCTCCGGAGCCATCCACGTCGCTGGCGACCAGCATGCGGACCTCCTGATCGTCGAGATCGATCCGCTGTAAAGCCGCGGCTGCCGGTCCCCGGCCCGACCAGCCAACGCACGTGGTCAAGGTTCCTCGTCTCGTGCCGATATCGACGGTGTGAGTTAGCGAGGACTGGCGATGAAACGGCTGATCGGCCCGCTTGCCGCGCTGACGCTTGCTGCGGCGCCGCAGGCCGGTGCCGATATCCATGACCTGGCGCAACTGCAGGCGCTCATCGAATCGCGGCACGTGCATAGCGTCGAGGATCTGCTGGCGGCACTGCCGGCTGACCTGCGTTCGCGCTATACGCTCGTGTTCGACAGCCGGAGCCTCCAGGACGCGAGCTTCGAGAACCCCCGCGCAATCCTCTATTCGGCGGACGCGCATTTCGTTCTCAGCTTCAACGGCGATCCGGCGCAGCGCGGCTACGGTGCAGTCGAGACGATGACCTTCGACGCCCCGAATAACCGCTTCGAGTTCCGCGAGGTCGCGTTCGCAGGCGGCGCTGGGCAGGGCGGCGCGGTCAGCTACTCCGCACCCGGCTCGGCGCGCTGCGCCGCCTGCCACGGGCAGCGCGCCCGTCCCGTCTGGGATACGGTGCCGGAATGGCCGGGTGTATACGGCGAGCGCTACCACGCCGGCCTGTCCGACCGGGAGGCGCAGGGAATGCGTGCCTTCCTCGCCCGCCAGCCCGAGCACCCACGCTACCGCTACCTGCTGGGCGCGACCCGATTCGGCGAACGCGACACCTACGTGCCGTCGTCGCGGACGCTCTACAACGGTGGCGTGGCGGAGCCGCCGAACGCGGAGTTCGGCTCGCTCCTGTGGGCGATGAACGTGCGCTCCATCATTGCCGAGCTCGCCTTGCGGCCGGCATTCGAGTCGCACCGTTACCTGCTGCTCGCGGCCGCCGGGGCCGGCTGCGGTGCGCCGGCCGATTTCTACCCGCCTGACCGGCGTGCCGATGTGCGCCGGCGCCGCGCCGCGTTCATCGCCGCGACCGCCGCTGCCGATGCCCGGCAGGCACTGGCGAAACACGACCGCGCCACGCGCACGGGCCCGGCGTATCACGGCGGCACCGGCAGCGGCGCACTCACTGACTTTCGCTTCGTGGTCGAGAACGATCTCGGGCTGTCGACTGCCGAGTGGACGCTCGCGCTCGAGAAGGGCAGCTACGATTTCGCGACTCCGGCGGGCCTCAATGAGATCGGGCTGAGCCTGTTCGAGTGGCTTGCGACGACTGATCCGCAGCTGCGGTCGCTGAGCGCGCTGCGCGGTCTCAGCAGCGACGATGCGTACTGCACGCACATCCGCAACGAGAGCCGGCAACTGCTCGCGGCCTGGCAACCGACCGCGATCGCAGTGCCCGCAGTGGCCGCCATCGACGCCGGGCGCCCGGATGCGGCTGCGCGCCCCGTGCTCGTCGAGCGCTGCGTCGCCTGCCACACGACCGAGGTGGCGCCGCCCTTGCCGTTTGACCAGGAGCACGAGCTCGCGCACGCGCTGCTTGCCGGCCACTATCCGCGCGGACGGCTGCTCGACGAGATCCTGTACCGCCTGACGCCCGCGGCCGGCTCGGCGCGGATGCCGCGCGGCCTCGCCATCAGCGACGCCGAGCAGCGAGAGCTCGAGAGCTACTTCCTCGCCCTCTCAGGCCGCGGCGAAACCGGGCCGCCCGGCTTGTAATTGGCTGGCATCTCGCTCAAGGTCTTGCCCGAGTACGGCCGAGCACGAAGCAGGATCCATGACGCGACGCAGCGCAGCGCTCCGCGCCTGGCAACGGCTGTCCCGGTTCCCGGGTGGCGCATGGCTGTTTGCGCGCCTCGTATGCCTCAGGGCCCCGTACTTTGCCAGCATCAGGCCGCGCATCACGGTGCTCGCTCCCGGGCGCGTGGAGGTTGCCATGCGCCGTCGGCGCGCGGTGCTCAATCACCTCGGCACGGTGCATGCCATCGCGATGTGCAACCTCGTCGAGCTCGCCGCGGGACTCGTGACGGACGCCACCATTCCGACGAGCCATCGCTGGATCCCGAAGGGAATGAGCGTCGACTACCTGCGCAGGGCGACCACCGATCTGCGCGCCGTGGCGGAGCTCGGGCTGGTGCCGGCAGTCGCTGACCCTGCGGAACTGGAAGTGACGGTCGAGGTCTTCGACGCGAGCGGTGAGGCCGTGCTGCGCGCGCGGGTGCGCATGTGGATCTCGAGCCGGCCGCCGTCGGCCAGTCGTTGAGGCGATGCCCCGGGCGCCGGCAGTCACGCGGCTGACCGCGCCGACTGCAGCGCGAGTGCGCGTCGGGCCGGGAGGGGATGCAATGCAACGGATAAGCAGGCCGGTGATCGTGGCGGCGCTCGCCACGCTCCTCGCGCCCGAAGGCTTGCCGGCGGATCCGCTGGTCGTCCCGGACACGGCGCCGTCAGCAACGGCCGACGCCCACCTCCAGGACATCCTGCGTTCCCTCAGGTGGGTCCGCGGGCCCGCGACCGTCGACGTCGGCGCGGTAGCGCACGTCCGGCTGGCTGAAGGCTTCGTGATGCTCGATCCCGCCGAGGCACGCCGGTTCCTCGAATTGATGCACAACCCGTCCAAAGGTCGTGAGTATCTGCTGGCGCCGGCCAGCCTGCACTGGTTCGCGCTGCTTGAGTACGCGGACACGGGCTACGTGCGGGATGGCGACACCGTGGACGCGACCGCGGTGCTGACCGCGATCACTAAAGCAGCCGACGCGGCGAATGTGGAGCGGAGGGCGCGCGGCTGGCCGGAATTCCACGTCAAGGGCTGGCGCTCACCGCCGGCGTACGATGCGCATGCCCGGAGCCTCGAGTGGGCGACTGACGGCGAGAGCAACGGTGTCGTCGTCACGAATGTCCTCACGAAAATCCTGGGTCGCGAGGGTGTCACCTCTGCCGTGCTCGTATCGAGCCCGGACGGTCTCGGCGAGGCGATGCCGGCGTTCAAGCAGGCGCTCACCGGCTTCGAGTACACGGCGGGCCACCGCTATGCGGAGTTCCGTGCCGGCGACAGGACCGCGGACTATGGCCTCGCAGGTCTCTTCGATGGCGGCACCGCCGCGGTCCCGTCGACATCCGCGATCTCGAAGGCGCTGTGGATTTTCCTCGCCACCGGCGCTGCGGTGGCGGCAGTTGTCGCGTTCAGCGCGACTCGCCGGCGTGGCGCAGGCGGCGCTTGACGAATGCGTAGGCCGGAATGCAGGCGACGAGCAGGCCGCCCGCGATCAGACCCGAGCGGTGATCCTCGCTGATCGCCGCGATCAGGAAGAGCACCGAGCCTGCCAGCACGACGGCGGTAGTCACCGGATAGCCGATCGCCCGATACGGGCGCGGCAGTCCTGGCTCGCGGCGGCGGAGCACGAACACCGCGGCATAGGCCGATATGTAGTTGAACACGAACAGCACGGCCGCAAGCGCGACGATCTGGTCGAAGGTGCCGCTCAGGATCAGCACGGCGGCGATCGTCGATGACAACGCGAGCGCGACGCGCGGCGTGCCGCTGGTGCTCACGGCGGCGGCGTGACGCGTGAAAAAGCCGTCGCGCCCGATGGCGAGCAGGATGCGCGGCGTCATGATCAATATCGCGTTCAACAGGCTGAGCAGCGTGAACAGTGAGATTACCGTCACCAGCTCGGCCCCACCGTGTGGCAGGACGACGCGCGCGGCGTCCGCGGCCGGCAGTTGCGAGGCGGCGAGCACCGGCAGCGGCAGCACCCGCAGGAACGCGACGTTGATGATGAGGTAGAGGACGGCCACCAGCAGCGCGCCGCCGACGATCGCGCGCGGCAGCGTGCGCTCGGGATTGGTGCTCTCCTCGGCGACGTAGATGGGCGAGTACCAGCCATCGAAGGTGACGAGTACCGCGCGCAAGGCCGTCACGACGACCGCGACCATGGCGAGGGAGTAGAGCGGCAGACCCGCGGCAGACGCCGCCGGCGCCGCCGCCTGCGAGGCCGGGAGCGGCGCGACCAGGAAGCAGCTGACGACGACGCCGAGCAGCATGATGCCGACGGCAACGCACACGGTTGCCGTGACGACACTGCCGAAGCGCAGACCGACCCAGTGAAAGGCGGTGAACAGGGCGAGGATTGCGAGTGCAGTCGTTTCCGGGTGGGCCGCCGCTGGTACCCACAGGGCGCCGAGGAACGTCGCGGCTGTGATGCTGCCGTAAGCTAGCGCCGCGACGTTGTTTATCCAGTCGCTCCAGCCGATGACGAAGCCGCCGGCATCGCCGAAGGCGCGGCGTGCATAGACATAGAAGCCACCTGCCGCCGGGAACATCGCGGCGAGCTCCGCGACCGCGGTCGCCCCAAGCAGCGCGTACACGCCGCCGAGCACCCAGAACAGCAGGATCAGTCGGGTATCGCCGAGCGCCGCGGCGAGCGTGCCCGGCAGGCGCAGGATGCCAACGCCCACGGTGCCGCCAAAGGCCATGGCAAGGCCGAAGGCCACGCCGAGGATGCGCTTGAGCGGACGTACGCGCGCCGAGTCGGTTGTCATCGTTGGTTATCGCCCGCCGGGTGTGCGCGGCCAGCATGCCTGCGCGGCGGCAACGCGGGCAAGCCAAACCGGCCGGATCGCCCGCCATCGTCGTGCGCCGACGCGCCGGTCGCGCTGCGGCGGTATGAGGCGGCCGGTGTCTGTCAGCGGGGACGCTTCTCGAGCTGCCGCTCGAGGCGGGTGCGGGAGAAGACGCCGCGCAGCGATACTTCGCCCGCGGCCGGTCCGTCCTCGACCACGAGCAGGTGCGAGTCGGGGCGGTTACGGAACTGCCCGGCGACTTCGCCGACGGTTGCGTGCAGCACCCAGCGGTAGTTGAGGGGTCGGGTATCCGCCATCGTCGTCATGACGTCGCCTACCTGCACGTCGACGTGCCGCGGATGCGCGCCGTCGCGTGCCGATGCCTGCAAGAACTGGATCGGGCGCTCGCCCATCAGGTCGTATGACGTCACGATGCCGAGGACGCTGCCGTCGCGCACGACGAGCAGCAGGCGCACGCCGAAACCGACCATGTCGCTGAGGGCATGCTCGATCGGGCGATCCGGCGCGACGACGTGCGGTGCATCGGCAGCAAAGTCCGTCATCAGCTGCATTGCAGGGTCCGATGACCTGAGGCGTGGTGCCGGCGCATTGACCGGCGTGATCAGCCGGGCGCGAGTGATCGGCGCATCGTGGAGACTGGCGAGTGGCATCGAGGTTCTCCGGGCAGCGGGTGCAGCCGTTGCTGCTCCCTGGGGGTCCGACCCAGTGCCTGGAATCGGGTTCCGCCCCTCTGCCATCCTAGCCTCGCCCGACCTGGACCGCGCGCTTCGATCGATAGCATTCATCTATCGACCTATGAGTCATCCTACGACTGTGTCGATGAGACGCCCCGATCGGTGGTGAACGCACCTTCCACAGGCTGTCTAGGGCTGGCCGAATCCGTACCGGTCGAAGGCCGCACGTGCGGCCGGGGATTCCAGGAAGTCGACGAAGCCCTTTGCGTCGGGCGCGGCACCCTTGAGCAGGGCGATGGGGTAGACGATCGGCGGGTGGCTTCCGGGCGGGAACGTGGCCACGACGCGGACCCGTGGTTCCGCGCGCGCGTCGGTGCCGTACACCACGCCGAGCGGGGCCTCGCCGCGCGCGACCCAGAGCAGCGTCGCGCGGACATCCTCCCCGCGCACGAGGTGCGCCTCGAGGTCCTGCCAGATTCCGAGCGTCTGGAACGCGGCGCGCGCGTAACGGCCGGCAGGTACGTGGTCGGGATCCGCGACCGCGAGGCGTCCTCCGTCGAGGGCCGCCGCTACCGGGGCACCGCTGGCGAGCCGCAGCGTGAGCGGGCTCGCCGCGGGCGCGACCAGCACGAGGACGTTCGTCAGCAGCGTCCGGCGCGAGCCGGCGACGAGCAGATCGCGCGTCGCGAGCTCGTCCATCCACTCCGTGTCGGCGGACACGAATATGTCGGCCGGCGCGCCGGCCTCGATCTGGCGCGCGAGGGTGCCGCTCGAGGCGAACGATATGCGTACGACGCTGCCGGAGCTCTGCTCGTAGGCGCCGGCGAGTTCCTGCAGCGATTCCGCCAGCGATGCCGCTGCAAACACGCGAATGACGCCCTGCTGCGCAGCAGCCTGCCGCAGTGGCAACACCGCGATGAGGGCCGACAGGACAAGTGCGAAGCCGAAGGACTGGCGCAAACTCGGGTTCCCGCGTTGTGTTCGCAAGACTATATCGCAGCCGCCGGCGATTCCGGACGCCGCGTTAGAATGCGGATCTCGGAGGTGCCTGATGAGCAACGTTTCGATCCGCTTTCGCGTTGACCTCGGGCCGGCCTGTGCGATCGGTCCCGGTAAGATCGCGCTCCTCGAGCATATCGGCAGGGACGGGTCGCTGTCGCAGGCGGCGCGCGACCTCAAGATGAGCTACCGGCGCGCGTGGCTGCTCCTGCAGAGCGTCAATGGTGCATTCACCGAGCCGACCGTGATGCTGACCACCGGCGGGCGTGGCGGTGGTGGTGCAGCGTTGACGCCGTTCGGCGAGCGGCTCATTGCCGCCTATCGCGGACTCGAGGCGGAAGTTGCGCGACGAGCGCGCGCCGAGTTCGGTGTGTTCGCACGCAAGGCATCCACCGCCGCCGCTCCCGAGGCGGCGTCACGGCGTCCGCTGCAGCGCCACGCGGCGCCTGGTACACGGACCCGCGCGGCGGCGCGCCCGGCGCGCCGCGCCTCCGCCGCGCGCTGAGTGCGACGGGCGGCGCCACGCGCTGCAGCAAGATACCTAAGTATTAGTCCGGTCCTACCAAGGGCCGATAGGCCGTGGCGGGACGGATGGCAATACTGCGGGCTGCCGCCCGCCTATCTTCACTCGGCAAGGAGTTCCGTTATGAGTACCGTCCCGGCGACCAGCCCGAAGAGCGCACCGTCGCTCGCAAATGACCTGACGGCCATCAGCGCGGCGAACAAGGCGTTCCTCGCCCGTTCGCACCAGCTGCTAATCGACGGCGAGTGGGTTCCCGCGGCGAGCGGCAAGACGTTCGAGGTGCGCGATCCCTCGAGCGACCAGGTGATCTCGCGCGTTGCCGAGGGCGACGCCAAGGACATCGATCGGGCGGTCGCTGCGGCGCGCCGGGCTTTCGAGGAAGGCGAGTGGAGCCGCATGAAGCCGGTGGACCGGGAGCGGCTGATGCACAAGCTCGCCGACCTCATCGAGAAGCATGCCGATGAGCTTGCCGAGCTCGAGACGCTCGACAACGGCAAGTCCGTGATCATGTCGCGCCACGTCGACGTCAAGCACGCGATCGAAACCTGGCGGTACATGGCCGGCTGGCCGACGAAGCTTGAGGGCAAGGTATTGCCGATCTCCGGCACGCTCGTACCTGGCCACGAGTACGTTGCCTACTCGCAGCGCGAGGCGATCGGCGTGGTCGGCGCGATCGTCGCCTGGAATTTCCCGCTCGTGCTCGCCACCTGGAAGATCGCGCCCGCGCTCGCCGCCGGTTGCACGGTGGTACTGAAGCCCGCCGAGGAGACGCCGCTGACGGCGATCCGTCTCGGCGAGCTCGCCATGGAGGCTGGATTCCCGAAAGGCGTGCTCAACGTGGTGACCGGCATGGGACCGACTGCCGGTGCCGCGCTCACGGCGCACGCCGACGTCGACAAGGTGACCTTCACCGGGTCCACCGAGGTGGGCCGTCTCATCGTGCAGGCCGCGGCTGGCAACCTGAAGAAAGTCACGGTCGAACTCGGCGGCAAGTCGCCGACCATCATCATGGATGACGCCGACCTCGACGTCGCCATCGCCGGTGCCGCCGGCGCGATCTTCTTCAATCACGGTCAGGTGTGCTGCGCGGGATCGCGGCTGCTGGTCGCGAAGAAGATGTTCGACAAGGTCGTCGGCGGCGTCGCCGACGCAGCCAAGGGCATGAAGATCGGGCCGGGCCTCGATCCGACCTCGCAGATGGGTCCGCTCGTCTCCTCGATCCAGCGCGAGCGCGTGTCACGCTACCTGCGTGAGGGCGCAGCGGACGGCGCTAAGACCGCGGCGGGCGGCCATCCGCTCGCGACGGCCGGCTACTACGTCGAGCCGACGGTGTTCACGAACGTCACCGACAGGATGTCGGTCGTGCGCGAGGAAATCTTCGGGCCGGTCGTCGTTGCGCAGCCGTTCGACGACGTGGCCGACCTCGCGCGCGTGGCGAACGACACACCGTACGGTCTCGGCGCCAGCATCTGGACCCGCGACGTCAACAAGATCTTCAAGCTGGCGCCGAAGCTGCGCTCGGGCACGGTGTGGGTCAACTGCCACAGCGTACTGGATGCGACGATGCCATTTGGCGGCTACAAGCAGTCAGGCTGGGGCCGCGAACTCGGTGCCGAGTCGGTGTACTCGTACACCGAGAGCAAGTCGCTCTGCATCAACTACGCCGTCTGATTGCAGTGCCGGCCCGGGCGGTCGCGGGCAGCGCCGCCACCCGGGCCGGGTAATCCGGACCCCTCAGCCGCTCAGCCCCGCCAGTTCCTCCGCCACGACGCGCTCCGGCGCATTGCGCAGGCGGGTGCGATGCACGACGGCGTGCCAGGTGAGGAACTGCCCGTGGGGCGCGAGCCTCAGGATGGCAATCCCGCCTGCGGCCAGGAACGGCGCGGCGCTCGTGCGCGCGCACAGCGTCACGCCGAGCCCGGCGCGCACGAGCCCGACGACCGCCGCCATGTGGCCGGCACGCACGACGCGCGCCGGGCGCACGCCGGCCGGCTCGAACAGCCGCTCGAATTCCCGGCCGGGCTCCGGGACCGTGACGTCCGCGACGTACACCTCCTCGGCAAGCTGCCGGATGTCTATGAAGCGCTCCGCGCTCTTCGGGTGGGCGCTCGGCAGGAGTGCGACCATTTCGTCCTGGAAGAGGCGCAGCGACGCGAGTCCGCGGTCGCGCGCCCGCGCCGGCAGCACCGCGATGTCGATCCGCCGCTCGCGCAGCGCCTTGAGCGGGTCGAGCGAGACGTCCATGACCACCTCGACCTCGAGCCCGGGGCGAGTCGCCTGCAGTCGCGCGAGCAGACCCGGCAGCCACTCGTAGCCGCACAGGGTCGAGGCCCCGAGCCTCACCGTCTCGCGCGCCTCGCGCCGGGCCGTGGTCGCGTCGGCCTCGGCCGATTCCAGCTCCCGGATGCACACCCGGGCGGCCTGCAGCAGGCGGTGACCCGCGTCGGAGAGCTCTGCCCGCCGCCCGGTACGTACGAGCAGGACGCAGGCGAGGCGCCGCTCGGCCTCTTGCAGGCGGTGCGTGAGCGCAGAGGGCGTGATGTTGAGGCGATGGGCCGCCTCAGCCAGGGTGGGGGCCGCAGCGATTGCCTCGAGCATCAGGAGGTGGCGGAATTCCAGGGCCGGCATGTTGAATTAACTTCAACAGGTAGCACTGAAACTTGCAAGGTGCTGCATCGGCTGCCGGGCTAGTCTCGGCGCTTGCCACCCAAGGTGCCGCCCGCGTGACCACCCCGTCCTGTCCCTTCAATCCCGCGGCCGTGGACGTCAGCGACGAGGCGATCCACTGGGACCCGGCGCTGACCTACGACGGGTATCTCGGCCTCGGCGCGATGCTCGAGCTGCAGCGCCCGCGCTCGGGCGCCCACGACGAGATGCTGTTCATCGTCATCCACCAGGCATCTGAGCTCTGGATGAAGCTCGCGATCTTCGAGGTGGCGGCGGCGATGCGCGAACTCGCGGCCGGCGGGCTGCGACCCGCGCTCAAGATGCTGGCGCGCGTGTCGCGCATCCAGGCGCAGCTGACGCAGTCCTGGTCGGTGCTCGCAACCATGACGCCGTCCGAGTACACGGCATTCCGGCCGGTGCTGGGCGAGAGTTCTGGTTTCCAGTCGTTCCAGTACCGCGAGCTCGAGTTCCGGCTCGGCAACAAGAATTCCGCCATGATTCGCGCGCACCGCAACAACCCCGCCGCGCACGCGCACCTCGAGCAGGTGCTCGCCGAGCCGAGCCTGTACGACCTCGTGCTGAGGCTCGTGGCGCGGGCGGGGTTCGCGATCCCGGCCGCGGTGCTGGAGCGTGACTTCGCGGTTCCCTACACCCCGAGCGCCGAGGTCGAGCGCGCGTGGCTCGAGGTCTACCGCGATCCGGCGCGCTACTGGGATCTTTACGAGATTGCCGAGAAGCTGGTCGACGTCGAGCACCAGTTCCAGCTGTGGCGCTTCAGTCACCTGAAGACGGTCGAGAGGATCATCGGCTACAAGCGCGGCACCGGCGGCACCTCCGGCGTCGGCTACCTGGAACGCGCCCTGGCGCTGCGCTTCTTCCCGGAGCTGTGGACGGTGAGGACCGCGCTGTGACCGCGCCGCACACGTCCGGCACGCTGAGCCATCGCAAGGGGCGGTCATGAGCATTCCCGCGACCCGCAGCGAGTGTGCGACGCGCGATGCGCGGGACCCGCTGGCGCGCTACCGGGGCGAGTTCACGCTCGAGCCCGGCCTCATCTACCTCGACGGAAACTCGCTCGGTGCGCTGACGCAGCGCGCCGCAGCGCGCGTGAAGTCGATGCTGGAGCGCGAGTGGGGCCAGGACCTGATCCGCAGCTGGAACAAGCACGGCTGGTTCGACCTGCCGGCGACGCTCGGCGCGCGCATCGCACCGCTCGTCGGCGCCGCCGCCGACGAGGTGCTGGTCGCCGACTCGACGTCGGTGAACATCTTCAAGCTCGTCGCCGCACTCCTGCCGCTGCGCGGCGAGCGGCGGCGCATCGTCACCGAGCAGGGCAACTTCCCGACCGACCTCTACGTGCTGCAGTCGCTTGCCGCCGTGTCGGGCGGGGCGCTCGAGGTGCTCGAACTGCCGCGCGCGGAAATCGCGGCGGCAATCGACCCCACGACCTTGCTGGTGCTTCTGACGCACGTGCATTACAAGACGGCCGAAGTGTTCGACATGGCGGCGATCACGGCTCGCGCACACGCCGCCGGTGCGCGCATCCTGTGGGACCTGTCGCACAGCGTCGGCGCCCTGCCGGTCGAACTCGGCGCCCATCGCGTCGATCTCGCGGTCGGCTGCACGTACAAGTACCTGAATGGCGGGCCCGGCTCGCCGGCCTTCCTGTACGTGCGCCGCGACCTGCAGGACTCGCTGCGGCCGGCGCTCGCCGGCTGGATGGGCCACGCGGCACCCTTCGAGTTTGGTGACGCATACCGTCCGGCGGCCGGCATCTCGCGTCACCGCTGCGGCACGCCGTCCCTGCTGTCGTTCGCCGCGCTCGACGGGGCGCTCGCGGCGATCGCGGATCTCGACTTGCGACAGGTGCGCGAGAAATCCGTCGCGCTCACCGAGCTCTTCATCGCCCGGGTCGAGTCACTCGGTCCCGCGACCGGCCTCACGCTCGCCTCGCCGCGCAATCCCGACGCACGTGGCAGCCACGTGTCATTCACGCATCCGCACGGCCTCGGCCTCATGCAGGCGCTGATCGAACGCGGCGTGATCGGCGATTTCCGGGCGCCGGACATCGTGCGCTTCGGCTTCACGCCGCTGTATCTGCGCTACGTCGACGTCTGGGACGCGGTCGATGCACTCGCGGCGGTGCTCGCCGGCGGCACTGCGCCGCTCGCCGCCGCCCGTGCGGCGGCGGTGACCTGAGCAGGAGCGGCCGTCAGCCGGCCTTGCGCTCCTCGGTCGCGCGCCAGCGCGGGTGCGCCCGCACCGCGAGCACGCGCGCCTTTTCGACCGCAGCGCGCAACTGCGCGGCGATGTCTGCGACCTCGCCGACCCCGGTGTAGTGCTCGCGCTTCAGGCGCGTCGCGCAGGCGGATAACAGCAGCGAGATGCCCGCGAGTTCCTGGCCGAGGTCGTCGTGCAACGCCTCGGCGACGCTCACCTGACGGCTCTCGCTCGTGACCAGCGACGCCTTTATCAGCGCGTGGCGCCGCCCGAGCTGCACGCGCAGGTGACTGCCGTACAGACCGAGCGCCGTGCAGCGGGCAAGCGTGAGCACGATGCAGACCCCGACCAGCGCGCGCTCGAGCGCCGTCGCGCTCGGGATCACGAGCACGGTCGGCACGAACACGATGACCGAGGCCAGCGCGATCGAAATGCAGAGCAACGCCACCAGCGCCTCGGTGATGCGCAGTCGCAGGCTGGCCATGCCGAACACCACGAACAGCAACGACACGAAGTAGAGCGCGACGGTCGGTGCTGCCGCCATGAACACGAGCTGGATCAGCGCGGCCACCGCGAGTTGCGCGAGCGCGAGGCCGCTGTCGCGGAAGCGCTCGCTCCAGCCGCTCGCGATCAGCAGGTAGAAGGTGCCGCAGTAGCCGAGCGCCACCGCCGCATAGGCAAGCGGCACCCAGGCCGGTGCAGCGCCCGTCGTCACGAACAGTGCGAGCAGCAGCGTGTCGAGCAGGATGCTGGCGGCGATCAGCAGCAGCATGCGCGAGAACAACTGTCGGGGATTGGGCAGGTGTTCGTAGTCCGTCGACTTCATGATCGTGCCGCCATGCGAGAGACCCTCGCGACGCGCCACCATGCGGCGTGCGCGCTTCCAAAAAATGCCGTGCAGCCAATCCGTGACGGGCCGATGCGATCCGGTCGCATCGGTAGGAGAACGCGCCCCAGAGGCGCGCGCGATCGATGGCCGGAGTCTGGCTGCTGCATTGCAGCTAACGTAGATCACGTCGCCCCGCTCGCCGATCACGGCGCACGTTATACCGCCAATTGCCTGCAAGGCGCGCAGCTAGTTTCCGGTTTGACAGAATCCGTCGGGCACCGCGCCGGCCGAGCCCGCGCAGGCCTGCCGCCAGGGCACGGGCGTCGATCGACTCCGGCGTCCGTGCCGGGCACACTGACCCCCCCGCGCCTGACGCCGGCCTGACCGCATGTACGTTCCACTCGAGGGCACCGGCCCGGTCGATGAGGCCCTGCGCTCGAGGGTGGCGGCGGCGCTCGCCGCGGCGCTGCCGGCCGCCGCGATCCTGGCGCAGCCGGAGGACACGCGTCCGTACGAATGCGACGGCCTGACCCTCTACCGGCAAACGCCGATGCTCGTGGTGCTGCCGCGGAACGAGTCCGAGGTTGCGGCGGTGCTGCGCACCTGCCACGCGCTCGGCGTACCGGTCGTTGCGCGCGGGGCCGGCACGGGCCTGTCGGGCGGAGCGTTGCCGCACAACGCAGGTGTGCTGATGTCCCTCGCCCGCATGGACAAGATCCTGGCGCTCGATCCCGCTGCGCGCACGGCGCGGGTACAGCCGGGCGTGCGCAACATCTCGATCTCGGAGGCCGCCGCCCCGCACGGGCTCTTCTACGCGCCTGATCCGTCGAGCCAGATCGCCTGCACGATCGGCGGCAACGTCGCAGAGAACTCCGGCGGCGTGCACTGCCTCAAGTACGGTCTGACGGTCCACAACGTGCTTGCCGTGCGCGGCGTCACGGCCGCGGGTGAGGCGGTCGAGGTCGGCGGCGGCGCGCTCGACGGCCCGGGACTCGACCTGCTGGCCCTCGTGCTTGGCAGCGAGGGCATGCTGCTCGTGGTCACCGAAGTGCTGGTGCGCCTGCTGCCCCGGCCGGCACTGGCGCGCTGCATCATGGCCAGCTTCGCCGATGTCGCCGTCGCAGGCGAGGCGGTCGCGGCCGTCATCGCCGCCGGCATCATCCCAGCGGGCCTCGAGATGATGGACCAGGCGGCCACGTGCATGGTCGAGCCGTTCGTGAATGCCGGCTACGATCTCGATGCGGCGGCGATTCTGCTGTGCGAATCGGACGGCACTGCGACGGAGGTGGCGGATGAGATCGAGCACATGAGCCGTGTGCTGACCGCCGCCGGCGCCAGTCGCATCGCGGTATCCCGGGACGAAGCCGAGCGGCTGCGTTTCTGGGCGGGCCGGAAGAACGCATTCCCCGCGGCCGGCCGGATCTCACCCGATTACTATTGCATGGATGGCACCATCCCGCGCCGGCGCCTCGGCGCCGTCCTCGACGCCATCCGCGAGATGGAGACGCGCTTCGGGCTGCGTTGCCCGAACGTATTCCACGCCGGCGATGGCAATCTGCACCCGCTGATCCTGTTCGATGCCAACGACTCCGATTCGGTCGCCCGCGCCGAGGCATTCGGGGTCGCGATCCTCGAGCTCTGCATTGCGGTAGGCGGTACCGTCACCGGCGAGCACGGTGTCGGCGTCGAGAAGATCAACCAGCTGTGTCTGCAGTTCGATGCGCCGACGCGCGAGGCATTCTTCGGCGTGCGTCGCGCCTTCGATCCGCGCGGGCTGCTCAACCCCGGCAAGGCGATTCCGACGCTGCATCGCTGCGCGGAGCATGGCCGCCAGCACGTCGGCCCGGGGGGACTTGCGTTCCCCGGGCTGCCTCGGTTCTGAGTCGCGCCGTGTCATCCGCCGCCGTCCGGGAGCTCGCCGATCGCGTACGCGCCGCGAGCGCTGCGCGAAGGCCGCTGCGAATCCGGGCGGGCGGCAGCAAGGACTTCTACGGAAATCCGGTGGCGGGCGAGATTCTCGATCCACGTGGCTGCGCCGGCGTCACGGCCTATGAACCGAGCGAGCTCGTGCTCACGGCCCAGGCCGGCACACGGCTCGCCGAGATCGACGAGCTGCTGCTGGCGAGCGGCCAGATGCTCGCATTCGAGCCGCCACAGTTCAGCCCCGCCGCGACGCTCGGCGGCTGCGTCGCGGCGGGGCTGGCCGGGCCGCGCCGGGCGCTGGCCGGTGGCGTGCGCGATGCGCTGCTCGGCGCGAAGCTGCTCGATGGGCGCGGCAACGTGCTTGCCTTCGGCGGTACCGTCATGAAGAACGTTGCGGGCTACGACGTCTCGCGCCTGCTCGCCGGATCCCTTGGCACGCTCGGCGTGCTGCTCGAGGTCTCTCTCAAGGTGGTACCGCGCCCACCGTTCGAAGCGACGCTGGCGCTCGAACTCGACGAGCGAACGGCGCACGAGCGCTGCCTCGCCTGGCTGCGTGCGCCGTGGCCGCTGTCAGCGAGTGCGTGGCACGCCGGACGCCTCTGGGTGCGGCTGTCCGGCGCGCGCAGCACCGTGCTCGCCGCGTGCGCGGCATGCGGCGGCGAGCGGCTCGCGCCGTCGGCGGCGCTCGAATTCTGGGAAGACGTCCGCGAGCAGCGCCTGCCGTTGTTCACCGCAGGCCCGCGCCTCTGGCGCGTGTCCGTGCCCGGCAACAGCCCGGAACTCGA